>JADEYI010000718.1_pt1 | contig 37786 bp, 41 predicted proteins | sample 8542331 | NCBI WGS metagenome assembly JADEYI01 (sample SAMN16510988, study PRJNA670497) | mine drainage metagenome | isolation source: biofilm near Copperflume 1 | place: Germany: Marsberg coppermine Kilianstollen | collected 2018-02 | reverse complement strand
ATTGTCATGACCACTTTCAGCCAATCTTTCAGCACAACCACCTGTGCAGAGGTTCACTAGGCGCATCGCAGCAGTCCGGCTAGAGTCCCGGCTTGTCACGCGGGTACGGGCTTGTGGCGGAATGGGCCGCGGCCAAAAGATCGCGCCGGACGAGGGACGAACATGATCAAAATCGGCTACCTGATGGCGTTTCGCAATCCGCCTGAGCTGTCAAAGCTGGGCTCGGCGGAATTCTATGCGGCGATGTTCGAGCAGATTGAATTTCTCGATCAGGCCGGCTTCGATACCATCTGGATCACCGAGCATCACTTCGTCGATGACGGGTATCTGGCGGCGGCGATGCCGATGCTGGCGGCGATGGCGGCGCGCACCAGGCGTATCAAGATCGGCAGCTTCGTGATCCTCGCGCCATTCTATCATCCGCTGCGCCTGGCGGAGGACGCCGCGCTGATCGATGTCATTTCAAATGGCCGGCTGCGGCTGGGAATTGGCGTGGGTTATCGGCTTGAGGAATTCGACATATTCAAAATTCCGCGCAAGGAGCGCGCGGGGCGGGCGCTCGAGACGATCGAGATCATGAAGCGCGCGTGGACCGGCGAGCGCTTCAGCTTTGCGGGCAAGTATTTCAATTTCAATGATGCGCGGGTGCTGCCCCGGCCGATTAGCAAACCCTATCCCGAGTTGCTATGGGGCGGAATGGCGCCGGCCTCGATTCGGCGCAGCGCGCGGCTCGACCTGGGCTTCGCCTGCAACCTGGGCGCGAAAGAAATCGCGAGCTATCACGAAGCGTTGCGCGAATTAGGCAAGGACCCTTCGGCCTATAGCGTAGTGAATACGCGGATGGTGCATGTCGCCGACAGCGAGGATCAGGCGTGGGAAGAGATCGAGGGCGCGGTGATGTATCAGATGGAACTATATGGAAAGTGGCTGTCGGAAGGGGAGATCGAGACCTCTGGGCAGTATCGGCCCGATGCGGCGGCGCTGCGCAAGAGTGCGATACTGGGTCCGCCCAAACGCGTGATCGAACAGCTCAAGGATTTGCTCGGGCGGCTCCCGGTGACGGAACTCGCAATCTCGATGCAGCATCCGGGGCTCGAGCCGGCCAAGGCGATGCGATCGCTCAAGCGCTTCGCTGTTGAGGTGATGCCGGCCCTGCGCAATAGCTAGTCGAAGGCCATCCGGACACCGCACGCCGAACCGCACAGTCGTCGCGGCGGACGTCGTAGCGGCAGATTCGCGACTGACTATTCAACGTGGAGTGATGCATTTTGTGCGAGCCGCGCCAGGCTCTTGGGAGACCAGACCTTGTCGAGGCTGTAGCCAGTCTTGAAGGCGCGCGCGTCGTCGGGCAGCTTCAGCCAGGGGACCTTGGTCCGCGTGAATATATGGACGTCGGGTTTGATTGCGTCGGGGGTGTCGAGCGTTCCGCCGCGAACGAACAGGCATTCCCCGCGCACCAGGTGATACCGGCTCCACAGATACGTGCCGCAGATGCCGCAGAAGAAGACGTCGTGCCGTTTGCCGGTGCCGCCCTTGAGGGTGAATGACTTAACGGCGCTGGTATCGGCTTTTACGAAGCGTCTTTCGATCCAAAGATTGATGACGAACGCGCTGCCGCTGATGCGCTGACAATCCCGGCAGTGACAGGCGTGAACGATGAGCGGAGGCGAGGTCAACTGATAGCGCACGGCCGCGCAAGAACATCCACCTTTGAGCTTCATAATCGTCTCACAAGTGATCGTGCGGTATCCGCGATCAGCGGGATTGTTCAGACCGAGCGTGCGGATAACCGGTTCACAAATAGCCAATTGTAGTTTGATAGCGGGCCGCCCCGGCGGCGTGAGTCACGTGCGGGGCGGCCCATGAGTTCCTATGCCTGGTGACAGACGGCTTCGACGTTGTTGCCGTCCGGATCGATCACGAATGCGGCGTAATAGTTTGCGCCGTAGTCGGGACGCAGGCCGGGCTTGCCGTTGTCGTGGCCGCCGGCGGCGATCGCCGCGGCATGGAACGAGTTCACTGCCGAGCGATCCTTTGCGCTGAAGGCGAAATGGGCCGAGCTGCGCGAGGCGCCTTCACCCAGCCAGAGCGTGGGTGCGTCCTTAGGCCCGAAGCCAATGGCGGCTTGGTCCTCGTATTGCACCGCAAACCCGAGCGGGGCCAGCGCGGCGGTGTAGAAACGCTTGCTGGATTCCAGTTTCGCTACCTTGATTCCGAGATGGTCAAACATGGTCCTTCCTCCTGATGAGTCGGTCAATTCAACGATGTGCCAAAGTGAGCCGAATGAACTGGGTATTGCCCCGTGTCTCAGTCGGCTTTCCGGTAGTCATTGCATATCAATGCCGGCCGCGCCACGCCGGCTTGTCCGCTAACAACGCCTCGGCCATCCGCTGCGCCGCCGCCGCTGAGATACCCTGGGATTCCACGTAGTAGCGAGTATTGGTTTCGAGCACCTGTGCGTACGACAGCAGTCGGCCGCGGGCATCGGTGCAGTAGCTACAGTAAGGGCGCGTGACATCGCCCAGGGCGTAGTCCGCAGGTTTCTCGAGCGGCATCCCGCATGAATCACACGATGGACATTTGTCGGCCATGGCTTCTCCTTTTACGCCTTAATCAGCGTCATAAAATGCTGCACAAGGGTGCCGCCCATTTCGGCGATAACTGAATCGCCGGTGGCGAAGACGTCGCGATTGACCAGGTAATGATGCACCAGGCCGATCCAGGTATTGAACAGCAATGGCCGTTCGATCTTGCGCGCGCGGCCGGCTTTGCGTTCACGCTCGAAGGCGATGAACAGGCGATGCGACACCGCCGCATGAAGCATCAGGAGCGTGCTGCGCACCTTGGGCGGAAGCTGCGGCGCCTCAATTACCAGGCGCGCGTAAAAAGGCTCGATTGCGGCGAGTACGCGCAGATGGGCCTGGAGGACGGCGCGCAGGCCCAGGTCGCGTTCGAGCGCCTGGCGGAACTCGACCGCGAGGCGGCGGCCGAACTCGTCGATCACCGCGATCACCAGGTCGTCGCGCCGGGCGAAATGCAGAAAGACCGTGCCATGCGACATGCGGATCGAGCGCGCGACGTCGGCGGTAGTGGTCTGCGCGATCCCATGGCGCGCGAACAGATTCATCGCGGCGTTGACGAGGCGGTTGCGCGTGGCCGCTTTCTGCTCCTGTCGAGTGGCTGGCTGCATCGGATGTAACAATGGCTAAGCAATAACTCACTGAGTAAAGACTCATCGTAATCCCCGTGCGCGGCGATGTCAAGCGCGTCGCGCGCGGCGCGCCCGGGACTCGACAATGGCGAAATGGCGCATTAGAGCTAGCGCATGAGTGATGGCAAGCGGAGGTACGTTGCGGCGTTTGAGTCGCACCACGTACCGCATCTCGAAAAGTTCGACGATTACGACCAGGCCGCGGCCTTCATGCACGGCTGGACCACCGACGTGCATACCTGGCCGATTTGCATCTACGAGGCCGAGGGCGATCAGATCTGGTTATGGTGCGGATATCGCACGCTGGACATCAGCCGTGACGCGGCGCTCGAGGACGCGCGGGCGATTTTGCGCCTGCCGCGGGATCATCGGTTCGCGCGAATCGAGAGCATGCGCGAAAATCTTTGAGCGCGCGGCGGCGCGTTTCGATTCTGCTCGAGAGGGTGTTGAGTTGAATGTCGCGCGTCGAACGCCGGGGCGCTCCGCCCGGCCGGAATGCGATCCGGCGCGGACGGAACGGCGCGGGATTATTTCGGCGACGCCTTCAGATCGACGGGATGATAAAACGATCGCTCGCCGAGGGCGTCGATCGCGGCGAAAAATTCCGGTCCGGAGCCTTTGCCCGGCTCCTCGATCTCGAGCGTCTGGCGCAGATAGTGCCAGCGCTCGGGGCATAGGCGGCGCGCCTCGAGAAAGTACGGCATCGCCTCGGCGGTATGCCCGCGTTCGTGCAGGTACTGGGCGAGGCGGAAATTGGCTGACGAGAGCGCATCAGTGGGTGACGGCCCGGCGACGCGCGCGGCGGCCTCGGCCGGTGCCAGCGCGTAGGCGCTCTGATCACCCTTGGCAACCCAATCGCGCAGAGCGTTGACGTACGCGGTGCGCGAAGCCTTGCTGCGGGTGGCTCCGTCAGGAGTCATCTTGAAGGTGGCGCGGTCCATCGAGCGAAAGCTGTCGCTGGCGCCGGCCGCCTCGGCGGGCCGCACGATGCGGCCGGCTTCGTCGATCCACACCGCCATCGGCACGTTGGTCATGTTGTAGAGTTCGGCTACGACGTGTTTCTCATCGATCAGGTTCGGATAGGCCGGCGCGCCCGCCCGGCTGAACAACTCGGTGTCCCAGCCCATGAGGTCGCGCATCTCGGGGATCATTTCGGCGGGCGCGGCGGGGCGGATGAAATCGCGCACGGCGGCCGGTCCGCCGCTATCGAAGGCGACCGAGACCAGCGTGAAATTCTTATCCTTCAGCTCTTCGTAAATGCCCTGCCAGACTGGCAGGTCGAAGCGGCATCCTCACCAGGACGCCCAGGAGAGCAGCAGAACCTTGCGCCCGCGATAGTCGGAGAGCGAATGGAGGTTGCCGTCGAGGTCGGGCAGGGTGAAGTCGGGCGCCTTCAGCGAGCGCAGCGTAGCGGTGCGGGCGGCGGCCGATTCGCCGAAGAACCAGGTCGCATGGCGATCATTGTGGACCACCGGCTGTCCGAGATGGCGCGCGAAGGCGGCCAGGTTGAGCGCGCCGCCGGCGCGGACGAATTCGCTCTGCCGGCCGGGCGGAATCGGGATGCAAACTTCGCCGCGGCAGACCCCCTCGGGCTTCAGTTCCCATCCGGTCGCCCGGCGCAGATCGGCGGGCGACAACCAGAGTTGATCGCCTTCGGCGTGGGCGTCGGCGATGGTCGTCGCCTCGCCGGCATAAATTATCGTAGTGGACATTAGGATCGCACCTCACTCAGCATCGGAGATTAGCCGCTTGCCGCGCCGCTTGCCAGCAAATCGATCGTGGCGCCCGGCGATCGGACGGGCCTACTTCAGCGACGGATTCGAATGCCCCTCCTGGTCGTGCATGAAGGTCGCCAGCGGCACTATCTGATCGTCGCGCAGCGGACAGCCGTAGACCTTGGCCATCTTGGTGACCTCGCTCACCCAGGCCGCCTGGCTGAGCGGCGGCTGGGTGTAGACCATGCCCGCCGAATGACAAAGCAGGCAGTGCTCGTTGGCGATTTTGGCGGTCGGCCCGGCGGGGAATTGACCGGCACCGAAGGGCAGGGTGATCTTCTGCGACTCCAGCTTGATCGGCGCGCTATGGGCGTCGGCCGGCGCGGCGCCCGCAATCACCAGCGTCAAGCCGCCGGCGACAGTGATCAGTGCGGTGGCGATCGCGGCGGCGATCAGGTTCGAGCGATCGCCGCAGGCGCGAGTGCGAAGGCGTGGCGCTTTCATATGACGTTCACCGGGGTGCGCTCGATCACGTTGCGCATGAAGCCGCCCGGGTTCCAGTTGGGTTCGAGCGGCTGACTGAGACCGTTGCTATTGATGGTCTTGACCATCAGGACGCAGGGCCCGGGCGCGGCCGGGGTGAAGGCGGATGCCCATTGGCGAAAGCTGTATTTGCCGTAGTCGCGGCCGAGACGCGCCGGATGCCATTGCGCGCCGCCGTCGCAGGAAACCATCACCTGGGCGACACCCGTGTCGCCGCCGAAGGCGATCCCGCGCAGCGCCACCGGACGGCCCGCATGCACGGTCGCGCCGGCCTGGATATTGGTGATGAACGAGCGCGGCAGCAGGCGGCTGATCGGAACCATCTTGACGCCGGTCTCGCCCGGCTTGAGATTGCCGGCCGGATTGTCGGGCACGAGATAGGCAGACTTCATCCAGAAGTTGTCATCGGGATGGTCGAGCACCTCAATATCGTTGAGCATCTTGACCCAGTAGGTCGCGAACCATCCGGGCACCACCAGCCGGATCGGGAAGCCGTTGAGCACCGGCAGTTCGATCCCGTTCATGCCGTAGGCGACCATCACTTCCCCGTCGCGGGCGTGATCGATAGCGAGCGATTTCATGAAGTCGGGAGTCTCGGGAACCTCGGGTCCGTCGGCGCCGTTGAAGCGCACCTGCACGGCGCCGGGCAGCACGCCCGCGCGGTCGAGCAGGTCCTTCAGGCGCACGCCGGTCCAGCGCGCATTGCCCATCGCGCCGTTGCCCCATTCGCCGCCGGCCACGCGCGGCGCGAAGAAGCCGCGGCTGTTGCCCGAGCATTGGTTGACCGCGGCGAGTTCGACCGGATCGAAGCCGTGGAGAATCTGCTTGAGGGTCAACTCGATCGGCTGGCGCACGTGGCCGTGGATGCGCACGCGAAACGTGTCGACGTTGATATCCGTCGGTACGATCGGCAGATGCCAGCGCACGTAAAAGGCGTCGTTGGGCGTAAACGCGCCCTGATCGAAGATCGCCATCGGGGTCTCGAGCAACGGCGGACGGGTGCGCAGCAGAATCAGATCGCGCTTTTGCGGAAAGGCCGCCATGCGCCGATCGCCGTTGGCGAAGGGCATGGTAATCAGATCGCTGGCCAGGGCGGAGAGTGCGCCGCCGCCGAGACTCGCGCCGAATCCGGTACTGAGTCCGGCCATCGCGGCGAGCCGCAGGAAATTTCGCCGGTCGAGATCGTTCAGGTTCGGTGCGTTGTCACGCTTCGTATCCATCGTGATTCCTTTCGGCCTTGATTCCTTGCGGCCGCCGCGACGCGCCTTAGTGGATCCACTTCAGCAGGATCGCGCCGAGCGTCACGCTACCCATAATCGCCCACAGCACGAAGCCCTGGATCAGCGGACGCCGGCCGACCGCCTGGAGCGATTCGCGGCTCAATCCGCCGCCAATCAAAAACAGCGTGAAGACCAGCGCGCGCTGCGCGCCCATGAAGATCACGTGACCGGCCGGTTTGAGGCTGGGCACCCAGGTCATCAGGCCGGCCATCGCGATAAAGCCCAGGATGAACCACGGACGCTTGGCCTTTTGCGTCGGCGCGTCGGCCGCGCCGACGGTCCAGAGCATCCCGATGACCAGCGTGACCGGAACGATCCACAAAGCGCGCGTGAGTTTGACGGTCGTGCCGATTTCGAGCGCCTTGGCGCCGTATTGCATGCTCGCGCCGACCACCGAGCTGGTGTCGTGAATCGCCAGCGCGCACCATAATCCGAACTGGGTCTGGGTCAGGCCGAGCAGATGGCCCACCGGCGGAAACAGAAAAAGCGCGACCGCGTTGAGCGAGAAGACCGTCGCCATCGCGACCGAAACGTCGTGATGTTTGGCGTGAATGGTTGGCGCGACGGCGGCGATCGCGCTGCCGCCGCAAATCGCGGTGCCGACCGTGATCAGCAACGAAGTGTCGCTCTGCGTGCGCAGCAGACGGCCCAGGCTGAGCCCAGCGGCCATCGTCAGCGAGATCCCGATGACCGTGTAGAAGAAGCCGTGCATGCCGACGCGGCCGACCACGGCCAGGTTCATGCCGGCGCCAAGCCCGATCACCGACAGTTGCAGCAGGATCGAGACGAAGCGCCGGGTCGTGGCCACGTACGGATTGCCAACCGCGATCGCCAGCACGATCCCGATCAGCAGGGCGAGGCCGGGCGAGACGAACGGGAACATCACGGCGATCGCGGCGAGCGGAAAGGCGATGCGGCCGGCGAGATTGCGCGGCGCCGAAGCGGCGATCATGCCGTCGGGATTCGATTCGGGGGGCGGTGCGGGAGCCTGATTCATTATTGAGCCTTGGGCGGCGCGCCGGCTGACGCGCCGAGTTTTAGCAGGAAAACGGCCTGAGCATTAATCGGCCCAGGCGACAATTATGCACATCGATTGGTGCACGCTCCGGCGCATCGACGACGTGAGCCGCGCGGCGCCCCGCATCTCAACTGTCGCCCGCCGGGACCGCCAGATCGACCCGCAGCGCTGCCCGGGGATGGCCAATCGGATGAGCAATCAGGCTGTGCAGATACATCCCGGTTACCATCGCGAGCACGAACAGTATGACGGTGCCGGAGCCGGACGCGAGCGACACGATCGCGGGACCGGGGCAGAATCCGCCGAGGCCCCATCCGGCACCAAAGATCGCCGCGCCGGCGAGCAGCGGGCGATCGATCGCGGTGCGTCCGGGCAGCACAAAGCGCGGAGTGAAAAGCGGCGCCGGTCGTCGGACGATTAGCCGCCAGGCAACGAAGTAGACTGCGATCGCCCCGATCATCACCAACGCCAGGCTCGGATCCCAATGGCCGAAAAAATCGAGAAAGCCCACCACCTTGCTCGGCTGGGTCATGCCCGAAATCCCGAGGCCGAGCGCGAAGACGCATCCCGAGACGAAAGCCGCCGCGAGCCGCTTCATACGTAACCTCCGAACAGATGATTGACGATGTAGACGACCGCCGCGCCCGCGGCGATGAAGGTCAGCGTCGCGCAGAGCGAGCGCGGCGCAAGCCGGCTCACCCCGCATACGCCGTGCCCGCTGGTGCATCCGTTGCCCAGGCGCGTGCCGAAGCCGACCAGCAGGCCCGCCAGCGCGATCGCGCCGGCCGATCGCGCCACGGTGAAGGTAAAGGCGTGCGGCAGATAGATGCGCAGTGCGCCGCCGCCCGCCAGCATTCCGGCGAGGAAACACAGGCGCCATGCGACTTCGGTCTTTACCGGGCGCAGCACGCCCGCCACGATGCCGCTGACGCCGGCGACCTGGCCAGTGCTCAGCAGCAGACCGGCGGCGGCGAGCCCGATCATCAGGCCGCCGATCAGCGAGGCTATGGGGGTGAAGTTTTCCATCTGAATACCTTGCGTGCGCGGGCCGCCGCCGGCCGCGGCGTCCCTTGCGTTGGTACGTCGATGAGGATATAACTATATAGTTATGAATGCAAGAGCCGCGCATCGTCCAAATGCGAACCACGGCGAACTGAGCGACGCCGCGCTGGCGCTGGTCGCCACGCGCTTTCGCGCGATGGGCGAGCCGATCCGGCTGCGCATGCTGCGCGCGCTCGAGCGCGGCGAGCAGAGCGTCTCGGCGCTGACCGAAGCGATCGGCTCGACGCAGCCCAACATCAGCAAGCATCTCAAGGTGCTGCAGGACGTGGGTCTGGTCAATCGCCGGCAGGAGGGCAGCGCGGCGCATTATTCGATCGCCGATCCGATGGTCTTCGAGCTGTGCGACATCGTCTGCTCGCGGCTGCGCGCGCAACTCGAGGAGCAGGTCGAGGCGCTGGGCCGGGGCGCCGGTCCGCGCCGCCGCGCCTGACGCGCCGGCAAGTGATCGCGGTTCGAGATAACTGAGCGGCGGCCGCCGCATTGCTCGTTTCGACCGAATGGGTCCTGATTCTGCAAATGTCGCCTGCCGGACTCGCCCGTGCCGGGCCGATTCGCCGCCGCGGCGATTGCCGCCGAATCCTCACCATTAGTGCATTAGGCAATGGGCCTATGCGGGGTCGGGCATATTCGCTCGCCCGGCCGGGCGTGCTAGTTGAAGGGAGCGAATGAGGTCCCCATGAGCGACGCGCAGGCAACCCTTGCGATTCTGGTCGGAGGCGGCCCGGCTCCCGGTATCAACGGCGTAATCGCGTCGGCCGCGATCGAGGCGATCAACAACGGTCTGCGCGTGATCGGCTTGCGCGAAGGTTTTCGCTGGCTGATCGAAGGCGACACCACCCACACGGTCGAACTGCGCATCCCCGACGTGAGCCGGATCCACTTTACCGGCGGATCGATTCTGCGCACCTCGCGGACCAATCCGGCGCGCGATGAGGCGACCCTGCAGCGCGTGATCGATACGCTGATCCGGCTGCGCGTGCGTTACCTGGTCTGTATCGGCGGCGATGACACGACCTACGGCGCCGCGATGATCGCCGAGCGCTCCCGCGGCCGTATCGGCGTCGCCACGGTGCCCAAGACCATCGACAACGACATCCCTCTGCCCGACAACGCGCCGACTTTCGGCTTCGAGACCGCGCGCGCGACCGGCGCGGCGATTATCGAGTCGCTGATGGAGGACGCGCGCACCACCGGGCGCTGGTACCTGGCGGTCTCGATGGGCCGCAAGTCGGGATCGCTCGCGCTCAGCATGTGCAAGTCGGCGGGCGCGACCCTGGCGATCATCCCGGAGGAATTCCGCGGCGAAAAGTTCGACCTCGCGCTGGTCGTCGATACCATCGTCGGCGCGATCGTCAAACGCCATTCGATGGGCCATGACAACGGCGTCGCGGTAATCGCCGAGGGTATCGCCGAGCGCATCGACCCGGCGACCCTGCCGGCCGCGCCGGGCTCCGAGCGCGACGCGTACGGCCATGTGCATATCGCCGACATCCCGCTGGGCCTGTTGCTGCGCGATCGCGTGCGCGGCGCGCTCAAGGAAGTCGGCGTGGCCGCCAATGTGGTCGCCAAGGATATCGGCTACGAGTTGCGCTGCGCCAAGCCGGTGCCGTTCGACACCGAGTACACGCGCACGCTCGGCTACGGCGCGGTGCGCTATCTGCTCGACGGCGGATCGGGGGCGCTAATCGCGATTTCCGGCGGGCGCGTGACGCCGGTCGATCTTGCGCAATTGCTTGACCCTAAGACCGGGCGCATCAGTATTCGCATGGTCGACGTGACCACCGAGTCCTACCATGTCGCCCGCTCGTACATGATTCGGCTCGAGCCGCGCGACCTGCGGGAGCCGGCGCTCTCACGCATTGCGGTCTACACCAAGCTCCCGGCCGAGGAGTTCCTCGCGCGCTTCGCGACGACGGTCAACGCGACCGCCGTCTGACACTCCGCCCCGCCAATCGAACTCGAGCGGCGATTGCCGCGGGCGCCCGGCGCTTGTGCGGGCGGCGCCTACTCGCCTATGTAACAGGATGCGCGGCGTATCCGCCGGGCGCGTCGGGAATCGCGCAGCGACGATCCGCGGATCAACCTGAAAGCATTTGCTGGAGGCATTTGGATGGCTGGAATTCTTGAAGGCAAGGTCGCGCTGATAACCGGCGCCGGTTCCGGTATCGGACGCGCAACGTCGCGGATTTTCGCGCGCGAAGGCGCCAAACTGGTGATCGCCGACCTGGTCGAGGCGGCCGGCGAGCAGACCCTGAAGCTGCTGCAGGACCTGGGCGCCGAAGCGATTTTCGTCAAGGCCGACGTAGCCCAGGCTGCCGACGCCGACCGGATCGTCGCGCGCGCGGTCGCCGCCTACGGACGGCTGGATTGCGCGTTCAACAACGCCGGCATCGAGGGCGCTGCGGGCGTGACGCACAAATGCACCGAGGAAAACTGGGCGCGCGTCATCGCGATAAATCTCACCGGCGTATGGCTCTGCATGAAGGCCGAGATCACCCAGATGCTCGCCCAGGGTGGCGGCGGCGCGATCGTCAACACCTCCTCCGACGCGGGCCTGCTCGGGGTCAAGGGGATGCCGGCGTACGTCGCCTCCAAGCATGGCGTGGCCGGACTGACCAAGGCGGCGGCGATCGAGTACGGCCGCTCGGGCATTCGCGTCAACGCGGTCTGCCCGGGACCGATTCGCACGCCGATGATGGGCCGCCTGCTGCAGGATCGTCCCGGCGTCGAGGAGAGCTTCGTGCGCGCCGAACCGCTCAAGCGGATGGGCGAGCCGGAGGAGATTGGCGAGGCGGTCGCGTGGCTCTGTTCCGACCGCTCTTCATACGTCACCGGGCTGCCGATGCCGGTGGACGGCGGCCTGATCGCAACCTGAGTCCGCCCGCGCTAGTTCTGTCCGTGAGCCGATCGCAACGCCGCGCTTTGGCCGTCAGGGCGATTGCATCTGCGCCTGCGTCTCGCGCATCACGGCGGTCTTTTCGATGCGCTCGCGTATGATGCGCAGGGTGTCGAGATTGTAGGGAATTCCGCAATGCGTGGAGTTCACTTCGACCGCTTCGACCAGCGCGCCGGCCTCGATACAACTGGCCCAGTCGACCACCCCGTCGCTCTTGGAATAAATGAGGGTTTCGCGGATGCCGGGCGGCGGCGCGTCGCCATTGATGCCGCATACGGTGGCCAGCTCACCCGGACAGTGGCATCCCGACTCGTGCATCCGATAGGTTAGCATCGCCAGCATTTTGACAAATGGATGCGAGTTCTTTTGCGGATCGCGGATCGGCGAGCCGAGCAGGATCACCTGCTCGACCAACTCCGGATGGCGCCGCGCAAGCTCGCGGGCATAAATTCCGCCGAGGCTGTGCCCGATAATGATCAGCTTGCCGCCGGTCTTGGCGGCGAGATTGGTCAGGATACCGCTTAGCCGGTCGACCGCGCGCCGCGGACAATCGGTATTGGCGAGCATCCCGGAGAAATGCACCTGATGGCCGCGCGTGCGCAGCCAGTTGGCGAAGGGATAGAGCGTCGCGTCGCCGGCCATGAAGCCGGGTATCAGGAGAATCGATTGCGCGCGCGAGGTGGTTCGGGCAATCGGCCAGCTCCACGCCTGCTGCGCGAAGGTCGCGACTTCCCTGACCACGCGGAATTCCTGGAGGAGGTCCAGAAAGGAGAGGTTGTTTCCGCCACCGTTGTTACTCATGCCGAAAGCCTCGGAGCGCGTATACCCCCTTGCGCCATCCATTAACCAGTGTAATTAAAAGCGCGCAAAAGCGAAACCCTGACGTAATCGAGCTTCGATGCGCCCGCCGAAGCGGCTTTAGCTGGATATGCTCGCCGCTAACTCCTGTGCCTACCTTGTCGCTCTTGAGGCGAATGCTGGGCCGCCGCGTGCCCCTTCATGCGATCGGTGGAGAAGCGGAGATTCAAGCGCCACGATGACGCCGGCACGTGCATCGCGTATCGGCCGCCTGAGGGACTAACCGAACGGTCGCCGATTGCAACCGCCTGTGATTCGGGTGCGAAGGTTGCGCGAAGCGAGGCCGATCGGCGGGCGCGATCACGATTGCCGGGACATCCAGTCGAACAGCTGCGTGCCGAGCGCGAGCACCGCGTCGGTCAGGCTGGGAAACAGCGCCGCGATCTTTTCCATCACGACCGCGCCCGGCGGCACGTCGACCTCGGTCAGGCCGAGCACCACCGCCGCGATCACCGCCCAGGTCACCCATTGCGCGGGCATTGCCGGCATCGATTCGGGCAGGCTCTTCGCGCGGTCTTTGCCGCTGGCTTCCGTGATCATCGGCGTGTCAATCACCCCGGGCATCACCAGCGACACGCGGATGCCGCTGCCGTAGAGTTCGACGCGCAGCGCTTCGGTCAGGCCGACCACCGCGAACTTGGTCGCGCAGTAGCCACCGAGCGGCGGCATCCCGCGCCGGCCGGCCAGCGACGCGATATTCACGATGCTGCCGGCGCCCTTCGCGCGCATCGACGGCAGCACCGCCTGCATCGCATGCAGCGTGCCCATCAGGTTGACCGACAGCATGCGCTCGAGGTCCTCGGGCGGGATGGTTTCGACCGCGCTCGGCAGCGCGATACCGGCCGAATTGATCAGCACGTCGAGGCGATTAAATTGGGCTAGCGTGCGCTCGACCGCCTTGCGCACTTCGTCGCAGCGCGTGACGTCGGCGGCGATCGCGATCGCCGTGCCGCCGGCCGCCTCGATTTCCCGCGCAAGATCTTCGAGGACCGATTTGCGCCGCGCGATCAGCGCGACGTGGGCGCCCATGCGGGCAAAGGTGGTCGCGAGGTCGCGGCCGATGCCGCTGGAGGCGCCGGTGATCAGCACCGCGCGATCGCGAAAGTAGGCACCCGGCAGCAGCCGCGAGGTAGCCTTACCAGCGAGCCCGGTGGCGCGTGCCGCGCCCGCCCCGGTGGCGGCTTTTTTGACCGCCTTTGCCGCTTCGTTATGCGCTGACGGCATCGTCGATCCTCCGTTCGGGCAGCTCGCGCCGCGCGTTCGTCAGGCGTTTATCTGATCGCTCAACCCCTCGAGGTCGTGGCTCATGATGATCAAGTCGCGCGGGCGGCCGTCGCGATCGACGACCCAGTCCTGCAGCAGCGCCTCGACCTGGAAGCCGAGTTTCTCGAAGGCGGCGCGCGCGCCGGCCTGATCGGGCGTCATCATAGCGGCCATCTTCTTGAGCCCGCGCATCTGGCCGAGGCGGAAAATCTCCGCCGCCAGATGGCGGCCGAGACCCGCGCCGCGAAACGACGGACCGACCTGGACGCGAATCTCGCCGACCCGCCGGGTCCAGCGCGCCTGGTCCGAATGGACGCTGGCGTAGCCGACGATCTTTCCGTCGGCTTCGGCGATCACAGTGGCGGTGTTGCCCTTTTCGACGTTGGCGATCCATTCGCCGACGTTGTCGGACTCGGTGATGTCGGTGCGCAGAAAGAGCAGATCGTTGGGCGGAAGCGATCGGGCGAAGGCCAGGATGCCGGCGGCATCGCCGGTCTCCAGCAGGCGCACGACCACCGCACGGCCATTAGGCAGCTTGAGGTCCTTGGGGAAACCAGATGAACCGTTGACCTTGTGCGCCTTCGCCATCGCCTTCTCCGTCGCGGGGCCGGGCCGCCGCGAAAATGGGTTGGGTATCCGCCGAAACCGGCCGGAGCATAGCAACTCCCCTGGCCCTTGTGGAACCGCGCGGCGCCACGCGGCGGACGATTGACGGCGCGGCGCGCTCCGGCGCATTCTTGGGCCGTCGGAGTTGTCCATCCGGCAATCTCACGGGGGGATCTAAGATCACGATGGCCGCGCCGGATAACTCCACCCTTCGGCTAGCCCGCCGGATGAGCGCCCAGGATGCGTCGTTTCTCTACGGCGAGTCGCGCAGCGGACCTCTGCATATCGGCTCGCTCAATATCTTCGACGCGCCCATCGACCACGACGAAATCATCGACCACATGGCGCAGCGGATGCATCTGCTGCCGCGCTATCGGCAGCGGCTGATCTTCGTGCCTTTCAATCTTGCTCACGCCGAGCTGGCCGACGATCCGGACTTCGACCTGCGTAACCATATCAAGTGCCACAGCCTGCCCGAGGGCACCGACGACTCGGGCTTTTTGCGCGCCGCGATGGCCATTTTCGAGCTGGTGCTCGATCGCGACAAACCGCTGTGGGAGATGCATCTGTTTCAGGGCCTCGCGGGCGGCCGCTCCGCGATCGTCTGGAAGATCCATCATGCGCTGGTCGACGGCGTGTCGGGGATGGAACTGCTGACCGTCGCGCTCGACTTTCGCGCCGAGGCGCCGCCGCCCGATCCGCCCGCGCAGGTGTGGGAGCCCGCTGCGCCGCCCGGTACGTTTCGATCGTTCAGCAACGCGGTGCTCGATCTGGTTCAGGATCGCGTCAACGACCTGCGCAAGGCGGCGATGCTGATCGAGTCGCCGCGCAAAACCGCCGAGCAGGCGGCGACGCTCGCCAATATGTCCGGCAAGATGGCGCAGATGATGAGCCGGCGCATCGTCGCCGCGCCGTGGAACTCCGGCCTGGTCAGCCCGGCGCGATCGCTGGCCTGGCTGATCGTCTCGTTTGCCGACCTGCGCGCGATTCGCAACGTGTTCGGCGGCACGGTCAACGACGTCGTGCTGACGATTCTCGCCGAAGCCGCGGCGCGCTATCTCAAGCATCACGAGGTCCGCACCGACTTCGCCCCGTTGCGCATCGGCTGTCCGGTCAACATGCGCCATGCGGGCGAGAGCGGCGCGTTCGGCAACCGGGTCTCGATGATGTTTCCCGAGCTCTCGTCCGAGCCGATGGATTTGCGCGCGCGCCACGCCGCCGTGATGCGCGAGACCGGGCGGATCAAGGCCGGCGGCGAGCCGCAGGCGCTCGACCTGATGCTTGCGGGCAACGATCTTGTCGCGCCGGCGCTACTGGGCCTGGTATCGATGATCGCGACCAACGCGATCGACGCCGCCTCACGCCTGGCCGGCATCGCGCCGGCGCTCGCACGGATGCTGACGCTGCCGCCCCCCGGCATCAATTTTATCGCGACCAACGTGCCCGGCGCGCAGGTGCCGCTCTACCTGGCCGGGCGCAAGATGATCGAGATGGTCGGGCTGGTGCCGCTCAGCGCCAACCTCGGCTATAACGTCGCGATCGTGAGCTACAACCAGACTCTGATCTTCGGCATGATGGCCGAGCCGCGGCTGATGCCGGACGTCGATCTGATGCGTGCCCAGGCCGCCTACGTATATGGCGAATTGATGGAGCTGGTGCGCGCGGCCGCGGCCGGAACCGAAGCGCCGCCACCCGACGGGGACATGCGTTCGCGTTCGTCGCGTGCGGCCTGAACCCCGCGATTTTTGACCACTCCAACCACTGCAAACCCTTCAACCGCGAGCCCATGCGAAAGTGAGACCGATGGCCATGACCGCTAACCATGTCGTGAGAAGTTCTTTCAATCATCAAAGCGCCGCACTGGTCCCACGCCGCCGCGGCCTGCCGTCCGCCGCGATCGTGATCGCGATTGCGCTCGGCTTCAGCACGCTCGCCGCGCGCATCGATCATGCTGACGCCGCCGAAGGTGCGGGAATTGGCGGCGCGCCGGTGGCCGCCGTCAAGGCGACCCTCGACGAGGCCGCGCCGGTCTTTGCCAACACCACGATGGCGCCCGCCGAGCGGCAGAAGAAGCTGCGCGAAATCGCCGCGCGGCGCTTCGATTTCACTTACATGGCGCGCTCGGCGATGGGCACGCATTGGAAGACCCTGACACCCGCCCAGCGCAAGCAGTTCGTGCCGATTTTCACCGACTACGTGATGGACACCTATCTGAGCACGCTCCAGCAGAGCACGGTCGCCGCCGCCGGACGCGGACTGACTAACAAGGTCACGCTCGAGGGCAGCGATCTCGCGACGGTCTATAGTGTCGTCAAGCTGCCGAGCCTGGCCGATCCGCTGCACGTGAACTACGCGTTGCGCCGCGACTCCGGCGGCTGGATGCTCTACGATATCGTGGTCGACGACGTGAGCACGATGGCAAACTATCGCGAGGAATTTAACCAGACGATGAACGGCGGCGGCTACGATAAGCTGATCGGCGACCTCAAGCGCCGCACCGCGCCAGCCGCGCATTAGGCGCGCGCAAACCGCATCGTCGCGGCAGGAGCACAGTAATGATCGACGTCTATTTCTGGACCACCCCGAACGGCTACAAAGTTACCATCATGCTCGAAGAGCTTGGCTGGAAGTACAACGTCGTGCCGGTCAATATCGGCAAGGGCGACCAGTTCAAACCCGAGTTCCTCAAGATCAGTCCAAACAACCGCATCCCCGCGATGGTCGATCACGACGGGCCGGGCGGCGCGCCGATCGCGATTTTCGAGTCGGGCGCGATCCTGCTCTACCTCGCCGAGAAGAGCGGCTGGCAGTTTATGCCGCAGGACCTCCGCCAGCGCTACGACGTAATCCAGTGGCTGATGTTCCAGATGGCGAGCGTTGGTCCGATGCTCGGCCAGGCGCATCATTTCCGCCGCTACGCCCCCGAGAAGCTGCCCTACGCGATCGATCGCTATACCAACGAGGCGCGCCGCATCTATGGCGTGATCGACAAGCGGGTCGCCGAGGTGCCGTACCTGGCGGGCGAATATTCGATCGCCGACATGGCGGTCTATCCGTGGATTCGGCCGCATAACTGGCAGGGCCAGGCGCTCGAGGATTTTCCCCATCTCAAGCGCTGGTACGACGCGATCGAGGCGCGGCCGGCGGTGCAGCGCGGCAACGCGGTGATGAAAGAGCAGCTCGAAAAGGCGCGCAACGCGCCGCCCAACAAGGAATCGTGGGAGATCATGTTCGGCAAGAAGCAGTTCGAAAAGCGCTGATCGGCCGACCGCCGCACGCACGCATTCGGCGGCGCGCGGCGGGACTAATCGCGCGCCTGCTACTTTGCGGTATGATTTATGCCATCGAGGAGCTTGAGCAGCGCGTAGACGGTTTCGGTCGCCGGCACCTTGATGCCGTGGCGGCGCGCCGCGCGAATCACCGCGCCGCAGATCGCGTCGTACTCGAGCCGCTTGCCCTTTTCCAGATCCTGCAAAGTCGACGGCTTGATCGCATGCGCGTTGAGGCTTGTGGTGATCATTTCGATCTGTGCGTCGGCGCGATCGTCGCCGACCTTGGCGCCCTCGGCGCGGCCGACCGCCAGGGTCTCGAGCATCAGCGTGCGCGAGAGCTTGCAGCCGTCGGGATCCTCGAGCATCCGGCCCAGCGTCGAACGGCTCAGCGTGCAGACCGTGTTGGTGCCGTTGTTGCCCATCAGCTTGACCCAGCGGATCGACTTGAGATCCGCGGTCAGCTCGCCCAGGATTCCCGCGCGCTCAAAGACCGCCGCGATGCGCTCGGCGCGCGGCGTGATCCGCCCGTCCATCTCGCCGAACTCGATTTTGCCGAGCGCCGTATGGTTCACGTGGCCGGGCGCGTCGAGTTCGGCGCCGATGCGTGAGTTGCCGCCCATCACGGCGGCGCGCGGGAAAAATTCGCACAGCGCCTCTTCGTTCTCGACCCCGTTCTGGATCGTCATGATTACGCCGTCGGGCGCGAGGCAGCCATCGAGCTGGCGGGCGGCCGCTGCGTTATCGTACGATTTGACGGCAAACAGGATCAAATCGTAGGGCGCGAAGTCGGCCGGGCGATCGGTCGCCTTGACCGCGACCGTAAAGTCGCCGCGGAAGCTCTTGACGATCAGTCCACGGTCACGCAGGGCGCGCAGATTCTCGCCGCGCACGCAGAGCACCACGTCTTCGCCGGCCTGATGCAGCCGCGCGCCGTAATAGGCGCCGACTGCGCCCGCCCCCATCACGAGGATCTTCATCGCCGCCCTCCCGGATTCAGATGCCGTTGCGCTCGAGCGCGCCGCGCCAGGCCTCGGCGACCCTGGTGCGCAGCTCGCCGAGCGTGCCGTCGTTGGTGATCAGGATCGTCGCGTGGCGGCGCCGTTCGTCGTCGGAGAGCTGGGCCTGGATGCGCGCGGCGGTCTGCGCGGGGCGCATCCCGCGGTCGCGTTCGACGCGCTCGATTACCCGATCGCGCGCCGCCACCACCAGCCAGATCTCGTCGAACAGCGCGAGCCAGTTCGCCTCGATCAGGATCGCCGCCTCGATTACGATCGGCCCGCGCTCGCCGCCCGCGCGCATCCCGTCAACCAACTCGCGCATCCGCACGAACATTTTAGGATGGACGATCGCATTGAGGCGCTTGAGCGCGGCGGGATCGGCGAAGACGATGGGCCCGAGCTTTTTGCGATCGATCGTGCGGTCGGGCGCCAGGATCGCGTCGCCAAAGGCGGCGATCATGTCCGGGTAGGCTGGCCCGCCGGGCGCGTAGATCGCGTGGCCGACCTGGTCGGCGTCGATCACCGGCGCACCCAGCTCGCCTAGCATTTTGGTCACCGTGCTCTTGCCCGAACCGATTCCGCCGGTCACTCCAATCGTCAGCATCGCCATCCGCTCCCGTCGTGCCGATCGCTCACGCGCCGATTGGCGCGCAACGGGTCTCCGGCATGAATCGTAGTCGTAGCCCAAGATCGCGGCGCGGGAAAGCACCCGGCGCGGGGCGGCCGCGCGGTCCCTGTGTCCGGCGGTGGTTTGCTTCGCGCGCGCGGTGTTTTAAGCTGTGGCGCGCAATGCCGACGAATAGCGAATCGCGCGAACCGATCAGCTCCGACCTTATCGTCAACGGCCTCCGCCTCCATTATCTCGATTGGGGCGGCGACGGCCCGCCGATTATCGTGCTCCACGCCACCGGCTTTTTAGGGCGCATCTATCGCCCGATCGCCGAGGCCTTGCGCGCGATCGGCCACGTCTACACCTACGATCAGCGCGGCCACGGCGACAGCGAACGCGCGGCCGGCGAGAACTACGGCTGGGATATCACGGCCAGCGATCTCGAGGGCTTCATCCTCGCGATGGGCCTTACGGGCGTGCGCGGCATCGGCCATTCGGCGGGCGCGACCGCGATGGGCGCGATTGCCAGCGGCCGTCCCGACCTGCTCGCGCGCGCGATGCTCATCGAGCCGATCATTTTCGATTCCTCGACGCCCGACTTGCGCCGGCCGGGCGAACTGCGCGAGCGCACGCTCAAGCGCAAGCGCACCTTCGACAGCGTCGCCGCGATGTTCGCGAACTTCGAGCACAAGCCGCCCTACAACACCTGGCGCAAGGAGATCCTGCGCGACTATTGCGAGTTCGGCACGCGCGCGATCGACGGCGGCAGGCGCGAACTCAAATGCCCGCCCGAGGTCGAAGCGCGCATCTACGAGACCTCGCGCGCCTTCGATGGCCTCGGCTACCTCGATCGGTGCGCCGCGCCGCTGCTCGTACTGTTTGGCGAAAAAAGCGACGCGCCAGGCGTGCTGATCGCCGATCGGGTGGCCGCCGGCGCGCCGCATCGGCGCGTCGTAATCGTGCCCGACACGACCCACTTCATCCCGATGGAGCAGCCGGAATTGATCGCGCGGATGGCGGTGGAGTTTTTCGGCGCGGGGCCCGGCATTTAGGCGGCACCCGGGATTTTTCGCGAACGGATCCCGCGCCGCGCCGCGATGCCCTTCGTTTTCCATCGCGATCGCCGCAGGCGGAACTATTTCCGCACGCCGGATCCATCCTGCATTAATTCGCGCGCCTCGTCGCTATATACGCCCGGCCGATCGTAGAAGATGAGCGGCGGTTCGATCGCCACTTCGACGCCGCCACCCTTGCGCGCTTCGACCAGCACGCTGGCGGCCGGGGCGCCGCGATCCGGATGGACGAAGCGCAGACGCTTGGGCTCGAGCCGATGGGCGACCAGCGTGGCGATCAATTCGGCGCTGCGCGCGGCCTCGAAGACCATCGCGACGCGGGCGCCCTCGGCGGCGTAGCGCGCGGCCGCGGCGGCGAACTCGGCGAGGGTCGCACCCGCTCCGCCGCGCGCGATACGGCGTCCCTGATGCGGACTTTCGCGGCCCCGGCCGGCGGCGCGATAGGGCGGATTGGCGACAACTAGATCGAACGACCCTGGCGTAATTCCCGCGATGCGCCGCGCGCGCAGGTCGCCCCGCAGCACGCGCATCACGCTCGCGATCGCCGGTCCGTTGAGCGTCGCGGTATGCACGGCACACGCGGCGAGTGCCGGCTGGAGCTCGATCGCGACGACTTCGCGCGGAGCGCCGAGCGCCGCGATCAGCAGGCCGACCACACCGCATCCGGTGCCCAGGTCGAGCACGCGATCGCGGCGGCGTGCCCGCACAAAGCGCCCGAGCAAAAGCGAATCGATCGAGAAGCGATAGCCGTCAAGCGGCTGGACCACCGTGAGCGCGCCGCCTAAAATCGTATCGATCGTTTCCGCTTCGATGCAGGCTGCCATGACCCCCGCCGAAAAAGGACAGCACTACGCCAAAATCTTCCGCAAGGCCGGCGTCTATCTCGGCAAGGGCAACATAGCGCGCGCGGTCGCCGTGCTTAAGGAGGGCGAGACGCTCGCCACCGGCTTGGGCGACTTGACGATGGCGCGCCGCTTCGCCGACGAAGCCCTACGCGCCTCGCGCGAGCCCGATGCCTCCGGCTGACACCGCCCCCGCGCGCCGCCCGGTTCGCCGGCACCGCATCGTACTGATCGCCGCCGCATAGTCTCGGCCACTCGCGCGTACACTCGCGCCACGATCGCATTTCGCCAACGCGCAGTTCGCCCGCGCGCGCTTGACGGCGCGCAATTCGTACTTACGTTCATGGCAGAGGCGCCGCGGCGGACAACGACAATCACGCAGCGCAGACGCCCACACCTAAAACATTTCCGGAGCGATCCGGCAGGAGGTTCAAGATGGAACTCAGGTACGAAAACGGTCTGGTGGGGAATCGCTGGCTGCTCGATAACATGAACGGCATCTTCCGCGAACTCGGACCGCAGAACCGCCGCGTGGCCCCGCCCACCGACGTGGTCGAGGACAAGGACGCCTATCACTTCTATTTCGAGATGGCGGGCCTGACCACCGACTCGATCGAAGTGCGCGTCGAGGATGGCCACCTGGTGGTCGAAGCCGAGCGCAAGCGCCCCGAATGGCCGCAGGAGACCGCGGTCCGCGTTGCCGAGCGCGCCTACGGCACGATTCACCGGGTCTTCGAGATGCCCAAGGACGCCAGCCAGGATCACGTCCACGCGACCTACAAGGACGGCGTGCTCGCGGTCACGGTCGAGAAGCGGCCCGAAAGCAAGCCGGTCAAAATCCAAATCAACTAACCTGCCCGAGCGGACGCCGCGGTAAGCGCCGCGGCGTCCGCCCCGCGCCGTGCGCGGCACGATCGTGGCAAGCCCGCGGTTCGACCGCGGCCTCCGCCTGGCGGATAATCGCAATTCGATGCCAACCCCATTCAAGGCGGTGCCCCACCCATGATCGCTGTTCTGATCGTCCTCGGATTGATCGCGCTCTACGCCATGTTCGGCTACAACTCGCTGGTGCGGATGCGCAACGAGGTCGAGAATGCGTGGCGCCAAATCGACGTTCAGCTCAAGCGCCGCCACGACCTCATCCCCAACCTGGTCGAGGCGGTCAAGGGCTACATGCAGTTCGAGCGCGACACGCTGACCCAGGTGGTCGAGGCGCGCGGACGCGCGATCGCCGCGCCCGATCAGGCGTCGCGCCTCGCGGCGGAAAACCAGATCACTGGCGGACTCGGACGGCTGCTCGCCGTGATGGAGAATTATCCGCAGCTCAAGGCCGATCAGAACGTGATGCAGCTTCAGGAGCAGCTCACCACCACCGAGAATCAGCTTTCGTTCGCGCGCCAGGCCTATAATGATGCGGTGCTTGCGCTCAACACCCGCATCGAGACTTTCCCGACCAACGTCATCGCCAATAATTTTGGCTTCAAGGCCGCCGAATACTTCAAGGTCGCGCCCGAAGAACAGGCCGTGCCCAAGGTTGACCTGTCGCTCGGCGGCGCGCCGCACGCCTGAGGTGATGCCGCGCCTTCGCCACTGGCGTGCGCTCTCGCCCGCGGCCCCATCCGTGAGCGGCGCGACCCCGGCGCGATTGCCGAACCGCGCGTCGGCCATTGCGCTCGACTTATCCGGCGCCGACTTAATCGATGCGGGTTCACGCGAGGCGGGTGTACGCGATGGATAATCGGACGGGCAGCTTCTGGCGACTCGAACACACCAATCGCCGCGAGACGGTGACGCTGGTGGTGGTCTTCATGATCCTGTTCACGGCGCTCGGCTGCGGACTCGATTTCATGATGGGCAACCTGCGGCTCGCCGATGGCCAGCTTAGCGGCTTCCCGATCCTGACGATCGTCGCGCTCGCGATCGGATCGATTCAATCAATCGCATCGTACTACGGCGGCGCGTCGATCGTGCTCGCCTCGGTCCACGCCCGCCCGCTCACCGCCGATTCGGCCGCCCATCAGATGGTCCTCGACGTAATCGGTGAGATGGCCCTGGCGGCGCGGATGCCGGTGCCACGCGCCTATATTATCGATGACGCCGCGCCCAACGCGTTCGCCACCGGCCGCGACCCGGCCCATTCCGTGATCTGCGTCACCAGCGGTCTGGTCGACGAGATGGATCGCGAGGAGCTGCAGGGCGTGCTCGGCCATGAGATGGCGCATATCCGCGACTACGATATCCGCACCATGATGATGATAGCGGTGCTGGTCGGCGGCGTCGCGCTGCTCGCCGATTTCGTCTATCGCTGGGCGTGGTTTGGCGGCTTCGGCGCGCGCGGCGGCAATCGGGACAGCAACAATGGCGGCGGCAGCGCCGGCGTACTGATCGCGATTGCGGTCTTCGTGCTGGCCGCGCTCGCGCCAATCTTCGCGCAATTGATCGCGATGGGCGTGTCGCGCCAGCGCGAGTACCTGGCCGACGCGTCGTCGGTCGAATTCACCCGCAATCCGCGCGCGCTGCTGCGTGCCCTCGAACGGATCGCCGAGACTGAATCGCCGTTGCGCAAGGCCTCGCGCGGCGTCGCCCATCTGTTCATCGTCAACCCGTTCGAAGGCGCGCATCACGACGGCGAGGGCTTTTTCGCCAATCTGCTCTCGACCCATCCGCCGCTCATCCGCCGGATTGAGCGCCTGCGCGTGCTCGCCGGCGAGGCCGCGCCCGGCACGCCGGCCGCACCCGCTCCAGGCGGCGGCGCAAGCTGAACTACTACGGGCCGCCCGGTCCGATCGCGATTCCCGCGGGTAATCGAATCCCGCCAGCGGACCGCCGATCTTCGCGATCGGCGCAACGTCGCCGTTGCTGCCCGCCGCAAAGATCAGAATCCTGCCGCCGCTGGGTGCGTTGCGGAAGCAACTTGTTTGGATGATTAAAGAGCCAGCGGAAGAGCCGACCGGCTTGGGGTCGAGGAGGATAGGCGACGTATCCAATGCGATGCCGATGGGAAAGGCGAGGCCGGTCGCGGCGCCGCCGATCGTCGCGATCGGCGCAACGTTGCCATCGCTGCCGGGCGTATAGACGGTGACCCGGCCCTTGTCATGCGGCTCGCCCGGCACGATCGGACCGCCGAGATGGTTGGCGACGTAGAGCCCTCCGTGGCCGTCCACCGCGATACCGTTCGCGCTATCGAGCAGTGTCCGGGCGCGTTCACGTCGTAGGTGTCAGCGACCAGGATCGTGCTGGCCGGGCACGATCCGGGATGCGTTCCGGCCGCGATTCCGCGCATCGGCGCGAGCGCGATAATGCACAGCGCAAGTGCGGCAATGGTGCAAGGTTTGGCGAATATCATCTACGGGCTCGTGCCGGCCGCCGCGCTCGCGCGCAACGGCGCAATCCCGGCCATCCAAAGTACGAGAGCGGCAATTGCGCAGGTCTTGGCGATATTCATCTCGTACAGGCAGTAACGTGGATCTTTAACTGCGCGCCACGTTTGCATTAACCGCCCGTGCGTTGCAAACGTGCCGTATTTGCCGCCGTCAGACGACGCGCCTCGCCCGCGCACGCGACCCTTGCGCGCTCGGCGTCGCTGGCCCGCGTCCGCATAGCCGTGCCGTTTCGGGCTTAGATTGGCGTTGGCACCACTACCGCGAATTTTTTCTCGTTGACAGCAAGAATTCGTTTCGCTACTGACGCGGTGGGGAACGATCGCGCGCGTTGCGTGGTTTGTCACTCAGGCGACTCGCTGGGTCGCGTGGCTGGCGCCGCTCCAGCGGGTCGCGGGCAATGGGGATACGGGGTCTCAGGTAGACATAATTTTTGGTGCGTTTGAGCGCCGCCGTACGCGCATCCGGTTGCCCGGTTCGGCGGAGGGTCAGGTTTGCGCTGGCCGAGCTCGAAGGAGGTAGGTCACGTCAAGGCTGGTGTTATGCCTGGGCGTTGGACTAGCGACGCCCAGTGGTACGGCTGGTTTCCGGGCACGTCGAATTTGAACGGCGGGTCCGCATCGAAAGATCAGGAGGAGTAGAGGCAATGAAAAAGTTAGTGAATCTCATGGTGGCGCTCGCGCTGCTAGCCATGATTCCAGGGCTCAGCAGAGCTCAAACGTCGACCGACCGCAGCGAACTCGATACGTTCATGAAGGCCACGGAAGCCCAGGGCGATGTACCGCCGGTCGGCACCAAGATCACGATGGCGAACTGGACGCAGTACAAGGCTTTCATGCCCTTCGGCATGACCAAGCTGTTCGAGGGCGGCTACCAGTGGAAGATGCCTGCGGACGTCGAGATCGATATCGGTCCCGTCACCAATGGCAACCTGCCCAAGACCTTTCTGGAAGCGACCGAGAAATACGGCGCGCAGAATTCAGTCGCGGTGCTGCCTGACGGGCACTACCAGCTGAACAACTTCCATGGCGGCATTCCTTTCCCGAATCCGGAAGAGCCGCACAAGGGCTGGAAGATGCTGGCCAACGTGTTCCTGGCCTACACCCCGGCGGTTATCACCAGCACGCCCGACAACATGGGAACCATCTGGTTCATCGACCGCTTCGGCAACGTCTCGCAGGTCAATATCGATCTGGTCTACCGCTGGAGCTCATACATCACCGATCCCGGCATGCCCGCCGAAGAGAACTATGTCCCGGGTTCATGGTTCACCGAATGGCTGATGGAAGAGCAGCCCGAGCAGGCGCGTTACACCGCTTCGCTCGCGATCTTCTACAAGGATCAGGAAGCCCATCCGTATCCTGATCAGTTCGTCTTCGTGCCGGCGCTGCGCCGCTCGCTGCGCCTATCGACCACTGCTCGCTGCGCCCCGATTTTCGGCAGCGACTGGGCCAACGACGACGCCAAGCTCAACGGCTTCAACGGCTCGACCTCGACCTATGACGCCAAGTGGCTGAGCGACCGCAAGGAAGTCGAGCTGCTCGACACCGACATGAGCAAGGGCTCCAACTACCCCGAGAACTACGATCTGCCGCTCGGCTTCCCCAAGCCTTCGTGGGGTGCATGGCAGGTGCGTCCGACTTCGGTTATCGACGTTTTCCGGATTCCGGCCGAGGCCTCGGGCTATTGCTACTCGCATCGCGTGATGTATCTCGATCGGGAGACCTGGTCGACCTACTGGAATGACAACTTCGACTCCAACAGCAAGCTCTGGAAGGTCTTCGCCTACGAGAATTCGTATGGCCAGATCCCGAATCTCGGCAAAGCCTGGGTTGGTATCGCGGCGATGTCATGGGATCTGCAGAACACGCACATGACGGTGTGGAGCAGCTGGGGCAACAAGAACGCCCGGTCGCACTATATCAATCGCGCGGCGCCGGCCGAGTACCTCAATGGCACTCGCTATGGCGCGCCTGCGGGCATGATGCAGATCTTGCGCTAAGGGAGTTGCTGAACTAGCTCTCAGACTGCAAATGCATTGAGCCAAAAACCGGGGCGCGGCACTGTCTAACGATGGTGCCGCGCCTCTTCGATTTGCGCGCGCATAATTCCGTTGGCCGCACGCTGGCGCCCCGCCCGATCGCGCTGCCTCAGCGATTGCGTCCCTTGAGCGCGCGCTCCATCTCGCGCCGCGAGGTTTTGCTCGCGATCGAGGCGCGCTTGTCGTAGGTCTTCTTGCCCTTGGCCAGGCCGATCTCGACCTTGGCGCGCCCGTCGCGAAAATAGATACGCAGCGGAATGATCGAATAGCCGCGCTCGCGCACCCGTCCCCAGAAGCGATCGATCTCGCGCCGATGCATCAGCAGTTTGCGCGGGCGGGTTTCCGCATGGCTGAACTGGCCGGCCGGCGCGTACGCGCCGATATGCACGCCGTGCAAAAAGGCCTCGCCGTTTTTGACCCGCGCATAGCTGTCGCGCAGGTTGGCGCGATGCGCGCGCAGCGACTTGACCTCGGTGCCGGTCAACGCCATGCCGGCCTCGAGCGTCTCCTCGACGAAGAAATCGAAGCGCGCCTTGCGGTTGTCGGCCACCAGGTCGAAGCCGTCACCGCGCGCCGGAGAGGATTTTTCACGCGCCATCGCAGCTCAGTTTATCCCGATACGCGGCGCTCTTATAGACCGGCGCGGATCGCCTGACCGGCAGGATTAAGGCCCGCGGCGCGGGTGCGCCGTAAACCGATCTCGCTAAAGCCCGACACACCGCTGGGCACGATTGTTCTTGCGCGCGATTGATTTTTTTAATCACGCGGTAAAGTTCCGCTGGTACTTCCTCTTTGTCCCCCGGGAGGAGGACGAAGATGAAACATGCAAAGCCCAGAAAATGGATCGCGGCCGCGGCGCTGAGCGCGATGCTGAGCGGTCAGCTCGCGGCGCCGATCGCCTTTGCCCGCAACGGCGCCGACTCCAATGACAACCGGACGGCGACGCCGATCAAGCACGTGATGCTCATAATCGGCGAAAATCGCTCGTTCGATAACGTGTTCGGGACGTTCAAGCCAGCCACCGGCCAATCCGTCTGGAACCTGCTCTCGCAGGGCATCGTCAACGCTGACGGCACGCCCGGCCCGAACTTCGACCGCGCGCGGCAATACCAGGCGACCGACACCGGCACCTACTCAGTGAGTCCAACCAAGGAGGCGCTCTTCGCGACCCTGCCCGACCCCAAGGTCGGCGGACCGGCGACGCCATTCTTCAGCAGCGTGGCCGCGGCCGAGGCGGTCGAACCGGGGCTGCCGCTCGCCGATTACTACATGCTGGCGATTGGCGGCACCGGACTGGCCGGCGGTCTCGATACGCGCTTCCTGATCGACGGTCCGCTGGCCAACGGCCCGTTCGATATCACCGACTTCATCTCCTACGACGATTACGCGGGCAGCCCCGTGCATCGTTTCTTCCAGATGTGGCAACAGCTCGATTGCGACATCACCAAGGCTACGCCGGCGAATCCTGCTGGATGCCAGGACGATCTCTTCCCGTGGGTCGAAACCACCGTCGCAACCGGCAGCAACGGCAAGCCCGAGCCGGCCGGCTTTGCCGGCGAGGGCGGTATCGCGATGGGCTACTACAACAACCAGAATGGCGACGTTCCCTACTTCACCCAACTGGCTAATCAGTATGTCCTGAGTGATAACTACCATCAGGCGATCATGGGCGGCACCGGCGCCAATCATATCGCGATCGGCTACGGCACAACGATTTTCTGGGCCGACGGCAAAGGCAAGCCCGGTACGCCGCCGCCCAACCAGATTGAGAATCCCAACCCGCAGCCCGGCACCAATAATTTCTACACGCAGGACGGTTACAGCGGCGGTTCTTACGTCAATTGCGCCGACTCGCGCCAGCCGGGGGTCAAGCCGGTCACTGACTATCTGAATTCGCTGCCCTATCGGCCGTTCCGGCGCGGCGATTGCGCGAAGAATGCATACTACATCGTCAATAACTATAATCCGGCCTACCTCGGCACCGGCGCATTGGAGTACACGGGAGCCGCCAACGACTTTACGGTTCCTCCGACCAAAGAGTCGAACCTCGCGCTGCTGCTCGCGGATCATCATGTCTCGTGGAAGTACTACGGTGAGGGCTGGGCGAACGGTACTGAGACTGGCGAAGATTCGAGCTACTGCAACATCTGCAATCCGTTTCTCTACTCCTCGCAGATCATGACGAACCCGGCGCTGCGGGCGAACAACCAGGGAATTACCAATCTCTATGCCGATATCCAGTCGGGCACGCTGCCGGCGGTCTCGATCGTCAAGCCCGACGGCTTCCTCGACGGCCATCCGGCCTCGTCGAAGTTCGAGCTGTTCGAGCAGTTCTGCCACAAGATTATCGACCTGGTGCAGGCCAACCCGACGCTGTGGAAGGATACGGCGATCGTAATCACGGTTGACGAAGGCGGCGGCTACTATGATTCGGGCTACGTGCAGCCGATCGATTTCTTCGGCGACGGCACGCGTATCCCGATGCTGGTGGTCTCGCCCTATTCGACCGGCGGCCGGGTGGTCCACGACTACTACGACCACGTCTCATTCGCCAAGTTCGTCGAAGCGAACTGGGGCCTGCCGGAGATCTCGAATACCAGCCGCGATAATCTGCCGAACCCGGTGCCGAGCGAACAGAGCGCCTATGTTCCGGCCAATAGCCCGGCGATCGGCGACTTGATGGGTATGTTCAGTTTCCCGAGTAAGTAATGCGATCGCGCATTTAAGCGTGGATTAACCGCGGCGGCCGGCGTAATTACCGGCCGCCGCTCTCGTGCACGGCTTATTTTTCCGGCCTGGCGCCGCGGCGGCGAAACCGGCCGCCTACCACAGACGCGCGGACGCGAGGCGCGCGCCGTCGGCCATCGCTTTGAGCTTGGCCCACGCGATCGCGCCGTCGACCCGCGAGACGCCCGCCACCGTGGCGAAGCCGCAATCGCTCCCCGCCATGACGTTCTCGCGGCCGACCACGCCGGCGATATTGCAGATCCGTTCGGCGACCAGCGCCGGATGCTCGACGAAGTTGGTCACCGAATCGATCACGCCCGGGATTAACAGCTTGCCGTCGGGCAGTTTCACGCCCTTGAACGACGCCCATTCGTGCGCATGGCGCGGATTGGAAGCCTCGTACGACAAACCCTGCGGCCGCGCCTTGAGAATAATGTCGAGAATTTCCTTGATCTCGACGTCGTGATGATGCGGGCCTTCGTAATTGCCCCAGCACAGATGGATTCGCGATTGCTCTGGCGGCACGTCGGCCAGCGCGTGGTTGAGCACGTCGATATGCAGTTCGATGGTCTGGCGGAATTGCGCGAGGCTCAAGTCCTTGAACTGGATATGCCGGCTCATCGCGAGGTCCGGGCAATCGACCTGCAAAACGAAACCCGCGGCGACGATCGCGTCGTACTCGGTCTTCATCGCCTCGCCGATCGCGCGGACATAGGCCTCGTGGGTCTTGTAGTATTCGTTGCCGAGAAAAAACGCGACTACGCCGGGCGACGCCGCACTGACGAAAGCCTCCGTTGCCGGCGCCTCCTTGAGACCCGCGCGCAGATTATCCAGATCGGTGCGCAAGCCTTGCGCGTCGCGATATGTGATCGGTCCGGTGCACGCCGGACGCTTCATCGCGGCAACACTGCTGTCGACCACGCTGCGCTTGATGAAGCTCGGGAAGTCGGTCAGGTCGCCGGCAATGATCGGTGCGCTCTTGCCGCCTTCGAAGCCCGACAGCCGATCCTTGACGTAGGTCGCATACGACGGCTTGCCCATTTCGCCGTCGTTGACCACATCGACCCCCGCGTCGACCTGCTTGCGCACGGTCTCGGCGACCGCCGTTTTGACCCGCGCGCCGAGCGCCGCCGGGTCATAGGACTCGCCAAATTCCTTGGCGCGCATGATGGTGATTAGATCGTCGGGCCGCGGCAGGCTGCCCGTATGGGTCGTCAGGATTCGCTCGAGGCTGCGCTTCATGTCTGGTTCCTCCATCTGCGATACGGGTGGCGCGCACGGTCGTGATTGGCGCGTTCAGGTGCGCGGCGCGCCGATGGATGACCGCCGCCGTGCGCGCGAATTTCGCAAAGCGTCCACGCTAGCGCGCGCCGCCGGCAACCGCCAAACGTCCGCGCCATTGAGTTCGATGTTTGGCGAGTGATTCGATGATTGGAGGACCCGCGCGTCGCACTTGGCACTTCGGCCGGCGGCTCATCGCCGCAGGCGGCACGCTCAGGCGGCGACGAAACCCAGGTCCTTGAGCCGCGAGCGCGCTTCGGCGGCGCAATCCGCATAGACCATCAGGCGCGCCGGTATCACGCCGTACTGCCCGAGGATCGCGCCGCCCTGCTCGTCAAAAATAAACGAATCCACGCCGCTGCTCTCGAGCAGGTCATGCGCGATCTGGATTTGCATCCGATCGGTATGCGCAAAGATCTCGACCAGGCTGGAGGTTTGTGCGTCGTCATTCATAAATGGATAGTCTTTTCCAGATAGGGTGCAGCTCGCGATCAGCCAGCCACGCGATCGCCTGAGTTACCGCCGGTGCCCTTCATGATGCCGCTGATCCGAAAATAGAGCAGGGTGCCCACGCCGATCGCCACCAGCACGGCAAGGGCCGTGTCGAAGCGATGGAAGTACGGCGCGAGCGCCTTCCAATGCTCTCCCAGCTTCATGCCGGCGTAGGCCAGCGCGAGGCACCAGATGAACGATCCGGCCAGGGTGTAGATGGTGAACGGCAGCAGACGCATCCGCGCCACCCCGGCGGGAAAGGCGATAAAGGTGCGCACCACCGGCAGCAGGCGGCTGATGAACACCGCCGGCGATCCCCAGCGGGCGAAAAATCGATCGGCGATTTCGAGTTCGTGCGGCGCGATCAGCACCCAGCGCCCGTAGCGCTCAATCATCCAGCGTCCGCCGCTCGCCCCGGCGAAATAGGCCACATACGAACCGGCCAGGCAGCCGATCGCCCCGGCCGTCGCGACCAGGTAGAGGTTGAAACGTCCGGTCGCCACCAGGTAGCCCGCAAAGGGCATCACCACTTCCGAGGGCAACGGGATGCATGCGCTTTCGATCGCCATCAGCAGCACCACGCCGCCGTAACCCATCGCCGCGATGACGCCGGTGATCATGGCGGAGAGTCCCGTGAGCAATCGATCGATCATGACCCGCCTTTGAATCCCCTTCGCGCGCGGCGCGCAACTCCACGCGACACCTTGCCATGCCGCCGGCGAACTTGCGAGATGGCCGCCGCGCGGTTGCGTCCCGCGGTCGCGCCGGCGTCGTGACGCAATGGACCCGCGCCTCGGCAATGGCTTCCCGCGGCGCATTCGCGCTAGACTCCGCGGCGTTTGCTTCGCGGGGCGAAAATGTTTATGGATATAGATACTGTATATATGTTGATCGACGAACGGCGCGGCGCGCGCCTTCATCCCGCCGCGACGATCACCGCAATCGCCCGCACGCGGCGACTGATCGAGGGAGAATCATGGCCAAGAACTCGCTGACGATTACCGACAATCGCACCGGAAAACAGTACGAACTGCCGATCGAGGAGGGTGGTGTCGTGCGCGCCTCCCATTTCCGCGATATGAAGACCGCGGCCGACGACTTCGGCCTGATGACCTACGATCCCTCGTTCGCCAATACCGCGTCATGCCGCAGCCGCATCACTTTTATCGACGGCGACGCGGGCATTCTGCGCTACCGCGGCTATCCGATCGAGGAGCTGGCCGAAAAGAGCAACTACCTGGAGGTCGCCTACCTCATCGTCAAGGGCGAGCTGCCGAATCATAAGCACTACGCGGCGTGGGAGCAGAACATCAAGACCCACACGATGGTGCACGAGAATATCAAGAAATTCATGGAGGGCTTTCGCTACGACGCCCATCCGATGGGCATGCTGGTCGGCACCATCGGCGCGCTCTCGACGTTCTATCCGGAGGCCAACGCGATTACCGATCTCGAATCGCGCCGCCTGCAGACCCGCCGCCTGATCGGCAAGGTGCCGACCCTCGCCGCCTTCGCCTATCGCCACACCCGCGGCCTGCCCTACGTCTATCCCGACAACGATTTGAGCTACACCGGCAATTTTCTCTCGATGCTGTTCCGCATGGCCGAGCGCGACTACCAGCCCAATCCGATCCTCGAGCGCGCGCTCGACGTGCTCTTCATCCTGCACGCCGACCACGAGCAGAACTGCTCGACCAATGCGATGCGCTCGGTCGGCAGCTCGCAGGTCGATCCCTATTCGGCGGTCGCCGCCGCCACCGCCGCGCTCTATGGTCCGCTGCACGGCGGCGCCAACGAGGCGGTCATTCGCATGCTGATGGATATCGGATCGCCCAAAAACGTGCCCGACTTCATCAAGCGCGTCAAAACCGGCGAGCGGCGCCTGATGGGCTTCGGCCATCGGGTCTACAAGAATTACGACCCGCGCGCCAAAATCGTTAAGCGCATCGCCTACGAGGTGTTCGAAGTCACCGGTCTCAATCGGCTAATCGAGATTTCGCTCGAACTCGAGCGCATCGCGCTTGAGGATGACTATTTCGTCTCGCGCAAGCTCTACCCGAACGTCGACTTCTACACCGGCGTCACCTACCAGGCGATGGGTTTCCCGATGACCATGTTCCCGGTGCTGTTCGCGATTCCGCGGACCTCGGGCTGGATGGCGCAATGGGCCGAGATGGTGCGCGACCCCGAGCAGAAGATCGCGCGGCCGCGCCAGGTCTATATCGGCGAGGTCGTCCGCAAGTGGGCGCCGATCGACGGGCGCGCCGAGCCGACCACGCGCGAGGACGCCGTCAGCGATCAGATCTGAGCGCCGCCGCCGCGGTCGATTCGAGCATGCGACCGGCTCCGTGTCAGCGCTTCACGGCACATCGTCGATCCGCGCCGACGGCGTAAAATTGAGGTGGGTACGGCTGCCCGACGACTGACGATCCGCCGATTCCGGCAGCGTCGCCAGCCGTGGACCGGTCACCCGCGGTCGCTGAAATTCGGTTTGCGCTTCTCGACGAACGCGCGCGCGCCCTCGGCGATATAGCCGGCCTGCACGCACAGCGTCTGGTTGCGATCCTCCATCTGGATCGCCTGCTCGAGGCCGCCCGCGTCGACGCTCGAAGCGAGGCATTCTTTCGTCAGCCGCAGGCCGAGCGGCGATGCCGCGGCCATCTCCTGCGCCAGCCGGCCCGCCGCCGCGTCGAGTTCATCGTCGCGCATGACCTCCGAGACCAACCCGGTCGCCAAGGCGCGCGGCGCTGCGATAAAGCGCCCGGTCAGCATCAGCTCGGACGCGATCGACAGGCCCACCGCGCGCGGCAGAAAATAGCTGACTCCCATATCGCATGCGCTCAGTCCGATCCGGATGAAGGCGGCATTGAAGCGCGCCGATTCGCCCGCCAGTCGCACGTCGGCGGCCAGTGCCATCGCGAAGCCGCCGCCGGAGGCGGGACCGCGCACCGCCGCGATAAACGGTTGCGGCACGCGGCGCATCGCGACCACCAGGTCGCTCATCCGGCGCTGAATATCAAAGACCGCGGCCGTGCTCGCCTTGACCACGTCGATGCCGCCGTCGCCGCCGGACTGCTCCTTGAGGTCGAGGCCCGCACAAAACGCGCGCCCCGCACCGCGCATGATCACCACCCGCGTCTTGCGATCGTGATTGAGCGCGCGCAAAAAATCGTGCAACTCATCGACCATCGTGGCGTTGAGCGCGTTGAGCGCATGCGGCCGATTGAGCGTGAGCCACGCCACCGGCCCGTCGTGAGTAACCTCCAACGCTTCGTATCCCATTTCGCTTGGCCTCCTGATTAAAACCGCGGCTGCGCAGACTCGCCTGCACCCCATGCCCACCGCGGCTGCGCAGACTCGCCTGCACCCCATGCCCACCGCGGCTTTGCAGATCCGATGCATACGCGCTTGCGGCGTCGCGCCAGAAGATAGTCGCATTTATCCGGGTTGCGCCACTGGGCGACCTTTCTGCGTTCCGCGTGTATCAGCACTTCGCTGGATTTATCCGTCTACTAGGTTCATATCATCTTAATTCATGTCTAGAGTCCTTAAATATTGAATTTTTATCTCAAAACATCACGTATAATTAAATTATTCGATTTGGCTTAGGCGTCTTCGTGGAAAGGTTATTTCTGGCTCACTTGTTTCTTGACATCGCTACGTGCGCAGCCGACGCTTGAATTGTGAGTGACAACACTTTGCTTCCGATGGTGATTCCCGAATGGCCGAGCTAAACGGCGCACCGCGCGCTGCGGTGTCGCAAGACGAAATTTTCACCATCAAGGAACTCTCGGAACACCTGCGGGTCCATCCGACGACGATCTACCGGTTGCTGCGCCAGGGCCGCCTGCCGGGCTTTCGCGTGGGTAGCAACTGGCGCTTTAATCGTGCGGCGATTGAGCAGTGGGAGCAGACCCAGGCGTCCGAGATCGATATCCCGATCGCGCGCGGACGGCGCAAGCGCAACGCCAACTAGACTTCGCTCTTCCTCCTGCCCGATTGTTCGGCGCCGTCGATCGTGGGTTCCGGTTCCTCCTGATGATTGCGCAAGCCGCGAGGCTTGGCGTCGACGACGATTTGCGCGCGCGGCGCTTATTGCTGCGGCGCCATTTGACATTCACCATCCATTGCGAATACCTAACGGGCATCAAAGAAGCCGGAGTGTTGGGCCCCGATGCCGACCAAGTACGCCGACGTGGCTGGTTGCGCCACCTATTATTATTATGTCGGAAAGACGACGCTGCCCGACGTCGTGCCCGACTTTTCGCGCGGCCGCAAATTGATCTTCATCCATGCCGCGGGCTCCAACGGCCACGCGTGGCATCGCCAGTATGACGCGCTGGGCGGCGCCCACAGCCCGATCGCGCTGGACCTGCCCGGCCACGGCCGCAGTGCCGGGGTCGAAGGCCTGCACAGCGTCGCGGCCTATGCGGATTTTGTCGTCGCCTTTGCCGACGCGCTCAAGATCGATTCGGCCGTGATCGTCGGCCGCTCGATGGGCGGAGCGGTCGCGATGGATCTCGCGCTGCGCCATCCGGGCCGCGTGCAGGCGCTCGTGCTGATGGCGACCGCGCCGAAATTCAATCTCCCGGCCGAACGCATCGAGCTGTGGCGCGGGGTCACGATGGGCCGCGCGAGTCAGCCGTTTAACCACGACGGCTACTCGCCCAAGACCATCGCCGAGAAGCGCGAAGTGATCCAGGAGGGGTGGGGCGAGCAGATTCGTACCGACCCGCGCGTGCGCTGGGGCGATTTCGTGGTCGCCTCAAAGGTCGATTTGCGCGAGCGCATCGGCCAGATCGCCCGGCCCACGCTGATCCTGGCGGGCGCCGACGATCAGGTCACGCCGCCGGCCGACGCCGAATTTATCCATAGCCGCGTCAAGGGATCGCGCCTCGAAGTGATCGCCGACGCCGCGCACAACCTGACCACCGAGCGGCCCGACGAGGTCAACGCCGCGGTGGCCGGGTTTCTTGCCGGATTGCCAGGGAGCGCCGCATGAGTCTCAGCCGCCAAGTCGCCGTCGCCGGCGTTTATGAACATCCCACGCGCTTTGCGCCCGACAAGACCATGTTCCAGATCATGGCCGAGAGCGTGCGTGGCGCGCTCGACGATTGCGGTCTGACCATCAAGGACGTCGACGGCCTGTTGACCGCCGGCATGGGCATGGGCGCGATGGCCATCGTGGGCTTTTGCGATTACCTGAACCTGACGCCCAACTTCGTCGATTCGACCAATATCGGCGGCTCGTCGTTCGTCGCGCATGTCGCCCATGCGGCGGCGGCGATCAACGCCGGCCTGTGCGAGGTCGCGGTGATCGTCTACGGCTCGACCGCGGCGTCGTCGCGCTTCGCGATCGGCACTGGCGGTGGCGGTCACGGCGGCGACCCCTGCGACCAGTACGAATTTCCCTACGGGCCGACCACCGTCGGCGCCTACGCGATGATCGCGCAGCGCCACATGCACGACTACGGCACGACCTCCGAGCAGTTGGCCGAAATCGCGGTGACGATGCGCCTGCACGCCTCGATGAATCCGGTTGCCAAGTATCGCGATCCGATCACGGTCGATGACGTACTCGCCTCGCGCGTCATCTCGTCGCCGCTCCATCTGCTCGATTGCTGCATCATCAGCGATGGCGGCGGCGCGCTGGTGGTGACTTCGGCGGCCCGCGCGCGCGACCTGAAAAAGAAGCCGGCCTACGTGCTCGGTGTCGGCGAGACGGTGCGCCATGCGGCGCGCGGCCAGCGCGACTTCCTCGAGATCGCCGCGGCGCAGTCGGGCCGCCTGGCCTTCGCGCGCGCCGGCGTCGCCCATCAAGATATCGACATGGCGATGATCTACGATTCGTTCACCATCACGGTGCTCGCAACGCTCGAAAATCTGGGCTTTTGTAAGCGCGGCGAAGGCGGCCCGTTCGTCACCGGCGGGCGCTTGCGCTTCGACGGCGCCCTGCCGATCAACACCGATGGCGGCGGCCTTTCGTCGAACCATCCGGGGATGCGTGGGATGTTCCTGGTGATCGAGGCGGTCAAGCAGTTGCGCGGCGAATGCGGTCCGCGCCAGGTCAAGGATTGTAAAATCGCGCTGGCCCACGGCACCGGCGGCGCGCTCGGCACGCGCCATTCGGGCGCCACGCTGATCATGACCAATCAGTAAATTGCCGGTGAGTATCCCCAGACACAGCAATTGACCTGGTTTATCCGAAGAACGCGCCCGACGCGCTGAGTGCAAAGTGATGCCGCAGGAAAAAACCCCCAAAGCCTATCGCAAGCCGCTGCCCCATATCGACGAGGAGAGCCGCCCGTTCTGGGAGGCGCTCCAGCGCCACGAGCTCTACGTACAGAAATGCCGCGACTGCGGCGACCTGCGCTACCATCCGCGCGCGCTCTGCACCAGTTGCATGTCCTCGCGCACCGCATGGGTTCGCGCCAAGGGCACCGGCAAAATTTACACCTACACCGTGACGATGCAGAATCAGGCCGCCGGCTTTCGCGAGACGCTGCCCTACGTGATGGCCTGGGTCGAGATCGACGAAGGGCTCAAGCTGCTCACCAACCTTGTCGACTGCCCCCCCGAACAGGTTAAAATAGGGATGCCCGTCGAGGCCGTGTTCGA
>JADEYI010000717.1_pt1 | contig 37835 bp, 31 predicted proteins | sample 8542331 | NCBI WGS metagenome assembly JADEYI01 (sample SAMN16510988, study PRJNA670497) | mine drainage metagenome | isolation source: biofilm near Copperflume 1 | place: Germany: Marsberg coppermine Kilianstollen | collected 2018-02 | reverse complement strand
TGGATCGCGCCGCGCTTGCCCGGAATGAAATCGCCGTTGCCGACGAACATCACGTCGGGATCGTCGGGCTTGAGCGCGACGCCGCGGCAATAGGAGATCGAGTCGCGCTCGGAGAACAGCGGGAAGCCATGCAGCGACCACGATTCGCCGTCGTCGAGGCTGCTCCAGATGCCGTCGGGAGTGGTCGCCAGCAGGCGCGGCTTGGAGCCGTTGCCCACGGCGACACCGTGAATATCGCCGTTGAGCATCTTGTCGCCGAGCGGCGGCAGATGAATCCAGGTTGCGCCGCCGTCACGGCTGCGGTAGATGCCGTCGATCTCGACGCCAACATACATCGTGCGATCGTCGCGCGGATTAAAGACGATGTTGGTGACTTTCGGCGCGCCGGCGAAGCATTTCTCGGCGATCGGTATCGCCAGCTTCTGCCAGCTCTGGCCGCCGTCGGCGGTGCGGTAGACGGCTGGCGGCTTGGTCCCGGCGAGCATCACATCGGGATTAGTCGGATGCCACGCCGTCGACCAGATTTGCGCGCCGTCCATCGGCGACGGAAGCAGATCCCAGTTCGCGCCGTTGTCGACGCTGCGATAGAGCCCGGCTTCGGAGCCGGCCAGCAGCGTATGCGGATTGTGCGGCGAGACGGCGATCGATCGAATCTGGATCTCGCCCGGCTCGGCCTCGAACGGCAGCGCCATCTTGCTGCGCCGCCAATGGTCGCCGCCGTCCGGACTGAACCATACGCCGGCGCCGACGGTGCCAACGCAAATCGTGAAATCGTGTGCCATGGTCGTTACCCTGTGCGCCTTTCGTTACGTCCCGCGTGAGTATCCGGCGCGCCGGGCTCAGCAGGCGCCCGAACGCAGCACCTGTCCGGGCATCGCGCCACTCGCGCGGCCGTGCTCGTAGAGCACCTGCCCGTTGACGATAGTGTATTCGACGCCGCGCGCCGGCATCACCAGGCGCCGTCCGCCGCCCGGCAGATCGTTGCGCATCTCACCGCGCTTGTTCGAGCCGATCGTATTGAAATCGAAGATCGCGACGTCGGCCGCCATGCCCGGCGACAGGCGCCCGCGCTTGCGGATGCCAAACAGATGCGCCGGCTCCGAGGTGATGCGCTGGATGGCGCGCTCGAGGGTCATCGCGGCGCGCTCGCGCACCCAGGTGCCGATGAGGAAGGTGCAGTAGCCGGCGTCGCACAGCATATCGACGTGGGCGCCGCCGTCGGACAGGCCGATCATCGTGCGCGGATCGCTGATCAGTTCCGGGATGCGGTCTTCGTTAGCGTTGAACAGCGCCATCGTGAACTGGATATTGAGGCCGTCTTCGATCGCGAGGTCGAGGAAGGCGTCGACACCGTCGCATCCGCGCTCGCGCGCGATCTCGGCCACGGTGCGCCCTTCGAGCGGCTTCATCGCGGGGGTGAAGACCTCCTTGACTTCCAGCCGCTCCCATTTGCCGCTGAAGATGTCGGGATGCTTGAGCGCTTCGCGGAAGGCATTGCGGAAGCCTGGCTCGCGATAGATCGCGATCTGCGCCTCGGCGGTCTGGTTGAAGACCGGATTCCAGCTCTTGAGGTTGGCGAAGATGAACGGGTTGCGCAGATCGATCTGGATAATCAGCGGACGGCAGGTGACCTGCGGCACGCCGCCGCGCCGAATCAGCGAATCGGCCTGGCGCAAGGTATCCTGGCAGGCGTTGGGCAGGTCGTCGCGATTGAGCAGCGCGAGCCACGTGACCGGCCGCGAGCTTTCGGTGAGCATGAAGTCGAGGAACTCGTACTCCTCTTCGCTGAGCACCGAGACCGACTTGGTCAGCGCCATCTCGATCGCGCCCTTGCCCAACTCCTGCAAAACGTTGGCGTAAGCCTTGTATTCGTCGCGGCTGGCATTGCGGCAGGCCAGCGGACGGCCCTTGTAGCCGATATGCTGCGGGGCCGTGGTGGTCGAAAAGCCGAACGCTCCGGCCGCCACGGCCTCCCTGAGCGTCGCCTTGATCTTCGCGGTCTCGGCCGGCGTGGCCGCGCGCTCCATCGACTCCTCGCCCATCACGTAATGGCGAAACGGGGTCAGCGGCGCCAGAAAGCCCAGGTTGATGCCTTTGCCGCGGCGCTCGGCCGCGTCGAGATATTGCGGGAAGGTCTCCCATTCCCACTTGATACCCTTGCTCAGCACGTCGAACGGAATCGCCTCGACGTTGACCAGATCCCATGCGGCAATCTCGCGCACCTCGGGCCGGCACGGCGCGATGCCGACGCCGCAATTGCCCATGATCACGCTGGTGATGCCGTGCCATGACGACGAGGTCAGGTAGGGATCCCAGCAGATTTGCGCGTCGTAATGGGTATGCGGATCGATGAAGCCGGGCGAGACGATGAGGTCGGAGGCGTCGATGGTTTTCTTCGCGCCCTCGGTGATCTTGCCGATTTCGGCGATTTCGCCATTGGCGATCGCGACGTCCGCGCGGCGCCCCGGCGCTCCGCTGCCGTCGATCACGGTGCCATTTTTGATGAGTAGATCGTAGGACATCGACTGGTTCTCCCCGGCGCGCTTAAGGCTGGACCCATGTGGCCCGCCACGCCGTTATGTCAGTGTGCTGACGCCGTCGCGGTCCGCCCGAATCGGCGGAGGCTGTCCGGCGATGAATCCTCGTGGCCGCCCGGCCTGATAGATTGCGCGGCGCGCATTCCACCAGTTGAGGCCGCCCCGAGGCGCACAACGAAGCGTTGCTCAGTCTGCAACCAACGCTAATGGAGTGCGGCCTCAATCGTCAAGGAAAATCGGACCGCGCGGTATCGAATTGATCGAAATCAGCGGCGCACCGGTCGGCCGCTGCCGGCGATTTGCGCGGCTGGTCAATGCCGCCCGCCGCCGGGTCGAATTCCCCATCAGGGGCGATCGTTTCACTCTCATCGAGCGCGACCGCGGGGAGCCTCGCGGCGGTGGCGCTGCCGGCCAACGTGGCGGGCGGGAGCAGCACGGCCTACAATGCCGGCAACGAGCAGACCAAGTTCAACGGCGCCAGCCTGAGCTACGATTTGAATGGCAACCTGAGCAGCGGCGGGTCCAAGACCTACACCTGGGACGCACGCGATCATTTGAAGACGATCAGCGGCGCGGTGACCGCGAGCTTCGTCTACGACGCTTTCGGGCGGCGGATGAAGAAAACCATCAGCGGCACGGTTACCCAGTTCCTCTACGATGGGCTCAATCCGGTGCAGGAACTCAACAGCAGCAATGGGGTAGTCGCCAACTTGCTGACCGGATTGAATATCGACGAGTACTTCAGCCGCACCGACACCGCCACGTCGACCTTTCTGAGTGATGCGCTGGGCTCGACGGTGGGACTGGTCGGCTCGGCCGGGAGCATCGCGACGAATTACACTTATCAACCGTTCGGCGCGACCACGGTCGGCGGTTCCGCCAACGGCAATTCATACGAGTTCACCGGGCGTGAGAATGACGGCACCGGGCTGAATTTCAACAGAGCCAGATACTACAACCCGACGTACCAGAGGTTCGTATCGCAGGACCCGATCGGCTTCGCCGGCGGCGACGCGAACATGTTCGTGTACGCTACGAATAGCCCGTTGAACTTCCGCGATCCTCGCGGCACCCAAGTATACCCAGGACCGAGAATCCAACAGATTCAGAACGATCTAGAGAACGCGCCGCCCGGTTCCGCATTCACTCCATACCCGCCGGGAGAGCCAGCGATGTCCTGCGCACCTCCGCCGCCACCGCCGCAGGCGTGTCCGGGCGGAGCTACGCCGCCCGAGCAGCTGGATCCAATTGGCATCTATACTGGGCTCCTTGGGTACGGCGGATTCTTGGCTTTTGGACCGTGGGGAGCGGTAGGGGGCGCGATACTCGGGTTTGGCACTGGCCTGTGGGTGAACGGTCAACAGATGAACAACTGCCCCTGATAGCGTGCGATGTCAGAATCGGATATTACGATGCGGAATCGAAAGGGCTCCTATAGCAGAGGTTCACGCCGACCGTTATTGCTTGGTCTGCTTACTTTTGCTGCTTTGTCCATCCCGCTAGGGATGATTGTCGCATACACGACCAGTAGCGCCACCCCTTTCTTGCAAGCATTACAGATTTCCGGCTTATGCTACGCGGTTGGTCTAGCCGGGTTGTTGTTCATCGAAAGTGAGCATCGGTGGTCGGACGCAACTGACGACCAGAGGCCTTTGGAAGTTATCATGGCCTTGATCGGACTCGGGATATCGATCGCCTTTCTTATTCATTTTGCCCACGCTCGTATGTTTGCAAATCTTCGGTACGGATTGCTCAGCGCCATTGTCTCCGTAACTTTTCTGATTCCTAGACGAACTGATAAAATACGAGCACTGGCATTTGCGCTCATGGCCGTCGCTACGGTCCAGTTTCCGTTGGTAAGCTCGCGCCCACCCTTCATATCTCTGGGAGTTGTTTGTGGTGCCGCCGCAGTGGCCTGTCTTTTACCTATGGGCGAGAGACAGACAGCAATTCGGCGGCTTCCGCAAACGATTCTTTGTATGTTTCTTACTGTAATGGGTCTCTATAGGCTCCATACAGCCTATCAAATTAGTTCTACGTCGGGGTTGGTGATTTTCGGCGCTACGGCATTGTTCTTCGGAGTCGGGACGATCGTGATCGTTACCCGCGGAGATTGGTTTGAGCGGCACTCTAGGCGCTGACCACAACTCCTGTTCTACCTGCTTTTCCGGAAATGCGACCAGCAGTTTATCCTGTCGGGCTGCGGAATCTGAGTAAGCGCAGAAGCAAACCGTCGTTGCGAGCTTCGTCTATGACGCTTTCGGGCGGCGCATGAGCAAGACCATCAGTGGCGCGGTTACCCAGTTCCTCTACGACGGCCTCAATCCGGTGCAGGAACTCAACAGCGGCAATGGGGTAGTAGCTAACCTCATGACCGGGCTGGACATCGATGAGTACTTCACGCGCACCGACACCGCCACTTCGACCTTTCTGAGCGACGCGCTGGGCTCCACGGTGGGGCTCGTCGGTGCTGGCGGGACGATCGCGACCAGCTACACCTATCCAGCCATTCGGCGCGACCACGGTAGGCGGCGCGGCGTCAACGCCAGACCCAGGAATTGAATGCCGCGTTAGTCGCCGGAGGCGGAGCGATTGTTTGCGGGGGATTGGGCGGCGATTAGCGATTGCGCATACGGCATCAGCGTCGCCATCATGTTGACCTGCGAGTCGAGCGTCTTGCCCAGCCCGCTCAGCAGACCCATCACGCGGTTGACCAGCAGCACGTCGGCGGGAACCTCGACGATCGGATTGGAGCGCAGCGTGCGCGGCAGTTCGGTGGCGAATTCCTCGATCAGCTCGGAGTCGGCGTAGGCGCGATTGCGCTTGATGCTGTTGCCCAAAAACACGTTGGCGAGCATCAGAAGGGTTTCGGGCGAGCCGTCGCGCGTGCGGAAACCGAGATCGTGAAAGGCGGCCAGGATCGCGTCGCGGTTGTTGGTCAGGATCGCGAAGGTCAGCCGGACCATCGCGTCGCGGAACGCCACCGGAAAATCCTTGGCCAGGCCGAAGTCGAGCAGCACGATCCGCGGGCCGGGCTGGACCAGGATGTTGCCGGGATGCGGGTCGGCGTGGAAGAAGCCGTCGCGCAAAATCTGCTCGGTGAAAATCTCGATGAGTTTTTGCGCGACCGCGCGCTTGTCGATGCCGGCGCGGGCGAGCGCCTCAAGGTCGGTCACCTTGATGCCCTCGAGCAGCTCCATCGTAAGCACGCGGCGCGAGCTGAGCTCGTGGTAGATGCGCGGGATGACCACGTCGGCGCGTCCGGCAAAGTTGCGCGCGATAATCTCGCTGTTGCGCGCTTCGTTGAGGAAATCGAGCTCCATCGGGATGTACTTCAGAATTTCGCGCGCGATCACCTGGAAGTCGAAGTCGCGCTCGAGGCGCGCCAGAATTTTCAACGTGAACATCAGGTTGGCGAGATCGGCGGCGACGATCGCCTCGATGCGCGGGTATTGCACCTTGACTGCGCAGCGGCGGCCGTCGAGCGTGCGCGCGGCATGCACCTGGGCGAGCGAGGCGGCGGCGATCGGCGTGGGATCGAACTCGGCGTAGAGCGCTTCGAGCGGACGGCCGAGCGCGCCTTCGACCTGCGCGCGGATAATCGCAAACGGGCGCGGCGGCACGCGATCGTGCAGGCCGGCCAGTGTCGCGACCCATTCGTCGGGCAGAATATCGGCGCGCGTCGCGATAAACTGGCTGGCCTTGATGAGCAGGCCCTCAAGCCGGATCGAGGCGCGGTAGAGCGCGCGGGCGGCGCGCAGGTCCTGGCGGCGCAGGCGTAATTCCTTGCGCGTGTCGCCGGCGATGCGCGACCATAGCTGGATTGCCTTGTACGGAACGTAGATGCGGACGGCGAGCCACACCACGCTCCAGAAACGCCTCGTCCGTTCGAGGTAGCCGAGCCGTGGCGTGGCGCGCGGAGCCTCGGAGGGCGCGGCGGCGATCGTCGCGGCGGTGTTCGAGTTGAAAGTCGGGGGAGGCAAGAGCGTAGTGCGCGGCCGTCTATCAGTGCGTTCAGTGCGTTGGCCTCGCCCAGTGCGAATAAATCGTCCGGGCCGGAGCATGCCGCCGCGCGTGGGCGGCCGAAGCTCGTAAGGGAAGTGTAGAGGATGCCAGGGCCGCTGCAAACTACCGGGGAGCAGATCGGCGCGCCGAGCGCCCGTTCCGGAGCCACGCCGCCGCTGGGTGTCGGCTCGATTATCCGCCGCTACTGCGCGGTGTGGGTGAGTTACGCGCTGGCCAACGGCTTTCTGCTCGCGGTCTATCCGCTGTTCCTGCGCGCACGCGGGCTCGACCAGTTCGAGATCAACAGTGTGCTGGCGACCTATTTCGCTGTGACCTTCCTGACCGACGTGCCGACCGGGGCGTTCGCCGACGCGATCGGCCGGCGGCGCGCGTTCGTGCTCGGCTGCATGATTCGGCTGAGCGCCTTCATGCTCTATTTCTTCGCCCATCGCTACGCGATCTTTCTCGTCGCCGAGGCGATCGACGGCGTGGGGACGACCTTCTGCAATGGCGCGGTCGACGCCTGGGCGGTCGACGAACTCGATGACGCGGGCTTCGAGGGGCTTAAAGATCGGATGTTCTCGCGCAGCTCGCAATTGATGAATCTGGGCTGGATGGTCACCGCGCTGATCGGCACCTGGATTGCCGATTACAACCTCGCGTGGCCGTGGCTGTGCGGCGCGGCCGGCTTCGCCTGCACCGCGGCGGTCGGTGCGGCCGTGATGCGTGAGCGGCGCCCGCACATCGCCCAGGTCGCATTCGCGCGGATCCCGGCGATGGTCGGCGAGCGGATCGTCGCGGGTTTCCGGCTCGGTTTCCGCAGCCGCACGATCCTGCTGCTGAGTATCGCCAACGGGATCTTCTTCGCCGCGTGGGCCCCGTACTGGATCCAATGGCCGCAGTACGTCAACGACGCTTATGCCGTCGGTCCGTGGATCATCGGCTGGTTCTTCTCGCTGTTCACGATCGCGCGGCTGGCTGGCGCGGAGGTCGTCGTGCGGCTCGCCGCCAACGAAGCCGCGCGGCCGGCGCGCCTGATCGTCGTGGCGGCCACGATGAGCGTGACGTTCCTGGCCGGCGGTACGCTCGGCGCTCGGCCGTGTGTCGTCATCGGGCTGTTCGTCCTGATGAACTTTGCGATGGGCGCGCTCGACCCGCTGACGCGAAGCTGGCTCAACGAACAGATCGGCGAGCGCGATCGCGCCACGCTGCTCTCGTTCCACAGCACCTTCGCGACGGTCGGCGGGTCGCTCGGCCTGCTCGCGGTAGGCGCTTACGCGGACCGCGCGGGAATTCCGGCGAGCTGGCAGGTCTCGGCGATAATCTCGCTCGCGATGATCCCGTGCTACTGGATTTTGCATCGGCAGGCCGGCGCGCCCGCGATTATACCGGTGCCGGCGTCCGAGTGAGCCCGGCGCGCCCTCCGCCGTCGCGCAGTGGCCACGCGACGCGCGGGGTTTCGTGGCGGGCACGGCGAATGCCACTAGCGGGCGGCCGGCGGGTTGGTTTAAACTCAATGATTCAATCAGCGCCTGGCGCGCGGTGGGGGGATTGGGCCTGCGACGATGAAGGAATTTCCCAGGATTAAGCGATTACCGCCCTACGTGTTCAACGCGATCGGCGAGCTATGCCTCAAGGCGCGCCGCGCCGGCGAGGATGTGATCGATTTCGGCATGGGCAACCCCGACGAGGCGACGCCCGCGCATATCGTGAACAAGCTGATCGAGGCGGCCTCGAAGCCGCCCAACCATCGCTACTCGGTCTCGCGCGGAGTCTACAAGCTGCGCCTGGCGATTTGCGACTGGTACAAGCGGCGCTACGGCGTCGAGTTCGATCCCGACACCGAGGCGATCGCGACGATCGGATCCAAGGAGGGCATCGCGCATCTCGCACTGGCGATTCTCGACCAGGGCGACGTGGTCCTGGCGCCGACTCCCACCTACCCGATCCATCAGTACGGATGCGTGATTGCGGGCGCGCAGGTGCAGGGCGTGCCGTTGCGCAACGGCGAGGATTTCTTCGACGAGATGATGGCGGTGGTCAGCCGCTGCTGGCCGCGCCCGAAACTGCTCATCATCAATTTTCCGCATAACCCGACGACCGCGATCGTCAACCTGTCGTTCATGCAGCGGATCGTCGATTTCGCGCGCGAAAACGATATCCTGGTGGTGCACGATTTCGCCTACGCGGACCTCTGCTTCGACGGCTATCGCGCGCCTTCGATCATGGAAGTGCCGGGCGCGCGCGACGTCGCGGTCGAGTTTTTTACGCTCTCCAAGAGCTACAACATGCCGGGCTGGCGGGTGGGCTTCGCGGTGGGTAATCGCGAGATGATCGCGGCGCTGTCGCGGCTCAAATCCTACTTCGACTACGGCATGTTCGCGCCGGTCCAGGTCGCCGCGATCGCGGCGCTTAACGGGCCGCAGGAATGCGTCAGTGAGATCGTCGAAAATTATCGCCTGCGCCGCAACGTCCTGGTCGACGGGCTCAACCGCGCCGGATGGGCGGTCGAGCGGCCCAAGGCGACGATGTTCGTGTGGGCGCCGATTCCCGAACCACTGCGCGAGATGGGCTCGCTCGAATTTGCCAAGATGCTGCTCAGCGAGGCCAAGGTCGCGGTCTCGCCGGGGGTCGGCTTTGGCGCCGACGGCGACGGCTTCGTGCGCTTCGCGCTGATCGAGAACGAGCATCGCACGCGCCAGGCGATTCGCGGAATCCGCCACGCCCTGAGCAAGGCCGAAGTAGCGCCGCGCCGCCAAAGCGCCGCCGGCGCGTGACGGACGGCAGCCGCCTCATCCGCCGACGGCGCGTCAGAGTCCCGCGGGATAATTGCTTGAAACCGGTGCGTATAGCCCTGCTCGGATGCGGAACGGTGGGCGAGGGCGTCGTCCGCCTGATGCGCAGCAATGCCGCGATGTTCGAGCGGCGGCTGGGCGCGCCCCTGCAGCTCGCCGCGATCGCCGATCGCAGCTTGCGGCCAAATCGTGCGCTCGGCATCGACGCCCGGCTGATCACGCGCGACGCCGCCGCCCTGGTCGCGCGCGACGATATCGATATCGTGATCGAGCTGTTCGGCGGCCGTGAGCCGGCGCGCAGCCTGATTCTCCAGGCGCTGGCCACAGGCAAGGACGTAGTCACCGCCAACAAGGCGCTGCTCGCCGAGCACGGCGGCGAAATTTTTCGCGCCGCCGGGCTGGCGGGTCTGGCGGTCGGGTTCGAGGCCAGCGTGGGCGGCGGCGTGCCGATTATCCGCACGCTGCGCGAGGCGCTGGCCGGCGATCGGCAGCGCGCGGTCTACGGCATCGTCAACGGCACCTGCAATTCGATTCTCACCACCATGAGCGAAGGCGGCGCCGAGTTTGCCGACGCGCTCGCCGACGCCCAGCGCGCCGGTCTGGCGGAGGCCGATCCGACGCTCGATATCGACGGCCACGACGCTGCGCACAAGCTCTGTCTGCTGGTCACGCTGGCCTTTGGCGTGCTAGTCGAGCCGCGCCAGGTGCATACCGAGGGAATCCGCGGAATTACGCTGTCGGATATCAATTACGCGCGCGAGCTCGGCTACACGATCAAGCTCCTGGCGATCGCCAAGGACGATGACGGCGCGATCGAGGCGCGCGTGCATCCGACGATGATTCCGGCGCGCCATCTGCTGGCCAGCGTCGGCGGCGCCTTCAACGCGATCTATATCCACGGCGAGGCGCTCGGCTCGAGCATGTATTTCGGCCAGGGCGCGGGCCAGTTGCCGACCGCGACCGCCGTGCTGGCCGACGTGATCGAGATCGCGCGCCATCGGATCGCCGGGGCGCGCGGCGGGGCGCATGCGCTGGGCTATCCGGTGGCCGACCTGACGCGTGCGCATGTCAAGCCGATGGACGACGTGATATGCGAGTACTATCTGCGCTTCATGGCGCGGGATAAGCCGGGCGTGCTCGGCGCGATTGCCTCGATCCTCGGCCGCAACGGCATCTCGATCGTGTCGGTTCTGCAGCAGGGGCGCGGGGCCGAGTCGACGGTGCCGGTGATCATGCGCACGCACGGGGCGCGCGAGAAGAATCTGCGCCGTGCGCTGGCCGCGATTTGCCGGCTCAAAATGGTCGAGGGCGAGCCGGCCTTTATCCGTATCGAGGAGCGTCTGTGAGGCACGATGGCTGACGGTGGACAGGGCGCGGGGTATCCGGGGTCGGCTACGGCGGCGCAGGCCACCTATCCGCCGGCCGGTGCGCGGCTCACGCGATGGCCGGGGCTGATCGAGCACTACCGGCGCTTTCTGCCGGTCACGGATCGGACGCCGGTGGTCACGCTCAACGAGGGCAATACGCCGCTTATCGAAGCGCCCGCGCTCGCCGAACGGCTCGGGCGGAATATAAAGGTTTACTTGAAGTACGAGGGGGCCAACCCGACCGGCTCGTTTAAGGATCGCGGCATGACGGTCGCGATGAGCAAGGCGCTGGGCGAGGGCGCGCGCGCCGTGATTTGTGCCTCCACCGGCAACACATCGGCCTCGGCGGCGGCCTATGCCGGCCGCGCCGGACTGCAAGCCTACGTGCTGATTCCCAAGGGCGCGGTGGCGCTCGGCAAGCTCTCGCAAAGCCTGATGCATGGCGCGCGGGTGGTCGAGGTGATCGGCAATTTCGACATCTGCCTGAAAGTCGTGCGCAACGTCGCCGAGCGCGACCCGGTGCGCATCCGGCTGGTCAACAGCGTCAATCCCGATCGCATCGCGGGCCAGAAGACCGGCGCGTTCGAAGTCTGCGATCAGTTGGGCGACGCCCCGACGCATCATTTTCTGCCGGTCGGTAACGCCGGCAATATCACCGCGTACTGGGCGGGCTACCGGGAGTACAAATCGGTCGGGCTCGCCGCGCGGCTGCCCAAGATGATGGGCTACCAGGCGGCCGAGTCGGCGCCGATCGTCGTCGGCCATCCGATCGACGATCCGCATACCGTGGCCACCGCGATCAAGATCGGTAATCCGGCGAGCTGGACCAGCGCGACCAACGCGCGCGACGAATCTGACGGCCTGATCGATATCGTCACCGACGCCGAAATCCTCGCCGCCTATCGGCTAATCGCAATGCAAGGCATCTTCGCCGAGCCGGCCTCAGCCGCGTCGGTGGCGGGGATGCTCAAGTTTGGCGCCGCCGGCGGCCTCAAGCCCGGATCGGTCGCGGTCTGCACGCTCACCGGCCACGGCCTCAAGGATCCCGACACCGCGATGAAAAACCTCGGCAACACCATTGTGGTTGAGCCCGATATCGAAAAGGTGCTCAAGATCCTCGACAGCTAATGGCACGCATGCGGCCGCACGCTCCGGCGGCGGCGTAGCAAAAAACTCGCAGCGGAGGTTCACGGTTGAAGTACGTCATTATCCACGGTGACGGGATGGCCGATTGGCCGTGCGACGAACTCGGCGGACGCACCCCGCTGGCCGCCGCGCGCAAGCCCAACATGGACCTGATCGCGACGCGCGGCGAGTTGGGCCTGGTGGCGACGATTCCCGCCGGCATGCCGGCGGGCAGCGACGTCGGCACCATGACCATGCTCGGCTACGACCCGGCGCGCTATCACACCGGGCGCGCGCCGATCGAAGCGGCGAGCATGGGTCTGGAGCTCGGACCCGACGACGTGGTCTTCCGCATGAACCTGGTCTCGCTCGCGCCCGGCGCCGACGGCGCGGAGGTCATGAACGATTTCACCGCGGGCCATATCACCAGCGCGGAGGGCGCGCGGATCGTCGACGATTTGCGCGGCGCGCTGGCCCGCGACGGTATCGAGTTCTTCAACGGCGTCAGCTACCGCCATCTGATGGTCTGGCGCGGCGGCGTAGCCGGCACGACGCTGACCCCGCCGCACGATATCACCGGCAAGCCCGTCGCCGCGCATTTGCCGGCCGGTCCGGGCGCCGATCGGCTTGGCGCGCTGATGCGCGATGGCGCCGCGATCATGCGCGAGCATCCGGTGAACCGGGCGCGCCGCGCCGCCGGCCAGACGGCCGCGACCTCGCCGTGGTTCTGGGGCCAGGGCAAGCGCCCCGCGGTGCCGACGCTGCGCGAGCGCTTTGGCGTCGAGGGGTCGGTGATCTCGGCGGTCGACCTGGTCAACGGACTCGGACGGCTGGCCGGCCTCGAGGTGATCACGGTGCCCGGCGCGACCGGTTTTCTCGATACCGATTACGCGGCCAAGGCGCGCTACGGTCTCGCGGCGCTCACCCGGCGCGATTTCCTGCTGCTGCATATCGAGGCGCCCGACGAGGCCGGCCATATGGGCCGCGCCGATCTGAAGACCGAAGCGATTGAGCGTATCGACGAACTGATCCTGGGCCCGATGCTCTCCGGGCTGCCGTCGCTCGGCGAATGGGCGATGATCCTGATGCCCGACCATGCGACGCCCTCGATTCTCAAGACTCACTCGAACGAGCCGGTGCCGTTCGCTATCTTAAGGAGCAGCAATTCCGGGACCTCCGCGGACCGCGCCGTGCGGCGCTATACGGAGGCCGACGCCGCGGGTACGGGCGTCGTCGTACGCAGTGGCTATCGGTTGATCGACGCGCTGTTCGGTAACGCGCTGGCGACTGACTAATGCTGGCGGCTGGCTAATCAGGATCGAACCGCCGATAAGATAATGAAGGAGCGCCGCGATGGAGCGTAATCTGGCCCTCGAAGTGGTTCGCGCGACCGAAGCCGCGGCACTCGCCGCCGCCCGCTTTATCGGCAAGGGCGACGAACGGATGGCCGATCGGGTCGCCGCCGAGGCGATGCGCAATACGCTCAACTCGATCGCGATGGACGGCAAGATCGTCGTCGGCGAGGGCGACCAGGGGGCGACCGACCTGCTCTATGCGGGCGAAATCGTCGGCACCGGCGCCGGCACTGAAGTCGACGTTGCGCTCGACGGCCTCGAGGGCTCGCTGATCTGCGCGACCGGCGGACCCAACGCGCTCTCATGCGTCGCGCTGGCCGAGCGCGGCAAAATTCTGCGCTGCCCCGACACCTACATGGACAAGATCGCGTGCGGCGCGGTTGGCCGCGGCGTTATCGATATCGACAAGTCGCCGTCGGAGAATCTCACCGCGCTGGCCGAGGCCAAGAAGGTCTACGTCGAGGACTTGCGCGTCGCGATCCTCGACCGTCCACGCCACGAAAAGCTCATCGCCGAAGTGCGCCGCGCCGGCGCCGGAATCAAGCTGCTTACGGCGGGCGATCTGTCGGCGGGCATCGCGACGACCCGGCCCGAGAGCGAAGTCGACCTGCTGATCGGCATCGGCGGAGCGCATCAGGGAGTGCTGGCCGCCGCCGCGATCCGATCGGCGGGCGGCGAGATGCAATGCCGCTTTTCGCCGCGCAACGAGCGCGAGGCCGAAGAATGCCTGGCGGCGGGGATCCTCGATTTGCGGCGCAAATACGTGCTCGAAGAGATGGCCGGCGACAACGTGATGTTCGCGGCGACCGGCGTGACCACTGGCGACTACCTGCGCGGCGTGCGCTTTTTTTCCGGCGGTGCGATGACCAACAGCGTCGTGATGCGCTCGAAGACCCGCACTATCCGCTTTATCGAGTCGATTCATCATTTCGACTTCAAGCCGGAGTATTAGGCCGGCGCGGCGCGAACGAGTAGTGATCCGCGGAGTCGTGCGCAAGCATATTTAATGCGCATCGCGGATGCGGGCGTGGACTGATTATCGATTGGGTATGGACTGAGTAATGATATTGCACATCGTCAGGCGCGGCGAATGGGAGCGGGCGCTCGAGCGCGGCGAATACGCACCCGGCTCGATCGCGGCGGAAGGCTTTATCCATTGCTCGACGCCGGCCCAGGTGGCCGCGACGGCCGACTTGCATTATCGCGGCCAGCGCGATCTGGTGCTGCTCTGTATCGACGAAGCGCGGCTGGTGGCGCCGCTCAAGTACGAAATGCCGCGCGGCGCCGGCGACGCGCGCGCCGCTGTAAGCTTTCCGCATATTTATGGCGCGCTCAACCCGTCGGCCGTCATCCGGGTGATCGATTTTCCCTGCGCGCCCGACGGTTCGTTTCTCCTGCCCGCGATCGTGTCCGCATCTACCAGGTAGTCGCGACGCGAATGACGTACCGTTGATGGAGACGCGGCGGCTTGGCCGGACCGGCATGATGGCCAGCGTGCTCGGCTTCGGCGGATCGGAAATCGGCTACCAGAACGCCGCGCCGCGGGTCGTCGAGGAAATACTCAGTCGCGCGCTCGATGCCGGCCTCAACGTGATCGATACCGCCGCCTGCTACGATACCAGCGAGGAGTTGATCGGCAATGCGGTGAGTCATCGCCGCAGTGACTATTACCTGTTTACCAAGTGTGGCCACGCCAATGGCCTGCCCGAGCCGGAATGGACGCCGCGGTTGATCGAGCTGAGCGTCGCGCGCAGCTTGGTGCGGCTCAAGACTGACTATATCGATCTGCTCCAGTTCCATTCGTGCGACGCTGCGACCCTGCGCGACGACCGTCTGATCGATGCGCTGATCCGTGCGCGCGACAAAGGCCTCACGCGATGGATCGGCTACAGTGGCGACGCGCGCGACGCGCTGGCAGCGGTCGCGATCGGGGTCTTCGACACGCTCCAGATATCGGTGAATATCGCCGACCAGGAGGCGATCGACCTGGTGCTGCCGGCGGCCCGCGCGCGCGATATGGGTGTGATCGCCAAGCGGCCGATCGCCAACGCCGCGTGGCTCTTTAGCCGCATGGGCGTGGGCAGCTACGAGCGTCCGTACTGGAGCCGGCTCAATCGGCTCGGCTACGATTTTATCGCCAGCGATCCGCGCGGCGCGGTCGCGACGGCGCTGCGTTTCACGCTCGCCGTACCGGGCGTCGCCACCGCGATCGTCGGCACCACGCGGCCGTCGCGCTGGAGCGAGAATGCGGTATTAGTGGAACGCGGCCCGCTGCCGCAGGCCGAGTACGACGCGATTCGCGCGCGCTGGCGTGCGGTCGCGCGGCGCGCCTGGGTCGGCCAGCGCTGAACATCGATTGCCTCGGGTAAGGCGGTGAGAGTTGCCCTGCGATTGCCGCCGGCGAAGGCGTGCGGCTAAGCTCGCCCGGATACGCGGGCGTATCCGCGGACGCGTGAAGGAGCCCTGATGAACTGCAAGGCAATCGTCGTCGCCGAGACCGGTGGTCCCGAAGTGATGCAATTCAAGGATGTGGGCGTGGGCACGCCCGGGCGCGGAGAGGCGCTCGTGCGACATCGCGCGATCGGCCTCAACTTCGTCGAGATCTATTTTCGCAGCGGCGTCTACCCGCCGCCGGCGATGCCCTATACGCCCGGCAGCGAGGGCGCCGGAGTGGTCGAGGCGATCGGGCCCGAGGTCACGGAGGTCAAGCCGGGCGATCGTGTCGCTTATGCCGGCGGACCGCATGGTGCGTATGCCGAGGCGCGCGTGATGCCGGCGCGGGTGCTGGTCAAGCTGCCCGGCGGAATCGATGACGAGACGGCGGCGGCGGCGATGCTCAAAGGGCTGACGGCGCATTTCCTGATCCACGACGTTCACGCGATCAAGCCCGGCGACACCATCCTGGTCCACGCCGCGGCCGGCGGCGTAGGGCTCATTCTGTGCCAATGGGCGAAGCATCTCGGCGCGACGGTGATCGGATCGGTGGGCAGCGACGACAAGGCGCGGCTGGCCGCGGCGCATGGCTGCGATCACACGATCGTCTACAGCCGCGAGGATTTCGTGGCGCGGGTCAAGGAGATCACCGGCGGCGCGATGCTTCCGGTGGTCTACGATTCGGTCGGGCAGGCGACCTTTCTGAAATCGCTCGACTGTCTAAGACCCCGCGGCCTGATGGTGTTGTTCGGCCAGGCCTCGGGCCTGGTGGCGCCGTTCAGCGTCAATCTGCTGAGCGCCAAGGGCTCCCTGTTCCTGACGCGCCCCAACCTGCAGAACTACACCGCGACGCGCGCCGAGTTGACCGCGCGGGCGGCGGCGCTGTTCGCGGCGATCGCCGACGGCACGGTGCGCTGCGCGGTCCAGCGGCGCTTCGCCCTGAAGGACGCCGTCCTGGCCCATCATGCGTTGGGCGATCGGCAGACGACCGGCTCGAGCGTGTTGATCCCGTAATCCTGATGCGCGGTCGCGCCGCACCTTTAGCTTGGCGCGCGCCGCTCAGCTACGGTGAAGGCGCGGGTTGCTCACGAAACGCTCCCGCGCCGGCGCCGATGAAAATACTGGTCATCAATTGCGGCAGCTCGTCGCTTAAATTTGAACTACTCGCGATCGATCAGTCGGGCGTGCGGCGCGATCGTCTGGCGCGCGGGGTGGTGCAGGAGATCGGGCCGCGCGCGCATACCGTGATGAGCGCCGCCGACGGCCGCTCGAGTGACGCGCCCGGTCCCGTCGCCGACCATGCCGCGGCCGCGCTCAGTGTGATCGCCTGGCTGCGCGCGGGCGACCCGCACCTCGCGCTCGACGCGATCGCGCATCGCATCGTGCATGGCGGCGATCGCGTGCGCGCACCGATGATCGCCGACGCCGGCGTAATCGCCGCGCTGGAGGAGGCGAGCCGCTTCGCGCCGCTGCACAACCCGCCCGCGCTCGCGACGATCCGCGCGCTCAGCGCGAGCGTGCCGGGCGTGCCGGCGATCGTGGTCGCCGACACCGCGTTCCACCAGACGATCCCGCCGGCCGCGCGCACTTACGCGATACCGCGCGAGGTCGCCGCGCGCCTCGGGATCCGGCGCTTCGGTTTCCACGGCGTGGGCCATTCGTGGATGCTCGACCGCTACGCCGAAATCAGCGGGCGGCCGGCCGCTGCGCTCAACCTGATTACGCTGCAACTGGGCGCGGGTTGCTCGGTCGCGGCGATTCGCGCGGGGCGCTCGGTCGATACCTCGATGGGCCTGACGCCGCTCGAGGGGCTGATGATGGCGACGCGATCGGGCGATCTCGACCCGGCGATTGTGAGCTATATGTGCGAGAGCGAAAAGCTCCCCCCGGCCGCCGTCGAGCGCATGCTCAATCGCGAGTCGGGACTGCTTGGCGTCTCGGGCGTCTCGGGCGACTTGCGCGAACTCGACGCGGCGGCGCCGTCAAATCCCGACGCCGCGCTGGCCATCGAGATGTTCTGCTATCGCGCGCGCAAATATATCGGTGCGTATGGCGCCGTGCTGGGGCGGGTCGACGCGGTGATCTTCGGCGCCGGCATCGGCGAGCATTCGGCGGCCGTGCGCGCGCGGATTTGCACCGGTCTCGAAACTCTCGGCATCGTGCTTGACGAATCCGCCAATCGCGCGGCCGATGGCCGCGAGGCCTGTTTCAGCGCGGCGGGCTCGCCGGTCGCATTGTGGGTCGTGCCGCTTGACGAGGAGTACCAGATTGCGCGCGGGGCCGCGCAATTGCTTGCGCGGCCCGCATGACGCAATCGCTTTACCCGCCGCCTGACGCGCCGCCGTGTGCGCGCCGCGCGATCGATCGCGGCCTCGCGGGCCGGTGCCGGTCGATGGTGCGGCGGCGCCGCCGACGGATGGAGGGCTAGGTCCGGCGGCGGATCGCGCAAGGCCGCAGCGGATTGCATACTCATGCCGAATATTCTTGCCGCGCGATCGCAGATGGCGATGTCGCTCGCCTTCCATATCATCTTTTCCTGCGTCGGAATCGCGATACCGCTGCTGATGGTGATTGCCGAGTGGCTCTACCTGCGCACGCGGCGCGAGGTCTACCTGCTGATCGCGCGGCGCTGGGCGATCGGCGCGGCGATCATGTTCGCGGTCGGCGCGGTCTCGGGCACCGTGCTGTCGTTCGAGTTGGGCCTGCTCTGGCCGCACTTCATGAAGTGGGCCGGAGACATAATCGGGATGCCGTTTTCGCTCGAGGGCTTCGCTTTTTTCACCGAGGCAATCTTTTTGGGCATTTACATGTACGGCTGGGATCGCGTCTCACCCCGGGCGCATCTCGGGGCCGGCGTGATGGTCGCGGTGAGCGGCATGGTCTCGGGCATCTTCGTGGTGATCGCCAATTCGTGGATGAATACGCCGGTCGGCTTCCGGCTGGTCAACGGCCAGCCCATCGCGATCGATCCGATCGCCGCGCTGACCAATCCGGCGGCGCTGCACGAGACCGTGCATATGACGATCGCGGCTTACGCCGCCACCGGTTTCGTGGTCGCCGGAATTCACGCCGCGATGTGGCTGCGCGAGCGCGGCAACCTGTTCCATCGCCGCGCGATTGCGATCGCCTTTGCGGTCGGCGCGGTCGCCGCCGTGCTCCAGCCGATCAGCGGTGACGCGTCGGCGCGCGCGGTCGCCCGTCTGCAGCCGCTCAAGATGGCGGCCTTTGAGGGACTGTTCAAATCCGGGCCGCACGCGCCGCTGGCGCTCGGCGGAATTCCCGACGTCAAGGATCGCAAGCTGCTCTACGCGATCGAACTGCCCTCGATGCTCAGCCTCATGACCTACCACAACGCCGACGCCGTGATGCGCGGCCTCAACTCGTTTCCCGAGGGCGAGTGGCCGAGCCCGCTCATCGCGGTCCATCTCGGCTTTCAGATCATGGTCGCCGCCGGTATGGCGATGGCGGGTCTCGCGCTGTGGGGCGCATGGCTGCTGTGGCGGCGGCGCACGATCTTCGACTGCGACTGGTTCATGTATGCGATGGTCGCGGCGGCGCCGCTCGGACTGATCGCGGTCGAGGCCGGCTGGGTGGTGACGGAGGTCGGCCGCCAGCCGTGGATTATCTACCACGTGATGCGCACGGCGGACGCGGTCACGCCGATGCCGGGGCTCGAAGTGACCTTCACGCTGTTTACGGCGCTCTATTGTTTTCTCGGCGCGACGGTGGCGTTTTTGCTCTGGCGGCAGGTGATGCTCAGTCCGACCGGCGAAGAGGTCGCCGCGCTGGCCCGGGTGCCCCGATGAGCGCGCTACCCTACGCGCTGTTCTTCGTCGCCGGGGTTCTGCTGGTCGCGCTGACCATCTATGTGCTCACCGGCGGCGCGGACTACGGCGGCGGCGTATGGAATCTGTTGGCCTCGGGACCGCGCGCCGCCGAACAGCGCGACCTGATCGAGCGTGCGATCGGGCCAATCTGGGAGGCCGATCACGTCTGGCTCATCCTGGTCGTGGTGATCATGTTCGACGCCTTTCCGCCGGCCTTCGCCCAGATCATGACGGCGATGCATATTCCGGTCACGCTGATGCTGGTGGGGATCGTGCTGCGCGGATCGGCCTTCAGCTTCCATAGCTACGGCGGCGGCCGCGACAGTGCGCAGCGCCGCTGGGGGCGCCTGTTCGCGATCGCCAGTCTGGTCACGCCGGTGCTGCTCGGGGTGATTATCGGCGCGATCGCCTCGGCGCGAATTCCGCGCAATCCCGCGCGCCTGAGCGATTTCGTCGCGCCGTGGGCGACGCCGTTTTGCTTTGCCGTCGGGCTCTTCGCGCTGGTCATGTTCGCCTATCTCGCCGCGGTCTACGCGCCGCTCGAGACCGACGATAACGAACTGCGCGACGACTTCAGGCGCCGCGCGCTCGGCGCCGCCGTCGCGGTCGGCCTGATGGCCGCGGTCGTCCTGCTGCTCTCGATTCATGGCGCTCCGCTGATTTGGGCCGGCCTGACCGAGCGCGTATGGACCTGGCCGCTGATCTGGATGATCACGATTCTGGCGCTGGCCGCGATTGGCGCGTTGTGGACGCGGCGCTTTGCGCTGGCGCGGCTGTGCGCCGCCGGGCAGGTCGCGCTGATTTTGTGGGGCTGGGCGCTGGCGCAGTTTCCGTACCTGCTGCCGCCCGATCTCACGATCTACAATTCGTCCGCGCCGCCCGTTACGATCCATATCCTGGCCGGCGCGCTCGCGGCCGGCGCCCTGATCCTGCTGCCGTCGTACCGCTATCTGATGGTCGTCTTCAAGACTAATCCGGAGCGGCGGCGACTGCGCGGACGGCGGCGCGGCACGCTCACGGGAGGCTGATCGATGGCCGATAAAGTTAAAGTGGCAGACGCCGGAGCGCACGAAGTTAAAGTAAATGTTGAAGATATTTCGGCGCCTGCGCCGGCGCTCGATGCCCTGCAAGCGCTGATCGATCGCAGCGTCGCCAGCGCGACGCCGGCGGTCGCCGATTCAGTTGGCTACGCCGCGCGGCAGATGGCGGCGGCCGAGTTCGTCGAGTTCTGGCAAAGCGTGCGGCTGGTCGCGATGAGCACGGTGGGCGAGGGCAGCCAGCCGCATATCGCTCCGGTGCATGCCTCGCTGGCCGGCGCGGCACTTAGGCTGGTGATCTACGACAACACGGTCAGGCGCGCCGACCTCGCGCGCAATCCGCGGGTCGCCTTCAGCACGTGGCGCGGCGACGGCGCGGCGGCGATCGTCTATGGCCGCGCGCGCGAGATCGCCGGCAGCCTGCGCCCGTCCCGTCCGGGGCGCAGCGGCAAGCCGCGCCAGGTGGTCGAGATCGAGGTCGCGATCACGCGGATTTATGCGATGCGTCCGCCGTCGGCGTGAGCGCGATGCGTGCGGCGTCATCGCTGACGCTTTGCGCGGGTCGGCCGCGCCGATAAATTGATCTCTGTCAATTGCCGCACCGCGCGGCTGCAACTGACACGGTTCGCGGCCTGCGGACGCATCGGCCCGGGCGCATCCACAGGGCAACGCGCGGCATATTTCCGCTGTGCGGAAAAAAGGATCGGTCCATGGCTAGATTGGTCGGCAAAGAGTGGCTCTACCTCGCGATGGCGCTGGTTGGCGGAATCTTCGGCGGGGTTTTGGGCAGCCGGCTGTGGATCGCCAGCCCGGCGGTCGCCGCCGAGAGCGCGCCCAAAACGATCGCCGCCCAGGAGATCGTGCTGGTCGATGCGGCCGGCAAGCGGCACGCCGCGCTCAGCCTCAACGGTGACGCTCAGCCGGTCTTTCAGATGTTCGACCATGGCGGCAAGACCCGTATCGAGATCGGCTTCGGCAAGGACGGTGATATAGGCCTGGCGCTCTCCGACGACCGGGGCAAAACCCGCATCGCACTGGGCATCTCGAACGAGGGCGTGCCGGCGCTCAAACTGTTCGACGGCGCCAACCAGCCGCGGGCGCTGCTCGGCGTCGATTCGCAGGGTGAGTCGGCGCTCGATTTCTATGAAAGCGGTGGCAAGTTGCTGCGCGAATTACCATAAGCGTCGAGAATCTTTCGCGATCGTGCGGTGCGCCCGTTTTCCCGCCGTGCCGCGCGCGGTATCGTGGCTTGAGCAACCCGGCGCGATCCCGGCCGCGTGGCCGGCTAAGACCCTCGACGCGGTATCCGCCGGCAGAGCCAAACCTGAGTCCGGAGAAGCGCAAGCAATCATGAGCAAAGACAGTTTCGGCGCGCGCACGACCTTTGGCGTCGGCGGCAAGAGCTATACGATCCATGCACTCGACGCCCTGACCGGCCGCGGCTTCGATCTCGCCCGGCTGCCGTTTTCGATCAAGGTGCTGCTTGAGAACGTGATGCGCCGCGAGGACGGCGTCAACGTCACCGCCGACCAGGTCGAAGCGCTCGCGCGCTGGGACGGTGCCAAGGGCGCCGAACGCGAATTTTCCTTCATGCCGGCGCGCGTGCTGCTGCAGGATTTCACCGGCGTGCCGGTGGTCGCGGACCTGGCCGTGATGCGCGACGCGATCCGCAAGCTCGGCGGCGACCCGGCGCGGATCAATCCGCTGCAGCCGGCCGACCTGGTGATCGATCATTCGGTGCAGGTCGATTCCTACGGCAAGCCCGATTCGTTCGCGCGCAACGCGGCGCTCGAGTTCGAGCGCAACCAGGAGCGCTACCAGTTCCTGCGCTGGGGCCAGCGCGCCTTCGATAACTTCCGCGTCGTGCCGCCCGACACCGGTATCGTGCATCAGGTCAATCTCGAATACCTGGCGCCGGTGGTCTTCACCTCGGCGTCCGGCGAACTCTATCCCGACAGCCTCTTCGGCACCGACTCGCATACCACGATGGTCAACGGGCTGGGCGTCGTCGGCTGGGGCGTCGGCGGAATCGAGGCCGAGGTCGCGCTGCTCGGCCGTTCGAGTCCGATGCTGATTCCGCAGGTGATCGGGATGCGTCTGACGGGCAGCCTGAGCGCCGGCGCGACGGCGACCGATCTGGTCCTGACGGTCACCCAGATGCTGCGCAAGAAGGGCGTGGTCAACAAGTTCGTCGAGTTTTTCGGCGCGGGCATCGCCAACCTCACGGTCGCCGACCGCGCGACGATCGGTAACATGTCGCCCGAGTACGGCGCGACCATCGGCTTTTTCCCGGTCGACGATCAGACCCTCGCCTATCTGCGGCTGACCGGACGCACCGAGGAGCAGATCGCGCTGGTCGCGGCCTATTGCAAAAAACAGGGCCTGTTCCGGATCGACGGCGCGCCCGATCCGATCTTTACCGATACGCTCGAGCTCGATCTCAAAGACGTCGTGCCGAGTCTCGCCGGACCGCGCCGCCCGCAGGATCGCGTGACGCTGGCCGACTCCAAGCGCGACTTTCGCAGCGAACTGGCCAAGGAGGTCGTCACCCATGGCAGCACGCTCGACCCCAAGGTCGTCGAGCGCTGGGCCAATGAGGGCGGCAATCCGGAGACCGCCCCGCATGAGCGCGTCGCCGCCGCCGACCTCGGCCCGATCGCACATACCGCCGACGCCGAACTCGACGGAAAAAAATATCCGATCGGGCATGGCACACTGGTCATCGCCGCGATCACGTCATGCACCAACACCTCCAATCCCTCGGTGCTGATCGCCGCCGGCCTGCTGGCGAAAAAAGCCGTCGAGCGTGGCCTCTCAGTCAAGCCGTGGGTCAAGACCAGCCTCGCGCCCGGCTCGAAAGTCGTCACCGCCTATCTCCAGCGCGCGGGCCTCACGCCCTATCTCGATCAGTTGCATTTCAACCTGGTGGGCTACGGATGCACCACCTGTATCGGCAACAGCGGGCCGGTCGCCGAGCCGATCGCCGGCGCGGTCAAGCAGGGCAACCTGGTCGCCTGCGCGATCCTGAGCGGCAATCGCAATTTCGAGGGGCGCATCAATCCGGTCGTGCGCTTCAACTATCTCGCCTCGCCGCCGCTGGTGGTGGCCTACGCGATCGCCGGCACGATGGATATCGATCCCAATGTCGAGCCGCTCGCGCGCGATCCGCGGGGCGCTCCGGTCTACCTGCGCGATATCTGGCCGAGCGCCGCCGAAGTCGCCGCCGCGATGGCCGGGGCGGTCGACTCCGCGATGTTCCGTGCCGAGTACGGCCAGGTCTTCGACGGCGACGAGCGCTGGCAGGGGCTCAAGATTCCCGAGGGCAAGCTGTTTCGCTGGGACGAGAAGTCGTCCTACGTCAAGGCGCCGCCGTTTTTCGACGGCGTCGGCCCGACCCCGCCGCCAGTCGGCGATATCCAGGGCGCGCGTGTGCTCGCGATGCTCGGCGACAGCGTCACCACCGATCATATTTCACCCGCCGGATCGATCGCCGTCGACGGACCGGCCGGCCGCTACCTGGTCGCCAACGGCGTCAATCCGCGCGACTTCAATTCCTATGGCGCGCGGCGCGGCAATCATGAGGTGATGGTCCGCGGGACGTTCGCCAATATCCGGCTCAAGAACCTGCTGGTGCCGGGCGTCGAGGGCGGCGTCACCGCCCATCTGCCCGACGGCGCCGTGACTTCAATCTTCGAAGCCTCCGAGGAGTATCAGAAAGCGGACGTGCCACTGATCGTGATCGCGGGCAAGGAGTACGGCTCGGGCTCGTCGCGCGATTGGGCGGCCAAGGGTACGCAATTGCTCGGCGTGCGCGCGGTGATCGCGGAGAGTTTCGAGCGCATCCATCGCAGCAATCTGGTCGGGATGGGCGTGCTGGCGCTGGAGTTCGTCGGCGGCCAAAATCGCGCGAGCTTAGGCCTGACCGGCCGCGAGAGCTACGCGATTAGCGGCCTCAGCGCTGGACTCAAGCCGCGCCAGAAGCTCAAGGTGCGCGCCGAGGAAAACGGCAAGGTGACGGAATTCGACGTGCTCGCGCGGATCGACACACCCGAGGATGTCGAATACATCCGCCACGGCGGCGTATTGCCGTACGTGCTGCGCGAAATGCTCCGCGCGTAGGCATCGCGAGCCGCCTCACACTGCGGGCTCGATACTCACCGGTACGCCCGTCTTGCGGGAGGCGTAGCGCGTGAGCAGGCGCACGACGTCGGGGATCACGTTGGCAATCGCCTCGGGCCGATAGCCGACCGCGCCTGGCCCGCGCGCGCGCATCATGCCAAAGGTCGACAGCCGCATCACCGCGGCGACCGCCTGGCAGTAGCGAAAGCGCGCCAGATCCATCGGCGCCAGCGCGTGGTACATCGGGAAGTAGAGCCCGGCGAAAAGTGCCCGCAGAGTGTTGCCCGCGCGATTGTCCCGCATCCAGTTCGGACGCTCCATCGCGCTGGTCGCAAGGATCGCCGAGGTGGTGGCGGCGTCGAGATGGCGGTCGCCGCGATCGGCGCTGACCCAATCGATCACGCCAGTCACGCGCACGCCCCGGACGATTACATTTTGCGGATGGTAGTCCATGTGGACGATCGCCGCCGGTGCCTCGCGAAAGCGCGCCGCGCCGTCGCGCAGCATCGCCAACGCCGCCTCGAGGCCGGGGATCGGGCCACGCGCGACCCGCTCCGCGATCACCCCGAGCATCCGGTCGAGCAGCGGAGCGCTGGCCGGCGCGCGATCGGGCGAACAGATGAAGCCCTGCGGCAAATGGTCGATAGCGAGTCCCCGCGCGGCCAGCCGATGGAGCCGCGCCTGCGCCCGCACGAAGGCGAGGAAGCCGAGCGAAAAAATCTTGAAGGCCTGCGGAAAGCTGTGCGTGGTGAACAGCGGACCGCCCGCCGCCCGCTCCATCACCAGGATCGGCGCGCCGAGCGGATCGCGATCGCGCTCGAACAGGTAGGGGCGCGGCACCGGGTAGCCGGCTTCGGCCAGGGCGAAGATGGTGCGGCTTTCGCGGGCCGCCTTGTCGTCGGCGTCGGGACCCTCGTAGAGGCGCAGCACCAGCGGCGCGTTGACCGGGAGCGACGGGTCGCGCGCCGCACGCGCCGCGATCGCGAACTCGAAGATGGTCGTTTCCCAGCCGCTATCGAGCATCCGGAAGTGCGCGAGATGCGCGCCCAGCCATATGCCGAGGCGCCGCGCGATTTCGGCCGCGTCAGCCATCGCGGGGGAGCGATCGAGGGCGCATCGCGGGTTGCGCGATCCGCGATGCGCGATGGACCCCGGTCGCCGGGACGCACGGCCGGGCGGCGACGATCGACATGCGCCTAGTGCTGAATCGCGGGCTGATCCGGCGATCCCGCCATGCCCGGCGGAAGCTGCAGCGGAACTTGCAGCTTTTCAGGCGCGTAGGTCGGATTCTCCTTGTTGTTCTGATACTGGCCCTGCAGGGTCGAGCTCAACAGCGGTCCGCTGGTATTGCTGACATCGATCGTCACTTCCACCGACAGGCCCATGCGAAAGGGCTTGTCGGCCGGCGGCGGTTCGTTGAGCACGATCTTGACCGGGATGCGCTGCACCACCTTGACCCAGTTGCCGGTCGCATTCTCGGGCGGCAGCAGCGCGAACGCGGCGCCGGTGCCGACGCTGATCGAATCGACGTGGGCCTTGTAGATATAGCCCGGGTAGATATCGGCTTCGACATCGGCGGGCTGGCCGACGTGCACGTCGGAGAGCTGGGTCTCCTTGAAATTGGCGGTGACATAGAGCCGGTTGACCGGCACGATCGCCATCAGCGGCTCGCCCGGCTGAATCCGGTTGCCCACATGGACGCTCTTGCGCGTGATGATGCCGGGCAGCGGCGCGCGCAGTTCGGTGTAGCTCAGGTCGAGCTTGGCGGCTTCCAGTTCGGCCTCCGCCTGCGCGACGATCGGGCGGTCGTAGCGGGTATGGTCGGTGTCGGCTTCGCTCTCGGTGCCGAGCGCCGCGCGAGCCTGGTCCACCTGATGTCCGGCGAGCGCGCGGTCGGCCGTCGCGACGTGTTCGGCGGTGTTGGCCTGATCGTAAAACTCGCGCGAGACGACGCCCTCCTGGCGCAATGCGCGCGCGCGCTGGAAGTCGATCTCGGCCTGGTTGAGCTGCGAATCCGCGAGTTTGGAGCCGGCCTGCGCGGCGTCGACCTGCGCGTAGAGCTGATCGACCGACTGGCGCGCCCGCTCGAGCATCGCCTGGGCCTGATCGACCCGCACCTGGTAGTCGCGCGGATCGAGCGTCAGCAGCGGATCGCCGGCCTTAACCTGCCAGTTCTCCTCGACGTAGAGCCGCGAGACAGTGCCCGGAATGCGCGACGAGACCAGCGCGATCGTGCCGTCGACATAGGCGTCGTCGGTCGAGACGTGACTCTCCAGGTAGCCGTAGTAATGCCACGCCGGAAGGATCGCGGCGATCAGCAGGAGCACCACCACCACCAGGATAATTTTGCGCAGTACCGATTTCATGAGAGCGGCGGCCGTGAGGCCGTGGAGCCAGTGAATGCGTTTGTCATTCCTGTATTTTCGTTGCCCGGTCTTTAGTTGCGCGATCCGCTAGCGCGGACACCGCGGGCGTCGCGCGTTCCGAACGAGCTAGATACGCCGTTAAATCGCAATCTGTCAAATGCGGAACTGGCGAGTTGCCGCGCGTAGGCTTCTTTATCGTTCGACCGGGGATGAAAGTCCATAGGCGCACGCGCAGACCCGCTCTACGGATAACGGAGCGTGGCGTTAGTGCCGGCCAGCATGCTCTCCCACAGCACGCCATTGAAGGTCAGATCGATGTTGAAGCCACCCAGAAACGTCACTGCGGTGAAGATGCCGTCGAGCTGCGGATTCGCGCCGCCCGCCGGCGAGTCGAACAGGATTACCGTTGGCGCCGTCGCCTCGACCACCGCGCCGGTTTTCTGATCCTCGATCAGCGCGTCAAAAACTTCCTGGGTCGGACCCTTGACGAAGAACCTCACGTCGGGGCTGGCCGGTGGCGCAAAGCCGGTCACCCGGCCAAACGATCCGGCCGCCACGCCGAAATGGTCGGTGGTCGACGCGAGCTGATAGACGTGGAAGCCGTTGATTACCTCGACGCTCAGCAGCGAGGAGTCGCTGACCAGCTTGCTGGCGCTGATCCGCACCGGCGCGAGGTTGTTGATGATCACGATGCTCAGCGGGATTACGCCTTTGACGTTCCAGGTCGAGCGGGCGTCCGAGATCGTCAAGGCGAAGGGCGTGCCGACCTGCCCGACGATGCGAAAGCTGGTCTGCGCCGCGACGTTCGGCGTGTTGCCGGGGTTGGTGATGTCGGTCGAGCCGAAACCGCCGCCGCCGCAGGCTGCCGCAAGCGTTGCGCAGAGCAGGACCGCGATCGTATTGCGCACCACCTTCCGCGCGCCTCTGTTCATCGAAGAACTACCCATGCGTTTCACGGTACGTTCTGGCTGGTGCCAGTGCAGATGAGGCACTGGGTCCCTTGCCCGGCGTCACAAATGCCCGGACAGGGCGTCGGAGTCACACCCGCCGTCGGCACTGCGGTCGGCACCATGACCGGCGCCGCAAGCGTGACCTGAGCCGTGGCGCTCGGGTCTGGTATACCGTTGTTCACGTGCGTGAGGGTGTACGGATCGGGGTCGGCCGGCGCGCACAGGGCATAAAAGCCGGCGTTGGTGGTTCCGTCTGGAACCGTGGGCGCCGATTCGACGTCGACCAGATTGGTGTTCGCATCCAGCTTGGAGAGGAGCACGCTGGTGAACGGGGCGGGACCGCCGACCGTGCCGGAGACGCCGCCGTGACCCACGCAGGTGATACCCGTCAAATCTTGCGTGATGGTGCTAGCCGTGCCCGTGCAGTCTGAGAGCCCGCCGCTGACCGCCGGCGCGTCCGGCGCAGGTACATCTCCAACCACTGCGATGGTGTGGCCGCTGGCAATTTGCGGCGCGCCGTTGAAAATATCCAGGGCGTTGGTGAACAGATCCAGCGCGGTTACCGCCGCTCCCGATGATGTGGCGGGATTTACTTTGTCCGGGACGTTCATCGTGTAGGGTGCCGATGAGCTGCCGACCGGAATCGTCACCATCCCGACATTCTCGAGATTGTTGGTGCCGGAGTCCTCGGCCATCACCAGCACGTTGGTCTGCGCGGTGGCCGGCGCGTCGAGGACGACGTTGCCAGTCAGGAAGCCGTGGTTGAGGCTTACGTCACAGGCGCCCTTCTTGGTCGAGTCGGTGCACTTCACGATGCCGCCGGTCGCGCTGATCGGCGGGAAGGTGCGATCGTAGCCGGACGCGGTCACGACCATGCTATAACCCGCGTTCGAATCGACCGGAATCTGGGCGAACTGGGCGACGATCTTGCCATTGGTGGGCAAGGGAAAAATGCCCACCTCGTCGGTCGCGGCGGTGGCCACGGCGACGCATCCGACCGGTGGATTTTGCATACAGGTTGCGGTCGAGCCGCCCGCCATCGGATCCGGCATCAGCAACTGCAGCGTGGCGGCCTGGATGGCTAATCCGTTGCAGGCATCAGTGATCTTGCCGCTCAGCGAGTTTTGCGACTTGCTGACGATTTTCAGTGGATTGGTCTGCAGATCGATATTGAGGTACGGCGAGCCGTTCGGAACCGCCGGAACCGACGGATAGACGATGACGTTGCTGCGGACCGCGTAGCTGGTGGCTTTGCCGGAGGCGAAGAAATCGTATGCGGTGCCGCCGGTCGGAGGAGTCGCGGTCGGATCTCCGGCCGCCGCCGGCAATTGCATCGTAAATTGGCACGCCGATTTGCCATTACAGGTGGTCGGCAGATTCAGGCTCTCGACCACGGTGTTGGTCCCCGCGACTTCAGCGGTAATCGTTTCCGGACGCGCGGTGGCGAAACCGCCGCTGAGCGACGTATCGATCTCGCCCAGCACGGTCCCGAGATCCGGATTCGTAATCGGCGCGGGCGGCGTGGGCGTAGTGTTCTGCACCCACGTCATCGACGGGATCACGGTATAGGTGCCGGTCGAGGTGATCGGGACGCCGGTAAAATCCAGGTTCAGTCCCAGGATCAGCGGGGTGAGTTGCTGGCGGGAGACGTCGAGCGCGGCGTTGCCGGTTTTCGGATCGACTAACGCGACGCGAATGTATTGCTTGCTCAAACTTGGATCGAGCGTCGCGGTGTAGTTGATGCAGCCCTCGCCGCGGGGCAGCGCGTTGCCGCATACCGGGATCACGGTGACCGGGCGGGCGTTGTCGAGAATCAGTTCGGCCTGGCCATAGGTCTCCGCGGGGACCGCTTGCGTGTTGAAGATTTGCGCCAGGCTCTGGATCGCGTTGAGGTCGATCTGAATTTCCGGGCGCGCTTCGCCAATACTTACCGAGATGCCGTTGAAGCCGAAGTTGCCGCCGAAATTCGATCCGGTGTTAATCTGGGATACACCCAGCCCGACGCCGCCGACGTGCGCCGGTACGCCGATTATGACCCAGCCGGGGGCGAAATCGCTCAGGCTGGTGTTGGTGCTCTTGTTGAGCCGGATCGCAATCACGTTCATCAGCAGACTCTCGAAGCTCGGCGCATTGACCGATCCGCCGTTGGCGCTGACGAAGCCGATTGCGAGGAAGCCCTTGTTCTTTGGCACGCCGAGCGGCCGCGCGCTCAGCGGCGAGTTCATCAACGCGATCGCCAGCACCATCAGCACCGGGGCGAGCAGCGCCGTTACCGCCCATCGAGAGGAAAGATTTTTCACGCAAAACCCGCCGCGTAGAGAAATAGGTTAGGCGTTGGGATAACCTAACTGTCCGGTGAAGGCAAGTAAGCGATCCCGCTACGCATGTTAATGCATATTAAGACGCGCGTGGCGCTAAGCGGTGACGGGACTCGGGTGCGGCGCGATCGCGGCCGGCGTCGGCGGAGGGCTTGACTGTGGTACGTGGTGATTCGGAAAATCGATCATGCGGATGATACCGTTTCGACGGCGCGTGGGTGCGGCGCTGAGTGCGCTGGTGGGCGGCATTGCGATCCTGCTTGGCGGCGCCGTGGCGCCGGCCTGGGCATCGCTGGATATCACGGTCGGCAATCCCGGCATGGAGCATTTCGACTCCGACGGCGTGGTCCAGTTGGACTTCGGCATGACCGATAACAACGGCCAGCCGGTGGGCAACCTGCGACCCGAGAATTTGCAGGTCTACGAAGACGGCGTGCTGGCCAAGATTCTGGATTTTCGCGGCGTCGGCCAGGGCCGTCCGGTGGATATCGTGTTTGTCCTCGACGTCACCGAATCGATGCAGCCGTACATCGACGCGGTCAAACAGAACATCATCCAGTTTGCGCAGGACCTCGCGGCGAACAATCGCGACTACCGGCTCGGCCTGGTGACCTTCGAGGACTACGTGGTCTCGGAGTATCCGGATTGCAATTGCGAGTACCGCAACACGATGACCTCCGACGTGCAGAAGTTCATCGGCTGGGTTGGCGGCCTGCATGCGGGTGGCGGTGGCGATATCCCGGAGGATCAGCTCGACGGGCTGGCCTATGCGGCGGGCTTTCCCTTTCGGCCGACCGCGCAGGGCATCGTGATCCTGATCACCGACGCGCCCTCGCATCAGGCGGGCGACGGTCCCGACCGCACCGGCGACGCCGCCTACCAGGCCCATCATCCCGACCCCAACGCCGACGTGACCGAGGAGACCGGCGCGAAGGTCGCCGCGCTGATGCAGAAAAACGGCCTGACGCTTTACGCGGTGGCGCCGCCGCCGTTTATCGCCCCCGAGTACGACGAGATCGTGCAGGCGACGCATGGCCGTCTGTACAATATCGTTACCGAGGCGAGCCGCTTTCCGGAGCTGGTGCGCGAGATCGGCCATTCGATCGCGACTGAGTATTCGCTGACCTATCGCACGCCGCGGCCGATCGAGGACGGCACCGATCGCAAGGTCGAACTGCGCGTCAGCTACGGTGGCGAGGTCGGTACCGCCGACACGTCATATCAGGTGCGCGGCATCGGCGGCGCAGCAATCAACGTGCCCGAGGACGGCGGCGCCGGCGGCGCGAGTGCGGCGGGCACGGGACTTTCGCAAGTCGCCTTCTCATGGTGGAACGGACTGGTGCCGCTGATCGCAATCGGCGGGTTGATCGCGCTGTCGCGGATGCGCTTTGGGGTTTCGTCCGAAGAGTTGCAATCGATCGTCGACGCGCAGAGCCACGCCGCGCCGGTCAGCGCCGGCAATATCGTCACGAGCGCGCGCCAGTTCGTCAATCGCCAGGCGGCGCGCGCCGCGCCGCCGTCGCCTGCGCCGGCCCGCACTGCGGCGTCTACCGCGGTCCGGCCCGCACCGCCGGCCTCGTCGGGGACGATCAAGGAGGCGCGGCTGACGACCGTTAATCCGGACGACCCGGTGCCAGCCGAGTTCGCCCTGCTCAAGGACGAAATCGCGATCGGCCGCGGCGACGACAACGACATCGTGATTCCCCACGCCAGCGTGTCGCGTGCGCATGCCCGGCTGATGCGGCGCAACGGCGCCTTCGAGTTGATGGACCTCAATTCGACCAACGGCTGCTACGTCAACGGCCAGCCGGTACAAGGCTCGGTGACGGTCGCCAACGGCAGCGAGGTGCGCTTCGGCGATATCCGGTTCGTGCTGCGCTTCTGAGCGCCGATCGAGTGGCGCAAGCGCTTGGGCGACGGCGATCGCGCGGCAGCGATCGCCGAAAACCGCGGCGCAACGGCCTTTTTAGAGGTGTGCGTTGTGCCCGACCCCGCCAGTAGTGTAATTTTTGTCTATCACCGACGTTACCCAGCCCCGATCTGCCTCAATACGTTAAATGAAGAAATTGACTGGAGCCCAAATCGTTATCGAGAGTCTGATGGCCGAAGGCGTCGACGTGATCTTCGGCTATCCCGGCGGCGCGATCCTGCCGACCTACGACGCCCTGATGGATTCGAAGATTCAGCACGTGCTGGCCCGCCACGAGCAGGGCGCGACCCATATGGCCGAGGGCTATGCGCGGGTCAGCGGACGGCCGGGCGTGGTCATCGTGACCTCGGGTCCGGGCGCCACCAACGCGGTCACCGGCATCGCCGACGCCTATATGGATTCGACCCCGATGGTGGTGATTTCGGGCCAGGTGCCGACCACCATGATCGGCAATGACGCCTTTCAGGAGGCGGACTTCGTCGGCATCACGCGGCCCTGCACCAAGCACAACTACCTGGTCAAGGACGTCAAGGACGTCGCCCGCATCATCAAGCAGGCGTTCTATATCGCCGGCACCGGACGCCCCGGACCGGTGGTGGTCGACATGCCCAAGGACGTGCAACAGGCCGAGCATGTGTTCAACTATCCGGCCAAGGTCGATATCCGCGGCTACAAGCCGACCCTCAAGGGTAATCCGCGGCAAATCGAGCGCGCGGTCGAGGCGATCGAGGCGAGCGAGAAGCCGCTCTTTTACGTCGGCGGCGGCGTGCAATGGTCGGGGGCGGCGGCCGAACTGACCCAGCTTGCGCGCGGCCTGGGCGTTCCGGTCACGCAGACCCTGATGGGTCTGGGATCGTTCCCGGCGTCCGACACGCTGAGCCTCGGGATGCTCGGGATGCATGGGTCGTACGGCACCAACACGGCGGTCTGCAACACGGACTGCCTGGTGGCGATCGGTGCGCGCTTCGACGATCGCGTCACCGGGCGCATCGCCGACTTCGCGCCCAAGGCCAAGAGCATCATCCATATCGACGTCGATCCGTCGTCGATCTCCAAGAACGTCAAGGTCGACGTGCCGATCGTCGGCGATATCAAGTCGGTGCTGACCGACATGCTGGCGGTGGTGCGCGCGCGCGAGAGTATCGGCAAGCGCAAGGCCGTATGGGCCAAATGGCATCAGCAGATCCTGCAATGGAAGCGCGAGCGTCCGCTCTACGAGAACGGCAACGACCAGGCGCGCGAAACCATCTCGCCGATCCACGTGATCGAAGAGATGCACACGCTGACCAAGGGCGACTGCATCATCGCGACCGACGTCGGGCAGCATCAGATGTGGATCGCGCAGCTCTTTCCGTTCGAGCGGCCGCGATCGCTGCTGACCTCGGGCGGGCTGGGCACGATGGGCTACGGGTTGCCGGCGGGTATCGGCGCGAAATTCGCGGCGCCCGATCGCAAGGTCGTGGTGGTCTCGGGCGACGGATCGATCCAGATGAATATCCAGGAGCTGGGCACCGCGGTTCAGTACAACGTCGACATCAAGGTCGTCATCCTGAATAACTATTTCCTCGGCATGGTGCGGCAATGGCAGGAGCGCTTCTACCAGGAGCGCTACTCGTACTCGGCGATGTCGGTGCCGAATTTCGTCAAGCTGGCCGATGCCTATGGGGCCAAGGGTTTTCGCATCGAGAAGGCGAAGGACCTGGCGCGCATCATGAAAGAGGCTTTCGCCACGCCGGGCCCCGTGCTGATCGATGTCGTGATCCCCAAGGAAGAGGCCGTGATGCCGATGATTCCGCCGGGCGGCGCAATGTCCGAGATGCTCTTCGCCTAGTCTTGAGCGCCGCCGATTAGCCCCGTGCGGGCGGTATTGCTCGCGCCGTCAGCGCCAAGCGCATGATGAGATGCTTCTGGAAGGATGATTCATGAACGTGCCGATTCCAACCGGATCGCCCCTCATGTGGATCGAAGAATGCGTGCGCATCGAGACGTGCGAACAGCGCCGCCACAGCGTGCTTGCGGGAATTTTCACCGATGGTCAGATTGCTGTTAGTCGAATGGCAGGTTCCCGATATCGTGAATCGTTCGCCCTTTCAACGCGGAGAGCCCGGCATGAAGTCGCAGTTGCGTTTCCTTACTCCCCACCCACAAATCTCCCGCTATCAGGGCTAGGCGATCGGGATGCTTCACGCCGATAGTGACAACCAGCGGATCGCCATCGATCCGCTCATAAACCTGATCCAAAACAGCTTTCTCGCGGAAGCCAGAAACTAGGTATGGAAGATCGGCGGGAAGTTCTGGCTTGACATCAGCACCCCACTTTGGCGGCCAAAAGTCGTGCTCAGAGAACTTCATCAGTACACAATATCAGGAATGGTAACGGCGGTCCAGGGAGGGGATTGGTGCTGTTGCGGCGTGCGCGGGCTACACTGGCAGCCGCGGCTTTGAGCCGCCGGGGGAAGTGGACACCAATGACGGACGCTGAAGTCGGTGATATAGCCGAGCGGCTGGCGCGGGTCGAGGGGCAGATGCGACGATACCGGGCCGCGCTGGTAGGAGTGGCCTTAATCGCGGCGGTCGGAGCTGGCGCGCCGTCGCTTCTCGGGGCGGCAAAAGTGCCGGCGACGATCCAGGCCAAGGCGTTCGAGGTCGTTGACAACGCCGGTACGGTCCGGGCGTCGCTGCGAACGGGCGGCGACGGCGTGGGGCTGGTGCTTTACGACAAGGCGGGGACGCCGCGCTTGCTGGCAACGGCCGGGGCCAGCGCGGGCCTGATGCTTACCGACGAGGCGGGGAAGCCGCGCGTGGAGTTGATGAGAACCGTGGACGACGCGCAGTTGACGTTTACCGACAAGGCGGGGGGAGTGCGCGCGGCGCTGGGAACGGTCGGCGACGACACGGTGCTAGACCTTTTCGATAAGTCGAAAACGCTGCGCGCGTCGCTGGCGACGACCGGGGACGATGTGGGGCTTAAGCTTTACGACCAGGTGGGGCAGCAGCGCGCGCTGCTAGGAAACTCCGAGCTTAAGAACCTAGCTACCGGCTCGGGCGAATCTAGACCAGTCTCCTCCCTAGTTCTGTTGAGGGAAAACGGGAGCGAACTCTGGCAGGCACCGTAAAAAAGCCAAAGGCACGACGAGCGAAAGGCTGAGATGACACATTGACCACACGTAGTCGGCGCAGCCTAAATACCCACGCTCGCACGGCTAGTCCGCGTTACAAATCACGGTAGGCGCGGTCGTCGTTTTCAGAATCCCATTCGCTGAGCGTCTGTTCGAGCGCGCGGAGATATTCGAGATCGATCGGCTCGGCATTTTCTTTCGGCTTTGACTCATCGGACATAATCGAATCACCACGCTGACCTTTTCATTTTGCCCCGGCGCGCGATAGCTTGGCGCTGTTCGGCGGCTCTGCCGCCAGTTCTCGAGACGGAGGAATCATCCATGGCCGCTCGGCTCCCCTATCTCACGCGCAACGATCTGCCTGAGGCGGATCGCGAAATCTTCGACCGGTTCGTCAAGGAGCGCGGCGTCGAACCCGGCCATATCCATCGCACCGTCGCCAACGCGCCCAACCTGCTGCGCCGCTTTCTCGGCCTCGCCAACGAATTGCGCAACGGCACCGCGCTCGATCCGAAGCTGCGCGAGCTCGCGCTGATGACCGTCGGGCGCATCGCCAACGCCGAGTACGAGTTCGTGCATCACTGGAATATCGCGCTCAAGGTCGGCGTCAAGCACGAGCAACTCGAGCGGCTGGCCGCATTCGAGAACGCGCCCGTGTTCAGCGATCAGGAACGCGCGGTGATGCGCTATGCGGCGGAAGTCACGACCAATATCAAAGTGGGCGACGCGACCTTCGACGCGCTGCGCGGCTTTCTCGATAATCGCAAGATTACCGAGCTCGCGATGAACGTCGCGTTCTACAACATGGTCGTGCGGATCCTGGTGCCGTTCGGCGTCGAGCTCGAGGCCGGCGCGCGCAAGGGCTAGCCGATCGCGCGCGGCGTCAGCTTTCGGCGATCAGGTCCGCGTCGTTATCGCTGTCGGCGGGCGGCAGCCGGCGCGCAGCCGGAGTAATCGCGCGCAGGCGGCGGCGCGGCGGCGCCTCACTCAGCGCGACACGCCGGGTGCCCGCACCGTCGTCCGCGCGCAGCATCCCGAAGGTCAGGTCGGTGTAGATCTCGACCAGTTGATTGAGCGAGAGGCGGCCCTGCGGACGGTACCAGCGGATGATCGCGGTGAGCATCTGCAGGAACGCGAAGGTCGCGATCTCCGCATCCTCGACGTGGAAGCGGCCGACCCGCGCGCCGTGCTCGATAATGCCGCGGACCTTGTCGGTGTAAAGCCGCTGGAGCTTGGCGATGGCGTGATAGTTCTTGGCCGTCAGGCTGCGCATTTCGGTCTGCAGGACCGAGGACTGCTTGCGGTTGGCGATATGGTAGCGCAGATGAAAGGCGACGAACTGGCGCAGCCGCTCTTCGGGATCGTCGATCGCGTTGAGCGTCAGATCGAATTCGACCAGCAGCTTCTGCGTGGTCTCCTGGAGCAGCCAGAAGAGCAGTTGCTGTTTGCTCTCGATGTAGTTGTAGAGCGAGCCGGCCTGCACTCCCACCTTGCCGGCGAGCATCCGCAGGTTCATCGCCTGGTAGCCGTGCTCGGAGAGCAGTTGAATCGCGGCGATGCGCAGGTTGCGCAGGGTCTGGGCGCCATTTGAGCCGGGTTTTCGCATCGTTACTCCAGTGCGCCTAGCGACCGCGGACGCCCCGTAATCTCCCCCTTGGCGAAAATCCGGGCAACTGCCCCCGGTGTCAAATCGGCAAGGGCGGCGCGGGTTGTGCGAGGGGTGATCATTGAGCGATTGACAAATACGTCGCGGGATTGTTAAAACGCCACTATAGAAACAAACAGCCGTTAGTTTAGGCGCATCGGGCCGGCGGCTTCAAGCACAAAAATTCAAATCATTCGATTCAAATTATTTGATAAGGAGGCTCTGAGATGGCGGAATATGATCTGGTAGTCAAAAACGGAATGATCGTGGACGGCACGCTGGCCCCACGCTTCCGTGACGACATTGGAATCAAAAACGGCCGAATCGCGAAGATTGGCAGGATCGCGCACCATGAAGGCGCCAAGGTTATCGACGCCGACGGACTGGTGGTCGCCCCCGGATTCATCGATCTGCACACCCATTATGATGCGCAGATCTTCTGGGATCCGTACCTGACGATTTCCGGATGGCACGGGATCACTTCGGTGGTCATCGGCAATTGCGGCTTCGGCTTCGCGCCCGTCAAACCGGCCGAGACCGAGCGTGCGATGCTCACGATGGTGCGCACCGAGGCGATTCCGCTGGCTTCGATGAAGGCGGCGATGAAGTTCGACTGGGAGACCTATCCCCAGTTCATGGACGCGCTCGATCGCCAGCCCAAGGGCATGAACCTGCTGCCCTACGTCCCGATGAATCCGCTGATGGGCTACGTCATGGGTATCGACGAGTCCAAGACCGGCCGGATGCCGACCGACACCGAGCATGGCATGATGCGCCGTCTGCTGAACGAGGCGATGGACGCGGGTGCTTGCGGATGGTCGGCGCAGCGCCTGGTGCCGAACGGACCGTCGTCGGTGCAGCGCGACTATGACGGCTCGCCGATGAACACCGACCTGATGCACGACGA
>JADEYI010000716.1_pt1 | contig 37903 bp, 37 predicted proteins | sample 8542331 | NCBI WGS metagenome assembly JADEYI01 (sample SAMN16510988, study PRJNA670497) | mine drainage metagenome | isolation source: biofilm near Copperflume 1 | place: Germany: Marsberg coppermine Kilianstollen | collected 2018-02 | reverse complement strand
GTCGGTACCCTGCTGGCGGAGAAGAAGGTACCGCCGTTCCGCGAACTTTTTGCGAACGCGGTCGACCTCGGCGACGCGAAGATCTATCCTTGCTCGATGGCGATGGACGTGCTGGCGCTGGAGCAGAAGGATCTGGAAGAATTCATAGGCGAGCCGATGGGCCTGACGAAGTTTCTCGACGAGGCGAGCGCAGGCCAGGTCTGGTCCTTCTGAAATTTCCGACAAGAGAGCGAGAGGCGCAGGGCAATGAGCACGCGGAAACTGGTGGATGCGCGGGGTAGCTTCTGTCCGGGGCCACTGATGGAGCTAATCGCCGCGATGAAGGCGGCGCAGGTCGGCGAGGAGCTGGAGGTGCTCTCGAGCGACAAGGGCTCGGCGCACGATATCCCGGAGTGGATCAACAAGGTCAAGCACGAGCACATCGAGACCCGCGAAGAGGACGGGGTGTGGCACGTGGTTGTACGCAAGGCGAAGTAGGGGAGTTTCGTCCGATTACGCAAGCGATATGAGGAGGCGGCAATGAGGATTCTGGTCGTAGGTGGAGGGATGGGCGGCACGATCCTGGCGAACAATCTGGCGCGGCGGCTCGTCGGCGAGTTGCGCTCGGGCAAGGTGCGGATCACGATGCTTTCCGCGTCGGACAAGCACATGTATCAGCCGGGGCTGCTCTACTTGGCGATCGGCAGGACGACGCCGGACGAGCTCTACCGCGATCAGCGCAGTCTGCTCGAGCCGGGAATCGAATTTCACGTCGACCCCGTCGAGGAGTTCCAGCTCGACAAGAACCAGGTCAAGACCAAGAGCGGCAAGGTTCACGCCTACGACACGATCGTAATCGCGACCGGCTCGCGGCCGGTGGCGCAGGAAATTCCGGGCCTGGCGGAGAACGCGGAACAGTTCTACACCGAAGAGTCGGCGCTCAAGATGTTCAAGCGCCTGCAGGCGTTTCAGGGCGGAAGGGTGGTGATCACTGTCGGGGTGCCGCACAAGTGCCCGATGGCGCCGCTCGAGATTACGTTCATGCTGTACGACTACTTCAAGGACCGCGGGATCCTGGACAAGACCAAGCTCCACTACACCTACCCGATCGGGCGCACGCATTCCCTCGAGAACGTCGCGAAGTGGGCGACCCCCGAGATGGAGCGGCTTGGCATCACCTACGAGACGCTGTTCAACATGAAAGAGGTCGACGGCGCGAAGAAAGTGGTGCGCAGCGAGGAGGGTACGGAGGCGGCGTTCGACCTGCTGATCACTATTCCGGCGCACCGCGGCATGGAGGTGATCGAGAAGAACGGGCTCGGGCAGCGCGGCTTCATTCCCACCCACCGGCACCGGTTGAACATGGAGGGGCGCGAAAACGTGTTCGTGCTCGGCGACACGACCAACCTGCCGATCAGCAAGGCGGGCTCCACTGCGCACTTCGAGGCCGAGGCGCTGGCGGAGAACATCGCGGCAGTGGTCAAGATGGGATCGCCGGTGCGCGACTACGACGGCAAGGTGTTCTGCTTCATCGAGGCGGGGAAGGACCGGGCGACATACGCGATGTTCAACTACCAGAATCCACCCGATCCGAAGGCACCCACGCGCGCGGTGCATTGGTTCAAGATGGCCTACAACAAGCTGTACTGGGCGTCCGCCCGCGGCTTGCTCTGAGGAGACGACCATGAGCACCTCAAACGAGGCGATCTCGACCGAGCTCGAGGTCCAGCGCGTAGTCGAGGCTGCACGCGATGCGCTTACCGACGAGATGGTCGGTCGCTTGACCGAGGCGGTGGGCGAGGGCCTTAGCCTGCTCGATCAGGTGAACCGGTCCGGACTGGAAAAAGCTTTGCCGTCGATTGCCAGGATGGTGCGCGACGGCGACCTGGAGCGCCTGGTGCAGCTGGCGCGGGTATACGGCTCGGCGGAGGACGCGCTTAGCGACGAGATGATCGGCCGCCTGGCGGAGACGCTGGCCGAGGGGCTGTCGCTGATGGACCGTCTGAGTCGCGGCGGCGTGCTGCGTCTGGTCGAAATGATGGAGAGGATGCAGGCCTCGGGCGCGCTCGAACGCATCGCGGTGACGCTGCCGAAGCTGATGGAGCGGCTCGAGCACATCGAGCACGTGCTCGGCAGTCTCGAGTCGGCGGTCGCCGAGGCCGAGCGCATGCCCGCGCCGCAAGGCGGGATCGGCGGCCTGTGGCAGATTGCGCGCGACGCGGAGACGCAGCGCGGCATGCAGTTGCTGCTGAACTTCAACAAGCACCTGCGCAGCTCGGGCAAGTGATCGCAAGGCGGGCAACGCGGCCGGGTTGTCCGGCCGCGGGGCGCCTTGTTGCATAATTGAATGAGAATAGTTATCATCAGAGAACTTGTCTCACAAAGGACTGCCTCCGGCGCCTAGGCACCGGATAGAGAATTGAATGGAAAGTAGAAAATGGATTCTGGGTCTCGCCCTAGCGTTGCCCTTGAGCGCCATCGCGCAAATGCCTCACTTCAGCCTGAGCATCGTGAACCACCGTTTCGAGCCGAGCGAGCTCACGGTGCCAGCCGGTAAGCGCTTCAGGCTGGTGATTCAGAACAAGGACGCGACACCGGAGGAGTTCGAGAGCCGCTCGCTGCGGGTGGAGAAGATCATTCCCGGCCGCAGCAAAGGCACGCTTACCATCGGTCCGCTCAAGCCCGGCGTGTACGAATTCGTGGGCGAGTTCCACGAGTCGAGCGCGAAGGGTAGCTTGCACGTCAAGTGAGGAGTCATGCTCGGGTCCGCAGTCATCGTATTTCGTGAAACGCTCGAAGCCGCGCTTATCATCGCGATCGTGATGGGCGCAAGCCGCGGCGTGGCCGCGCGCGGACGCTGGATCGCGGGTGGCGTGGCGCTTGGAATTATCGGCGCGCTGGTCGTTGCCGCGTTCGCGGGCGCGATCTCGGAAGCGGTGCAGGGGCGCGGACAGGAGTTGTTCAATGCCGCCGTGCTGCTGGTCGCGGTGGCGATGCTTGCCTGGCACAACGTCTGGATGAGCTCGCATGCGCGCAAGCACGTGGAGGAAATGCGCCATCTCGGACACGATGTGAGCGTCGGTGCGAAGCCTCTGTCGGCGATGCTCGCTGTCACCGCGCTTGCGGTGCTGCGCGAAGGCGCCGAGACGGTGCTGTTCCTGTACGGTCTGATGGCAACCGGCGGCCGCGCAGGACTCGCGCTGGGCGGGATATTGGGGCTGATGGGCGGAACGGGGGTCGGCGTGCTGCTCTACTTCGGGCTGCTGCGGGTTCCGCTGCGCCACTTCTTCACCGTTACCGGCGTGATCGTGTTGTTGCTGGCGGCCGGGCTCGCGGCGAGCGCGGCCGGATTTCTGGTTCAGGCGGGGCTGCTGCCCGCGATCGTCAACCAGGTGTGGGACACGTCCGGCATCCTCAGTGTCGGAAGCCTTGCCGGGCGCATGCTGCACGTCCTGGTCGGCTACAACGACCGGCCTACCGGGGTCGAACTGCTGTTCTACGTCGTCACGCTGGTGACGATCCTCGTGCTGATGCGCATTTTCGGCGCCCGCTCGACCCGCGCCGCGCGTGCTCAGGCCGCGAAGGAAGGCGCGCCCGCGTAGCGCGCCCGCCGCGCGCTACACTGGGCGCGTGTCCACCCGCAGGCTTCCGTCGCGTATCACCAAAAGTACGCAGCGCTGGTGGGTTCGGCGTTCAACGGCGCGGTCACCCAGGCCGGTGGCACCGCGTCGGGCAGGAGGAGAAAGCGATGAGCGGCAAAACGATATTGGGGTATCTGGGCACGGGTCAGATGGGCAGGCCGATGGCGCAGCGCCTGCTCGCCGCTGGCTACGAGCTATGGGTCTGGAACCGCTCTGCCGAAAAGCTCGCCGGGCTGCTGGAGCGGGGCGCGAAGGCCGCGTCCTCGCCGGCCGAGGTGGCCCGTCGCGCGGAGGTGGTGATGATGTGCGTGACGGATCAGCGTGCGGCGGAAGAGGTTCTGTTCGGACCGTCGGGCGTCGCGCGCGGCGGCGGCGCCGCCAAGCTGCTGGTGGACTTCTCCAGCATCGCGCCCGTTTCGGCCCGCGCTCTCGCGCAGCGCCTGGAGCAGGAGTGCGGCATCGGGATGATCGATGCCCCGGTCTCGGGCGGGGTGGTCGGCGCAGCGAACGGCACGCTCGCGGTCATGGCAGGCGGCAGAGCCGAGCACGTCGAGGCCGTGCGGCCCATCATCGCGCATCTGTCCCAGCGCTTCACGCGCGTGGGCGCTAGCGGCTGCGGACAGGCTGCCAAGCTATGCAATCAGATTATTGTCGGCTGCTTGTTTCCGGTCCTCGCGGAGGCGGTGCGGCTGGCCGAAGCGGCGGGAGTTGACGCCACGATGCTGCCGGAGGCGTTGAAGGGCGGCTTTGCCGACTCGCTGCCGTTGCAGGTATTCGGGCCGCGCATGGCTCGACGGGAATTCGACAACCCGAGCGGAACATCTGCCATCATGCTCAAGGATCTGGAAAACGCCGCCGCGGTGGCGCGCGAAAACGATGTGCCACTGCCGATGACCCGGACCGCGTCCGAGCTGTACCGGATGCTGATTGCGCAGGGCAAGGGCGAGCAGGAGCCCACCATGTTCGTCGACCTGCTCGCCGGCAAGCGCTGAGGCAATCAGGCGCGCAAGCGGGACTTGGCCAGCTCACGCGGCAGCACTTTGTACGCGACGGTTTTCTTCCGTCAGTTCGTGAAAGCCGAGCGGACGTCCGCGATCGACGAGCGCCGGCCCGGGGAACGACGCACGCGCGGCCAAAAATGCTGCAGCGTGTGCTGAAAGGTGTTCATCTACGATCGCGCGGCGCATGGTACGGCCCGCTAAATGCAATCATAATTGCTTGCGATTTGCCGTGCGCAAAGTCACGCTTGCGCGTTGTGTTCGGCGAATGAATTCGCTACGATGCACGCTCGCTAGCGTTGCTTGCAGCGCGACAGCGGCCTGGGAGATGCCCGGGATGACAACGGGCAGGTAGTAAGGAGAACGTATGCCATCTGTGGTCACCAAGTCCGACCTCGTGCAGGCGGCAGCCAAGGCCGGCAATCTGAGCAGGACCGCCGCGGGCGACGCCGTCAACGCCGTATTCGAGGCGATCGTGTCGAGCGTCGCAAAAGGCAATCGAGTCACGGTAGTCGGTTTCGGCACCTTCTTGCCGCGCAACCGCAAGGCGCGCGCCGGCCGCAGCCCGGCCAACGGCAAGGAAATCAAGATTCCTTCCAAGACCATCCCGGCTTTTGCCGCCGGTCAGGGTTTCAAGGACGCGGTCGGCAGGCGCTGACGTTGCTGCGCTTGGGTTGCACCGCAGCGAAGTTGTCGCAGTAGCGGAGCAAATGCGCCTAATGGCGCGAAATGTCCCGGCATTGCAAAGCACAAAAAGGCTTGGCAGAATTCTTGCACTGACAAGCTTCGTGCCATGGAAAACCCGCTCATTCTCTCGCTCGACAGCCACGGCGTGCCGCACCGCTGGATCAGCTGGCAGCAGGCATGCTTTTATTACGCGAAGAACCTGGTGGCGTGGACCATGGGCGAGCGTACCTTCACGTTCTACGGCGGCATCAGCCGCCTGACCGGAGAACGCTCCAGCATCACGGCCCACTCGATCATCGCGATTCGCGGCCGCGCGCTCGCGGCGCGCGGGTTCAACCAGGTTCCGCCGCTCAACAACCGCGAGCTCTTTCGCCGCGACCGGCACGTCTGCGCGTACTGCGGCGGCGAGTACAACTTCTTCAAGTTGACGCGCGATCACATCACACCCCTTTCGCGCGGCGGGCGCGATACCTGGATGAACGTGGTTACGGCCTGCAGGCAGTGCAACGGACATAAGCGCAACCGTCTGCCGCAGGAGGCGGGGATGGAGCTGCTCTACGCGCCGTACGTTCCCAACAAGGCCGAGTACCTGATCCTGACCAATCGCCGGATTTTCATCGACCAGATGGAGTTCCTGCGGCAGCACGTTTCGGCGCATTCGCGTCTGGGACTCGCGCCGGCCTAGCCGGCGCGGCCGCCGCAGCCGCCGTGCCCGAATTCTGGCGCAGCAGCGGGTTTCATCTTCTGCGGCGCGACGCCGAGGGCCGCCTGCAGGTAACCGACGACTTCCTGCGCGCCTATTACCTGCGGCCCGAGATCCATCCCGTCGAGGACTCGTGCGACGCGGAGTTGCGGCTCCATGCGGCCCTGATGGACGATCCGCGGCGCGCAGTCGCGCAGCGAGAGGTCGACGCCATTTCGGACCAGGACGCGCGCGACAATTATCGCATTCTGCTGCGCTTGCGCCAGCGTCTGCTCGAGGCCGGCACGGTCGAGGGCTGCTACATGAATCTGTTCAAGGGCGATATCGACCTGCCGCCGCTGTTCATCGAGCAGCTTGCGCACGTGATTTTGCGCAATCTGCTGGAGGCTTGCGACGACCCGCTGCGATTGCGCGCGGCGGAGCTGCTGTTCCGCGACCAGAAGGCGACGCTGCGCGACGGGCACGTGCTGGTCGCGGACCTGGAAATGATCGAGATGCATGCGGCCGGAACACGCTACGGCGGAATCGGCCGGCTCATCGTCGAAGCGCAGGGCGCGCTGGGCAAGGTCGATCTGGACATTCTCGACCGACACAACAGCGCAAGCTACTGGCAACGCGAGTCGCGCTTCGATACCGTGCTCAGCCTCGACTACGGTCACGCGGGCCTGGATGCGCTGTGCCGCGTGCTCGAGGCGTGGGTGGCGCACTTCTTCGGTGTGCGCGCAGCGATCAGGCCGCTCAGGAGCATCGAAGAGCGCAAGTGGGCCTGGCACATCGGGCTCGACGCGGAATCGACCGCCATCCTGAACGAATTGTGGAACGGCGGCGAAGTCGAGCAGGGAAGAATGCGCCGAATCCTCGCGCTCATGCGAATGGACTTCGAGGGCCCGGGAGACCTGCGGCCGGAACTTGCCGGGCGGCCGGTCTATCTCGCCTTGTCCTGCGACGAGAACGACGTCGTGCGCATGAAGCCGCAGAACCTGCTGGTCAATCTTCCACTCGCCCATTCGTGAAACCCGCCTACTGGGACAAGGCCAAGCGCGAGCTGTCGCGCAGCGACCCGGTGCTGGGTGCGATCATCCGGCGCTACCCGCGCATCCACCTCGTGCCGCGGGGAGACCCTTTCCATACGCTCGCGCGCTCGATCGTGGGACAGCAGATCTCGGTCAAGGCGGCGCAGGCCGTCTGGAGCAGGATGCTCGACGCGCTGCCGGCGGTGACGCCGGAACACGCGCTCGCGGCGGGCGCGGACAAGCTCCTCGCCTGCGGGCTATCGCGGCGCAAGGTCGAGTACGTGGCCGACCTCGCCGCTCATTTCGTCTCGGGGCGCATGCTGCCGGCGCGATGGCAGACGATGAGCGACGAGGACGTCATTGCCGAGCTGATGCAGGTAAGAGGCATCGGACGCTGGACGGCCGAGATGCTGCTCATTTTCAGCCTGCTGCGGCCCGACGTGCTGCCGGTCGACGACCTCGGGTTGCAGCGCGGGGTGAGCCTCGGCTACCGTAACGGCCGCAAGGTCGGCGAATCAGGCATACGCCGCATCGCGCGGACCTGGGCCCCGTGGCGATCCGTCGCCACCTGGTACCTGTGGCGCTCTCTCGATCCTGTGCCGGTCGAGTACTAGCCCCCGTGCTTGGGCGTAGAATGCCGCAGCGATGAAGACCACCTTCCTCGATTTCGAGCAGCCGATCGCCGAGCTCGAGCAGCGCATCGAAGAGCTGCGCTTCGTGCAGGACGACTCCGCGGTCGACATTTCCGAGGAGATCGGGCGGCTGACGAAGAAGAGCCAGTCGCTCACCAAGGAAATCTACGCCAAGCTCAACCCATGGCAGGTGGCCCAGGTGGCGCGTCACCCGCAACGGCCCTACACGCTCGACTACGTCGGCATGCTGTTTACCCAGTTCGAAGAGTTGCACGGCGATCGGTCGTTCGCGGAAGATGCATCGATCGTCTGCGGGTTGGCGCGTTTCGACGGCGAGCCGTGCGTGGTGATCGGGCATCAGAAGGGGCGCGACACGAAAGAGAAGATCGTGCGCAATTTCGGCATGCCGAAACCCGAAGGCTACCGCAAGGCCCTGCGCCTGATGCAATTGGCCGAAAAATTCCGTCTGCCGGTGTTCACCTTCGTCGACACTCCGGGGGCATATCCGGGCATCGACGCCGAAGAGCGTGGCCAGTCCGAAGCGATCGGCCGCAACCTGTACGCCATGGCTGGCCTGAAGACGCCGATCATCGTCACGGTGATCGGCGAGGGCGGCTCCGGGGGCGCCCTCGCCATTGCGGTCGGCGACGTGGTCCTGATGCTGCAGTACGCCACCTACTCGGTGATCTCGCCGGAGGGCTGCGCGTCCATTCTGTGGCGCAGCGCCGAGCGGGCGCCCGAAGCAGCCGATGCGCTGGGCATCACGGCAACCCGGCTGAAGACCCTCGGCCTGATCGACAAGATCGTAGCCGAGCCCCTCGGCGGCGCGCACCGCGACCCGCAGGCTACCGCGCAGGCTCTCAAGAAGGCGCTTGCCGAGGCGTTCAGGCAGGTCCAGGGGAAGAAGCCGAAAGAGCTCGTCGAGGAACGCCTCGAGCGTCTCATGGGCCATGGCAAGTACAAGGAAGTCGTCGAACGCTGAGCGTCCCGCCGGGCCGCTCGCGGCGGCGCAGCGCCTGCTGGGCGCGCTCGTCCTGCGCGACAAGACGATCGCAGTGGGTTTGTCCGGAGGCGTCGACTCGACGGTGCTGCTGCACGTTTTGCGCGCGCTCGGGCCCGCGCACGGCTACAAGCTGCGCGCAGTGCATGTTCATCACGGCATCAGTCCCAATGCGGACGACTGGGCGCGTTTCTGCCGCAAGCTTTGCAGGGACTGGCGGGTGCCGCTTAGCACCTTGCGGGTGGACATCGGCTCGCCGCGCGGCAGGGGACTGGAAGCCGCGGCGAGGGATGCGCGCCGCGCGGCGCTGGCACGGGTGCGGGCCGATGCCCTGGCGCTGGCGCACCATCTCGACGATCAGGCCGAAACGGTGCTGCTGAGTCTCCTGCGGGGTGCCGGCGTCAGGGGCGCGAGCGGAATGCCGGCGCTCGGCAGACTCGGCGCCAAGCTGCTGCTGCGGCCGCTGCTCGAGGTGCCGCGTGCCGAGCTGACGCGCTACGCGCATGCCAACGGCCTGCAGTGGGTCGACGACGAATCGAACCGCGACACGGCGCATGCACGCAACTTTCTGCGCCTGCGGGTCGCGCCGCTGCTCGAGGAGCGCTATCCGCGATGGCGCCAGGCGCTCGGACGCGCCGCGCACCATTTCTCCGACGCCGACGCCTTGCTGCGCGATTACGCGGGCACACGCCCGCTGGATCGGCTACGGATCGCGGAGCTGCGCAGCCGGTCCGCCCCGGCGGCCCGGGTACTGCTGCGCGAGTATCTCGGCGCGTACGGCCTGCGTCCCCCGGCGACACGACGGCTGGCTGAAATGCTGCGACAGCTGACGAGCGCGGCGCCCGGCGCGCGGGTGGAATTGGCGCACGACGGCGCCGTTTTGCGCGTCTACCGCGGCGAGCTGCGCCTGGAGCGCTTCGGTGGCGCGCCTGTCGAGTTCGCTCCGGTGCGCTGGACCGGGCAGCGCCGCATCGCGCTGCCTGCGCTGGGAGGCGAAATCCGCTTCGAGCGCATGCGTGGGGCCGGCGTGGCGCTCGCGAGGCTCCGCGGTCGACCGGTCCAGCTGCGGTTGCGCGGGGGGGGCGAGCGGATTCAGCCCGATTCGCGGCGGCCCCGCCGTACGCTCAAGAATCTGTTTCAGGAGGCCGGGCTGCCGCCGTGGCAGCGCGACCGGCTGCCGCTGCTGTTCTGCGGCGAGGACCTGGTCTGGGCGCCCGGAATCGGCGTCGATGAGCGTTATCGCGCCCCTGCCGGAGATGCGGGACTGGTGCTGCACTGGCATTCCAGTGGCGACGCAACTCATTGAATTTACGCGGTTCGGAACCGTGACGTGATAGAATTTCAGTTTTGCTTTTTCTAGCTTGCAGGGAGAACGAGGAATGGCGGTCGAGAGGACGCTGTCCATCATCAAGCCGGACGCGGTGAGGAAGAACGTAGTCGGCCAGATCTGCGCACGATTCGAGGCGGCGGGACTCAAGATCGTGGCGGCGCGCATGATGCACTTGTCGCGCGCGCAGGCCGAGGGCTTCTACGCGGTGCACCGCGAGCGCCCCTTCTTCCGCGACCTGGTCGATTTCATGATTTCGGGTCCGGTGCTGGTGCAGGTCCTGGAAGGCGAGGGTGCGATCGCCAAGAACCGCGAGCTGATGGGCGCGACCGATCCGAAGAAGGCGGCGAAAGGGACGATCCGCGCGGATTTCGCGGATTCGATCGATGCCAACGCGGTGCACGGCTCGGATGGGTCGGATACGGCGCGCACCGAGATCGGATATTTTTTTCCGGTGTGCGAGACTTTTTCCCGCTGAAGCGGGTCACAGAGCGGTGATGAGCGACAACCTGCTGGATTTCGACGCGCAAGCCGTGGAGCGCTATTTCGCCGGGCTAGGCGAGAAGGCGTTTCGCGCGCGGCAAGTGCTGCGCTGGATTCACCAGTACGGCGAGTCGGATTTTGCACGCATGAGCGATCTCGCCAAGAACCTGCGCGCCAAGCTCGCGCTCGCGGCGCGAGTCGAGGCGCCTGCGGTCGTCTGCGACGAGGTGGCACCGGACGGGACGCGCAAGTGGCTGCTCAGGGTCGACGGCGCGAATTCTGTCGAGTCCGTCTTCATCCCGGAAGACACTCGCGGCACGCTGTGCGTGTCCAGCCAGGCCGGCTGCGTGCTCGATTGCGCCTTCTGCTCCACCGGGAAACAGGGATTCAACCGCAATTTAACGACCGCTGAGATCATCGGCCAGCTGTGGCTCGCCAACCGCCTGCTGGGTCGCGCTCCGACGGGCCAGCGCGTGGTCACGAACGTCGTCCTGATGGGTATGGGCGAGCCGCTGCTCAATATCGATGCGCTCATTCCGGCGCTGCGCCTGATGCTCGACGACAACGCTTACGGACTTTCGCGGCGCCGGGTCACGGTCTCAACTTCCGGCGTGGTCCCCGGCATGGACCGGCTGCGCGACGAATGTCCGGTCGCGCTTGCCGTCTCGCTGCATGCGCCGAACGACGCCCTGCGCGAGCGCCTCGTTCCACTGAACCGGAAGTACCCGCTGCGCGAGCTGATCAAGGCCTGCAATCGCTATCTCGACCAGGCGCCGCGCGACTTCATCACGTTCGAGTACGTCATGCTCGAAGGCGTCAACGATTCGGACGTTCTTGCCCGCGAGCTGGCCGCTATCGCTCGGCGCGTGCGCTGCAAGTTCAACCTCATCCCGTTCAATCCTTTCCCGAATTCTGGATTTCGCCGCTCGGGTCCGGATAGGATTCGCGCCTTCGCCGAAATCCTGCGACGCGAGGGGCTGACGGTGACTACCCGAAAGACGCGCGGCGAGGGCATCGACGCGGCGTGCGGGCAGCTCGCCGGCGACGTGGCGGACCGCACGCGTCGCAGCGGCCGCAAGGTCCACAGGATCACGGAGCTAAGCGCATGAAGTTATATCTGTTCAGCCTGATTGCCGGAGCGTTTCTAGCGCTGGCCGCGGGCTGCGCGACCCAGCCCCCGGAATCGTCGTCCGGAGTCGATACCGGCGTCATCGTGGGCGAGGTCGGCGACCCGCGCAATCGCGCCCGGATACATACGGAGCTGGCAGCGGCCTACTATAGCCGCGGCAGCATGGCGGTTGCGTTGGAGGAGCTGCGCACCGCGGCCGCCGCCGATCCCACCTATGCCTCCACCTACAGCATGTTCGGGCTAGTGTACATGGAGCTGCGTGAAACCAAGCTCGCGCAGCAGAATTTCGAGCATGGACTGAAATTGTCGCCGAACGATCCGGACATCAATCACAATTACGGCTGGTTCCTGTGCCAGACCGGTCACGAAACGGAGTCGATCCGGTACTTCCTGCGCGCCATCGCCAATCCGCTTTATCCGACCCCGTGGCGCTCGTACACTGCGGCCGGCGTGTGCTCCATGCGCGAGGGCAAGCTCAAGGATGCCGAGCAATTCTTTCAGCGTACGCTCAGGCTGGAGCCGAACGAGCCGATGGCATTGTTGCAGATGGGCGAGATCCGTTACCGCCAGGGCAAGCTGAGCGACGCGCGCAACTACGTATCGCGCTTCAATGCGCTCGTCGAGCCTACCGCAGAATCATTGTGGCTCGCGTTGCGCGTCGAGCGCAAGCTGGGCGAGCGCTTGGCGGAGGCGAAGCTGGCGAGCCAGCTGAGGCACCGCTTCCCGGGCTCGCGCGAGAGCCAGGCACTGCAACGCGGGGACTATGAGTAGCGACACCGTCCACGAGCCCGCTTTCGGGGAGCGGCCGGCGGATATCTCCGACGGGCAGCCGCGCGGGGAGCACGTGGGCGAGATTCTGGCGCGGGCGCGCGTTGCACAGGGCCTGACCTTGGACGACGTTGCGCAGCAGCTCAAGTTCGGTGCACGTCAGATTGACGCATTGGAGCAGGGTCGCTTCGAGAATCTGCCGGGGAGCACCTTCGCGCGCGGCATGGTCCGTAGCTACGCGCGCCTGCTTAAGCTCGACGCGGAGGCACTGCTCGGTCAGGTCGAGGGCAAGTTCGAAGTTCCGGACGCGGATCGCCTCGCCACCCGCTATCGGGAGCCGGTGCCGTTTTCCGACGGCTCGCGGCGTTCGAATATCACCTATGCCGTACTATCGGTTGCAATCCTGCTGGTCGCGGCGGGCGTGCTGTACGGCTGGCAGCAGGAGCGTTCAGGCGCGGCGCGTCTGAACTTCGTTCCTGCCGCACGCGCGCCACTCGAGCCGCCGCGCGCGTCGCCAGCGCCGCCGCCGAAGCCCGTCACTGCGGCGCCGGCCCCGGTCGCCAGCGCCGGCACGAGCGCCGGCGCGACGACCGCACCCGCTCAATCGCAGAGCGCTGCCGTCGCCGTGTCTGCTGCTGCGCCTGCCACCGGACGCATCGTGCTGCATTTCGACGCCGAGTCCTGGGTCGAGATTCGCGACGGGTCGGGCAAGGTTCTTCTGTCGCAGCTCAATCCGGCCGGCAGCGACAAGGTCGTCCAGGGCGCCCCGCCGTTCTCGGTCGTGGTCGGCAACGCGCAGCAAGTGCAACTCACTTACGACGGGCAAGCTTTCGACCTCGCGCCTCACATCAGGGTCGAAGTCGCTCGATTTACCCTCAAATGACCGCGCACGGAGCCACGACTAAGCGCCGCCACTCGAGGCAGGTGCGGATCGGCGGCGTGGCGGTCGGCGGTGGTGCGCCGATCGTGGTGCAGTCAATGACGAATACCGACACCGCGGACGCCCGGGCCACCGTAGAACAGGTCTACGCGCTCGCGCAGGCGGGATCCGAGCTGGTGCGGATCACGGTCAACAGCCCGGAAGCGGCTGCCCAGGTGGCGTCGATCCGTGAGCAGCTCGACGCGCGGGGATGCACGGTGCCTCTGGTGGGCGACTTCCATTTCAACGGGCACAAGCTGCTGACGCAGTTCCCCGCATGCGCACAGGCGCTGGCGAAATTCCGCATCAATCCCGGCAACGTCGGCAAGGGCGCAAAACGCGACGAGCAATTCGCAACCATGATCGAGTGCGCGATCCGCTACGACAAGCCGGTACGCATCGGAGTCAACTGGGGCAGCCTGGATCAGGCGCTTCTGGCGAAGCTCATGGACGAGAACGCCGCGCGCGCGGAACCGTTCGATGCGGAGGGGGTGATACACGAAGCGGTGGTGCGTTCGGCACTCGATTCGGCACGCCAGGCCGAGGCCTGGGGGCTGCCCGCGGACCGTATCGTCATCTCGTGCAAGATGAGCCAGGTCCAGGACCTGGTCACCGTCTACCGCGATCTCGCCCGGCGCTGCGACTACGCGCTGCATCTCGGGCTGACCGAGGCGGGGATGGGATCGAAAGGCATTGTCGCCTCTGCGGCGGCGCTGGCCCTTCTGCTGCAGGAGGGGATCGGCGACACGATCCGCGTTTCGCTCACGCCGGAGCCGGGTGGCGATCGAGCGCGCGAAGTGCAGGTGGCGCAGGAGATCCTGCAGACCATGGGCCTGCGCAGCTTCGCACCGATGGTAAGTGCGTGCCCGGGCTGCGGCCGCACGACCAGCACCTATTTCCAGCAGCTCGCCGGGCGCATAGAGGCCTTCCTGCGGTCGCAGATGCCGCTCTGGCGCGAGCGCTATCCCGGCGTAGAGCAAATGAGGGTCGCCGTGATGGGCTGTGTGGTGAACGGGCCCGGCGAGTCCAAGCACGCCGATATCGGCATCAGTCTGCCCGGGACAAACGAGGTTCCGGTCGCGCCGGTTTACGTCGACGGCGAAAAGACCGTGACGCTCAAGGGCGAGCGCATCGCGGAGGAATTCCAGCAGCTGGTCGAGGACTACGTGCGCGCGAACTTCGGCCCCGGTAGCGCGCGCCGCCGCCCGCGCGCCGCGCAGGGCAAAGAGATTCCGGTCAAGGCGGTTTCCTGACCGCCGCCGCAGGCATGAGCGCCAACATCCAAGCCGTGCGCGGCATGAACGACATATTGCCCGACGAGGCCGCGTGGTGGCGCCATTTCGAGGCTACGGTCGAGGCCTGGCTGGAGCGCTACGGCTACCGCAACATCCGCATGCCGCTGGTCGAGCATACGCAGCTGTTCCGGCGCGCGATCGGCGAAGTCACCGACATCGTCGAAAAGGAGATGTACTCCTGGCGCGACGAGCTCAACGGAGAGGACCTGACGCTGCGCCCGGAGGGCACGGCTTCGTGCGTGCGCGCCGCAATCGAGCACAACCTGCTCTACGACGGGCCCAAGCGCCTCTGGTATGCCGGGGCGATGTACCGCCACGAGCGGCCGCAAAAGGGGCGCTACCGGCAGTTTCACCAATACGGCGTCGAGGCGCTCGGGCTTGAAGGCCCGGACATCGACGCCGAGCATATTGTGATGTGCGCCGCGCTGTGGCGCGATCTCGGACTGGGAGGCATCCGCCTCGAGCTCAACACCATCGGCTCGGCGGAGGAGCGCGCGCGCTACCGCGCGGATCTCGTGCGCCACCTGGAGGCGAACGTAGATCGACTCGACGCCGACGCCAGGCGGCGCATGCATACCAACCCGCTTCGTGTGCTCGATTCGAAGAATCCCATGGTGCAGGATGTGGTAGCCGGTGCGCCGGCCCTGACGGGATATCTCGGCCAGGAATCGAAGGCGCATTTCGAAGGGCTGCGCCGGCTGCTCGCGGCCGCCGGCGTGCAGTACACGATCAACCCGCGCCTCGTGCGGGGGCTCGACTACTACAATCGCACGGTGTTCGAGTGGATCTCGGACGCGCTGGGCGCACAGGGTACGGTGTGCGGCGGCGGGCGCTACGATGGATTGTTCGCCCAGATCGGCGGCAAGACCGCCCCGGCGACGGGGTTCGCGATGGGCAACGAGCGACTGATCGCGCTGCTGCGCGACGGCGAGCGAGCGCCGGCGACCCGGCCGCCCGATGCGTATCTGCTGTCCCACGGCGACGGGACGCACGAGTACGCCTTTACGCTCGCCGAAGTGCTGCGCGGGGCGGGTTACGCGATCGTGCAGCACGCCGGAGGCGGAAGCTTCAAGTCGCAAATGAAGAAGGCGGACGCGAGCGGTGCCTGGACCGCGCTCATCGTCGGCGCGGACGAAGTGCGCGACGGCGACGTGTCGGTCAAGTTTATGCGCAAGGCGGAGCCTCAGTATCGCATCGCAAGAGCGCACGTCGTCGCGGCGTTCGCGGACGCATTGCAAAAAGCAAGGACATAACATGGCACTGGATCATGAAGAGCGGGAGCAACTCGCGGCGCTGAAGGGCTGGTGGCAGGAGCACGGCAACCTGGTGGTCGTGGCCATTGTGGCCGTCGCGATCGGCGCCGCCGGGTGGCGCGGCTGGAACTGGTACCAGAACAAGCAGTCGCTCGAAGCGAGCGCTTTGTACGAAATGCTTACCAGAGCAGTGCAGGCCAGCGACGCAAAGACGATGCGCGACGCGAGCGGAGCGCTGGCCGAGAGCTATCCGCGCACGCTGTATGCGTCCCTGGGCGCGCTGGTTGCCGCCCGCTACGACTTCGATCATCGCGAGCTGAAGGACGCGAAGGCGCAGCTAGAGTGGGTGCTCGAGCGCTCGCGGTCCGACGATCTGAAGGATCTTGCCCGGCTGCGCCTGGCCGCGGTGCTACTGGACGAAAAGGCCTACGACCAGGCGCTCAAGCAGCTCGACGCGCCGCACGGCGATGCCTACGCGGCGCAGTACGCGGCGCTGCGGGGCGACGTGCTGGTCGCCAAGAGTCAGACGAAAGAGGCGCAGGCCGCCTACCAGGTGGCGCTCGACAAGGCGGGCAAGGACGACAACGCCTTCCGCCAGAGCGTGCAGATCCGGCTCGAGGCGCTCGGCGGGTGACGACGAGGCGGCAACTGTTTGCAGCGTTCGCCGCGGCCGCCACGCTGGGTGGTTGCGCAAGCTGGTTCGGCAGCGCTTCGAGCGGACCCAAGCCCGCGCCGCTGACGCCCATCAGCAACGCGCAGGCGGTGCGGGTGCTATGGTCGGCAAGCGTTTCGCTGGCAGGTCAGTTTGTCTTCAGCCCGGTGCTTGCCGGCGACGGCGTATTCGTCGCCGGCCGCGACGGCACGGTCGAGCGGCTCGACGCGGCCAGCGGAGATACGCGCTGGCGCGTCAGCCTGGATGCGCGCCTGTCCGGCGGGGTCGGCAGCGACGGCCGGCTGGTCGTGGTCGCGTCCGACGACGGCGAGGTGTTCGCGCTGGACGCGAAGGACGGCAGCGTGCGCTGGCGCGCACGCGTGTCGAGCGAGGTGCTGGCGGCCCCTGCGCTTGGCGACGGACTGGTCCTGGTGCGCAGCGCCGACAGCCGCGTATTCGCCTTCGGCGCGGACAACGGAGAGCGGCGCTGGGTCTACCAGCGCGCCGCGGCATCGCTCATCGTTCGAGCGCCGGCGGGCCTGAGCATCGACGGCGATACGGCGTACGCGGGATTCTCCGGCGGCAAGCTGGTCGCGATCGCGCTGGAAAACGGCGGGCCTCGCTGGGAGGCGACGGTAGCCGTTGCGCACGGCGCCACCGAGCTCGAGCGGGTCACCGATGTGGAGGGGGTACCGGTGGCAGAGGGCCGCGAGGTGTGCGCCGCGGCGTACCAGGGGCGTGTGGCTTGCTTCGACGCACGCAACGGCAACCCGATCTGGTCGCGCGAGATTTCGTCCGTTACCGGCGTCAGCCTGGACGCACGCTACGCCTACGTTAGCGACGACAAGGGCGCGGTCTATGCGTTCGATCGAACCAACGGGCGCAGCGTGTGGAAGCAGGACAAGCTCGCGAATAGGCAAACGTCGCTGCCGCTGCCGCTCGGGGGCGAAATCGCCGTCGGCGACCTGGAAGGCTACGTTCATTTCCTCGCCCGCGAGTCGGGCGCCTTCGTCGCGCGCTTCGCCACCGACGGCGGACCGATCCGCGCCGCGCCGATCAAGCTGCCGTCCGGACTTCTGGTTCAGACACTCAACGGCAGGCTGTACGCGCTCTCGCTTTGAAATCTGTCATCGCGCTGGTCGGGCGGCCTAACGTCGGCAAGTCGACGCTGTTCAACCGCATCACGCGCAGCCGGGATGCGATCGTGGTCGACGTCCCCGGAGTGACACGCGACCGGCACTACGGCGACGCTACATTCGGCGAGCGCTCGTTCATCGTTATCGACACGGGCGGACTGGAGCCCGGTACGAGCGACGGGATCTTCGTCGAGATGGCGCGCCAGGCCGAACAGGCGATGGCGGAAGCGGATGCCGTGGTGTTCGTGGTCGACGGGCGAAGCGGTCTGGTTCCGACGGATCGCGAGATTGCGGCGCGCCTGCGCAAGCTGAAGAAGCGCATCTGGATCGCGGTCAACAAGTGCGAAGGCCTGGCCGCCGATACGGCGACGGCGGAATTCCATGAGCTCGGCCTCGGTGCGCCGGCGCCGATTTCCGCCGCCCACGGCGAGGGGGTGCGCGACCTGGTCGAGGCGGTGGTCGCGGAATTGCCGCCCGACGAGGAAGCCGAAGCGGTGGACGAGGGCCATCCGCGCGTGGCGATCGTGGGGCGCCCCAACGTGGGCAAGTCCACCCTGGTAAACGCCCTGGTAGGCGAGGAGCGAGTGATCGCGTTCGACCAGCCGGGAACCACCCGCGACCCGATCGAGGTCCCGTTCGAGCGCGCCGGGCGGCGCTATACCTTGATCGACACGGCGGGCCTGCGGCGGCGCGGAAAGGCGGGGGAGGCGGTCGAGCGCTTCTCGATCGTCAAGACGCTGCAGGCCATCGAGGCGGCGAACGTCGCGGTGCTCATGCTGGACGCGGCGCAGGGCGTGACCGACCAGGACGCCCACGTTGCCGGCTACATTCTGGAGCGCGGCCGCGCGGTGGTGGTGGCGGTCAACAAGTGGGACGCTGCGGACAAGGAGGCGCGCGATCGGGTCAAGCATGAACTGGCCCGGAAAGTCGGGTTTCTGGCCTTCGCCGAGACCCGTTTCGTCTCGGCGCGCGGCGGCAAGGGGCTGGGCGAGCTGATGCGCTCGGTGGACGCGGCCTACGGCGCGGCCATGGCCAAGCTTTCGACGCCGAAGCTCACGCGGGCGCTCATTGCGGCGGTCGAGCAGCAGGCGCCGCCGCGCAAGGGGCTGGTACGACCGAAGCTGCGCTACGCGCATCAGGGCGGCATGAATCCGCCGCGGATCATCATTCACGGCAACGCGCTCGATTACGTACCGGATACCTACCGCCGCTACCTCGAGGGCCGCTTCCGCAACGCTTTCGGATTGCGCGGAACGCCCATGGCGGTCGAGTTCCGTACGCGCGGCAATCCTTACGCGCGCCGGCTGGCGGGGAAGAAACGCTGAGTCAGACCCCGTTGCGCCGCCGGGCCGGGAATGCTATGTTGTCAGTGGATACATTATCTCTGGAAATAATGTAGCTGATGTCAACATATGGCCGGCGAAGCTATCATCACGGCGACTTGCGCGCGGAGCTGGTGCGCGTGGCGGGCGACATCCTCGACCAGCGCGGTCCGGCGACTCTGACCTTGCGTGAAGCGGCGCGGCGCGCGGGCGTGTCCCACAGCGCCCCCTACCGGCACTTCGCCGACCGGGAGACGCTCCTGGCGGAAGTCGTCGCGCAGGGCTATGCGCAGCTGGGCGCCGCGCTACGCGAGGCCTCCGCCGCGGGCGGAGTGGAAGTGGCATGCGCGTACCTGCGTTTCGCGCTCGCGCACCCGCGCCGCTATCGGCTCATGTACGCAGGCGAGATCCCGCCTGCATGCGGCGCGGATATTGCCGACCAGTCCGACCTCGTAATACGGGTGCTGGCCGATACGATCCCCGGCTTGGGCGACGCAGAGCACGCTAGGCGCGCCGCAACGGCCTCGTGGGCGTTGCTGCACGGGCTGGCGGGGCTGCTGCTCGACGGACAGCTGGGGCCGCTCGCGTCCGATGCGGCCGAGGTCGAGCGGCTGGTGCGCGAAGTCGTTGGCGTGATTCGCTTCGCGGCGAAGCCCGCGACGGCGGCGATCTGAGCCTGCGCCGCATACCTGCCGCGCTGCGCTTGGCCGCGTTCTACTTCGCCTATTTCGCCTACGTCGGGGCATTCACCCCCTACTTCCCGGTCTATCTCGCCGGGCGCGGGCTGCAGCCGGCGGAGGTCGCCACCGTGCTGGCGATGCCGCAGCTGGCCCGGATCTTCGCCCCGACCTTCTGGGGCTGGCTGGCAGACCGCGCCGACGCGCGGCGCGCCGTGGTCGTGGCTTCTTGCGCCGCCCTCGCCGTGGGTTTCGCAGCGATGCCGTACGTACCGGGTTTCCCGGGCATCACGCTGCTGGTTGCGGTCACGAGCATCCTGGCTGCCGGCGGGCTGCCGCTGGTCGAGGCGATCACGCTTTCGGCCCTTGCCGGGCGCAGCGGGGATTACGGCCCGATCAGGCTCTGGGGATCGGTCGGTTTCATCGTCACCGTACTGCTGGTAGGCGCCTGGCTTGACGCCCATGCGCCCGCCGGCCTGAGCTGGATCTTGCTCGCGCTCGCGCTGGCGGCGCTCGCTGCCTCAGTCGTGTTGCCCCGCGCCGCCGGCGCATCGCCTGCGTCGGCCGACCGCAATGAGGGCGCAGCGCGCGGTCGCAGATCGGCTTCGGTGCGCGGCTTGATCGGCGCGGGATTCTGCATGGCGGCTGCGCACGGCGCGCTCTATGCGTTCCTCACCTTGCACCTGCAGCGCCTCGGCTATAGCGGCACGTCGATCGGCGCGCTGTGGACGCTCGGCGTGCTGGCCGAAATCGGCGTATTTCTCTACCTTCCCGCCCTGTTCGGCCACTTTTCCCTCCAGGCCATCCTGCTCTTCAGCCTGCTCGCGGCCGTCGTACGGTTCGCGGCGATCGGTTGGGCGGCCGGGTATCTTGCCGTGCTCGTGGTCGCGCAGTTGCTGCACGGGGCGACCTTCGGCGCGTTTCACGCTGCGTCCGTGGCGACGGTCCAGCGCCTGTTTCCCGCCGCTGCGCACGCTCGCGGACAGGCGCTGTTTTCCAGTCTTGCCTACGGTGGCGGCGGGGCCGGGGGCACCCTGCTTGCGGGCTGGGCGTGGGAGGCGGGCGGGCCTGCGCTGACCTTCTCGTTCGCCGCCGCCGCCGCGGCGGTCGGCGCCACGCTGGTGTTTTGGCTGGTTCCGCGGCAGCTCTGCGGCGCCTCGCGTATGCGATAATTTACAGTTCCGATCGGTCACTTTGGCGCGCGAATACGCATGGCACAGACGCTCTACGACAAGCTTTGGAACAGCCACGTGGTGCACGTCGATGCAGACGGCACCGCGTTGCTCTACGTCGACCGCCATCTGGTGCACGAAGTCACCAGTCCGCAGGCCTACGATGGCTTGAAGCTGGCGGGTCGCAAGCCGTGGCGCGCCGGTTCGGTGGTGGCGACCGCCGACCACAACACGCCTACGACGGGCTGGGAGCAGGGCATCGACGGAATCCGCGACCCGATCGCGCGCCTGCAGGTCGAGACCCTTGACAAGAACATGCGCGAATTCGGCGCCAAGGTCTATTTTCCGTTTCTCGACCGGCGCCAGGGCATCGTGCACGTCATCGGACCCGAGAACGGCGCAACGCTGCCCGGCATGACCGTGGTCTGCGGTGATTCGCATACCAGCACCCACGGAGCCTTCGGCTGCCTGGCACACGGTATCGGCACCTCCGAAGTCGAGCATGTGCTGGCGACGCAGTGCCTGATCACCAAGAAGATGAAGAACATGCGCGTGCTGGTAGAGGGCCCGCTGGCGCGCGGCGTGACCGCGAAGGACGTTGCGCTCGCGATCATCGGCCGCATCGGCACCGCGGGCGGGACGGGTTGCGCAATCGAGTTTGCGGGCAGCGCCATCCGCTCGCTTTCGATGGAAGGCAGGATGACTCTTTGCAACATGGCGATCGAGGCCGGAGCGCGCGCCGGCATGGTCGCGGTCGATGAGACCACCAGCCAGTACCTCAGGGGCCGGCCTTTTTCCCCTGCTGGACCGGAATGGGACCAGGCGGTGGCCTACTGGAGCATGTTGCGCAGTGACCCGGACGCAAAGTTCGAGCGCGAGGTCACGCTCGAGGCGCGTGCCATCAAGCCGCAGGTAACCTGGGGCACGTCGCCCGAGATGGTGGTGCCGGTGGACGAAACGGTGCCGGATCCGGACAACGAGAAGGACGCCGTCAAGCGCGAAGGCATCGAGCGTGCGCTCGTTTACATGGGGCTCAAGCCGCGCACCCGAATCAGCGATATCAGGCTGGACAAAGTGTTCATAGGATCGTGCACGAATTCGCGCATCGAGGACCTGCGCAGCGCGGCGGCGGTGGTGAAGGGACGCCGCGTGGCGCGGAACGTGCGCCTGGCGATGGTGGTGCCGGGCTCCGGGCTGGTGAAAGCCCAGGCCGAGCAGGAAGGGCTGGACCGGATCTTCATCGACGCAGGTTTCGAATGGCGCGAGCCGGGCTGCTCGATGTGCCTGGCGATGAACGCGGACCGCCTCGAGCCGGGCGAGCGTTGCGCATCGACGTCCAACCGGAATTTCGAAGGCCGGCAAGGCGACGGCGGGCGCACGCACCTGGTGAGCCCGGCGATGGCGGCCGCCGCGGCGATTGCCGGCCATTTCGTCGATGTGCGCTCTGGGTTCTAGCAAGGAGAAGTGAGCACGATGCAGAAATTCACGCGCCTCGATGGCCTGGTCGCGCCGCTCGATCGGGCAAACGTCGATACCGACGCAATCATTCCGAAGCAGTTCCTCAAGTCGATCAAGCGCACCGGCTTCGGACCCAATCTGTTCGACGCCTGGCGCTACCTCGACCACGGCGAGCCCGGAATGGACAACGCGCGGCGGCCGATCAACCCGGATTTCTTCCTCAACCAGGCGCGCTACAAGGGCACAGAGATTTTCCTGGCGCGCAAGAACTTCGGCTGCGGATCGTCGCGCGAGCATGCGCCGTGGGCGCTGATCGACTACGGCTTCCGCTGCGTGATTGCGCCGTCGTTCGCCGACATCTTCTTCGGCAACTGCTACAAGAATGGGCTGCTTCCCGTGGTGCTTGCCGAGGCCGAGGTCGACGCATTGTTCTACGACTGCGCCTCGTTCCCGGGTTTTCGCCTCGTGGTGGACCTCGAGCAGCAATCCGTATCGACCACCGACGGCTCGCGGCGCTACCGGTTCGAAGTCGATCCGTTTCGTAAGCATTCGCTGCTGAACGGTCTCGACGAGATTGCACTGACGCTGCAGCATGCGGACGAGATTCGTGCGTTCGAAGCTGCGCGACGCGAACAGTTCCCCTGGCTGTTCAGGTAGATCGCGATGAAAATTGCGGTCTTGCCGGGCGACGGGATCGGCAGCGAAATCGTCGCGCAGGCGCTCAAGGTCTTGCACCGGTTGGAGCAGGACGGCTTGCGGCTGGAGCTCGAGCAGGCGCCGGTCGGCGGGGCGGGGTACGAGGCCGCAGGCGATCCTCTGCCCGAGGCGACGCTGAAGCTCGCGCAGCAGGCCGATGCAATTCTGTTCGGGGCGATCGGCGGGCCGCAGTACGATGCCCTGCCTCGCGACAAGCGCCCGGAGCGCGGACTGCTGCGTCTGCGCAAGGAGCTCGGATTGTTCGCGAATCTGCGCCCCGCGATGGTCTACCCGGAGCTTGCCGCGGCATCCTCGCTCAAGGCGGAGATCGTCGCCGGCCTAGACGTGCTCATCGTACGCGAGCTGACGGGCGACATCTACTTCGGCGAGCCGCGCGGAATCGCGACCTTGGCCGGAGGCGAGCGCGAGGGGGTGAACACCATGCGCTACCGGGAGAGCGAGATCCGGCGTATTGCGCAGGTCGCTTTCGAAGCAGCGCGCAAGCGCGGCAAGCGCCTGTGCTCGGTCGACAAAGCCAACGTGCTGGAAACCACCGAGCTGTGGAAAGAGGTGGTGACGGACTTCGGCAGATCCTATCCCGATGTCAACCTGTCGCACATGTACGTGGATAATTGCGCCATGCAGCTGGTGCGCAATCCAAAGCAATTCGATGTCATCGTCACCGGCAATCTGTTCGGCGACATCCTGTCAGACGAGGCATCGATGCTCACCGGGTCGATAGGAATGCTGCCATCGGCTTCGCTCGACGCGAACAACAAGGGGCTGTACGAGCCGATTCACGGCTCGGCGCCGGACATTGCCGGCAAGGGCGTGGCAAACCCGCTGGCGACGATCCTCTCGACGGCGATGATGCTGCGCTACTCGTTGGGCAACGAGCAGGCGGCCGGTCGTGTCGAGCGCGCCGTGCAGCAGGTGCTGCGCGAGGGATACCGCAGCGCGGATATCCATACGCCGGGCACACGGTTGGCGGGCACGAATGAAATGGGCGACGCGGTGGTCGCCGCCCTCTGAGCAAAGGATCATGTTGAGGGTCGGCATCGTCGGTTGGCGCGGTATGGTCGGTTCGGTGCTCGTGCAGCGCATGCGCGAGGAGCGCGACTTCGACCACTTCGAACCGGTCTTCTTTTCGACTTCCCAGGCGGGCGTCGAGGGCCCCAACATAGGCAGGGAAAGCGGCACGGTACTGGACGCCAACGATGTCGCGGCGCTCAAGTCGCTGCCAGTGATCGTTTCCTGCCAGGGGGGCGACTACACCAACGACGTCTACCCGAAGCTGCGCGGCGCCGGCTGGAACGGCTACTGGGTCGATGCGGCGAGCGCGCTGCGCATGAACGACGACGCGGTGATCGTACTCGACCCGGTCAATATGCCGCTGGTGAAGGATTCGCTCGTAAAGGGCGCAAAGAACTTCATTGGCGGCAACTGCACGGTCAGCCTGATGCTGATGGGAGTTTCCGGGCTGTTCCAGCACGACCTGGTGGAGTGGATGACGAGTATGACCTACCAGGCGGCCTCGGGTGCCGGCGCCGCGAACATGCGCGAGCTTGCGCAACAGATGGCGCGCGTCGGCGACAGCGCGAAGAAGCTGCTCGCCGACCCTGCCTCGAGCGCGCTGGATATCGACCGCGCCGTGACCGGGGCGATTCGCGCGCCGGAGCTGCCAAAGGCAAACTTCGGCCAGCCGCTCGCCGGCAGTTTGCTGCCGTGGATCGACAAGGACCTCGGCAACGGCCAGAGCCGGGAGGAGTGGAAGGGCCAGGCCGAGACCAACAAGATCCTCGGCCGCGCCGACCGGCCAGTGCCGGTGGACGGCATCTGCGTGCGTATCGGCGCGATGCGCTGTCACAGCCAGGCGCTTACGATCAAGCTGCGCAGGGACGTTCCGCTGGACGAACTCGAGGGAATGGTCGCCGAGGCCAACGAGTGGGTGAAGGTGGTTCCGAACCGGCGCGAAGAGTCGCTCGCGGAGCTTACGCCGGCTGCCGTCAGCGGCAAGCTCTCGGTGCCTATCGGGCGCCTGCGCAAGCTGCCGATGGGGGGAGACTACCTCGCTGCCTTCACGGTCGGCGATCAGCTGTTGTGGGGCGCGGCCGAACCGCTGCGGCGTATGCTGCGCGTACTGCTCGATTCAGGCGTCGGGCGGTGAGGGGGCGGCCGCGACCGGCAGGCTCGAGGCGGCAAAAATTTATAGCGAGTTCCGCTGCAATGGTGAAAGAATCGAGAATATCTCTCAGCTTGCAAGCCTAACACCATGATGTTATTTTACTTGGGGACCGCAAATTGAGTCAGGGTGGGACCGTGGGCAAATCCATCACAATGAGAATTTTCGCCGCGGCGCTTCTGGCCGTTCCTTTGCTCGCCCATGCAGTGGGATTGGGGGATTTGCGCGTCTTGTCGGCGCTCGGGCAGCCACTGAACGCCGAGATCCAGATCGTCTCCGAACAGCCCGGCGAGATGGCCTCGGTGACCGCGCGCCTGCCATCGCAGGATGCATTCCATCAAGCGGGCATCGAGTTTAACCCGGTGCTGCTCGGCATGAAATTCGACGTCGAGCAGCGCAATGGCAAGTCGGTGATCAAGCTCACCACCGCGAAGCCGGTAAACGAACCGTTCCTGGACATCCTGGTCGAGTTGCAGTGGTCGAGCGGGCGGCTCGTGCGCGAGTACACTTTCCTGCTCGATCCGCCGGACTACAAGGCGACGCAGGCGATCAGCGCCGCGCCGTCGGCCACGCCGATGGAAAAGCCGGCCCAGGCGCCGGCCGCTCAGGCGCCGGTCCAGGAGCGGCCGCTCGAAGCGGCCCCCGCTCCTGCACCCGCGGTTACGCCCGCCCCGACCCCCGCGCCCAAGGCGGCGGCACCCGAGCCGAAGGGCCCCGCCACGCGCGAAGTAAAGAAGGGCGATACCTTGGGCGCGATCGCGCGTGAGAACCTGACGCGCGGCATCACTTACAACCAGATGCTGATCGCGCTGTACCGCGCGAATCGCGACGCATTTATTCACGACAACATCAATCTGGTGCGCGCCGGCCGGATCCTCGACATTCCCGACCAAGAGACCGTCGCGGCAGTCGATCCGGAGGGCGCACGGCGGCTCGTGATATCGCAAATGGCGGACTTTGGCGCCTATCGGCGCAAGCTCGCGGCGGCCGCGCCCGCGACGAGCGCTGGCGCGGGAGAGCGCGCAGTCAGCGGACGCATCAGCTCGACGCCTGAGCCGGCCGCGCCGGCCGCGCAAAAAGACCAATTGAAGCTTTCGAACGCGGACACGGGGTCCGGTCCGATGTCGCGCGCGGCGCGCGAGGATGACCAGGCTGCGCGCGAGCGCGCGCTGCAGGAGGCGCAATCGCGCGTTGCCGACCTGGAGAGGAACGTCAGCGATCTGCAGAAGCTGGTCGAACTGAAGGACAAGGCGCTCGAAGTGAAGAGCAAAGAGCTGGCGGATTTGCAGCAAAAGGCCGCCGCGGCCCCCACTGCGCCGACGACCGCCCCGGCAAACCCCGCCGCACCGGTTGCCCAACAGCCTGCGGCAGCACCCGCCAAGGCGGCCGAAGCGCCCAAGCCGGTGGCTGCACCGGCCAAGCCGGAAGTTGCGCCGGCGCCCAAACCGGCGCCAAAGGTCGCGCCGAAGCCTGCGCCAAAACCGATGGCGCCTCCGCCGCCGCCGAGCCTGCTCGACGATCTGCTCGACGACCCGGTTGCAGTGGGCGGGTTGGGCGCAGTACTCGCGCTGCTGCTCGGTTACGGCGCCTGGACGTGGCGCCGCAAGAAGAACGCTGCTGCGCCTCGCGGAGGCGCTTTCGACGCCGCGGCTGGCACGGGCGGGGCATCTTCGGTCTTGAGCGTGGCGGGGGTGCCGCCCGTGCGGGCGGATGCGGGCAGCCAGGCCTCGGTCAGTCAGTCGAGCGTCGGCGGAATGGAGGCAGACGAGGTCGACCCGATCGCGGAGGCCGACGTATACATGGCGTACGGGCGGGATGCGCAGGCCGAGGAGATCCTCAACGAAGCACTGCAAAAGGACGCGAAGCGCCCGGCGATCCATGCCAAGCTGCTCGAGATCTATGCCGGGCGGCACGACGCAACGTCGTTCGAACAGACGGCGCGCAAGCTGCAGGCACTCACGGGTTCGGGCCCGGAGTGGGAGAAGGCCGCGGCGCTTGGTCACAGCATCGATCCGCAGAACTCGCTCTACGGCGGCGCGGCAGAAGCAGCAGGGACACGTACCGGTACCCCGATTCTGGAGGCCGCTGCCGAGCCCGCGCCAGTGCCGGACCTGGATTTCGATCTGGACGCCGCATCGACCCCCGTAAGTCCGGACGTTCCTCTGGACGTCGGCGAGGACGAAGGCAAACAGCAGGCCTCGGCGGCGCTCGACTTCGACATCGGTTCGAGCACCAACACGATGAAGGCGGGTGATTTCGCCAAAGGCGGAACCCTGATCATGGACAAGAACGCAGAGCCCAAGACGGAGTCGGCGGGTCTCGATTTCGACCTGGGCCTGGTCGGAGGGGAAGCGCAGCAGACGGCCGACAGCGGGGGCATCAGCTTCCAGTCCCCGGCGACGCAGGAACCGGCGGCGTCCGCTGCGGATACCTTGGGATCGATGGATTTCAATCTCGACCTCGATAGCGCAGAGACTAAGCCCATGCCGACGCCTTCCGCAGAGCCCGCGCCACTCGATCTGTCCTCGATCAGTCTGGACCTCGACGCGCCGGGCCAAAGCCCGGCCCCGATCACGAGCACGGATCCGAAATGGCAGGAAGTCGCCACCAAGCTCGACTTGGCCAAGGCCTACGAGGAAATGGGCGACAAGGACGGCGCGCGCGAATTGCTGAGCGAGGTCGTAAAAGAAGGCGACAACGCGCAACAAAGCCAAGCCAAGCAGATGCTCTCCAGCCTCGGCTGAGAGCATACCCCCGACAATTAGCCACGGGCTGCGCCCCTGCGCAGCACCGTGGCTAAACTATTTTCGGCATGCGACTCGCACTCGGCATCGAATACGACGGCAGCCGATTCCTCGGCTGGCAAACCCAGCCGGGCGGCGGCGCGGTGCAGGATGTGGTGCAGACGGCGATGGCGGCAATCGCAGGCGAGGAGGTAAAGGTCACCTGCGCGGGGCGAACTGACCGTGGAGTGCATGCGTGCGAGCAGGTGATTCATTTCGATCCTCCCGCGGCGCGTCCGGACAGCGCCTGGGTAAGGGGCGTAAACGCGATGCTGCCCGAATCGGTCGCGGTGCTGTGGGTGCGGCCGGTCGAGGACGTGTTTCATGCCCGTTTCAGCGCGATATCCCGCAGCTATCGGTACGTTCTGCTCAATCGCGGGGTGCGGCCTGCCCTCGCCGCGCGCCACGCCGGATGGTTCCATCGTGCGCTCGACGTCGATTCGATGCGCCGTGCGGCCGAGTTTCTCGTCGGCGAGCACGATTTCTCCGCTTTTCGCTCCGCCGAGTGCCAGGCGAAGACGCCGGTGCGGCGCGTGAAACGACTCGAGATCGAACGCATCGGCGAGCGGATCGATTTCGTCATCACCGCTAACGCCTTCCTGCACCACATGGTTCGAAACATCGTCGGAACGCTGGTGTACGTCGGCATGGGCAAGCATCCTCCGGCCTGGGCGGGCGATGTCCTGGCATCGCGTGAACGCGCGCGCGCCGCGCCGACTTTCGGCCCCGAGGGCCTCTATCTCGAAGCCGTCGATTACGTCCCCCAATGGGGGCTGCCGAGCGGGCGTCGCGCGCCGACCGCGCTGCCGGCTGAGCTCTGAGCGATGCGCACCCGGGTAAAGATTTGCGGCATAACGCGCGCCCAGGATGCGTGGACCGCCTGCGAGGCAGGGGCCGACGCCATCGGGCTCGTCTTCTATCCCCCCAGTCCGCGCTTCCTGGCCTACGAGCAGGCGCGCATGCTGCGCGACGCGCTGCCTGCGTTCGTCACGGCGGTGGCGCTGTTCGTCGATCCAAGCCGCGACGAGGTCGAGCGCGTGCTCGACCGGGTGCGCCCCGGCGCCTTGCAGTTTCATGGTGACGAGCCGCCCGAATTCTGCGAGCGTTTCGGCCTACCCTATGTCAAGGCCTGCCGGGTGAAGGAAGGGGTCAATTTGCTAGAATACCTGCGGCCTTACGTGGGCGCGAGCGGCTGGTTGGCGGACACCTACGTCGAGGCGTACGGCGGCACGGGAACTCGCTTCGACTGGTCCGTGGTTCCTCGCCAGCGACCCCGTCCGCTGATTCTTGCGGGCGGCCTGACGACCGAGAACGTTCGCGACGCGATCCGTCGCGTGCGCCCATGGGGTGTGGACGTTACGAGCGGCGTCGAGTCCGCGAAGGGCATCAAGGACTCGGCCAAGATTGCGGCTTTCATGGCAGAGGTCAGGAATGCAGATGGATGAGCTCCCCGACGCGCGCGGACACTTCGGCCCTTACGGGGGCGTGTTCGTCGCCGAGACCCTGATCCACGCGCTCGATGAATTGCGGCAGGCGTACGAACACTGCCGCAAGGATCCGGCATTCTCGGCGGAATTGCGCTACGAGCTGAAGCACTACGTCGGTCGGCCAAGTCCGGTCTACCACGCGAAGCGTCTGTCGCAGAAGTATGGCGGGGCACAGATCTATCTCAAGCGCGAAGACCTGAATCACACCGGCGCGCACAAGATCAACAACACGGTAGGCCAGGCGCTGCTCGCGCGCTACATGCGAAAGCCGCGCGTGATCGCGGAAACCGGCGCCGGCCAGCATGGCGTCGCCAGCGCAACGGTCGCGGCGCGCTACGGCATGGAGTGCGTCGTCTATATGGGGTCCGAAGACGTCAAACGCCAGTCCGCGAACGTGTATCGTATGAAGCTTCTCGGCGCTACCGTAGTGCCGGTCGAATCCGGCTCCAGGACGCTCAAGGATGCACTTAACGAAGCGATGCGCGATTGGGTAACGAACGTCGAGAACACGTTCTACATCATCGGCACGGTGGCCGGGCCGCATCCGTATCCGACGATGGTGCGCGACTTCCAGGCGGTAATCGGCGAAGAATGTCTGCAACAGATGCCCGAGCTCGCCGGACGCCAACCCGACGCCGTGATCGCATGCGTAGGCGGCGGCTCGAACGCCATGGGTATCTTCCATGCCTATCTGCCCGACGAATCGGTGCGGCTGATCGGCGTCGAAGCCGCGGGAGAGGGGCTCGCGACCGGCAGGCACGCGGCGTCCCTGTGCGCCGGCACGCCGGGGGTGCTGCACGGCAACCGCACTTATCTGTTGCAGGATGGCAACGGCCAGATCATCGAGACGCATTCCATCTCCGCGGGCCTCGACTACCCGGGCGTGGGGCCAGAGCATGCCTGGCTGAAGGACAGCGGGCGCGCCGAGTACGTCGCGGTGACCGACGACGAGGCGCTGCAGGCGTTCCATGAGCTGTGCCGTCTGGAGGGAATCATCCCGGCGCTCGAGTCGAGCCATGCCGTCGCATACGCGACCAAGATCGCGCCGACGCTCGGCCGCGATGCGATTCTGCTGGTCAATTTGTCCGGGCGCGGCGACAAGGACATGCACACCGTCGCCGAACGCTCGGGGATCGTGTTCTAGCGATGTCGCGCATCCAGTCGCGTTTCGCGTCGCTACGCAAGCAGGGCCGCAAAGGTCTGATACCGTACATCACGGCGGGCGACCCGACGCCCGCTCTCACGGTGCCGCTGATGCAAGCGCTGGTCGAGGTCGGAGCGGACATTCTCGAGCTCGGGGTGCCGTTCTCCGATCCCATGGCCGACGGGCCCGTCAACCAGCGCTCGTCCGAGCGCGCTCTGGCGAACGGCGTCGGACTTGCGGACGTCATCGGCATGGTGCGCGGGTTTCGCGATCACGATGCGGAAACCCCGGTGGTCCTGATGGGTTATGCCAATCCGATCGAGGCGATGGGCGGCGAGAAGTTTCTTGCCGCGGCGGCGAGCGCGGGCGTCGACGGTGTGATCGTCGTGGATTACCCGCCGGAGGAGGCGGCGCCGTTCGCGGCGCTGGCCAAGAGCGGCGGGATCGACCCGATATTCCTTCTTGCGCCCACCTCCACCCCGGACCGGATCCAGGAGGTAGCCCGTATAGGGGCCGGCTACTTGTACTACGTCTCCCTCAAGGGCGTGACCGGCGCGGCGAGCCTCGATCTGACGGACGTCGCCAAGCGCATCCCCCTTCTGCGGGCGGCCACGCAGCTGCCGATCGGCGTCGGCTTCGGCATACGCGACGCGCAATCCGCGCGGCGCGTCGCCGAGATTGCCGACGCCGTCGTGATCGGCAGTCGCATCATTCAGGAAATCGAAGCCGCAGGTCCCGAGCAGGCGGTTGCCCGCGTCCGGGATCTGATCAGGCCGATCCGCGCGGCACTTGACGCTTAAGCGCGATGAGCGAGGCTAGGCGCCCATGAGCTGGCTACAGAAGCTTCTTCCACCCAAGATCCAGCGCACCGAACGCGGCGCGCGCAAGACCGTACCCGAGGGCCTGTGGACCAAATGTCCGGCGTGCGACGCGGTGCTCTACAGCACGGACCTGCAGAAGAACCTGAACGTATGCCCGAAGTGCGGGCACCACGAGCGACTCGACGCGAGGGCGCGCCTCGACGCTTTGCTCGACACTGAAACGCGGTTCGAGATCGGCGCCGAGGTATTGCCGGTAGACAGTCTCAAGTTCAAGGACTCGCGCAAATACCCCGAGCGTCTGTCCGAGGCGCAGGAGCAGACGGGAGAGACGGACGCCCTGGTGGTCATGCAGGGGTCGATCAAGGAAATCGGCGTGATCTGCGCCGCGTTCGAGTTCGAGTTCATGGGTGGCTCGATGGGCTCGGTAGTGGGCGAGCGCTTTGTTCGGGGCGTGCGCGTCGCCATCGAGCAGAAGCTGCCGTTCATTTGCGTATCGGCGTCGGGCGGCGCGAGGATGCAGGAAGGCCTGCTGTCGCTGATGCAGATGGCGAAGACCACCGCCGCGCTCACCGATCTTGCGGAACGCAGGCTGCCGTTCGTGTCGGTGCTGTCCGACCCGACCATGGGCGGCGTATCGGCGAGCTTCGCCATGATCGGAGACATCGTGATCGCGGAGCCGAAGGCGTTGATCGGCTTTGCCGGTCCGCGCGTGATCGAGCAGACGGTGAGACAGAAGCTTCCGGAGGGGTTCCAGCGCGCCGAATTCCTGCTGGAAAAGGGTGCGATCGACATGATCGTCGACCGGCGCCAAATGCGCGACACGCTCGCCTCCCTGCTTGGAATGCTGCAGGGGCTGCGCGCCGAGCAGTCGTCCTGAGCCCGCGCCGGGCATCGTCTCCCGTCGTGGCGTCCCGCACGCTCGCCGAGTGGCTGCAGTACGTCGAGCGACAGCACCCGCAGCCGATCGCGCTCGGACTCGAGCGCGTCGCGCGAGTGCTTTCGGGCCTGGGTGTGCGGATCGAGTGCCCGGTGTTCACCGTGGGTGGCACAAACGGCAAGGGCTCGACCTGCGCGATGCTCGAGGCGATATTGCAGGCTGCGGGATTCCGGACCGGCCTTTACACCTCGCCGCACCTCGTGCGGTACAACGAACGCGTGCGGATCGACGGCCGCGAGGCCGAAGACCACGCGCTGTGCGAGGCGTTCGCGGCCGTCGACGCGGCGCGGGCCGACGTTCCCCTGACCTATTTCGAGTTCGGCACGCTGGCGGCGATGTGGCTATTCGGGCGGGCGCGCCTGGAGGCCGTCATCTTCGAGGTTGGGCTGGGCGGCCGTCTGGATGCGGTGAACGTGCTAGATGCCGATTGTGCCGTGCTGACGAGCATCGGCATCGACCACGTCGATTTTCTCGGCGCCACGCGCGAACTGATAGGTCGGGAAAAGGCGGGCATATTTCGCCCCGGCCGGGCCGCAGTCGTGGCGGACCCCTCGCCGCCGCACTCGGTCCTGGAAGCGGCAAAGGCCTCGGGCGCGCGCCTGCTTCTGGCGGGGCGCGACTTCGGCTATGCGAGAGAGGACGGGCAATGGCGCTATTGGGGGCCGGCGGGGATGCGCCCCGGACTTGCCCACCCCGCGCTGCGCGGCGGCTTGCAGCTGCGCAATGCGGCGGCGGCCATGTGCGCGCTCGATAGCCTGCGCGAACGCTTGCCGTTGGGCATGCAGCACGTGCGCCAGGGCCTGGCGCAGGTCGCGCTCGCGGGGCGGTTCCAGGTCCTCCCGGGACGGCCGCAGGTGATCCTTGACGTGGCGCACAATCCGCAGGCTGCGCAGGCGCTGGTACAGGATCTGGCGGGGAGCGGCTTCGCGCCCGAGACGATCGCCGTATTCGGCATGTTGCGCGACAAGGACATCGCGGGCGTCGTGCGCGCGCTCGCGCCGCGGGTGACCCGCTGGCACCTGGCGACGCTCGACGGCGAGCGCGGCGCAAGCGCGGCCGAACTGGGGCAGATCCTGCTGGCCGAGAACGTGTCGGCCCCGGCCGCGCAGCACGGTTCGGCGGCGCTGGCGTTCGCTGCAGCGCGCGAAGAGGCGAGCGAGAATGATAAAATTCTGGTCTTCGGATCATTCCTAACGGTCGGGAAGGTGATGGCGTATCTCGAGGCGGTCCGCGGCGGCGCGCACGACCATGGCTGAAGCGCAGGACGTCAACACGCTCAAGCGTCGCGGGCGCAGGCGCCTGGTCGGCGCCGTCGCCCTGGTGTTGCTCGCAGTGATCCTGCTGCCGGTGGTTTTCGATTCCGAGCCGAGACAGGCGAGCGCCCCGGTCGATGTGCGCATCCCGAGCGAGGACACGAAGTTCGCGCCCAAGCTTCCCGCGCCGGCCGCGCCGAAGGCCGAGAAGCCTGCACAGAGCCCTTCTACCCAACCTGCCGCGACACCGCACAAGGCAACCGCAAGCGCGCACAAGGAAACGCCACCCGGGCCCAGCGCGGCCGAACGCGCGCGCGCGGAAGCCGCATTGGCAGGCACCGAGTACGTCGTGCCGGTCGCGGCGCTGGCGGAGCCCGCGCGGGTCAAGGAGCTGACGTCGCGCCTGGCCGCCGCCAAGCTTCCCTATTACACGGAAAGAATTGGCACGGAAAAGGGTCCGGTGACCCGTGTGCGAGCCGGACCGTTCGCCAGCCGGGAGGCCGCCGAGAAAGCGCATGCGAAGCTCAAGGGCCTTGGACTCAAGCCCGGAAACGTCATCACCAAGTCCTGATGACTTGGCTGGACTACGCCGTGCTCGGCGTGATCGGGGTCTCGGTGCTGTGGGGCTTGTGGCGCGGCCTAGTGCGCGAGGTGATATCGATCGCCGGATGGGTGCTCGCTTTTCTGGCCGCATATCTGTTCGCGGCTCCTCTTGCGGGCGCCTTGCCGCGCGCGATTCCCACACCGGAACTGCGCATGCTGACGGCATTCATGTGCGTCTTTATCGCCGCGCTCGTCGTTGCAACGCTTTGCGGCCTGTTGCTGTCAAAGTTGGTGAAAGCGGCGGGTCTGGGCGGGCTGGACCGCGTGCTGGGTTCACTGTTCGGTCTGGCGCGCGGGTTCCTCATCGTGCTTGCTTTCGCGCTGGTGGCGGGTCTGACGGCCGTGCCGCGGCAAGGGTATTGGCGCGATTCGTTCAGCGGGGCGCCCATGGCCCGGACAGTGTTGGCGATTCGGCCGTGGCTGCCGCCGTCGTTGGCCATGCGCCTGCGCTATCATTGAGGCCCGAACACCGGTAGGCGGCCCCCATGTGTGGCATTCTCGGAATCGTCGCGCGTTCGCCCGTCAACCAGCTGCTCTATGACGGGCTGCTTTTGCTGCAGCACCGCGGCCAGGACGCCGCCGGCATCGTCACCAGCGAGGGCAAGACCTTTCACATGCAAAAGGGCAACGGCATGGTGCGCGACGTCTTCCGCACGCGCAACATGCGCTCGCTGCCGGGCAACGTCGGAATCGCGCACTGTCGCTACCCTACCGCCGGTTCGGCACGCAACTCGGCCGAGGCTCAACCGCTCTACGTCAACTCGCCGTTCGGAATCGTCCTCGGACACAACGGCAACCTGACCAACGCCGACCAGCTGAAGGATGAGATGTTCCGTCAGGATCTGCGGCACATCAACACGAACTCCGACTCCGAGGTGCTGCTCAACGTGCTCGCTCACGAGCTGGAGAAGACCTCGGTCAAGCTGCGGCTGGATCCCCAGACCATCTTCGCCGCGGTGTCGAATGTCCACCGCCGCTGCCGCGGCGCATACGCGGTGATCGCGATGATTGCGGGTTACGGCGTACTCGCGTTTCGCGATCCGTATGGGATCCGCCCCGCGGTGATCGGCTACAACGAAACCGATAGCGGCACGGAGTACATGGTTGCGTCCGAGTCGGTGGCGATCGATTCGCTCGGCTTCAAGGTGTTGCGCGACGTGGCGCCCGGCGAAGCCGTTCTGATGGACGAGGACGGAAACTTCTACAGCCAGCAGTGCGCGCCGCGTACCAGCCTCAACCCGTGCATTTTCGAGTACGTCTACCTCGCGCGGCCAGATTCGCTGATCGACGGCGCGTCGGTGTACGAGGCGCGGCTGACCATGGGCGAGAAGCTGGCCGAGAAGATCCGCCGCGAATATCACCATCTCGACGTCGATGTGGTGATTCCGATCCCGGATTCCAGCCGCCCTTCGGCGTTGCAGCTGGCGCTCGGCCTGGGGGTCCCCTACCGCGAAGGGTTCGTGAAGAACCGCTACATCGGCCGCACCTTCATCATGCCCGGCCATTCCGTGCGTCGCAGGTCGGTGCGGCAGAAGCTGAACGCCATTTCGATGGAATTCAAGGGCAAGAACGTGCTGCTGGTGGACGATTCGATCGTGCGCGGCACCACGAGCCGGGAAATCGTGCTGATGGCGCGCGAGGCCGGTGCGCGCAAGGTGTTCTTCGCCTCGGCGGCCCCGCCGGTGCGCTTTCCGAATGTATACGGCATCGACATGCCGACCCGGGCCGAACTCATCGCCGCGCACCGCAGTGAGGAGGAGGTCGCGATCGAGCTGGGTGCGGATGCGCTCATCTACCAGGATCTCGAGGCGCTCGAGAGCGCCGTGCGGCAGATCAACCCGAAACTAACGCGCTTCGAGACCTCCTGCTTCGACGGCAACTACATCACGGGCGACGTGACCAGCGATTACCTGCTCGAGATCGAGACCCGGCGCGACGCCGCGCGCGATTCCGGCGAGGACGCCGAAGGCGCCCAGCTCGACCTCAATCTGGTCGCAGCGGACTAGCCGGCGGGGCGGGGTCAGCCCCGTCTTTACGGCGGACGTCGTTCGCGATAGCATACCGTCTGCGCCGATTTGAAACGACAGCTTGCGGGCGCGTTAAAAATGCTGCTAAAGCGTGCCGCCAAACCCGGTTCGCGCAGCCGGGTTTTTTTGTGCCCCGCAGGCGAAGGATGTAAGGTCATGAAAGACACATTCGAGCTTGCGACACTGGGTGTGCGCGCCGGTCAGGCACGCACGGAATTCAAAGAGCATTCGGAGACGCTGTTCCTCACCTCCAGCTTCGTCTTTGACAACGCGCAGCAGGCGGCGGCCAAGTTCACCGGTGGCGAAGACGCCTTCATCTATTCGCGCTTCACCAATCCTACCGTCAGCATGATGCAGGACCGGCTTGCCGCCATGGAGGGCGGCGAGTCCTGCGTGGCGACCGCTTCCGGAATGTCGGCCATCCTCGCAATGTCAATGGCGCTGTTGAAGGCCGGCGACCATGTCGTCTGCTCGAAGGCGGTGTTCGGCGCCACCGTGCAGCTCTACGCTGGGATTCTTGCGCGCTTCGGAGTCGAGACGACCTTCGTTTCTCCGCTCGACGCGGGCGACTGGGAGCGCGCGGTGCGGCCGCGCACCAGACTTTTCTTCCTCGAGACGCCGTCCAATCCGTTGACAGAGATCTCCGACATCGCGGCGATCGCGGCGGTCGCCAAGCGCGCCGGCGCGCTGCTGGCGGTCGACAACTGCTTCTGCTCGCCGGCCCTGCAACGCCCGCTCGCGCTCGGCGCGGACCTGGTGATTCACTCCGCGACCAAGTATCTCGACGGCCAGGGCAGGGTGCTGGGCGGGGCGATCGTGGGGCCGCGCAAGCTGGTCATGGACGGCATTTTCGGGTTCCTGCGCACCGCGGGACCGTGTCTTTCGCCGTTCAACGCATGGGTCATCCTCAAGGGCCTCGAGACGCTCGAGCTGAGGATGAACGCCCAGTCCGCCTCGGCGCTCGAACTCGCGCGCTGGCTCGAAGCTCAGCCCGGGGTGGCAAGGGTGTACTACCCTTGGCTGGCGTCGCATCCGCAGCACGAGCTGGCCAGGCGCCAGCAGCGCGCGGGCGGCGCGGTCGTTTCGTTCGAACTCGAGGGCGGGCGGGCCGCGGCCTGGAAGCTGATCGACGCCACGCGCATGATCTCGATTACCGCCAACCTCGGCGACACGAAGACGACGATCACCCATCCCGCGACCACGACCCACGGTCGCATCTCGCCCGAAGCGCGCGCCGCAGCGGGCATCACGGACGGATTGGTGCGCGTCGCGGTGGGACTGGAAAGCCAAGCCGACCTGCGCGAGGATCTGGCGCGCGGCTTCTAGCGGGTCTCGGGTGAGAAGCGGACTAGGCGAGCCATTCCGTTCTCCGCCCTGAGGTAGCCGCCGGTCTCGTACCAGTCCGGCAGCACCCACCGTTCGCAGCGCCGGCCCTCGAGCTCGAGCTCGTGATGCCCGGGGCGATGCGTGTGCCCGTGGATCAGGCGCGTGACCGTGTGGCGGCGAAACGCCTCGCGCACGGCGTCCGGGTTGACATCCATAATTGCGGCGCTCTTGCTGCGCTTGCGCGCTTCGCTCTCGCTGCGCAGCGCACGGGTGCGGGCGCGCCGCACGTCGAGCGGCGCGGCCAGAAATTCGGCCTGCCAGGCTGCCGAACGAACCGTGCCGCGCCACGCCATGTAGTCCAGATCGTCGGTACAGAGCGTGTCGCCGTGCATCAGCAGGG
>JADEYI010000715.1_pt1 | contig 37950 bp, 33 predicted proteins | sample 8542331 | NCBI WGS metagenome assembly JADEYI01 (sample SAMN16510988, study PRJNA670497) | mine drainage metagenome | isolation source: biofilm near Copperflume 1 | place: Germany: Marsberg coppermine Kilianstollen | collected 2018-02 | reverse complement strand
TCCGCGGATACGCGGCTACCTACTCCGTTCGTTCATCGGTGTATCGAGGCTTAGCGTGTCCTAGTGTGTTGGTGTCGGATCGTCGGCGGCTCCGCCCATGCCGTCCTGATCTCTCATGATCGCCGGTTAGCGGATCCGATTCTGCAAGGGCATGATGGCGGCGAGGGAAGGGCGCCGGATCGGACCCCGATCGATAACACCTCCCAGCCTGGGATGCCGGCACCCGGTCGAACCGTTCGAACATGCCAGTTACCCGAGCGGGACTCCCTTGGCGCTCAGGGATTTCCCCCATGGTGCCGTCGGGCGACGGTCGGGTGTCCCGCCCATCCGGCGTTGTGGGGCATCACCTCTTGGACGCTCGCACATCCTTCACATGTCACTCAACTACAAGCTGAATCTACATCTGCATGGACTGCACGACCCGATCGCACCGTCACAAGCACCGGAACAGCATAGGACTGGTCCGAGGTAACGAGATAGTTTCCCGGAGCTACCGAGAATCGGAAAGGACGATTTCCCAAATAGATCTGGTGGGCTACAACACGCTTCCCCTGGAGCAGCCTTGCTTCCACTTTGTGCGCAGGCAATTCAAATGGTCCGCTGCACATAGCAGCGATTCCGGTAACCACCCCAGGGCTGGTACTAGAAGCTTGTGACGACGCACCGTTGCACCCGGCAGCCACGAAGACCACCAAAATCGGAGTCGCGAGCGCACTCACCCACATGGACCACTTCATCCGTATCGGGTACTTCTGCATCGTGCCCGCAAGCTCCCGCTCTCGCCGCCAGTACATTGCTAGTCTTGTATTACGAACGAGCGGCGCCGGTGGTTGACAGGTGTCTAAAGCGCTTGGGACCTAGTAGTGCGTCCCACCCATCCGGCGGTCAGGGGCACTTCATCGCCGTCGTCTGGCCGACGATCTGGGACATCTCGGGCGCACGCGGCGTAGGCTTCTCCTGTGACGACAGTGGCAGAGCGGCTCGAGGCAGCTCGGGTCAAGATCGACAGAGCGCGCCACGCGGTAGAGAGCGACGAGGGAGCGTCACCGGTACTTGTCGCGGTGGTCAACGAATTCGCCAAGAAGGCGGACAAGGCAACTGCGTCGCCCGACGAACGCGTGGCCGTGATTGAGCTTGAGCAGGCAGGCGACAGCGCCAAGGCGGCAGCGGAGGCGGACCCGGGCGTGTCGGTAGCTGCTCGGGACGCAGTCCTAGAGGCTCATCTGGTGATCTGCGTCGCGAAGGGCAAGCTCGATCTCTGACCCTCCAAGAAGGCGGGGACAAACAGCGTGGGTTGCGTTCCTCTCCCGGCGTTAGGGGGCACCCGCAGGTAAGCTTCAGTCCAAGTGGGTACGCGCCTCGCTATTGCTCCCGCAACCTCCAACACGAGGTCACGAACATCCCGACGCTCAGGTGTCGGGAACGTCGTCGGAGTTCAGTCGCCACCCTCGTACTTGAAAGAAACCTTCACCCTGGCTCGATACGCCTTGACCTTCCCATCCTCGAGCTGGAGGTCGAGTTCAGCCACCTCGGCGATTCGAAGGTCACGCAACGACGCGCTTGCCTTGGCCACCGCCGCGCTGGCGGCCTTCTCCCAGGATTCCCCGCTCGTACCTACGAGTTCTATGACCTTGTACACGCTCTCGGCCATGACAAGCTCCTCTCTCCTCGATGTTGCTTAGAGACTACGCCGACCTGGACGCTGCTTTCACCGGCGTGTCAGCATCCACGTAGCGCCTCGCATTGCCTTCGGAAGTGGCCGGCGATAGGGGGCACCCGCGAACCGTCCTTACAGTCTGATCCCGGTTGCATGGCGCCCGCCTTCGAGCCACAGTCGAAGCGCCGGATCGAGAGCCGACGCGGAGGTCTCATAGAGAGCAAGATCGTCGGGCGCCAACACCCCGCGCCATCGACCGCTGTCGCCCTTGTAGAAGAAGCTGTCTGCGCCGCCCTTCCAGACCATGGCCATGGGGTCATCGAAGTGGCGTGCTTCGTCGCGCATGGCGCCGAGTCCGACCGTCGCGAGCAGAGCAGGCCAGGAGTCCTCGCTGACATCGATGGCGCAGAACTCAGCAATCCGACGCATCTCGGTTTCAGGGTCGGCTTTGAGATCACCAAAGTGGACGAACAACACGTTAGGAAGCTCTCGTATCTCCCACCAGGTCGAGAGATGGTGGTGATGTGACCAGAATGGCCAGCCATCAGATTCCCATCCGAACCATCCTTCTTTTGCCCACACTGGCCACAACTCGCCCGGCGTCGCCGGGCAACGCGGAAATTCCGGCCCAGGCCGATCAGGGTCGTTGAACAGTTCGAACATTGTGTCCGCATAGGACGAATAGTGGTTGAACAACGACATGAAGACGTCACGGGTATCGCGGCCGACGACGATGTACTTGGCCTGTGGGAAGAACCGAAGCCCGTCAGCAGCCAGATGGCTCTTTATGAACCGGCGATGGCGCTGTGCATCTAGACGATCGAGAATCGGTTCAAGAGGTCCCATGAACCGAGCATCGACCCACGGGGATATTTCGCTCAATCTGGCGGGCAGGGGTTTTGGCCCAAGGATCAGAGCAGCCAGGATGCGCTGCGTCCATGTCGTGCCAGCCTTGTATGCGGTCGTAACGAAGATGTCGTCATCGCGCGGTACGAACTGGTCCCAACGTGTGCTGTCGAGGTGGTGATTGCGGTACTCGCGGGTTCGCTCGGGTGGTTCGAGCCTCATCGCGACAAATCATGCCACCAAGATCGCCGGTAAGAGGATAATGCCAGTCAGGCTTGATCAGATCAGTTCCAGAACGGGCACATGAGGGTCATTGACTTGCAACTGCCCGACGTCCGACGGGGCGGTGATCCACAGCCAGGACTCGGCGAAAGAGCTCCACCTGTCTGAGCTTGCTGCCGACTACGACTCGTCGATCGGCTGAGGACCTGTTAGACGGGCCATCGGCTCCTGGTGATGTGTGGATACTGAGTCGTCCCAAATGTGTCGCGTTGAACAGATGTTGAATCGGCAGGCAAGCTGGAATTCGAACGTCCTGGTCAGTGTCGCATTGACCAGGACGTTCGTTGGTCGGGCTGCCCGGATTTGAACCGGGGACCTCTGCGTCCCGAACGCAGCGCGCTAACCAAGCTGCGCCACAGCCCGCTGAGCGGAACCACCGAATTGGCGGTTCCGGATCAGGGGAGATGTTACCCGACGGCCGTTCGCTCGCTCCCCGCGCCGTCACCCGGCGATCCTGTCTCAGCCACTGACGGCGCCGGTTCGGGCCGCTTGGCCACCACTTTGCCGATCCGGCGCTTGTCCATCTCTGCGACCCGGAGCTCCCACCCGTCGACGTTGAGCGCCTCGCCCTCGGCCGGGATATGCCCGAACCCGTCGAACAGGAAGCCACCGAGGGTCACATACTCCCCGTCCGGCAGGTTGATCTCGAGTTGATCCCTCACATCGTCCACGCTCATCCGGCCGTCCACCAGCCACCGACTCCCGTCGACGCGCACAACGTCGGGTTCGTCGTCGGAGTCGAATTCATCGGGAAGGTCGCCGACCAGCGCCCCGAGCAGGTCTTTGACGGTGAGCACCCCTTCGACGCCGCCATGTTCATCGACTACGACGGCGAAAGCCCGACGCTGGCGGCGCATCTCAGCCAGCACGTCGAGCACCAGGTGGGACTCGGGGACCAGAAACGGCTGGCGGAGCCGACGGGAGATGTCGATGGGGTCCGGTGCCGGTCGGACTCCAGTGCCCGGCCCACCGGACGGACCTTCCCCCGGGGTCTTCGACTCCGGCCCTGCTTCCGCCCCGGTTCGGGTGGCGTTGTCACCCCGGAATCCGCTGACCTGCCAACCGGCCCGGAAGAGATCGTTGACGAACAGCACCCCGATGAGGTCATCGAGGTTGTCCCCGAAGACCGGAAAGCAGCTGTGGCCGGACTCCCGCACCGCCTGGGTCACCGCATCGACGGTCAGGGGGATGGACAGGGCCACGACGTCCACCCTCGGTGTCATGACCTCGCGCACCACGGTGTCGTGCAGATCGTGGAGGGCGTCGATGATGAACTGTTCCTGCGCGTCGGCCCCTCCGTCGGCCCCGGACCGACCCGCCCGGCCCTTGCCGTCGGACGAGCGACGGCGGCGTCCGGCTCGGCCTCCCCGGCCGGCGCCGGCCTCATCGTCTTCGTTGTGTCGGAACACGGACACGGTGGCGACGCTGTCTGTTCGGTCGGCGCCGTCAGGCGCCGGCAGTTGCGGGCGTGGACACGACGGAAAGCGGTTGATAGGACTCGTCGTAGTAGGTTCCCCCGTCGAGCAGCGAGCTCACCGCTCGGCGCAGCCGAATGGGGTCGAGGGGCTTGACCAGCCAGCCCTCCGCCCCGGACCTCCTAGCCAGAAACACGTCAGGGCGACGGTCGAGGAGCATGAGCACCGGCACGTGGCCGAGACTCCCGTACGAAGCTTCGAGCCGCAGCTCGAGGCAGACCGCCATGCCGCCCATGTTTCCCATCTGCAGGTCGACGACGACCAGATCAGGGAGCGACTCGGCCACCTCGCGCATCACGGCCGGACCCGACCGGGCCTCCCGGATGGTGATGTCCGGGCGGCCGGCGCTGGCCGCGACCTCGGCCCGCACCGACGGAGCGTCGCTGGCCACGATGATGGTCCGCACGAGCGTCAGGTTAGCGCTGTTGGGAAGGCCCACCCGCGGGCCCACCCACCGTTGCCTCTGGGGGGCGGGCACCGGTGAACAGCAGGTCGGCAATCGAACCCAGGCCGTCCAGATCGTGCACGTCGGTATTGAGGAGGGGGACCCGGTAGACGGGGGCGGGGGCCACCTTCGACACCAGATCGGCGTAAGCCCGCTCCTCGCGATCGGAGGCCAACGTATAGCCGCGGAGGTTCTCCACCAATTGGTCCAGCGAGTGGTCCGCCCCTCGCCGGGCCTGCTCGGTCAGGGTGGCCAGTTGGACGTCGTCGACAAATCGCGGCTGCACCCGGTTGACCACCAGGGCGCTGACCGACATCTCCGACTCCGCCAGCTTGCCGGCGAAGTGGACGGCCTCGTCGACGGAGTCGGGCCGGGGCGAGGCCACCACGATGAAGGCGGTGTCCGCCTGTGCCAGCAGCTCGCGCACCCGGGCCGCCCGGTCCCGGAATCCCTCCTCCATCCCCTCGAAGGCCTGGAAGAAGGCCACCGCATCGGCGACGATGTCGGCCCCGGCCACCTTGGAGATGGTTCGCAGCAAGGCCTGTGCCGCCACCCCCATGATCCTCAGTCCGGCTCGGGTGGGCATCATCAGGGCCTGGAACAGCCGGTTCTCCAAAAAGCGGGTCAGGCGTCGAGGGGCATCGAGGAAGTCGAGGGCGTTTCGCGACGGTGGTGTGTCGACCACCACCAGATCGAATCCGCCCTCTTCGACCAGTTCGTAGAGCTTCTCCATGGCCATGTACTCCTGCGTACCCGAGAGCGAGCCGGTCAGATTGCGATAGATCCGGTTGACCTTGATGTCCTCCGCCTGCTCGGAGGAGTCGGCGTACCGCTGGACCAGGTCGTCGAACGTCCCCTTGGGATCGAGCATCAGGGCGCTGAGCTCTCCGGGCCAGGGGCCCTCGATCCGGGTCGGGCGATTGGTCAGGGTGTCGAGGCCCAGCGCGTTGGCCAGGCGCCGGGCCGGGTCAATGGTCACCACGCAGGCGCGGCGACCCAGGCGGGCCGCCTCGAGGGCGATTGCCGCCGCGGTGGTGGTCTTGCCCACCCCACCGGAGCCACAGCAGATGATGATGGACCGGTCGGCCACCACGGAGTCGATGGTCGGCTCGGCAGTCATGACGGGACCTCGGCCCGGTCGGGCAGGGCGTGCACCCCGGCCGCCAGGGCGTCGCTCAGGGTGTCGAGCTCCCCGGGCCCGATCGTTTCCGCAAAGAGGAAGGGCACTCGCAGCTGGGCCAGGGGAAGCTCGTGGGCCAGGCGCTGCAGCTGTTCCTCTTGCAGATGTTGACGGGTGAGCCGGAAGCGCCGGGCCGCTTCGAGCGAGGAGACCAGCGACGGGTCGAGGTCCACCCCCGCGGACACGGCCGCTTCTTCGGCCGGCGAATCCAGTCCGGGCAGCGAGGGGTAGCAGCCGTTGATGATCACCGGTCCGAGGGCGATGCCCACTTTGTCCTCGAGTTGGTAGGCCGCTTCGACGGCTTCGTTGACCGGCATCTCCTCGGGCAGGGTCACCAGGGCCACCTGGCACCGGCGGGGATCGGACAGGAGTTGCACCACGTCGGCGGCCTGGGCGCGTATGGGGCCGCCCCGGGCGGCGTCGAGGAGACCGCCCGCCGACGACAGGAAGGTCATGGTGTGGCCGGTGGCCGGTGCGTCTACCAGCACCAGGTCGGCGATCCCGCTGCGCTCGATCTGCTTCACCTTCCCCAGCACCAGGATGTCCCGGATGCCGGGGATGGCCCCGGCCACCAGGTCGATGATCCCCGAGGACATCAGTCGCTTGGATACCCGGCGCAGGCCGTGATCGGCCAGGTACTCGAGCAGGGCGTCATCCGGAGTGATGGTCCGGGCCTGCACCGTCCCGGGCGGGATGGCGGTGCTGCTGCCCGTATGGGCATCGCCGATCGATTCCACCCCGGCCGCCTTGAGCACGGAACCGGTGTAGTCGAGGGGGTCGCCGCTCCCGAAGGCGGTGGCCACGCCCTGGCGGCCTTCGAGCTCGACCACCAGCACCGACAGTCCGGCTCGGGCGGCCAGATGGGCCAGTGCCGCCACCATGGTCGTCTTCCCCACGCCGCCCTTACCAGCCACGATGAGGACCCGGCTCTGGCCCAGGAAGGCGCTGATGTCCATGACCTAGTGGAGCGTAGTGTCCGGGTCCGGTGCCGCTGCTCCACTCCTGCCCCTGGCCAGGCGATCCCGACGGTGAGTGGTCCTTTGTCCACGCACCGAGGGTGAGTGCTTAGAAATCCTGGTCAGACCCCTTGTTTCCCGCCACCGGTGGGAGTACGTTCCGTTGCGGGAGAGGAACCCGATGGGTGTGACAGGGGGAGTTGGGCAAGTGGAGCAAGCAGCAGTCGATGCTTGGCAATTGAAGGCGTCGTGCCGTGGACCGCAGGCTGAGATTTTCTTTCCGCCAGCCCACGCCGAGCGCAAGGACGAGAAACTGCAACGGGAGGACCGGGCCAAGTCGATCTGTCGTACCTGCGCGGTTCGGGCCGAATGTCTCGACTACGCCATTCGGATCCACGAGCCTCACGGCATCTGGGGTGGCCTGAACGAGATGGAGCGTAAGCAGATGGCGGATCGGCGGGTGGGCTGACGTCGCGTCGCCTGCCCTGAGCCTGCCTGAGCCAGGTCAGCCCATTCCGAGGGACTGCGCCGCCAGCCGCACGCCCTTGCTGGCACACACGTCACCCGGTTGTTGGGAGGTGGCCGCGCAGATCCCTGCCGTCAGGTAGTTGGCCGAGGCCACGATGGCCTGTCCGGTCCTGGCGTGGGTCTGACTGAGCTCGCCGGCGATGGCCGCCTGGGACTGTCGCATGATCACCGCGGGGCTGTACCCGGACGTGGACGTCACCATCTGATTGTCGATGTCCACGAAGGGCAGCGACCCGGTCGTGGTCCCGGTGGCGCCGTACCGGTTGACCAGCGCGGACTGGGCCGGGCTCAGCCTGGCGATCCGGGTGAAGACGCCGTGGGCGTTGACGGCGTCGGAGAACAGCTCGACACAGGTCAGGGTGAGGTACGGGCTCGAGTAGGACGTGCCCACGAAGCTGAAGGTCTGGATGCCGGGGAAGACGGAGGTTTCCGCAGACTGCATGTTGCGGAGGGTGGAGAAGTGCCCGAAGCGGGACAGGGCCACGATCAGCGGCCACCGCTCCGATCCGCAGAACGGGCAGAACTCGGCGCCGACGAACAGGACCTCGGGCTTGCCCAACGAGACCAGCGACGGCTGCCCGGTGAGCACGGTCGGAGGGACCAGCTGAGCCTCGGGCGAGTTGACCCCAACCGAATCGAACACGGAGGGGGGCACCTTGGTGAGCGCCGAGACCACGTCGTCCGCGGTCATCGTCCGCTGGACCGTCTGGGGTGTGGACGGCGTTCCGGCCAGGGCGTAGATCACCAGGCCGACGACACCGACCAGGATGACCACCACGGCACCCCAGGCGAACCGGGCCGTACGCCTCGACGGATCGTGATGCTCCGGTTCGTTGCCGTCTATCGGCTCACCGTAGATCGCCACGGGGTCAGGCGTCGATGCAGCGGACCCCGGATCGCTCCCACCACCGTCCGCCTCGGAGGCCAACTACTCCCCGTCTCGTGACGGGTCATCCCGGGCCACGGACCGACTCTGAGCACGGCTGCGGTCCTTGGCGCTCTGGCCGCCAGACCCGCCCGGGCCGTTGGCGGGCTTGGGTTTGTTCCCCCCGGTCTGGGTCTTGTTCTGGTCCTGAGCCATCGTTCCGCAGTCCCCGATTCGTTAACTGATCGCTGTGAGCGTAACTGGTCGGCCAGGGGGTCTGGGGTCGGCGGGCCGGGACGACCGGGGACCTCGGCCGATCGGTGGGGCACCCTCGGTGTTCGGTTGGCCGCGCCGCGTGGATGAACCCCCTCGCCCGGGGAGTTGGGGCCTACACTGAGCGGCCATGTCGGAAGCGACCATGGGGCAGCACGACCGGGAGACGGCGGATCATCCTGATCGGTCGGATGTGGCGGCGGGGTTCGACTGGGACGAGGTCGTCGTCGACGGACATCGGGTCCGCTACGCGGTGACCGGCACCGGCCCGCCCGCTCTCTTCCTCCATGGATGGGGGCTCCGCCCCAACGCCTACCGGAAGCCGATCCAGGCCATGAGCCGCGCCGGATGCCGCGTCTACGCGCCGGCACTGCCGGGTTTCGGCGGAACGCGCGAGCTGACGGCCGAACACCGCACCTTCTCCGGGTACGCCACCTGGGTCGGGAGGTTTCTCGACGCCGTGGCCGAGGACAAGCTCGCCCTGGTCGCCGGGCACTCGTTCGGCGGCGGTGTGGCCACCGCCTTCGTCTATGAGCAGCCCTGGCGGGCCTCGGCGCTGTTGTTGGCCAACGCCATCGGCAGCCCCACGTGGGCACTGTTCCCCAACGAGGTCCGCACCATGGTCGAGCGCCCGGTGTGGGACTGGGGGCGCCGTTTCAGCACCGACCTGTTGAACTCCCCACGACTGTTCCGGCTCCTTCCCGCCCTGTTGGAGGACTTCATCCCCAACTTGTTGCAGAACCCCCTCGGCATGTTCCGGACCGGCGAGTTCATCCGGCGGGCCGATCTGGTCCACGAGGTTCGGGCCATCGCCAAGTGGGGCATTCCGGTGACCGTGGCGTGGTCGGACCGGGACGGGCTAGTGCCCCGCTCCGCGTTCGACGACCTCCGCCGGGCCGCAGGTGTGGACGGGGTGGTGGTCGACGGCGCCCACGCCTGGCTCATTGCCGACCCCGCCGCTTTCGGCGAGTTGGCCACCAGTGCCCTGGTCGATTCGGGGGCGCTCACGACCCGATCCATGCTGGGCGCCTCGTGATCTCCCCACGCTCTGCCTGACCGGCTCACATGCCGGGCGGTAGCGTGCACCCAATGAGCGTTCCCATCCGCGATGCCGCCACCGTGATGCTCATCCGCGACGCCCTCGATGAGCAGGGACATCCGTCCATCGAGGTGTGCATGCTGCGGCGCAACCTGGCTTCCGAGTTCGTGGCCGGGGCCTATGTCTTCCCGGGAGGCTCGGTCGATCCTGAGGACCGGGGGCGGGCCGCCGAGGCCCTGTGCCGGGGTCGGACCGACGCAGAGGCCAGCGAGATCCTGGGCATTGACTCGGGTGGGCTGGCGTTCTGGGTGGCCGCCCTCCGGGAGTGCTTCGAGGAGGCGGGGGTGATGCTGGCGCAGCGCCGTGACGACGCCCATCCCGACCACGGCGCCCTGCTCGACACCGGCGAGCCTGACACGGCCCGGCGGTTCGCCGCCTATCGCCGGGCGGTCAACGCGGGGACCACGCGGCTGCTCGACGTGTGCCGGCAGGAAGACCTGGTGCTGGCGGCCGACCATGTCCACTACGTGAGCCACTGGATCACCCCCGAGGTGGCCCCGAAGCGCTACGACACCAGGTTCTTCATCACCGCGGCGCCGCCCGGCCAGGTGGCCAGCCACGACGACGGCGAGACCATCGCCACCATCTGGGTCCAGCCCGGGGAGGCGCTGGCCCGCAACACCGCCGGGGACATCGAGCTCCTCCCGCCGACGATCAGCAATCTCAAGACCATCGAGTCGTTCCGGTCCACCGATGAGGTCATGGCGTGGGCCCGGCAGGTCACCGACGTCCCCACCGTGCTTCCCATCGTCCTCATCGAGGACGGCCACCTCCTCATCCTGCGACCTGGCGACAGCGGCTACGAGGAGGCCCTCGCCGACCGGCTGGCCTCGGGGCCGGGGTTCCACGACGACCTCTCCGATGCGGCCCGGGCCGCCTGGGGCCCGAGGGCGAACACAGCCTGATCTGATCGACCGGGCCGCGAAAGGGCCGGTCAGAACAACGAGGGTCGGTACAACTAGGGGGCGCCGGTCTCTACCGCCTGGCGGGGACCGTCGTCCGCCGTCCCGGCGGCCACGGCGGCCTCGACCTGTTCGAGCAGCCGCACCGAGCAGCCGTCCATGGCCACCACGGGGGCGATGGTGGTGATCACGGCGTCGGCGATGCGGTCGAAAACCTCGGCCAGGGGCTGGCTGGCGTCGAGAGCCACCGGTGTCCCCGCGTCCCCGCCGGCGGCCACCGAGGGATGGAGGGGGATCTGCCCGATCAACGGGACGCCGACGTCGGCGGCCAGGCGGGCGCCGCCACCCGATCCGAACAGGGCGTAGGACGTGCCGTGCTCGCAGGTGAAGTCGCTCATGTTCTCGATCACCCCGGCCACCCGCAGGTAGCCCTTGCGGGCCATGTCCGCGGTGCGGGCCGCCACCTTCTGGGCGGCGACCGGGGGAGTGGTGACGACAATGACCTCGGTGCGCGGCAGCATGCGGGCCAGTCCCATCTGGATGTCGCCGGTGCCCGGAGGCATGTCGATGAGGAGATAGTCGAGGTCTCCCCAGTGCACGTCCTCGAGGAACTGCTGGACGGCGCGGTTGAGGATCAACCCCCGCCACATGATGGCGCTGTCCTCGTCAGCCAGGAACCCCATCGACAGGACCCGCAGCACCCCGTCTCCGACGCGCCGCTTGAGGGGCACCATCTTCTTGTCCCGGGCCTCCACCTCCCCCTGCATCCCGAGCAGGCGGGGAACGGAGAACCCCCAGATGTCGGCATCGAGCACCCCGATCGTCAACCCCCGACGGGCCATGGCCACGGCCAGGTTGACGGTGACCGAGCTCTTCCCGACCCCTCCCTTGCCCGAGGCCACGGCGATCACCCGCGCCGTGTGGGGGATGTCGGTCGCCGGCGCCGGGTCCCGGGCCAGCAGGCGGGCCCGGGCCATGACGGCCTGGCGCTGCTCGGCGTCCATGACCCCGGTGCTCACCTCGACGGTGCGGACCCCCCGGAGGGCCCCCACGCGGGTCTCCACATCCCTCTTGATCTGCGTGCGGAGCGGGCAGCCGGCCACCGTCAGGGCCACCTCGACGTCCACGGCGCCATCCTCGGCGACAGCCACGGCCGTCACCATGCCCAGCTCCACGATGTCGGCGCCCAGTTCGGGGTCGATCACACCCCGGAGGGCGTTGCGCACGGTGACCTCGGACAGCTCCCCGGACGGCGCCGTCCCCTCGACGGCGGAACTCTCGGACCTGGTCACCTCGGCAATTCTACCGGTCCCGCCTGCCGTGCCACCCGATGCGATGTCTCACCCCCACCCGGGCGCGGGTACGCTTGATGCAGTTTCGCGATCCAGGAGGAGCGACGATGAGTGCCACCATGCAGACCGTCAGCATCGGGAAGAAGCCGAATCCGGTCACCCTCACCGACGTGGCCACCACCAAGGTCGCCGAGCTTCTGGCGCAAGAGGACATCGATGATCTGGCCCTGCGGGTGGCGGTCCGCCCCGGCGGCTGCTCGGGCTTCAGCTACGAGATGTTCTTCGACGCCGACGTGGCCGACGACGATGTGGTGCGCGAGTTCGGCACCGTACGGGTCGTGGTCGACGCCACCAGCGCCGACCTGTTGAAGGGCTCGACCCTCGACTACAGCGACGGTCTCCAGGGTGCCGGGTTCCACGTCACGAACCCCAACGCCAGCCGCACCTGCGGCTGCGGCTCCTCTTTCAGCTGAGCCGCTGGGCCGCTGAAGCGCTGATCCACTGATCCGGCTTCGAGTCGACGGCACCGACGTCGAAGTAGCCGACGAAGGGGCGTCGCTGCTCGACGTGCTCCGCGACCAGGTCGGTATCCGATCGGTCAAGGACGGGTGCAGCCCCCAGGGTCAGTGTGGATGCTGCACCGTGTGGGTGGACGGCGCCCCCCGGGTGTCATGCGTGACGCCGGTCCGACGCCTCGACGGCCGGACCGTGACCACGCTCGACGGGCTGCCGGATCCCGAGCGCGAGCGATGGGCCGACGCGCTGGTCGCCGCCGGGGGAAGCCAATGTGGGTTCTGCACCCCGGCGATCGTGATGCGACTGGCAGCGCTGTCACCCGAACGGGCGCCGACCGGGCTGTCCGGGCCGGCTGTCACGCCCGAGCGCGTCGACCAGGCGCTGGTGGCCCATCTCTGCCGGTGCACCGGATGGCAGACCGTCCGGGAAGCCGCCCTCGCCGTCCTCGGAGAGGAGGCGTCAGCCGGGGAGGATCGACCGCCGGACCGCGATCTGGATCAGGCCGCCCGTCGGGCCGGCCTCGAAGGCGGCGTCGCCCAGCAGGTCGGACGGGCCGTGGTCCTCGGTCAGGCGGGGTTCGCCGACGACACCTGCCCGCCCGATGCCCTGGTGGCGGTGCCGGACAGCAAGGGGGGCTACGCCGTGGCCGAGTCGGTGGTGGCGGCCCGGGCCCTGGCCGGCAAGGTGCAGGGGCGGAGCTCGAGTCTGGCTCTGGACCATCCGGTCTCCCTCCCATCCGGGCCCTGGGCCCTCACCCTGCGCACCGGCTGGGTCGAGCCGGCCTACGTCGAGCCCGATGCGTCGTGGTGCGCGCCCGGGGGGGCGGCGGCGTCCCCCTGTGCCAACGGCGGTGCCTTCGGAGGCAAGCTGCACTCGCCGGTCATGGCGGACGCCAGGCGGCTCGCCGATGAGCACCGGCGTCCGGTCCGGGTGCTCTGGTCCCGGGAGGACGTGGTGCGCCACGGCCCCAAGCGGCCACCGGTGGCCGGCGGTATCGATCCCGACGGTCGCGGCGTCCTGCGGGTGGGGATTCCGTCGGGCGGGGTCTCGGAGGAACGGTGGCGCCAGGTGACGGCCGCGGTGGCGGTGGTGGCGCCGGGCCTCGACCTCGCAGCGGTGCCGCTGTCCGGGCCACCGATCTCCTTCGACCTGCGGGCCTCGGTATGGGCGGAAGCCGCCGTGCTGGCCGCCTGTGCCCGCGTGGTCGGCGGCCAGGATGTCGGCGCCCGAGTCGACGTGCCCATCGAAGTGTCGGCGCCGTCCGGTGGGCGCGCCGTGGCCCGCTGCCGGCCCGACGGTTCCATCGACGTCCATGTCGACGCCGGCTCGGTCCTCGATGCGGTGGTGTTGCGCTCCTATTGCATCGGGGCCACGCATCAGGCCCTGGGATGGGTGCGCTCCGAGGGCATCGCCGTGGACGACGGTGGTGCCGTGCGCGACCTCACGGTGCGCTCCTTCGGGATCCTGCAGGCCCGGGCCACGCCCAGGGTGACGGTGACCACCCTCCCCGGATCCGACCGGCCGGCGGTCAACGGGTCCGACGCCGTGTTCGCGGCTGTCGCCGCGGCCCGGTGGCTGGCCGACGGGCTCCCACCCGAATGGCCCACCGATCGTGGGGGAGCCGGCCGGCGCTGAGGCGTTGCCCGCCGGCGCATCCGTCAGTGCCCAAGCCCTCCTCGCACTCCTCGCCCCCTCGGCGTCGGCCCGTAGGCTGACCGTCCGTCCCCAACGGATGCATCGTCCGCCGAGTCGCCCGACGCCAGGAGCAACCCATGAGTACGCCCATCGGTCCCTACGTCCCCATCGTCAGAGCCGGCCCCTGGCTGATCTGCTCGGGCCAGCTCGGCCTCCGACCGGGCACAGAGGGCCGTGCCTCCCCGGCCACCTTGGTGGAGGGCGGGGCCCCGGCCCAGCTCACCCAGGCCCTGGCCAATGCCGACCGGCTGCTACGGGACAACGGGGCCACCCCCGCCGATGTGGTCAAGACCACGGTGTTCGTGACCGACATGGACGGGTACGCGGCCGTCAACGCTGCGTATGCGGCGTTCTTCGCCGACCATCGACCGGCCCGCTCGGTGGTGGGCGTGGCCGGGCTCCCGATGGGTGCGGCGGTGGAGGTGGAGCTGTGGGCCTACCTGGCCTCCTGACATCCCGGGCCGGGACGGCCGGAGTTGGCGCTCAAGGTGTCCAGTTGGTCTGCCCGAACCGGTAGCCGACCGACCTGACCGTCTGGATCAGATGGGCGTGCTCCTCGCCCAGCTTGGCCCGCAGCCGCCTGACGTGGACGTCGACGGTCCGCGCTCCCCCGTAGTACTCGTAGCCCCACACCCGGCTGAGCAGCGTCTCGCGGGTGAACACCTTGCCCGGTCGGGCGGCCAAAAAGCGCAGCAGCTCGTACTCCATGTAGGTCAGGTCCATCACCTTGCCGGCCACCGCGGCCTGGTAGGTCTCGAGGTTGAGGACCAGCGGCCCGTGCTCGAGGAGATCCGGCCGCAACCCGCGGCCGGTGCGCCAGAACAGATGGGCCAGCCGGGCACCGAGCTCGTCGGCGTTGACCGGCTCGAGGCACAGGTCGTCGAACAGGTCCTCGCGGAGCTCGAGCTCGCCGAGCTGGTCGACCGGGACCACCACCATGACCGGGGCTAGGGGGACCTCCCGCTTGCGCAGGTGCCGGCACAGCAGGAAGGCGCCGATGGGATCCTCGCTGCTCGAGATCACCGCCCCGGACCATCCGTCCTCGGGCTCCTCGGTCTCGGCCGCCTCGGGCTTGTCGATGCCGAGCCACGGGTAGCCGGCACGATCGAGGACGGAGGTGATGGCCGTGGGCGGCGCGGCGGGGAAGCACAGCAGCGGCTCCATGGTCGTGTTCCCCTCCTCTCGGTCGGTGGCCGATGCCCGGTTACAGCTGCGGCAGGTACTGGTCGAGCTCGAACTGGGTGACATGGGCCTTGTACTCCGCCCATTCGGCCCGCTTGTTGCGGATGAACCACTCGAAGACGTGCTCGCCCAGGGTCTCGGCCAGCAGGTCGGAGGACTCCATGAGGCCGAGCGCCTCGTTGAGGCTGCCGGGTAGGTGGAGGATCCCCTTGGCCGCCAGCTCCTCGGGACTGAGGGCGAAGAGGTTGTCGTCGGCCTCGGGCGGGAGGTCGTAGCCCTTCTCGATGCCCCGGAGCCCGGCGGCCAGGATGACGGCGAAGGCCAGGTAGGGATTGCAGGCGCTGTCGGGCGAGCGGTACTCGACCCGGGTGGAATCGACCTTGCCCGGCTTGACCACCGGCACCCGCACCAGCGCGGAGCGGTTGTTGCGGGCCCACGAGACATGGATGGGAGCCTCGTAGCCGGAGACGAGCCGCTTGTAGGAGTTCACCCACTGGTTGGTGACGGCGGTGATCTCGGGGGCGTGGCGCAGGAGACCGGCGATGAACCCCTCGGCCACCTCGGACAGGCCGCCGGGACGCCCGTCGTCCACGAAGGCGTTGGTGTCCCCCCGAAAGAGGGACATGTGGGTGTGCATGCCCGAGCCCTGCACGCCGGCCAGGGGCTTGGGCATGAAGCTGGCGAACACACCTTGTTGGCGCGCCATCTCCTTCACCACCAGCCGCACCGTCATGATGGTGTCGGCCATGGTCAGGGCGTCGGTGTAGCGCAGGTCGATCTCGTGCTGACTGGGCGCGTCCTCGTGCTGGGCGTGCTCGACCGGGATGCCCATCTCCTCCAGGGTCAACACCGTGCGCTGGCGGATGTCGCTGGCTCGGTCGGCCACGGTCAGCTCGAAGTACGACCCGCTGTCCAGGGTCACCGGCGGATGGGACGGGTCCGCATCGGCGAAGTAGAAGTACTCGATCTCCGGGGAGGCGAAGAAGGTGAATCCCCGGTCGTGGGCCCGGTCGAGGCTCCGGCGCAGCACGTGGCGGGGGTCTCCCTGGAAGGGGGAGCCGTCGAGATCCACGATGTCGCAGAACACCCGGGCCACCTGGACCTGGGCATTCTCGCCGGCGATGCCGGACTGGCCGTGGCCGTGCCAGGGGAGGAGCTGGAAGGTGTTGGCGTCGGGCCGGGCCAGCACGTCGCTCTCCTGGACCCGGCTGAACCCGTCGATGGCCGACCCATCGAAGGTCATCCCCTCGTCGAGGGCGTTCTCCAGCTCGGCGGGCGTGATGCTGAACGTCTTGGGCGTCCCCAGCACGTCGGTGAACCACAGTTGCACGAACCGGATGCCGCGTTGCTCGACTGTCTGGAGGACATACTCCTCTTGGCTCCTCATGGGGTCGGGCACCTCCGGGCCCGTCGGGGTCGTGGCATGAGGATCGTCGCGGTTGATGGCACCATTGTCGCAGGCCGCAGCGGCCGCCGTTCATGCCGCGGCGTGCGGACGGGTGCCGCTCCGACCGCGACCGCCCGCAAGGCGCCCCGCCGACGGGAGCCGGTGCGCCGGACGATCAGCTCCCTGCCGCGTCCCCGCAGACGGTTTCGACCATCACTGCGGCCACCTGATAGGGGTCCATGTTGGCGTTGGGACGACGGTCCTCGAGCCATCCCTTCTTGGCCTTGGCCACCGCCCACGGGATGCGGATGGAGGCGCCGCGATCGGACGTCCCGTAGCTGAACTTGCTGAAGTGCTCGGTCTCGTGCGCCCCGGTCAGGCGGAACTCGATGCCCACGCCGTACACGGCGATGTGCTCGTCGATCCTCTTCCCGATGGCCTCGCATCCGGCGATGATGGCGTCCCAGCCACCCTCTTCACGCATGGCCTTGGTGGAGAAGTTGGTGTGCGCCCCGGCGCCGTTCCAGTCGCCCAAGATCGGCTTGGGCTCCAGGGTGGCGTAGACGTCGAAGTCCTCGGCGATGCGGAACAGCAGCCAACGCGCCACCCATAGGTGGTCGGAGATGTCCAGCGGCGAGAGCACGCCCACCTGGAACTCCCACTGCCCCATCATGACCTCGGCGTTGGTGCCCTCGATGCCGAGCCCGGCCTCGATGCACGCCGCTGTGTGCAGCTCGACGATCTCGCGTCCGGGCATCTTGTCGCCGCCCACGCCGCAGTAGTAGGGGCCCTGGGGCGCCGGGTAGCCGGCCACCGGCCAGCCGAGGGGACGGCCGTCCTTGATGAAGGTGTACTCCTGCTCGATGCCGAACATCGGCTCCTGATCTGCGTACTGCTCGGCGATGGCCCGCAGCTTGGCCCGCGTGTTGGTCGGATGGGGGGAGAAGTCGGTGAGCTCCACCTCGCACATCACCAGCTTGTCGGTCGGTCCCCGCAAGGGGTCGGGGCAGGTGAACACCGGTCGGAGCACGCAGTCGGAGTCGTGTCCCAAGGCCTGGTTGGTGCTCGAGCCGTCGAATCCCCAGATGCCCGGCTCCTGGCCGTCCGCCACGATCTTGGTCTTGCTTCGGAGCAACGGTGAAGGCTCGGTCCCGTCGATCCAGATGTACTCAGCTTGGTAAGGCACGTGCTCTCCCTCTGTTGCTCGGTTGTTCTACCACTCCGGACCCCGCTCACTGGCCCCACCGGTGAAGGGAGTCGGTGTCCCCTCCCTGCCCGTCGCCTCGAGCCACGACGCGGGAGATGGGGTCCAACGGACGAACCACTATCGCAGGTGGCGATTTCCCCCCCGTTACCCGAATATGAACGGACGGTTAACTCGCAGAACTGTAGTGGGACTGGGGATGGTCCCGTCCGACTGGTTGGATGGCCGCAGGGCAGGAAAGACCAGGCAGCGTCACCGGTAGGCTGACCGCATGGCTCGACTGCGGGTGGCCGCCTGCCAGATCAACACGGTGGTGGGCGATCTCGAGGGCAACGCGCGGCGCATTCTCGGCGCCCTGTCCGAGGCCGAGGGCGATGGCGCCGACCTGGCCGTGTTCCCGGAGTTGACCGTCACCGGGTACCCGCCCGAGGACCTGCTCAGTCGGCCCGCGTTCATCGCCGACAACCTGGCCGTGTTCGCCCGCATCGCCGCCTCCACCGGCGCCTGCGCCGCGGTCGTGGGGTATGTGGACACTGATCCCTCCGGGCGGCTGGTCAACGCCGCCGCCGTCTGCGTCGACGGCCGGGTCGCCGGCCGGTACTTCAAGCGTCTGCTCCCGAACTACGGGGTCTTCGACGAGCAGCGGTGGTTCATCCCGGGGGAGGGGCCGCCGACCCGGTACGTGGTGGCGGCGGTGCCGGTCGGGGTCACCATCTGCGAGGACATGTGGTCTGCCGCCGGGCCCATGGCCGAACAGGCGGCGGCCGGGGCGCGGCTGCTGGTGAACCTCAACGCCTCCCCCTACTCGCAGGGCCGGCGGACTGAGCGGCTGGAGGTGGTGGCCGACCGGGTGGCCGAGACGGGCTGCCCCATCGTGTACGTGAACCAGGTGGGCGGGCAGGACGAGCTGGTGTTCGACGGAGCATCGGTGATGGTGGACGCCGCAGGGGCCATCGTGGCCTCGGCGGGACAGTTCGTCGAGGAGGTGCTGGTGGCCGACCTCGACGTCGATCCCGGAGGCCTGCCCCCTGACGCCGATGCGGGCACGGTCACCGTGAGCACGCGCCCGCAGCGGACATCCATGGCGCGGGCCGCCAATCGGTTGGCACCGGTCCTCGACCCCGAGGCGGAGGTCTATGAGGCACTCGTGCTCGGCACCCGCGACTACGTGGCCAAGAACGGTTTCACCGACGCGGTGATCGGCCTGTCCGGGGGGATCGACTCGTCCCTGGTCGCCGCCATCGCCGTCGACGCCCTCGGCTCCGGCCGTGTCCACGGGGTGACGATGCCGTCGCGCTACTCGAGTGACGGGTCGGTGGCCGACGCGGTGACGCTGGCCGCCAACCTGGGGGTCGCGGTCGCCACCGTGCCCATCGAGGAGGCCCACCGGGCCCTGTCCTCGAGTCTGGCCCCCCTGCTCGGAGGGGAGACCAGCGGGCTGACCGACGAGAACCTGCAGTCGCGCATCCGTGGGGTGCTGCTCATGGCGCTGTCCAACGCCCGGGGCTGGATCGTGCTCACCACCGGCAACAAGAGCGAGATGGCCACCGGCTACTCGACCCTCTACGGCGACTCGGCGGGAGGGTTCGCGGTGATCAAGGACGTTCCCAAGACGCTGGTCTACGCCCTGTGCCGCTACCGGAACCGACGGGCCGGCTTCGATCTGATCCCCGATCCGGTCCTGACCAAGGCCCCGTCGGCCGAGCTGCGTCCCGACCAGCGCGACGACGAGTCGCTGCCGCCCTACTCGGTCCTCGACCCCGTGGTGGCGGGATACGTCGAGGGCGACCGGTCGGCGGACGACCTGATCGCCGCCGGGCTCGATCCCGGGGCCGTCGCCCGCGTGGTGGCGCTGGTGGACCGGGCCGAGTACAAGCGCCGCCAGATGCCCCCCGGGGTCCGGATCTCGGGCAAGGCCTTCGGCAAGGATCGGCGGATGCCCATCACCAACCACTATCGGTCCGGGGTGGCCGGGCCTGACGGCCCGTCGGGGCGACCGGGCGGGGAGCAGCCGGCCGTTGTCTGAGCTGACCGACCCTGCTGACACCGCCGACACCTCCGACACCACCGGCCACCAAGGGGCCCGGCCCGACGCGGAGATGGTGACGCTCCCGCTCGGCTCTACCGCGGCGCTGGTTGGTCAGTACCGGTGGATCGAGAGCGCCCTCTACCGGGTGCTCGGCGAGTGGGTCACCGACATGCCCATCACGTCCGTGCAGGTCCATCTGGACGGGCAGAGCATGCGCCATGCCTGGCACGCCGACCTGTGGGCCGAGCGGCTGCCGGTCCTCGACGGTGTGGACCCCGACGGCCTGACCGTGCCGGCGGCCCCGACGGCGGCGCTGTTCGCCGCCCTGGCCGGCGTGGCCCTGCCCTCCGACGCACCGGGATCCTCCTGGCCGCCGGCCACGGACGAACGGGCGGACCGCCCCGGGGCCCTGCCCCGGCTGGCCGGCCTGTACCGGGTGGTGCTGCCGCGACTGGTCACGAGCTACGAGCGGCACCTGCGGGTGGCGGCGCCGGTGACCGACGGGCCGGTAATGCGGGCGCTGCGCCTGGTGCTCAACGACGAGATCGACGACTGGCAGGCGGGTGAGCGCCTGGTGGAGCGCCTGGTGACCCGGCCCCACGATGTCACCGCCGTCTATCAGTTCCTCGAGCGCCTCGAATCGGCCGTGGTGGGGGCGGGGGCCAGGTCAGGGCTGGTGACACTGCCCGAGTCCGTGCCGGGGGACTGACCCGCCTGCAAGCCCCGCGACGCCCCCTGTCGCATGGAGGGGTTGACGCGTCCGGTAAACTTCGAACGCAGCAATCGTTGCGCCCGAAAGCGCCAGACCCGAATCAGCGACCGCCGACAGGCCGGTGCCGCTGGATGAGGTTCGGCCGTCCCCCACGTGTTGGTGGGGAAAACGAAGGACCCGGTGAAGTTGGCAAAGGAGCGCCTCGAACGAGACGACGAAGATCTGGTTCGGTTGTATCTGACCGACATCGGCCAGTACCCGTTGTTGACCAAGGACGACGAGGTCCGACTGGCCCAGGCCATCGAGGCCGGCCGGGAGGCGGACGCCCAGCTGGCATCGGCGCCCAAGGGCCTGACACCGGCGAAGAAGCGGGAACTGAGGCGCACCACCCTGCAGGGTGAGGGGGCCCAGCAGACCTTCGTGCAGTCCAACCTCCGGTTGGTCGTCTCCATCGCCAAGAAGTACCAGGCCTCGGGCCTGCCCCTGCTCGACCTCATCCAGGAGGGCAACCTCGGCCTCATGCACGCCGTCGAGAAGTTCGACTGGCGCAAGGGCTTCAAATTCTCGACGTACGCCACCTGGTGGATCCGCCAGGCCATCACCCGGGGTATCGCCAACACCGGTCGGACCATCCGCCTGCCCGTGCACGCGGGCGACACCCTGGCCCGGGTCCAGAAGGCCCAGGCCCGCCTCGAGCTCAAGTACGGGCGGCCGGCGACCCTGGCCGAGCTGGGCGCCGAGGTCGAGATGCCCGAGGACAAGCTGGTGGAGGCGCTGCGGTTTCGGGCCGAGCCGCTGTCCCTGTCGGAGCCCCTCCGGGAGGACGGCGACGCCGAGCTCGGCGACGTCGTCGAGGACCGCTCAGCGGAATCCCCCTTCGAGGTGGCCGCCGTCTCCCTGCTCCCCGAGGAGATCGGCCGGCTGCTGTCTCCTCTCGACGAGCGTGAGCGTGAGATCCTGCGGCTGCGCTTCGGCCTCGACCGCGGCGAGCCCCGCACGCTCGAAGAGGTCGGCGAGCACTTCAACCTGACCCGCGAGCGGATCCGCCAGATCGAGGCCCGGGCCATGTCCAAGCTGCGCCACCCGTCGTCCGACACCGGGGCCCGGGACCTCCTGACCGTCTGAGTATCGCCGGCATCGTCCCGGGAGCGGGGTGCGGGCGGAGGGGGTACCATCCTTCCCATGAAGAAGCTCCTCATCCTCGCCATCATCGTCGCCCTGGGTGTCGTCGCCGCCAAGCGGCTCCGTCCTTCCTGAGCAGCCCCCACCACTCCACCGGGCGCGCCGACCACGTTTCGTGAGTGGCGCGCCTTTGGCGCGCCACGAGACCGTTCCGGCGGCTGCTGCTACCGAGCGGTGCGACGGGCCAGGCGCCAGGCCACCAGGGCCCCGGCCGAGGCGGCAGCCATGATGCCCGCGGCGGTGGCGGTCATCGACAGGCTGGGGACGCCCACCCGGTCGCGCAGGCGCACCGGTTTGGTGAACTGCATGACCTCCCAGTCGCGCTCCTTGGCCACCTTGGCCAGCACCCGATCGGGATTGACGGCCACGGGGTGGCCGACCGCCTCCAGCATGGGCAGGTCGGTGTAGGAGTCCGAGTAGGCCGACGAGTCCTCGAGATCGAGTCCCTCGCGTGCGGCCAGCTCCCGCATGGCGTCGGCCTTGAAGGGCCCGTAGGCGTAGAAGTCCATCTCGCCCGTGTACCGGCCCTCGTCGTCGACCACGGGCCGGCTGGCGATGGAGCCGTCGACCCCCAGGTGCTCGGCCAATGGCTGGACGATGACCTCCGGGGACGCCGACACCAGGTAGACCTTGTGGCCTGCGGCCCGATGCCCTTCGATGAGGTCGAGGGCCTCGGCGTAGATGATGGGCTCGACGGTCTCCTCCAGGGCCTCCCGCACGATCTCTCTGATCTGGTCGTGGTCCCATCCCTTGGTCAGCATGAGGATCGACTCGCGGATCCGGGCCAGCTTCTGCTCGCTGGCTCCGAGGTGGAGGTAGATGAGCTGGGAGGCCACGGCCCTCACCACCAGGCGCCGGTTGATCAGCCCACCCCGGTACAGCGGCCGGCCGAAGGCGGCGATGGACGCCTTGGCGATCACGGTCTTGTCCAGGTCGAAGAAGGCGGCCCTCATGCTCTCAGTGTCCCACCAACAGCTGTTGCACCTTGTCCTCTGCATCGGCGGTGACCAGCACCAGGACCTCGTCGCCGACCGCCAACCGGGTGTCGCCCCGGGGCACGATCAGACGGTCGCTCCGCACCACGGCCACCACCGTGGCCTCCCGGGGCACCCCGAGCTCGACCAGCGAGACGCCGGCCGCGGGCGAGTCCTCGGCCAGGGTGACCTCCACCAGGTGGGCGTTCCCCCCCTCGAAGCGGAGCAGGCGGACCAGGCTGCCCACCGACACCGCCTCCTCGACCAGGGCCGTCATCAGTTGCGGGGTGGAGACCGACACGTCCACGCCCCACGTCTCGGTGAACAGCCACTGGTTCTTGGGGTGGTTGACCCGGGCCACCACGCGGGGAACGGCGAACTCCTGCTTGGCCAGCAGGGACACCACCAGGTTGTCCTCGTCGTCGCCGGTGGCCGCCACCACCACGTCGACGGTCGAGAGCCCGGCGGCATCGAGTGAGGCGACCTCGCAGGCGTCGGCCACCACCCAGGTGATGTCCAGGTCGCCGCGGATGCGGGCCACCAGGTCGGGGTCCCGCTCGATGATCAGGACGTCGTGACCCCCGCCGTGGAGGTCCGCGGCGATGGCAGTCCCGACGCTGCCCGCCCCGGCGATGGCCACCTTCACGATCGGCTCCCGGTGGCGGCGTCGCCGCCGACTCCGGGCGCGACCCCGCCGTCGGCCCGGCGGGACGGCTGACCGTCGGGCGACCCGGGTGGTCCCGGCGTGACGGCCTTCCCCCGGAGGCGGGAATTGAGCCGGTCGAGGGCGGTGTCGGTGACCATGAGATGGAGGACGTCCCCGTCCTGGCCGACCAGGTCCCGGAAGTCGAGCCTGGCCACCCCGGCCCGGGTGACGGCGACCACGGTGACCTCACCGGGGACCGACAGGTCGGCCAGCCGCTTCCCCGCCCACCGCTCGGGCAGCTCGCGCTCCACCAGGGAGAGCGTGCCGGTGGGATCGGACCAGTCGGACTCGACGTCGCCCCCGATAAGCCGGCGGCGCACCTGGTCGATAGTCCACGACACCGTGGCCACCGTCGGGATGCCCAGGCGGAGGTAGATCTGGGCCCGCCGGGGATCGTAGATGCGGGCCACCACATTCGGGATCTGGTAGGTCTCCCGGGCGATGCGGGCGGTCAGGATGTTGGAATTGTCGCCGCTGGTCACGGCGGCCAGCGCGGTCGCCTCCACGGCGCGGGCCCGGTCGAGGTCGTCGCGATCGAAGCCCGAGCCGACCACGGTGGTGCCCGGCCACGCCTCCGGGAGCCTGCGGAAGGCCTTGGCGTTGCGGTCGATGATGGCGACGGTATGCCCCTGCTCCACGAGCCCGATGCCGAGGCCCGACCCCACCCGACCGCAGCCCACGATGACGATGTGCACCCGACCATGCAACACGCATCGCGGGGCCGAGACAACTCAGGCCTGCTCCACCCGGGCTCGTGCCTGGGCGAAGCCCCCGAGGCCTCCGGGCCCTCCCGGGGCAGGTTCGGTGCCCGTGATTTACTGAGGGGGTGGACCCATCGGTGACCGGAGGCGTGGATCCGGTCGAACCGCTGGCCGGGACCGGCGTGGCCGTCTCGCCCACCGCCCCGGTTCCGGCCAAGCGCCTGGCGCCGACCATCACCCCTTCTGGCCGCGTGGACCTGCCCGAGACGCTGCGCTACCGGCTGAAGAACAAGCTGCTGGGCCCCCCGATCTCCTCGGACCGCCAGACCTCGGAGCGGTTGGGCAAGCCGACCGCCCTGGCCGTGCTGTCGTCCGACGTGATCTCGTCCTCGGCCTACGCCACCGAGCAGATGCTCATCCCCCTGGTCATCGCCGTGGGCGTGGCGGCCTACTCCCTGGTCATCCCCGTCAGCATCGCCGTGATCTTCGTCCTGTTGTTCGTGACCCTCTCCTACCTCGAGGTGGTGAAGGTGTACACCAAGGCCGGCGGCGCCTACGTGGTGGCCCGTGAGAATTTCGGCCTGACCGTGGCCCAGGTCGCGGCCATGTCCCTGCTCATCGACTACACGCTGACCGTGGCGGTGTCGGTGGCCGCCGGGGTGGCCGCCGTCACCTCGGTGTATCCCGGGCTCACCCCGGACACCACCTGGATCGCCATCGCCCTGGTCATCCTCATCGCCTACGGAAACCTGCGGGGCATCCGCGAGGCCGGGCGGACCTTTGCCGTCCCGACCTACTTCTTCATCGCCAACATGGTGATCCTGATGACGGTGGGGGCCTACCGGGCCATCGCCGGCACGCTCCACGCCCATCCGATCCACGGGGTTGCCGGATCGGTGCCCATCGGCAAGCCCGGGAGCGGGCTGCTGCTCGGAGCCGGCGCCTTCGTCGTCCTCAAGGCGTTCGCCTCCGGTGGTTCGGCGCTCACCGGCACCGAGGCCATCTCCAACGGGGTGAGCATCTTCCGGCGGCCCGAGTCGCGCAACGCCCGGATCACCATGATCCTCATGGCAGTCATCCTCGGCTCGCTGGTGGCCGGGGTGTCGGCCCTGGCCGCCGTCACCCACCCGGTGCCCTATGAATCGGGCACCCCGACGGTCATCTCCCAGATCGCCAAGTTCGTCTACGGCGGCAGCGGAGTGGGCAACGTCTTCTACTGGCTGCTCCAGGTCGGGACGACACTCATCCTCATCCTGGCCGCCAATACCAGCTTCACCGGCTTCCCCTTCCTGGCCAGCTTCGCCGCCGAGGACTCGTACCTTCCCCGCCAGCTGACCCGGCGCGGGCACCGGCTGGTGTTCTCGACCGGCATCATCGTCCTGACCGTGGTGTCCGTCCTGATCCTGGCGGTCACCCGGGCCAAGGTGGACAAACTCATCCCGCTCTACGCCATCGGCGTGTTCACCGGCTTCACCATGGCCGGGGCCGGCATGGCCAAGTACCACCTGACCCACCGGGAGGACCACTGGCGGCGGCGACTGGCCATCAACGGCACCGCCTCGGTGCTGTCCTTCATCGTCCTGGTCATCATCGCCGTGGCCAAGTTCAAAGAAGGCGCCTGGGTCATCCTGGTCATCCTCCCGCTCGGGGTGCTGATCCTCCTGCGCCTCCATCACCAGTATGTGGACGAGGAGCACCAACTGGAGGAGGGCGCGTCGGAGGCGGCGGAGGCGCCGGTGCTCAATCGCCACGTGGTGGTGGTGCTGGTGGACCGGCTGGACATGGCCACCGCCCGCGCCCTCCAGTACGGGCGAACATTGCATCCGGACGAGCTCTGCGCCGTCCACTTCACGCTCGACAACCGGGTGTCGGCCGAGCTCGAGGCGGAGTGGAGCCGGCTCGGGCTCACCCGGCTCCCGCTCGACGTCGAAGCGTGCGAGGACCGGAGGCTCACCCGGGCCGCACTCGAGCTGGCGGCCGAGACGGTGGCCGACGGCCAGACCGAACTGACCATCCTGTTGCCCCGACGCGGTTTCACCGCCGGTTGGCACCGGGTCCTCCACGACGCCACCGCCGATCAGATCGCCGCCGCCGTCGGCCAGCTGGCCCACGTCAACGCCACCGTGGTGCCCTACCAGCTCACCGGCGGGTGGCTGTCGCGCCGGCGCGAGTGGCGGCGCGCTCCGGCCGCCGGCCCGAGGCTTCCCGGCCGATCGTCCCGGGCCGCCGAGCGCTCCGCGGCGCGCACGGCCACCCGGGAGGCACCGAGGACCACCTTCGATCGGGCCGCCTTCGGTGAGCAGGGGCGGGGGACCATCCCCATCGGCCAGGCCGAGTGGCGGCACCGGGTCCGCGTGGCGGGCCGGGTCAAGTCGGTGCGGGTGCAACCGCGGGCCGGCACCTCCAATCTCGAGTGCGTCCTGGCCGACGAGACCGGCCGGATCCTGTTGGTGTTCCAGGGCCGTCGTCGCATCCCGGGGGTCCAGCCCGGGGCCCGGCTGGTGGTGGAGGGGATGGTGGGCGACTGGGCCCGCCGCCAGGCCATCCTCAACCCCGACTACGAGCTGATCGCCGGTCCGGAGGCCGGTGTCGAGCCGACCTGAGCGGGCCGCCATTCGCCGCCGGGTCGGGGCTGGCCGTGGGCCGCTGCCGTGCCTTCCTTGCTGAAGGCACCCATTTGTCGGTATCTTCTGCCCCCGTTGCCGGATTCGGCGTGCCCTGAGCGCGGCCCGGCGTACGGCCACGCGGCCGTGGCTTCTGCAAGGGACGACGTCCCCCGACGCTTGCGGTCAGTCGCGATCGTCGAAGCCTGCAAGCATTCGAACCTAACCACGCAGTACACCGAAGGGAGCCGTACCGATGACCCACCTCCTGGCTGAAGGGGGTTACCAGATCTTCTCGCTCCACAGCACCGAGAAGACCTGGCTGTATTTCGCGCTCCTGTGTGCCGTGGCCTCCATCGCGGTGGCGCTGTCGCTGGTGCGGGGCGTCCTCGCCGCCGACCAGGGCACGGCCTCGATGAAGGAAATCGCCAAGGCCATCCAGGAGGGGGCCGAGGCGTTCCTGGCCCGTCAGTTCAAGACCATCGGGATCATCATCGTCCCGCTGGCCGTGCTCATCTTCTTCACCGCCACCAAGGTGACCCACGTGAACGCCCTGGGTCAGACGGTGGTGGATCTCACCTTCGCCCAGGCCGGGATCTACCGAGTCATCTGCTTCCTGGCCGGCGCCCTGTTCTCGGGCCTGACCGGCTTCATCGGGATGAGCCTGGCCGTCCGCGGCAACGTCCGCACCGCCGCCGCCGCCCGGGAGGGCAAGATGGCCCCCGCCCTCAAGGTGGCCTACCGGACCGGTGCCATCACCGGCCTCCTGTGCGTGGGCCTCGGCCTGCTCGGCGCCACCGTGATCGTGCTGATCTTCCAGAACACCGCCACCTCGGTGCTGATCGGGTTCGGGTTCGGTGCCTCGCTCCTGGCCCTGTTCATGCGGGTCGGCGGCGGCATCTTCACCAAGGCGGCCGACGTGGGTGCCGACCTGGTGGGCAAGGTGGAGGCGGGCATCCCCGAGGACGACCCCCGGAATGCGGCCACCATCGCCGACAACGTGGGAGACAACGTGGGCGACTGTGCCGGGATGGCCGCCGACCTGTTCGAGTCCTACGTGATCATGATCATCGCCGCCATCATCCTGGGCGTCACCGCCTTCGGCTCCATCCACCGGGGCGGCGACGCGGCCAAGACGGTGATCTTCCCCATCGCCATTCCGGCCATCGGCATTCTCGCCACCATCATCGGCGTCTTCGTGGTGCGGGCGGGAAAGAACGACAAGAACGCCATGGCCCCGATCAACCGCGGGGTGTGGACCGCTGCCGCCCTCACCATCGGCGGCTCTGCCGTGGTGGCCGGTGCCTATCTCCACTACTGGAAGGCGTTCTATGCCGTGCTCGCCGGTGTGGTCCTCATGCTGGTGGCCAGCCAGATCACCGAGCACTTCACCTCCACCGAGCGCGGCCCGGTCAGAGAGGTCGCCGAGACGGCCCGCACCGGACCGGCCACCCTCACCCTCTCCGGGCTGGCCCTGGGCCTCGAGTCGTCGGTGTGGGCGATCATCGCCATCGTGTTGGCCGTCGCCGTCTCCGTCGGACTCGGTGGCGGCAACATCCAGCTCACGCTGTACCTGGTGGCGCTCACCGGCATCGGCCTGTTGTCGACCGCCGGCATGATCGTGTCCGAGGACAGCTTCGGACCGGTGTCGGACAACGCCGCCGGAGTGGCCGAGATGTCCGGTGAGTTCACCGGTGAGGCGGAGCGGGTCATGGTCAGCCTCGACGCGGTGGGCAACACCACCAAGGCGGTCACCAAGGGTGTGGCCATCGGATCCGCGGTTCTCGCCTCGGTCGCCCTGTTCGCCTCCTTCATCGAGACCATCGGCAGCCAGCTCAACCTGCACCCGCCCATCGGGGCACCGGTCAACTGGCTGTTCGACCTGCCCCAGACGTCGATCAACGTGTCCCACCCGACCATCTTCATCGGCGTCCTCATCGGCGGGTCGATCGCCTTCATCTTCTCGGCCCTGGCCATCAGAGCGGTCGGTCGGTCGGCGGGCACCGTGGTCCAGGAGGTGCGCCGGCAGTTCCGCGAGCACCCGGGCATCATGGACTACACGGAGAAGCCCGAGTACGGGAAGGTCATCGCCATCTGCACCGCCGCCTCCCAGCGGGAGCTGGCCACCCCGGCCCTGTTGGCCGTCCTGTCCCCGGTCATCATCGGCTTCGGGATCAGCTACTTCGCCCTGGGCGCCTTCCTGGTCGGTGCCATCCTGACCGGCCAGCTGATGGCCAACTTCCTGTCCAACTCCGGTGGGGCCTGGGACAACGCCAAGAAGTACATCGAGGACGGCAATGAGGGCGGCAAGGGGTCGGAGGCCCACAAGGCGGCGGTCATCGGCGACACCATCGGCGACCCGTTCAAGGACACCGCCGGCCCCGCCCTCAACCCGCTGATCAAGGTCATGAACCTGGTCTCGCTGCTCATCCTGCCGGCGGTGATCACCCTGCACGTCCATACCGGGGCCCGCCTGGCCATCGCCGGCGTGGCCCTGGTCGTGCTGCTCACTGCCATCGCCTTCTCCAAGCGCAAGACCCATGCGATGGACGGCGATCTCCCCACCGCCGGGACGGCGCCCCCGGACCGGCCCGCTACCGTGGCGGTGGACGCATCGCACGACTGAGCCCGCCTGCCGGTGGCCCCCCAGGGCCCCGGCGACAGACTCCCGGGGTTGACAATGCGTCACCCCACCGTTCAGCCTGTGCCCCACAGCCATGGCACCCACCGACCTGACAGAGACGCCCCTGGATACCGCCGCCGGCAACGGTGCCCCCGGCGGGCCGCGCCCCCGGAGCGGGGCGAAGCCCCTGGTCATCGTCGAATCTCCCGCCAAGGCCAAGACCATCGCCGGGCTGCTGGGATCGGACTACGTGGTCGAGTCCTCCATCGGTCACATCCGGGACCTCCCACGCCGGGCCGACGAGGTCCCGGCCGCCTACAAGGCCGAGAGCTGGTCCCGACTGGGGGTGGACGTCGACAACGGCTTCAAGCCGCTCTACGTGGTGTCGTCGGAGAAGAAGTCCCAGGTGGCCAAGTTGAGGCAGCTGGTCAAGCAGGCCAGCGAGGTCTACCTGGCTTCGGACGAGGACCGCGAGGGCGAGTCGATCGCCTGGCACCTCCTCGAGGTCCTGGCGCCCCGGGTACCGGTCAAGCGGATGGTCTTCCACGAGATCACCCGCCCGGCCATCGAGCGGGCGGTGCTCGAGTGGCGTGACCTCGACCGTCGCCTGGTCGACGCCCAGGAGGCCCGCCGGATCCTCGACCGGCTCTACGGCTATGAGGTCTCGCCGGTCCTGTGGAAGAAGATCATGCCTCGCCTGTCGGCCGGGCGGGTCCAGAGTGTGGCCACCCGCATGGTGGTCGAGCGGGAGCGGGCCCGCATGGGGTTCCGTTCCGCCGGTTGGTGGGGCATCGACGCCACCTTCACGGCCGAGGCTGCGCCGGTCACCGAGGGCACACCGCGATCGTTCACCGCTTCGCTGGTGTCGGTGGACGGGGTGGCGCTGGCCTCGGGGCGCGACTTCGGCGATACCGGCGAGCTCACGTCACCCGGTTCGGTGGTGGTGCTGGCCGAGGGCGAGGCCCGTGTGCTGGCCGAGGGGCTGGCCGGCGTGCCCTTCGAGGTCAAGTCGATGACCCACAAGCCCTTCCGCCGCTCGCCGTCGGCCCCGTTCATGACCTCGACCCTGCAGCAGGAGGCCGGCCGCAAGCTGCGCTTCGGCTCCAAGCGGACCATGCAGATCGCCCAGCGCCTGTACGAGGACGGCTGGATCACCTACATGCGGACGGACTCGACCACCCTGTCGAGCCAGGCCCTCGATGCGGCCCGGGCGCAGGCATCCGCCCTCTACGGCCCCGCCTTCGTCCCCGCCCAGCCGCGGCGCTATGAGCGCAAGGTCAAGAACGCCCAGGAGGCCCACGAGGCCATCCGGCCGGCCGGCGAGTCGTTCCGCACTCCCGACGAGGCCGCCCGCTCGCTGTCGGGCGACGAGTTCCGCCTCTACGACCTCATCTGGAAGCGCACAGTGGCATCCCAGATGGCCGATGCCACCGGCACCAGCGCCCAGGTGCGGCTGGTGGGGACGTCGGCGGGCGGCGAGGTGACGGGTCGCGAGGCGGAGTTCTCCGCCTCCGGCAAGGTCATCCAGTTCCCCGGTTACCTCCGGGCCTATGTGGAGGGCGAGGACGATCCGGAGGCCGAGCTGGCCGACCGCGAGGTGCACCTGCCCCCCATGGCCGAGGGGGACCCGGTGTCGGTGGAGGATCTCGAGCCCGGGTCCCACGCCACCCAGCCGCCTGCCCGCTACACCGAGGCATCGCTGGTCAAGGCCATGGAGGAGCTCGGTGTCGGGCGGCCCTCCACCTACGCCAGCGTGATCGCCACCATCCTCGACCGGGGCTACGTGTGGAAGAAGGGCACCGCCCTGGTTCCCTCGTTCACCGCCTTCGCGGTGGTCGGGCTCCTCGAGCGGTACTTCGCCGATCTGGTGGACTACGGGTTCACCGCCTCGATGGAGGACGACCTCGATGCCATCGCCTCGGGCGACGAGGAGTCCCTCCCCTGGCTGACCCGGTTCTACTTCGGAGATCCCGGGATTGACGGGGCGGCGTCCGGAGCGGCGGACGGAACCGCGGTCGGAACCGCCACCGGAACGGCCGTCGACCCGGTGGAACGGCTCGGTCTCAAGCGCGAGGTGAGCACCTACCTGGGAGAGATCGACGCCCGAGAGATCAACTCGATCCCTATCGGCACCGGCACCGACGGCGAGGAGATCGTGGCCCGGGTGGGCCGCTACGGTCCCTACCTGCAACATGGCGAGGACCGGGTGTCGATCCCCGACGACCTCGCACCGGACGAGCTCACCATCGAGCGGGCCGAGTCGCTGCTCGAGGCACCGTCGTCGGATCGGGTGCTCGGGGAGGATCCCGAGACCGGGTTGCCGGTGCAGGTACGGGCCGGGCGGTTTGGGCCCTACGTGCAGCTGGGCGAGCTGGTGGACGGGGGACCGAAGCCTCGGACGTCCTCGCTGTTCGCATCCATGTCACCGGAGACGATCACCATCGAGCAGGCGCTCGAACTCCTGCGCGTGCCCCGGGTCGTCGGCTCCGACCCTGAGAGCAACCAGGAGATCGTTGCCCACAACGGCAAGTTCGGGCCCTATCTGAAGAAGGGGACCGACACCAGGAGCCTGCTCACGGAGGACCAGATCCTCACCGTCACCGTGGACGAGGCCCTGGCGTTGTTCGCCCAACCCAAGACCCGTGGCCGCAACGCCAAGGGCCCCCTCCGCGAGATGGGGGAGGACCCTGACAGCGGGTTGCCCATGGTGGTCAAGGACGGACGCTTCGGCCCTTACGTGACGGACGGCACCACCAACGCCTCCCTGCGGCGGGGTGACGACGTGGAGAGCCTCACTGTCGAACGCGCCTCGGAGCTGTTGGCCGAGCGCCGCGCCGCAGGCCCCTCGACCCGCAAGAAGGTCGCCAAGAAGGCGGTTGGCAAGAAGAAGGCATCGGCCAAGAAGGCACCGGCCAAGAAGGCACCGGCCAAGAAGGCACCGGCCAAGAAGGCCGCGGCCACGCGGGCGGCTCCCAAGAAGGTTGCAGCGACCACGGGGATGGTGGCCACCGAGACGGCGCGTGGAGAGGACCAGTAGCCCGGGGTGACCGATGGCGGACGGGGTCGCTTGATCGCGCTGGAGGGAATCGACGGTTGCGGCAAGTCCACCCAGGCACGCCTCCTGGCCGACCGACTCGGTGCCCTGCTCACGTTCGAGCCCGGGGCCACGGCCCTGGGACGGTCGCTTCGGAGCCTGCTTCTCGACCGAGATCAGCCACCGGTGGCCGAGCGGGCCGAGGCCCTGCTGATGGTCGCTGACCGGGCCCAACACCTCGCCGAAGTGGTTACTCCGGCCCTCGAGGCCGGAACCTGGGTGGTCACGGACCGGTACTCCGCCTCCACCCTGGCGTACCAGGGATATGGACGCGGCCTCGACGCATCGGGGCTGCACCAGTTGGTCGCCTGGGCGACCGGGGGCACGGACCCCGACGTGACCGTGCTCATCGATGTGCCGGTGGACGTGGCCGCGGCCCGCCGGAGGGAATCCCACGAGGATCGCTTCGAGGCCCAAGGCGTCCAGTTCCAACGACGGGTGGCCGAGGGCTACCAGAGGCTGGTGACCGAGGCGACGAGACCCTGGTTGGTCGTCGACGGCACGGGACCGGTGGACGAGGTGGCGGCTCGGGTGTGGTCGGGAGTTGAGAACTGCCTCGGCCCGGAGGTCGGCAGTGAGCGCTAGCGATCCCTCCGGCGGAGGGCCATCGGCCGCCCTGCCGGCCCCCGCGCTCTTCGACGAGGTGGTGGGCCAACCGCGGGCGGTGGCCCAGTTGATGGCGGCAGCCCGCCGACCTGTGCATGCTTATCTCCTCCACGGGCCCACCGGCTCGGGCAAGCGTGCCGCTGCCCGCGGCTTCGCGGCCGCCCTCCTCTGCCCGCAGGGTGGGTGTGGCGAATGCAACGTGTGTCGCCGGGCCCTCAACGGAACCCATCCCGACCTCGTGGTGGTGGAGCGGACGGGTGCCTCCCTCGATGTCGATGAGGCCCGGACCATCGTCATGCGCGCCCAACGCCGCCCCCTCGAATCGGCGCGGCAGGTGATCATGGTCACCGACGTCCATCTCGCCGAGAGGGCGGCGCCCGCTCTTCTCAAGACGGTGGAGGAGCCCCCACCGGCCACTGTGTTCGTCCTGGTGGCAGACGATCTGCCGTCCAGCCTGGCCACCATCGTCAGCCGGTGCGTGCAGATCTCATTCGATCCCGTTCCCGAACAGACCGTGGTCGAGTGGTTGGTCTCGCACGGTGTGGAACCCGATCATGCCAAGACGGTGGCGAACGCCTCCGCCGGGCGCCTGGACCGCGCCCGGCTGTTGGTGAGCGATGCCGGATTCGTTGCCCGCCAGGAGCAATGGCGGTCGATTCCGACGCGCCTCGACGGCAGCGGGGCCGCCGCGGCGGCGGCCGCCGCCGAGTTGCTGGAATCCGCCGACGAGGCGCTGGCTCCGCTGCGCGCCGAACACGAACAGGAGATGGCCGTTCTGGGCGAACAAGCGGAACTGGTGGGAGCCAAGGGCATCGTCGGTCGCAAGCAGGTGGAAGACGGCCACAAACGGGAGGAGCGGCGTTGGCGGACCGACGACCTCCGCTTCGGCCTGGCCACCCTGGCCGGCGTGTACCGCGATCGACTGGTGGCGACCACCGGTGCCGACGGGGAGGCGACGACCCCGGGAACTGCCGCTGAGAGTCGGCGTGCGGGCCGTCAGGTCGACGCCATCCACGAGGCCTCTGTGGCACTCGACCGAAATCCCAACGAATCGCTGTTGATGGAGGCGTTGATGGTCGAGCTGTCCGGGATGATCGACTGAGATCATCGAGCAACCATCCATCCAGCCGCCAGACCCCGTTCGGATAGCGTGTCTCACCGCGCCTGGGTAGCTCAGTCGGTAGAGCAACGCACTCGTAATGCGTAGGTCAGGAGTTCGATTCTCCTCCCAGGCTCCAGGTCAGAGGTGATTTTGGATCACCGATTCTGACAACCGCCCCATATCAACCCCATAAACCGATAGAGTTGAACCCATGAAGGGTTCGAGGCGGTTGGTCCGTGGACGTGGCAAATCGGCGGTGTGGGAGCTCCGGGTCTACGCCGGCAAGTCGCCGATCACTGGCAAGCCGAAGTACGTCTCCAGGCACTTCCACGGCTCTGCCAAGTTGGCCGACGACGCCCTCAGCGAGCTGGTCATAGAGGTCGGTACCGTCGACCACACCGGCCCGCCCGAGTCGTTTGGCACGTATCTGGACCGCTGGCTCCCGAAGGCGACCGTCCTCAAGGAGCTGTCGCCCACGACGGTCCGGGAACACAAGCGCACCGTCGAGAAGATCATCAAGCCGGCCCTCGGCGACGTCCCTTTGCGAGATCTCGAGGTGAGGGACCTGGATGACCTCTATGTGGCCCTCAGGCGCCGCGAGCGGCCTCTTTCGCCCGCTTCGGTCCGGAGGGTCCATGCGGTCATCTCGGCGGCGCTGAATCAAGCCGTGAAGGAGGGCGTAATCGCGTCGAATCCAGCGACCAGGACTACTCCTCCTACAGCTCGCGCCGTCCCTAAGGCGGCTCCTACGCCAGCGGAGGTGCAGGCCATGATTGGTGTGGCGGACAAGGACGATGCCGATATGGCGGCGTTCATCGCTCTGGCGGCGGTCACGGGGGCGCGGCGAGGCGAACTCTGCGGCCTCCGATGGGGCGACATCGACTGGGATGCACTGACCCTGACCATCGAGCGGTCGATCACCGTCGTCAACGGTGAGTGGATCACCAAGGACACAAAGACCCATGCGGGTCGGGTGCTCGCCCTGGACCCCTTCGCCGAGGAAGTGCTCCGCCGACAGCGTGCACGGCACGATGAGCGCGCCGCTGAACTCGGAATCGAGCTAGTCGACGAGTCGCCGGTGTTCTCCTACGACATGGTGCGTCCGATCTCGCCGGATACGACCAGCCACTACGTGAAGAAGATCGCCACCGATGCGGGCGTGGATACGCACCTTCACGCGCTTCGCCACTTCGCAGCCACCCAGATGATTGGCGGCGGCCACGATGTGCGGACCGTTGCTGGCCGCCTTGGGCACCATGACGCCTCCACGACGCTCAAGGTGTACAGCCACTTCCTCCCAGAGCGAGATCGAGATGCCGCAAACGCATTGGGTCGAGCGCTTACGGCGAGTTGACAACTCATCTGACTCGGCGGAACACAACCTCGATGCGGGCGAAGAGGCCGCCTGTTCCGGAGGGGTGCGGGATCCGCTCGATCTCTTCCCACGTCGATGACACGTCGTTGCTCTGGCTCACGAATCGAACCTCGGGTTCTTCGATGGTGGCCCCAGATGGCCAGTCGACGAAAACGCTGTGTAGGTCGTCGGGAGATTGGTCCACCGCCAAAGGGTAGATCCAGGGGTGCCCAAGGTTGCTGAGCGAACGCGAACGCCGCATGGGACTCCCAGGCAGTGACGTCGTCCCCGCTGAGCGTCTCCGTCACTTTAAGTTGGCCCTTCAGCAATTTGGGTCGTCTGCGCAGCCACGTCAGTTGTCTGGGGATAGAGGGTGTCGCGGACGTCACCTACGGAATCGATCCACTCATCAAGCAGCCGCTCGGAGAGGACAAGGCGTCGACCAATGCGGCGGACTGGAAGTTGACCTTCGCGCGCCAATCGGTACAGCGTCTCTGGGCTCGGTACTCCCCCGCAGTGGAGCGATGCCTCGGGCATGGTGAGGAACTGGCTCATGTCCTGCCCTCTGCATGGGTATCCGGTCCGCGACGTAGAGACCCGTTTCCCCAAGATTGGGAATCTGGGGCCGCGGTCTCACACTCGTACGACTTCACTTTGCTCCTCCTCGTCGTGACCACCTGCGGGATGGTTCCTCGCTACTGACAAATCGATGCAAGGCCTCGACCTCCCTACGCAACCTCCTCGCCTCACTGCGGCTCGGACGGCCTCTCACGCCGCCGGTGCTCAACCCGAATCGGGCAAACCATTGGGCGCAGTGACGAATGTCACGTGAGCGGTGCAGATCTTCTCGGCTCCCTCTTCTTGGCGGTCGACCGCCCGAACCGTCGACATCGAGCCGGCTGGCGTACGGCACCCGATTCACGCGGCATACCACCTTCGGTGCTTGTGCCCCGTCGGACGATGACCCGCACACGGTCGAACATCTGATCCACCCGAACTGGGCGAGGCCGCCCGTCGGCGATGTTCCTGCAGCTCGCTGGCTTGTCCCGCCCAGTGTCGGCGGCCATTTCGGAGATGACTTCCAGGAGGCGGGCAGTCTGGCCGGGCGACTCCGCCAGCGGAAGCTCGAGTCCAGATTGAGTGACGAGCACTATCTGGACATCGGGTGGCGCCTGGTCCGGACCACCGGAACCGTTGACGGCTCTCCTGAATGGCGACGGCGCACTTCGCCCAACCCTTGAGAGGGTCGAAGTGTTATGGCTTTGAAACGTGTCTTCCAATGATCTGGGCATCGCTGCTCCCTGGGTCGAGCACCGGCACGTTCTGTCCCGGATATCGACATCCTCCGAAGCCACGTCACCCTCAACGTCACCCTTTCAAGAGAAGCCTCTTACCTGGTACTACTGTGATACTGGCAACGTCACCCTGGACCACTTGGCCAGCTTCGTCGGTCAATGGGGCCTTCGCGTGTGCGCCATTTCGCCCGCAGAGAGGCCGATCCCATTCGATTAACTCCCGGCGGAGGCTGCAGCCAACCGCCGCACCAGCGAGTTGCCGAAGAATAAGGACTGTGACGTTAAGGCCGAAGAAGTTCGGGCGGGTCTTCCATCGACAGGTGGAGCAGGTGACCCTCCTTGGAGTTCACCCTTTCCAAGTGGATCCGTCGACCGTAGACAGTGGTCAGGGCCAAGACGGCCGACGCCAGAAGAAGGATGCCGGCAATGTTGAGTGAGAGGTGCAGGCCGCGCCCGAAGGCACCGTAGGCCGCAGAGGTCACTTCCTTGACGATGTGGGAGATGGCGGGGCTCTTGGCCGTGGCCGACTTGGACTCGCTCTGGTAGGAGCCGGTGGTGACAGCGGACACCACCAGGGACTGGTAAGCCTTTGGGATACCGATGGCGGTAAGCCGCCGAACCAGGTTCACCGTCAGTTGGCCGTTGACGATCGATCCCAGTACGGCCACGCCGACCACGGCTCCGAGTTCCCGGAAGGTATTGGTGGTCGAGGCGGCCATGCCCGAGTGCTCGGCCGGGACCGAGCCCAGTGACGCCGAGGTCACCGGTACCATGGCCATGCCCACCCCCACCCCGGCCACGAACATGGTCCAACCGATTTGGCCGATTCCGACATGGGGACTGATCATGGAGTTGGTGAGGAGGACCCCGACCCCGGCCAGCAGGCATCCGGTGGCCATGGGGATGCGAGGGCCCCACAGCGCCACCCAGCGACCTGTGACCAGCGAGGCCGCCACCATGCCAATGGCCAAAGGGACGAAGTCCAAGGCCAGGCCCAGGGGCGAGACGGCGACCACGACCTGGAGGTAGAGCGCCACCATGAAGAAGATGGCGAACGTCCCGAAGTAGGCGGTGAAGGCGATGATGGTGGACGAGGCGAAGGCCGGCATTACTGAGTTCGTAGGCATTTGCGGGGGTCCCGGATGACATCGTCCCTGGTCACAGCGCTGCGGACTGCTGGAAACT
>JADEYI010000714.1_pt1 | contig 37966 bp, 42 predicted proteins | sample 8542331 | NCBI WGS metagenome assembly JADEYI01 (sample SAMN16510988, study PRJNA670497) | mine drainage metagenome | isolation source: biofilm near Copperflume 1 | place: Germany: Marsberg coppermine Kilianstollen | collected 2018-02 | reverse complement strand
CATAGGTGCGGTGGCAAGGTCCCACTCCTGTAGATTGTCGCAAGCTCCCACTTTGACCAGCGCGGTCAGTTCGGTCAGGTTCATTGGTACTCTCGCGATGAGGTCTGAGAGTGCACGAAAGTGACCGCCTCTACGCCTCTCCGAGAGGATGCTGTCAATCGTACGTTCGGCCAACCCCTTCACGAACTGTAGTCCCAGGCGTATCGCAAGCTTGGCGGCTGGTGTGCGAGGCACTTCACTCCATGCTCCACTCCAATTCACGTGGGGTGGTAGCAAATTTATGCCCAGCCTGCGAGCATCCTCGATGTAGACTGTGGGGCCATAAAAGCCAGCCTGGTTGTTGAGGACCGCGGCCAGGTACTCCGCCGGGTAGTGAGCTTTTACGAAGGCCGTGCGGTAGGCAATCAGGGCATACGAGCATGCATGGCCCCTGCAGAAACCAAAGCCGGTATAGCCGCTTATCGCTTCCCATACCTTTTCGGCCTGCAACTGACTGATACCCTTCTCTATGGCACCGGCGACAAACCGGCTGCCCAGCCTGGCGCGTCCCTCGGCCGAACTGACCTTACCTATCTCCGCTCGCAACTTTTCCGCCTCCCCCAGATCCATCCCGGCGAGCGTATGTGCAAGCTGGAGAAACTGCTCCTGGTAAAGTATCACCCCGTACGTACTATTGAGCACAGACTCCATGGAGGGGTGGGGGAAGGTCACTGGCTCCTGCCCCAGGCGTCTCCGCATAAAGGTTCCCAGGAAGCCTCCTGTCAAAGGCCCGGGTCGGAACAAAGATATGGCTGCGGCCACGTCGTCTAGATTGTTCGGGCGGAGCCATTTTAGTAGGGATCTCATGCCGGGACTCTCGAGTTGAAAGCAACCCAATGTGTTTCCTTGCGCCATCATTTCATACGTACTCTGGTCCTCAAGAGGTATCGCTTCCAGCGCCTCAGTCACGCTCCCTCTTCCACGAGCTAGCCCTGATGTCTCTAAAGTATCCACGAGGGCCGTCAGCGCCCTGCTACCCAGGAGGTCCATTTTGATCAACCCAAGCATCTCAATCGAATCTTTGTCAAACTGCGTGATGGCCATACTCGGATCGCGCGAGGCTCGCTGAAGCGGTACCATGTTGGCTAGCGCATCGGGTGCTATGACGACTGCGCCACAATGCATTCCAGCATGCCGCGGAATCCCTTCTATCGCCTGGCATAGCTGAAATGCGGCTCTTTCCGTTTCGTCGCGAAAGCGTGGCTGGGCTTTAGCCTCACTCAAGGACAACGTTTTCGGCTTCGCTGTTGAGCCATCGATTACCTCCGTCGGTCCCTGCACATCTACTGCTTCTTCCTCGCCCTCAAGGATGTCATCAGATGACGAGAGGTCCGGCAACCTGGAAGCTATATAGCTTATGCGCTGTGGGTCTATGCCCAGAGCCTTGGCCATCTCTCGCCAACCCGAACGCAGTCTGAATGTGATGTGTGTACCGACGATAGCTACATGTTCGCGCCCAAAGCGTTGGTAGACGTAGTGAAGAACCTCGTCGCGCTGTCGCCAGCTCAAATCGAGGTCGACGTCAGGCATCTCAAACTCTGCCCGCGAGGTGTTTAGAAATCTCTCGAATAAAAGATTGTGCTTGAGCGGGTCCACCTGTGTGATCTCTAACACGTAAGCGAGGAGGGAATTGGCAGCGGACCCGCGGGCCATAATCGGGATGTTCTGAGCGTGAGCGAACTGAACGATATCATGCACTACCAGAAAATAGGCGGAAAACCCGAGCTTTTCTACGATTTCCAATTCGTGCCTCAGACGGGACATGACGTCTTCAGTCAGGGGTTGGTATCGCCTGGTTGCCCCCGTAAAGGCAAGCTTCCACAGGCGTGAATAGGGCGTATCGCCCTCCAGATCCACAGATGGGAAGAGAGGCTTACCAAGCGGCAACTCGACCGTGCACTCCTCGGCGATGTAACGGCTGTTGGCGAGCGCCTGTGGGTATGCATGGAACAACTCTGCCATCTGCTCTGCCGTCTTGAAGTAGCGCTCGGTGCCCACCTCCTCCTGTAGGTCGCCATGTGCCTCTAGTTGTCCGTTGACAACTTGCAGCGGAGGCTCACGAAACGCACCTCTCCCTTTACGAGCGACAGCAAGTGCCATCGCGGTCGGAGCATCGGTAGCATCCAGGAAGAGTACGTCATTTGACGCAACCACCGGAACCCCCAGCCTGTTCGCCAGGTCAACTAAGGTTTGCAATACACCCGTGTCACGTTCATTGAGCGCTTGTAGCTCTATAAAGAAGTTCCCCTCGCCAAAAGCACTGATCAACATACCGGCAGCACGGGCTGCCTCTTCTAACTTTCCCTGCATCACCAGGGAGTTCACCAACCCTCGTCGGCCACCTGATAGCGCGACGAGGCCCCTGGCGTAGCGACCAGACAAAAGCAAGGTTCTGACAGCCTGCCTTGCGTTTTGCCTGACATGGGGGAAGGAGGTCCAGGGAGGTAAACGAACGTCGCTAGCTTGAGTCTTGTCTGCTCTCCAAAGGGGAGGTGGCTTACTTGTGAATCCAAAGACGGGAACTCCCCAGAGACCGACATCCCAGGGGAGTATCTCTTCTTCATCATCTTCATCATACCCCGCAGGAGACAAGGTACCAGGATCGGAATTCAGACGTATAATTGTGGATAGGTGGCAGAGATTACGATAACCATCCAGGTTGCGCGCCAGTAACGTAAGGCTTGAGCCGTCATCCAGATCCACCACCATACCAATCACTGGTTTGATGCCAGCTTTTCGAGCGTATGCATAGAAGGCCACTGCACCATACAGGTTGCCACGGTCGGTCAGAGCCAGTGCAGGCATACGCAGCCGCCTTGCCCTGTCGACGAGGGCCTGAGGACTAGCCGTACCCTCGAGGAGAGAGTACGACGAAAGGCAATGCAGATGGACAAACTCCACGATCTGCCTCACGATCTACCTCTTGGCCGATCCTGTTTTCTGATTGAAACTCCTCATAGCAATAACTCCTAAATAGCTTATATCTCAGAACATACGTTCTAGTCAAGACCTTGGGCGGGAATTCGCTAAGATCAGATGTTTTCCTTAGCGCTAGTTCACCCTTTTGGGCTGCAAAGAGGATGTCACCTTGACTGTAGTAGGCAAGAGTTGATCTGACAGTCCTTTCTGAACTTGCCGCTCATTTCACTCAGAGTGTCAAATCAACTCTTGTTCTGCACAGCTCAAATGCTCCGATGCCAACCTTGCGCTTCGTTGCAGCAATGCTGAGTTTTGGCCTATCTACAGCACTGTTCGTTGAATTGCCTGCTGAGTTTATGGCTATGGCACGTTCCAGAGCCATATATCCTCGTGGTTTGTACCACCCGCCAGGATCTTGCCGTCAGAGGTAAGGGCGAGACACACTGCTTTGGGGCTCATGGCATCCCAATCAGGGTCTCCGCCGAACCTTGTGATTACAGAGCCATCGCTCACCTTTAGAATTTTGGGGTCTGTCCACAGGTCGCCCTCGATTATGGTCTCGCCTCCGGACGTAAAGATCAGATCCGTCGGGGTGACGTCCCATGTATCGAGTGATTTACCCTCTGACACGCGCCACAGACGCATGGTATCATCGTATGAGCCTGAGGCCAACGTCGCACCATCAGGAGAAAAAGCCAGGCTGGTGATCCCCTTGGTATGGCCGCGCAGCCTCTGTAGCCGCGTGCCATCCGACAGCCGCCAGGTATGCACCTCTTCATCGTCGCCTCCTGTCGCCAGCAATTGGCTGTCGGGTGAGAACGTCATAGCGCTCGCGCCCTCGTCCGATATCGTGAGAGGCGGCAGGGGCGTCCAATCGGCTACTTTCCAGAAGCTGACCTGGTCCCCACCCGCTGTAGAGGCTAATATCTTACCATCAGGGGAGAAAGCCACTAGAGCGCTCAGACCTCGGTCGGCATCGAACTCCTTGACCGGCTGCCAATCGGTAGAACGCCAGACATGTACCTTACCCGCAGGCTCGGCAGCCGCCAGTAGTGTGCCGTCAGGCGAGAATGCCACACCGACCCCACCGTCCATAACACCCTCACCCAACTTGAGAGTCGGTATCGCAGACCACTTATCCGTGCGCCAGATCTGTACTTCAGAGGACCACTTGTTAGTGCTCTCAACAAAGATGCGTGCGCCAACGGCCAGCGTTTTCCTATCGGGCGAAAAAGATAGGCTCGTCGGATAACCGTTCCCCACAGGGAGCGTTTTGAACGGCCTCGTGTGCGCGTCTCCTCCCCCGCCGCACGCCGCCAGAAGGGAAGTCACGAGTATAGCCGCCATCGAGCACAATAGAGGCGTTACCTTCTGTTTCTGCCTGGATGTTGTAGTTCGCATATATAAGTCCCATGCCTATTCGGCTGAGATACATCCTCACCTGCCAAGGATCTTTGGATTGGCACCCAGTTGATCAGCTTGCCACACGCGCACAGTGCCTTCATATCCACTTGCCGCTAGCCACTTGCCGTCTGGACTGAACTTGAGGTCGGTCGTGTTGCTCTCGGCCCCTCTCACCTCTCCTGGTTCCTTGATCTTATCAGCGAGGTCCCACATGAGTGTCTTACCCTTCCCATACTCATCGCTCGCACTCGCTACCAGGTGCTTGCCGTCAGGGCTGTAGTCAATGGACCTGGCGGATCCCTGTAACTTACCTGAGAGGCTCACGGGCGAGGCATCGGGGTGCTTGACGTCCCAGAGCCACATCGTGCCCTCATCACCAGCCCCCGCAATCTGCCCGCCATCCGGGCTAATTGCTACCACGCTCACGCCGCCTACATCCTGCACGCCCGGTTGACCTCCGCCCCCCTTGGGGAGCAAGGTGGGTTTAGCCCCAGGCGCTGTCCTGTCCCATAGTCCCACGCGCCCCTCATCGGAGACAGCCACAAGCGTTTTGTTATCCGGTAAGAACCCGGCGAACGATACGTATGCTTCGGGCGCGATCAAACCCACGGACGAAGCTAGAGGATCGGTGACATCCCATACTCCAACTTCCTGAAACGACCCGCCTCCGCCCGCAAGCCAGTGCGAATCCTCGCTGAACGTAAGGTGCTGGCTGCCGGTATCCGGGTAGACATCGTCGTCCAGGACGGTTGGCCTGCTCTTCAGGTCTTGCCTGTCCCAGAGAAGCGCCTTGCCCCATTCGTCACCGCTCGCCAGCCACCTACCGTCAGGACTGAACGCAACCCCCATGACGCGGGCTGTGTGCCTGGTGAGCACTTCGACGGGCTTCCCTGTATTGCCGAGATCGCCATTGCCGCCGTTGCCAGTGTCCCAGACGCGAACAGTATCATCCTGTGGCGGTCCCGGAATGTCACTGCCGCCGTAGCCGCCATATCCCGCAGCTAGCTGCTTTCCGTCGGGACTCCACGCGACAGACCATGCTGGCTGCGGTGCATTGAAGTAGCCGAATATACCCCAGCCTATGAGCAGCAGCGGCCCGAGCACCGCGATCAAACACCCAAGCCCTACCGCCTTGCGCGTGGTCATTCGCTGCTTGGGGCGCGTGCTCTGCTTGTTTACTGCCATTGTGGGCCTGTTAGCGGATGTAGTCATTTGTTCCATACTAGTGGCCTCCATCTGTGGGCATGGGCACCTGCCATAGTCGCACCGTGTTATCGAGAGAGCCGGAGGCCACGAGCTTGCCGTCAGGAGAAAATGCCACGCTTTCCACGAAAGTGCTGTGCCCCAGCCACGTTTGTAGCTCCTTGCCGTCAGACACACGCCATAGCCGCACCGAGTTATCCCATGAGCCGGTGACCAGCATCGTGCCATCTGGTGAGAAATCGAAGCTCTCACCGAGAGAGCCGCCATCGTATGGGATGGAGCGAACAACAGCGCCATCTGGCACGCTCATGAAATCAATCGCGCTGCGGCCCACCGCCAGCATAGGGTCAGGGTTCTTGTCTGTGTCTGTGTGGCGAGGGGCGAACTTGACCGCCCAAGAGGTCATCTTGCTCTCGGTGTGCAGCACTTTACCGTCGGGTAAATGCCAGATGTAAAGGCCGGGACTGTCCTGGTAGTCGTCGCCGCCCGAGGCCAGGTACTGACCGTCGGGAGAGAAGGTGACGCTCGTGGCTACCCTGGGATTGCCGTTCAGTTGAAGCATGGGAGTGCCATCGTCTACTCGCCACAAATGCACAGTGTCAACCCTATTTAGCCATGATGCTCCCCAGCTGCTAGCCGCTACAGTGAGGCCGTCGGGAGAGAATGCCACGGCTGTCTGGTCGGCCACAGAGCCTGTAAGCTCGCGAACGAGCGTGCCGTCGGCGGCATTCCAGAGCTTGACCACGCCATCTTGCCCGCCTGTGGCTATCAGCTTGCTGTCGGGCGAGAAAGCCACGCATCTCGCGCCACCTTTGTGGGCATCAATTGAATAGATAAGGGTGCCGTCAGCTACTCGCCACAGTTTGAGCCTCCCTTCGGCTTCGTCGCCCACCGAGGCGAGAGTCGAGCTATCAGGAGAAAAAGCCACACCCTTTACAGAGGCGGTGTGCCCCTTGAGCACATGTGCTGACTGGTCGGGAGTGGCAGTGGAGGTAGGTGCGCTGCTGCTTGCCCCTCTCAGAAAACCGAAAGCACCGAGCGGCACAACGCCCGCAAATACGAGCACCAGAAAGAGAGCCAGCCACGAAACGAGCGGGACGATGAGGATCCACGCCCACGACGGCAGCCGTGCCGAGCGATTGGGCTTCCCACCATTTTCCCTGGTCATATACTGAACTCCTGTGCTGAACTCATGTCGGGCATTATCTATGTAATAGCACCTGCGACGGGTCTGTCTCACACCCGAAATCCGCTACCCACTCCGAGCGATTCCAGCCTATTCCATTCCTCACCTATTGTAGGGCAGTTAACTGAGACATGGTCATAAATAGAAAACCGCACTCAAGGGTTGCCTGAGCGCGGCAACCTCCGTACCATTGTGGTTGCGACACCATCCAACAGTTGGAGGCAGCCACAATGGTACAACAGAATACGCTCCTTGTCATGCTGGTGCAGTTGGTGGACCGCATACCTGTGCCACCACAACCCAGCAAGCGAGGCCGGGGCCGCCCCTCTTTCTACTCGGACCGCCTGTTTCTCAAAGCACTGGTCATCATGATAGTAAAGCATCTACATACTCCATACGAACTGCTGTGCGTACTCGATCAACCCACCCCTGAGATGGTAGTGCTACGCTCGCAGCTTTCTGAGGGAGGACGTTACCCCACCCGCCGAACGTGGGAGCGCCGTCTCAAGGCTCTTCCCGACAAACTGCCTGCTCAGATTGGCTGCCTGGGTCGCCATCTGGTGGAACTTATCCAGCCCTGGTCCGAATGCGGAAGAGCAATAGCTGCTGATAGTACGCTGCTGCGAGCCAGAGGCGGCGTTTGGCATAAGAAGCATCGTGATGCGGGTGTGGTGCCCCATACCTCGATTGACACACAGGCTCACTGGACCAAGTCCGGTTGGCATGGGTGGGTGTATGGTTGGAAGTTGCACCTGGTGACGGTAGTGGCTGGTGTGTGGATACCACTGGCGGCCCAACTTACCCCGGCCAACCATGATGATAGTGCCGAGGCCGAGGTGTTGCTCAGGGAAGTGCCTCCTGAGCATGTGCGCTATCTGTTGGGCGACACGCATTACAACACCGAGGAGTTGAGAGCCGCCTGCACGTTGCGAGGCTGGTTGCTGGTGGCTACCCACCGAGGCCGCAGGCGTGCCCATGATGTTGGTCGTGAAGTGCGCCGCATCTTCCACAAGCTGCGCTCCCTTTCTATCGAGAACTTCAACCAGCACTTCAAGGGCATCTTCGGCGGGCATGCATCTGTGCCCACCAAAGGCTTGGTAGCTACCCGCCGCTTTGCTTTGGGAGCTATCTTCGTGTATCAATTGGCCTTGTTGTACCGTCACGAGCATCGTTTCGACCTGAATGTCGGCCTCAAAGCCTTTCTCAAGGCCGCTTAATGATTTATGACCACGCCTCAGTTAACTGGATAGTGCATCGGCAGTAGCGCCTATTTCGGTAAGAGGCTTAGAAATGACAGTAGGCATTTTTGCCTATATTCAACGTACGGTTCAGATTGCATTACTAGCTCATTTGTTCTATAATGGTACTCTAGCGGACAACGTGTGCAGGTGCAAACCAGGAGGTGTGCCATGTGTGGAAGGTACGATCTTGTAGTGACAGGTGGAATGTTGGCGGCGCGTTTTGGGATTTCGCCAGATGAAGCAAGAGAGAACCTGCAGGGCTGGCAAGAGTGGCAGCCCAGGTACAACATTGCTCCTAGACAGTTGAACCCTGTGGTTGTGACTGCTAGGGATCAGCGTAGGCAGGCCGCGAGGATGAAGTGGGGATTGGTGCCTAGTTGGGCTAAGGAGCCGAAGACGAGCTTCTCCACCATAAACGCTAGAGCCGAAACCATCACCCAGAAGCCAGCGTTTCGCAAGCTGCTCGCAAGTAAGCGCTGCCTGGTGCCCGCTACCGGCTACTTTGAGTGGGCTGCCTCCAGCGGGGCCGGGGGAAAACAGCCTTATCGCGTGCAGGTGGCCGGCGACGACCAGATAATGGCAATGGCCGCGCTGTACGACGTGTGGAAGGGGCAGTACGGTGAGCCGCTGCTGACATATACTGTCATCACCACCGAGGCGAGCCCCAGCATACGCGCTCTTCACGAGAGAATGCCTGTGATCCTTTCGAGGGAAGACGAGGAAGTGTGGCTCGATCCTGGCATGAACGAGACAGAACGGCTCTTGAGCCTGCTCCGACCTTACCCTGACACCCTGATCAGTGCGTACCGGGTGGGGCGAGGTGTCAACAGCCCTGCCAACGACCAAGCGGAGCTGATAAGAGCTGCGTAAGCAAGATGAGCCAGTTCGCTGAGTACGCACAGCGCCGCGAGAGTCAGATTGATCGGGCAGCCTGAGCGTGAGACGAATATGGGTGCTCCAAAACCAACGGCGACACATAGCCAGTCATCTAGCTTACAACCGATTGCATAACGCAATCAGAACCGTGCGGATGTGCCGCGTAAGGAAAGGAAGTGGGTATGGCCTCCGAGTATCATCCGAACGAAAATGCACGCTAAGGAATCGGCTACCGAAGTTCTGGTAGCCTTCTGGAGCCTTACCCTTACGCTATCTGCTCTTCGATGTCGTTGGGGTCGGTCAGGCAACGCAGCTCGCCTCGCTTCACCGGCTCTGCCAGCGTAAACTGGTATCGCCCCAGCATATTGACGTGCTCATGAACTAGCGGGGAAAGGCGGGCCACATCTTCGGGCTTTACCTCAGCCCCTTCTGAGCGCAGTTGGTTCAAGGCCACTTGCAGGTAGAGCGTGTTCCAGAGCACGATCATGTTTAGAACAAGTCCCAGCGCACCCAACTGGTCCTCCTGCCCTTCCCTGTACTTCTGTCTTAACTCCCCACGGTGACCATGAAAGATCACCCTCGCCAGGCTGTGCCGTCCTTCACCCCTGTTCAACTGGATCAGGATGCGCCGTCTGTAGGTATCGTCGTCCACGTAGCCGAGTAGGTGAAGAGTCTTTGGAATGCGCCCCAATTCCGCCAAGGCTCGTGCCAACGTCGATGAACGGTTTCCACTGCTCCCGCCATACAGAGAGCGAATGAACTCCGACGCGCTTACCGTTCCCATCTTCAGCGAGCCTGCCACCCTCAAGAGGTCATCCCAGTTGCGAGCGATCAGTCCCATATTCACCTTCTGGCGGGCTACCTTATTCAAAGGGCCATAATCGGCTTTGGGGTCTATGCGCCAGAAGCGTGCCTCGCCGACGTCGGCAAGCCGAGGGCTGAACTGGTAACCCAGCAGCCAGAATAGACCACAGATAAGGTCCGAGTAGCCTGCGGTATCACTCATGATCTCCGTTGGTCGTAGACTGGTTTGCTGCTCCAGCAGTCCGTCCAGGATGTAGAGGGAGTCTCGAAGGGTTCCTGGGATTACGATTGCGTGGAAGCCTGTGAACTGGTCACTGGTGAAGTTGTAGTAGGTGACGCCACGACCTACCCCAAAGTACTTGCTGTTAGGACCCGCATTGATGGTACGGACGGGCACCACGAACCGCAACCCGTCCGCTGATGCTACTTCCCCTCCTCCCCACACCTTTGTCAATGGTAGGCGCGAGTGGTAGTCCACGAGTCTAGCGTTGGCCTGGGTGAGGGTCTCGGCCCGGATGTAGTTCTGTTGCACCCATGCCATCCTGCTGCGCGTGAGAGGGGGATAGTCCCGATTTGTTAGCGGCTCCAGTCCGATGTTGCATGCTTCTGCAAGGAGTGCAGCGCAGATACTCATGGGCAAGTCGTCCACCCTTGTCCTACCCTCGCTCACATGAGTGAACTCGCCAGCGAAGTCCGTCCACTGCTGGACTTCAAGCATCAACTCAGGCAGATCAACCCTTGGTAACAAAGAAGACACCTGCTCCTTCAATAGCTTGAGGCTTTGCGGCTCCTCCAACTTGTCCAGGCCCGTGATAATGGGAGTCGCCCGGCCAGCGACTTGCTCGATGCGCACACTCGCATTGGTTGGTAGGTTTTCGGTCGTGCGCCTATATGCTTCGTCCAATTGCTGTGCCAGCATCTGCAGTTCAGGCTCGGGACTGGGAGAGTGATCCAGGCTCCGGCAAACCTGGGCACGCATCGACTGCCATGCCTGCGCTTGTAGCAGTTTGGCGCGCTGGTCTCCCCACCGCTCGCTGGGTGATACAAAGATGTCCCGGCGACGCAACCCGTCTTGCAGCCGTTCAAGCGTGCAGAAGGTGTAGAAGCGCTTGTCTATCTGGCGTCTGGTCCGAAAGACGAAGCGCTTCCAGGGTCTGGACACCACTCCACGAGGTGCCAGATGCATATCTGGTCGTCCAGGCCTGCTACCCCGCTCCAGCTTCTCACGGTTGCTCTCCTCTAATTCACCGAGGTACTCCCAGGCTTCCAGTATGGGCTTGCCCGCTTCTGTTCCCTGGAAATCTATCGTCTTCAATAACAACGGTAGAAACCTGCGTACCAATCCATAGCGCGTACCCAGTTGTTCGTAATGAGCATAAGGGTAATCCTCTTCAGGGCTTGCAAGCTCTCCAACCCTGTGCACGGCGGCGGTTAGTCTATCCTGTGAAATGCGTGCAAACACAGCATCTCTAACGCTGCCGTCTTCATACCGCTTGTCGAGCATAATCAGACAGGCTTCCCGCAACTGCATGGCAGCCATGTCCAGGTCTCGCATAGTGCGCAGCCTCTCACGCTTGGTAGCACGCTCGCTACGGGAGAGGAGCGATTGCACAAGCATGTCGAACAGGTCTAATGCATCATCCTGGGCCGTTACTTCGATAATACGAGCGAAGGCAAGCAGTGTAGCTACCCGGCGATCTTCCGACATCTTGCCAATGGCTTGGGCACGGGCAGCCAACGCGTAGCGAGCCAGAGCCTTGAGGCGAGCAGGTGGTATTGAGGAAAGATCGATGGAGCCGGACCCTAATCCAGTTCCTGAGCCAGGTCCAACTCCTAGCTCTCGAATCTTGAGCAGTCTCTCAAGCGCTCCCATCAGGCCATTCGAGCTCACATAGGTGGGAGCACGCCGCAGCCTATCGAGTCCAGAGTGCCGCTCACCAGCAGGAACCACCAGCAACTGCTCAAGGCGGGCACGCTGCTGCGGGTTCGGCGCTTGAGCCAGCTTCTGCCACAGGCGTGTGGCGGCTCGGTCGCGCACCGAGGCAATCAGGCGGGCAAGGGTACTTGCTCCTGGCAAGAGTATCTTCAGCTCTACGAGGCGTGCGGTAGCCAAATCAAAGAGAACGCTGGGACGCTCGGCGCTCAGCCACGCTCGGCTGTAAAGCCAACGCACCAACTGAAAGTGCTCAGGCTGGTCGGCGAAATCTCGATAACCATATGCTCGTCGTATCTCGCCAACATGTTCTCGATGAGTGGTGGGACGGTCAAGGTAGTGTGAGAGATAAGACATCACATCGAGGTTCTCGCCGCCAATACGCCTAATGTCAGAGTCGATGCCAGGATCAGTGCCAGGATCAGTGCCAGTGCCCCTACTGCTGTTGGTGTTGGTGTTGGCACCGATACCAAGCTGTGCAGCAATAAAGGCGACCACACCCGGTGGTACATCAGTGGTATCGGAAAGAAAGGTGCCAAGAAAGCGGACGGTGCCTAGCTGTACGGCGAAGCCAAGCCGGTTGTGCCTGCCGCGGTGCTGAACGATGAGGACCCGGTCAGCGTCACTGAGATGGAAGTAGCGGGCGAGTTGAGCAGGTGAAGGCTCGCCATTATAGCGGCCGTAGCGCTGCAACACTTCGTCTGTTAGGAAGTCTACTGGCATAACAATGCACTCTCCTAGCCATAAGCCCACGGTCTCACAAGCTGCTTCACTTCGCCTGCTAACGTAACGGCAAACGACAACGGTAAACGACAACTGACAGCACCCACATACTGTCAGCGTAAGACCACAAGACCAGCAGAATGACCCGATGCCGCCGCTAGGCTTGGGGTAGCGAGGTGCATTTTAGCATTAAGATTGGTGGACTTCGGTCCTAGCCAGGAAATGTGGAAAAGTCGAGATGGATGTGGAAATCCTGGCGACTTGGGGTCTTACAGACCTGCGATCTTTTACCGTGTAGCTGTGCAACTTATCGCTCGGTCAATCAGGTACTTCACCAGCCGCTCTTCTGACGGCCCGCTCAAGTTCTCGGTGGCTCGGCTTGGTGTAGATTCTGGTGGTATCCAGGCTCTCGTGTCCCAGCAGAATGGCCACCTGGTCGAGAGGCGTGCCTGCATCGACCAGGTTCTTAGCGAAGGTGTGGCGCAGGGTATGAGCCGTGCAATTCTCAAGACGAGCCTGATAAGCATACTTTCTCACCAGGTAGTCTACACCTCGCACATTCAGTGGCCCCCTCTGCCCCATGAAGAGTGGGCCCTCGACTTGGCGATTACTCTGGTTACTCTGGTTATCGGAACGCTTCTTACGCGCAGATGACAGTTGTTCTGATGGTTGTGTTGGCGTTGGCTGTTGGAGTTCTTTCTTGCGCTTCTCGACGTAGCGAAGGAGTGCTGATCGTGTTCGGTTATCGAGAGGCACGACCCGACTCTTTCCGCCCTTGCCTTCCTGGACCCGTATCAGCCCCTTGCGTTCGGAGACTTCTATATCCTCCAGCCTCAGCCTAGCGAGCTCCGAGATGCGAAGGCCGGTGCCAAGCAGGGTTTGGATGATAGCCAGCTCTCGTAGAGTACCACTCTCACTGCTTTGAACACCGTCGCCGTCGGTAACAGCGCCACCGGCACCGCCCTTACCTGTTTGGTCGCCTTTACGCACCGCACGCAGTAAGGCAAGTTGCTCGTTGCTGTCAAGCCATCTTGGGGCGATCTCTTGCTGGCTTTGATCTCTGACATAAACTCGCCCCAGTACCTCAAACGGACTCTCCTCCACCAGCCTCTGGCGGTGGGCCCATTTGAAGAATCGGCGCAGTGAGATCAGCCTGCGGTTTATAGTCGCCGAACTGAGGCCCGTACGCAACAAGTACCCTCGATAGTCGGTGATGTCTCTGGGATCTACTGCTCGAGGAGAGAAGTCCTCGCCGTTCGATGTGCGAAACCAGGCAGCAAAAGCCCGGAGGTCAAGGAGGTAGGCTCTTGTGGTGTGGATGCTCTTGCCCGCGATCTGAAGGTACACTCGATAATCGTCATATCCTTCAAACAACTGGCTCAACTGGCTCAACTGGCTCATACTCTTCGCGTTCGTCCTTCGGTTAGGTTAACAAGTTGTCGCCGCTACGCTTTACGTCCTGAAGAATTATCTACACAGTTTCTTAGATGATAGCAGTCCCATAAGATCGGCTCCTACACAGGGGATTTTACCATACATATGAAGAACTGAGTAGATAATGGATATTATCCACGGGGATTATCTGCTCAGTATTGCCTGTCACCGCAACCGAGCACCCCAGGCAAAACCGCGTTCCATACCCCGGCTTAGTCAAATTTAGGATAATACGCCACGCTTTAGGCATGTGTCATGTTTCGTTTTGATGTAAGTTATGCGATCTCAGTATTCCCGTTGTATGCTATACTAGGCAACCGGTGCTACGCTGCCAGACAGTAACGCCAATGGGATTGGTGCGCATATACCTGCAGGTAAACAGTCGTGGGGCAGGCGATACGCTCGACTACCTTCTATATTTTGTTGCGGTGTGCCTTAGCAAGCATGTGCACCGACGCATCCACCCCCTGACAGCAGCTACACTGCCTTAGCGACATAGGCATTACAGCATACAGATAACCAGGGAGGTAGTTAGTCGTGAATACACAAGATGAGGCACGCTTCCTTTGGCGTCTCGCGGGCGAAGGCTTTGCGCTCTTCTTTAGGTCTGCTCCGGGTTACGAAGCGCGGCTGACGCCGTATGCAAGCCTCATTCTAAGTGGGGAGCCTGTAGCCGACCTGAACTATGCAGTCATAGACGAAGGCCCAGAAGCCGAGAAGAGGCTACGCGAGTTTGGTGAGGTATTGCGAGCAAGAGACCTGCCGGTCGTCGCCATTATCACCGGTGCAGTAGCCGACAGGCTTGCACCTACCGCCCGCGAGCTTGGCCTACAGCATGTCGGAAGCGTACCACTCATGGTCTACCGCCCACAGAATTCCGGCCCACACTTCGCTCAAGAAGCCTATCAAGTAGAACCGGTTGAGAGTGAGCAGGGTCTGCAGGAATCAGGTGATTTGGTGGCTCGCGCCTTTGACCTGCCGCGGGAGTCGGTCAGCAGGGCCTTTGGACCCCTGCTCCTTGACACCCCTGAGGTCAAGATATTCCTTGCGCATAATAACGGCACACCGGTTAGCAGCGTTATGACGACGGGCACTGGCCCAACTGTTGGAATTTGGACGATGGCAACCCCACGTGAGTACCAGCGCAAAGGCGCAGGCAGGGCGGTCTTGGAACACGCCATCAGTTATCATGCTAAACAAGGGGCCGAATTGTTCTACCTGCTGGCTACAGAAGCAGGAAAACCACTGTACGACCGAATAGGGTTCCAAACGGTTGCGGAGGGTGCGGTTTGGGTCGCAGGTCACTCCACCCAGGTTCCAGGGACCTCGTAATTTCGTATCCTCATACATCGCAAGGATAAAGAATAGAGGGCCAAAGCAAAGCATTATGCCACTTGGACATGTCAACCTGTCAAGTTGACATGGTTCGTGCGTGGATACTCAGTGTAGACGCTCCGTATGGAGCAGAGGAGAAAAAGGTGATCATTCATTCGCGGATCGAGGGCACTCAACTCGCCGGCAATCTCCTTGGGGATCCGAGCGAACGAGACCTGTTCGTTTACCTGCCCCCAGGCTACGAAGAAGAGCAAGACCGCCGGTATCCGACGGCCTATCTATTACAAGCCTATGGCACCACCGCCGAAGAGATTGTGAACCCTCCCACCGACGGGCAGCGATGGAGGCCACCCATCGAAGACGTCCTCGACCCTGTGTTCCGGCGCATGGGCGTGCCTCCCATGATCATCGCCATACCCGACGGCTGGTCGCGCTGGGGGTGCGGCCAATGGGTGGACTCGCCCGTGACCGGCAACTTCGAGCAATACATGCTGAAAGATGTTGTGCCCTTCGTCGACGCCCACTATCGCACGATCCCCGAATCACGGAGCCGAGGGCTTTTTGGTTTCTCGTCAGGAGGGTTTGGCTCCTGGAACCTTGCCTCGCGCAATCCCGACGTTTTCGGCGCGATGGCCGTGCTCTCAGCCGACTCGTTCCTGGATATGACCCACAAGTTTATGCTCTACAAGTACCTCGACAGCATCTGGCCCGAAGCACCGAATGGCCCGATCGAAGGCAACGAATGGTCCGAGCTCGTCTACGACTACGCTGCCACTTACTCACCCAACCCGGATAAGCCGCCGTTCTATGTTGACCTCCCCGTAGCGTTTCCCAGTGGCGAGTTGATTCAGGAGGTTTGGGACCGCTGGCTTAGTTTCGATCCCGTCGTCAACGTTCACGGCCGTCTGGATAATCTGCGGAAACTGTCCGGCATCATGCTGGATGCAGGCTTGCACGATGACTACAACCTGCATTGGGGCCACCGGCTGCTAAGTCACTACCTAAACGAGGCCGGTATCGCTCATGAGTTCACAGAGAATGCAGGGAATCACGGTGGAAGAGCTAACGAGCGTTACCAGGTGTCGCTCCAGTGGTTATCAAAGGTCTTGAAACACGACTGACTTTGACAGGAGCGTGCGTGACTTCCGTTTATGGGCTATCTGTGCTGGGCTTCCCGCTCCCTCTGGGCATTTGCCGCCGCTTCGAAGTTCTCGTAGAGGCGTGAATCACCCGCCTCCTGTCTCACGCCGAGAGCAAAGGCTTTGACTCTTTCCCATGAGGAATCTACCGCCAGCCAGTCGAACAGCAACTCTCCATTGAACAGCTCCTGCTTATAGAGGGTGCCGAGGGTCTCATAGAACTGGCAAACTTTGTTCGCTTTCACGCGCCCTTCGCTGCCTCGTGGGTGTTTGACGGTGAACTGCGCATAGTCCAATATGGAGTCATCACTCCACACCCAGCTCTGCGCTTCAGTTAAGCCGCCCAGACTAGCCCACTGTGCGATCTGGATCATCAACTCCGCATCTTCATGGGTTGGCTTTGTCATCGCTTGCCTCCTGATAGGTAAGTGGTCCGTACATAGGGCAAAGCAGAATGCCTAAGATCAATCGTCGGGGTTTGGACCCCCAGGTTTCGAACCTTAGATTTGCCCAGGTCATGAGCCTAGCACAATCTTCGTGGGAAGTCAACGCCCCTACGCATGCGGCTGGCGAAAAGCATAAGGTAATGAGGGAAGCACACAGCCAGGCTGAACCACGCGGCACAGGTGCGCCGGTTAGGTGATACAATACACAAACAGTGCCAGGCTGTCAGACGGTCGGCGCATGGGCGGCATACACAGTAATGCGGGGTATTCAATGAAAGCAGATGCACAAACGGAGGCCGCAGTTATGGCAGTTCTGGACGAGTTCAACAATGCCGTGGCGACACGCAACCTCGACAAAGTGCTAGGCCTATTCAAATCCGACCCGGACGTATTCTTACTGGGCTCCGAAGCGGAGGAGGGCGCCACCGGGCCCGAAGAGCTTGAGAGCTTTTTCAGGCGGGTCTTCTCACGCGACGTAGCGTTTTCGTGGACATGGAAAGAGTGGATCGTCTCGGCAAAGGGGCAGGTAGCGTGGGTTGCGCTCGACACTACGGTACATATGTCAAGCGAGCGAGGTGTGAAGACCGCGCCCTATAGGATCACGGCGGTGCTGGAGCGTCGCGGCGGACGCGGCGGACGGGGCGCAAGATGGTTGCTGGCGCAGTACCACGGCTCGTAACCGGCATAGGGCTAAAAGAACTAACGCTTAGGAGCTACCACTTGTCACTTTCAGATTTGAGTGTCCCTGATTTGCGCCTTTCGTTGTCCCTGGTTCACAAATAAACCAGCTGGTGCAGGAAGGCTGACCGCGTGGGTGAGAGATGCAGATAGCGATCCTATTAGGCTCATGCAGGCTATGCAGGGTACCGAGAAGTGATGACAAGTAGTCTCCGCGACTTCCTGAGATGACAACGCCTAGCAGGGCGTAAGCCATCGCCCCCCAGCACTATCCCCTGTGCGTGCGTGACGCAAAGGTGTATAATCAAGACCGAGCAGGGTAGAACACAGCCCACCGTCACAGTTTGAACCGCTTAAGGCCTTACAAGGAGGTCAATACAATGACAGCAGAGCAGAACAAGGCGTTATTGCGCAGGTTGCTCGAGGGAGCGGTAAACGAGAAGGATTTATCAATCCTTGACGAGGTATTAGCCCCCGACTTCGTTGAGCACGAACAGCTTGGACCCGGAATCCCACCTAACATTGAGGGGACCAAACAGTTCTTCGCTATCGCCCTCAGCGCCTTCCCCGACATGCATTGTGTCATAGACGATGTGATTGCCGAGGGAGACAGGGTGGTGGCCCGCTCTACTTGGAGCGGAACCCACCAGGGGGAATTCATGGGCGTCCCGCCCACCGGCAAGTCGGTGTCATTCCAGGTAATTGATATCGGCCGTGTGGAAAACAACAAGTGCGTTGAGCACTGGGGTCAAGCCGATTTGATGGGCCTACTGATGCAAATCGGGGCTATCCCCGCGCCAGGGGCTTAGCAGTAATTAGCCCAACATCTAGTGCGTAAGAAGAGCGCATTAGCGAGGTCGCGAGGGCAACAAGGAGGGAGCATGAGCCGAGCGTCATGCTCCCTCCTTGTCTGCCGCCTTCAATGGCTGGACGTCCACCCCTTCCGCGAACTAGACGATGGGCCGGGCGGGGGTCACCGGCAGGCCCATCGTCTCGTGTAAACTGGGGGGTGGGCGAACTGTAGTGCCTGCTCAATGCCCGGCCCCTCTGTTATCACGATGACACTTGTCGGGGAAGGGGATGCGGTGAAGATGCATCGTCCGGCGTTCGTCCTCCAACGTTGCACCATGGGTCCTATCCAGATCGGCCCCGTCGATTCCTTCCAATCGGGCGTCAAGCACGAGGAAAACTCCTCCTCATCACCTCGATCATAGGCCGCCCATGCTCGCCTAAGCAGCGCGATGTTGGCGTCACGCACACTACTCACACTTTCCCCCTTCTCAAGTGCGGGGAGCGGGCAGGTAGATCAACAGACCTGCCCGCTGCATCTCCTCACTGGAACAGTTAGTCTAGTGTGAAGGCAGGCCTAGTGGATATCAGGCCTGCCCACTGTGAACTTGACAAGAAAGGCAAGATCGTACCCCTTGTTCTTCTACCGACTAACTCTTCTAGTTTTGAGAGTTAGGCCGCCCACAATTAGCAACCCGCTGAGGAGCACCAGGACACCCAAGTAGGGCACAAACGGCTCGCCCGTGGAAGGCATGCCGACACCAGAGGACGCAGCGGCGGCTTTAGCTCTCCATTCGGCAGTTGACGAAGCGCTGTAAGAGAGTATCTTGCCGTCCTGCACCGTAGCGGTGGAGCCACCCACCTCCGGCTCCAGCCCTGTACCTTCAAGTTCCTTTATATAGAAGTTCCAGTCGTAGGTCACGACGTTGCCATTCGCTCGGTAGTTGCTCGATTCGATGCGAGCATTCTCCTCCGGGGCCAAGAACGCCAGCCATTCTCGAATTTGAGCCTTGCCTGCGTAATCGTTCTTGCCGGGAGGCTGGTCGACATCGTGTACGGTCGCATTGTCCGCGAAGAGGGCCAGCGCAGCATCTATGTCGTGCGCGTTGAATGCGGCATCAAGAGCCTTCGTGACCGCAATCGGGTCCTGATTCTGAGCACTTCGCTCCGCGAATGCGCGGGCCGGTCGTGCGATGGCGATTACTAATAGAGACAAAGAGAGCATGCACACAAGCGTAATAGTAGTTCTGAGCTTTTTCACGTCCTTATCCTCCTAGCTTTTATGCCTATATTCTGCATATGCAGAAAGTTGCTCAAATGCATCCTTTCGTCCCGGCGGGACCGCGACATGAGTAGCCTCGGCTTAGGATACCCCGGCGCAAGCAGGATCAGGGTTTCAGGATGAATGTCCGATATTGTAGCACCGTCGCCGATAGAAGTCAACACCCTCATAACGTAACGAGTAAGAGTTCAGACTTGAGGTTGAGGAATTTCCACTACATACTAAGAGGCATGACAGGGCAGGAGCTAGAGAAAGAGGTAGCAGCCATGCGGGCTGAAGTAGCCGACGCAATATGCACAGCTTGACAGGCGCTGTAATACGCTGTATAATCGGGCTGATCCATAGAGAGGGTCCCTTTTTATCCAAGAGCAAAAGGAGAAGTGCAATGGCAATAGAAGATGAAGTCCGAAAGGCGTCAGATCAATTCTATGGCGCATTGAACAGTATGGGCAACGGCGATCCCAGCCCAATGGCCAACGTGTGGTCACACAGTGCAGACGTCACGACCATGCACCCGCTCGGCGGGCGGGAAGTGGGCTGGGACACAGTCTGGGGACCGTGGGCGCAAGTAGCCCAGATGGCCTCAGGCGGGCAGGTTAAGTTGACCGACCAGTTAATTCAGGCCAGCGGGGATATGGCCTACGAAACCGGCGTCGAGAAGGGGCAGATGGCGCTCGCCGGGCGGGAGATGCCCATAAACCAGCGCGTCACGAACGTCTATCGTCGGGAAGGTGGGGAGTGGAAGATTGTCCATCACCATACTGATGAATCGCCCGCTATGATAGACCTTCTCAAGAGTTTGCAGGCCGGGAAGTAAAGGTACAATGGAGGTTTCTAAACCAATGGTCACTTTGTTTGCTAAGCACGCGGTTGAGGACTTCGGCAACTGGAAGGTCGCGTATGATGGTCTGGGGCCGACGCGCCACACCATGGGGGTCACTGCAGCCAGCGTCCACCAAGACCCTCAAGACCCCAATATGGTCACCATTACGCACCAGTTCGACACCCTGGACGCCGCAAAAGCCTTCGCCGGATCGGACGAGTTGAAAAATGCCTTGATGAAAGCCGGGGTGGTTGGGCATCCGGACATATGGATTGCCACTGATGTCGAGCACACGGGATACTAACATCTGCTCATGGTTTAATCTGAACACGTACCATAATGACAAGGGACGACTCAACGCGTAATGCCCGAACTGTGCATCCGGCCTGTCGATTGGACCCCTGTGTTCAAACCGATAGGGAAGCTGCTTGATCGGCAACTACAGCAGAACAAATGGTAGCCGCCCGTTCAAACGCCCTGTATGGATCACACAGTTGAGATGCTGCGTGCTGCACCGCTATGTCGGTAGTCCGTCATGCACTGACTCTACGTGCCCGTCTGAAAACTGTTCAGCATGAGCATGTTTCCTACTTGTTATCAATGAGGTCAGTCGGGTAGACTCCTCGGGTTTGATTCCCACTCATCGCTTGGAGTGTGTTATGAACTTGTGGCGCTGGGCCATCCAGGGATGTGAGCGGCAATAGGCCTGAAAGCTAAGTAAGGTTGCATAAGTTAGTTGCGCTCTTCTAAGGAGAAGGTAAGCTACTCTTCTAAGCGATAGTAGCTTACCCGATGATCCATGTACGATTGAAAGCTGTCAGAGCTTCTATCGGTAGAGTTGAGGGCCATTGACCCGCACGAAGGCTTATTCACTCACCTTACGCAGCCGGCGAATTGGATATGGGCTGCAAGCGCCTGTTGTGCGGTATCATCTGGTCGCGCATCCTAGCCGTCGACGCCATCCTTCACCTGGCGGTCGAACTCGGCGGCGTCATAGATGTCCTTGGACTCGGTTATAAGCCCGTCACTACCAAACGTCAACACCTCGTATCCGCTGAGCCGGATAGGTTTCCCTGCTTCAGCGCTCGTACCAGTTATCGTCCAGTGGAATTCGGCGCCGTGGGGTTGAGCCACCATTTTGTCCATGGTAGCTTGCATATCTGGGATGGCAGTCAGGTATGCCCGCGCTAAATCGGCGATCTCCTTTCGTCCTACCGACGGGGCGTCATCATTGATGAAATACGAGCCGCCCTCGGCATAAAACGCCGCTACACTCTCGGGATCGCTGGACCAGGCCTTTGCATAACGGTTTCCGAATTTATCCAACTCAGTTTGATCCATCTCTCTTCTCTCCTTACTGTGTGTACTTGGCGTACTTGCGGGGCGAAGACGATTGGGCGCTTCACAGTCCGCATAAGCCGCGATCATGCGGACTGTGAAGCCATCACGAAACAATACGCACCCAATGCGCACCTTATTGTGCTGCTGGTCTTGATTATATCATACCTACCTATAGCAAGATTGCAATGAGCCTGTTGCGCACTTTCTAGGCAAGCGGCTAGCCAGTTACTCGCGGTTGCTCAATGGAAACTCGTGAAGACTTTTGCAAAGTTACTTAGTCCACTGTGCGCCAGCCGACAGCTAAGAGATTCTCGACGTCCATGCCAACGCTAACAGCACTGACCTTACCATCGGTGATCCACGACACGTTGTAGAAACTCCCTGCCTTCTCGATTAGTAGGTCGTATTCATCCGAAAATTCTCCACTTTCGAGGAAGTAGCGAACGTGGTATTGCCCGGCAAAGCCATCCTCACCATTCTCGGGACCGCCTGTAGCTATCCCTGCGCCGCTGTAAGCGTTCTCGTATGTCCACCTCGCATCCAATGTTCCCGGCGCCTCGCCCTTGGTGTACAGAACAAAGCCAACATTCAGTCCATCCATAGATTGCACCTCCCTACCTCCATCTTACCTCCACCGGCCGCTCCAGCGCACTGTTCCCAAGCCTCTGACACTCGCTCACAGCCGCGAACCCCAGTCTCGGGAATCGCCAAGGCAGTCCTCTGTTCGCTTGAAGAGCTCCCACGCCTGACACTACAGCGACAATGTTCCTTAACTATTGCTGTAGTATCAGGCACGCTGCCAGCGATAGCCACCAACCTCATCCCCAACGATGCAGCCCCATGGCGGGAAGTTCTCGTGGGTAAAGACGACCAGGGCACCGGTCGAGGTCGAGGCTACATCGGCGAGCAGCGTACGGCGTGAGGAGCGCATCTGCTCCTGATTAGCCCACGGGACCATCCAGTCCAGGTGTTCGACCTCGGACCTGTGATGGAAGAGATCACCGACTGCGTAGAGCACCTCGCCGTTAGAGGACACCCGAATCATGGAATGACCGGGCGATTCGCCGGGCGCCGGCATCATCATCACGCCCGGCACGACCTCACGCTCGCCGTCGACCAGGTCCAGCAGGCTAGCCTGCTCGATGGCGCGGATGCGTGCCCTCGCCTCAGGCTCGAGATGCTCCTCGGGGGCATTCTCCCAATCGGCACGACCAAGCAGGACGCGCGCCTTCGGATAACGCGGGACGAGCCGTCCGTCACGCTCGACTGCAAGCCCGATGACGTGGTCAAAGTGGACGTGGGTGAGGAGGACATGGGTAACGTCCTCTGGTCTGATGCCAATGCTCGCCAGACCAGCTCCCACTCCCGGGGTGCGCGCTGAGCCGTGCCAGGCTTCCAGAAAGGTCACGTCCCACCTCGAGCCGGGGTCGTCGAGACCGGCGTCGATCAGGATAGTGGCACCGCCACCGGTAGCATCGCCGGTCTGAACCAGCAGGACGTGGATATCCATCGGCACTCTGGCTTCGGCGTCGGCATTGATCTCCTGCCTCCACACCTCTTCCGGCACCGTCAACTCGAGCGGCAAGAGTAACATCCCGTCGTTGATCGCGGTGACCGTTACGTCGCCCACTCGGCGGGACTGGACGTATTCACTCGTCTTTGCCACCATTTCGCCCCCTTCGAATCGGCACAGTCTATCCCAGTCAAACATTCGGCTTTACGGCGCCGGCAGCACGTACACCTCCACGCCCGACGGCTGAGTCTGGGAGCGGACAACGCATTGTGTCGCCACCTTGAAGTCCTCCGGCCTGTGGATAGCGTCATCTGACCCTCCTAGTTGCCTCCATTGTTGCCTCAGCCTGTGCTCTCCGCGTCATAATCTGGGCCAGCTCGCTACGGTGGCGCACGCTATGTGTATAAAGATGCATAAGCACCGCGATGCCATGAGCGCGTGTTATGCAGGGCCATTGACCGCACATCCCACACCCTAGCCGTCAACGCCATGCGTGAGTTGCCGCTCGTACTCGCCGGCGTCGTAATACCCTTGGGATCTCGCTACCAGCCCATCAGCGCCAAACCTCCATTCTTCGTATCCGCTGATATGAACATGTTTTCCTGTACCGCCCGGTCCGGTGTTCGTACCGTCTAACGTCCAGTGGAACTCTGCGTCTGCGTCTGCGCCGTCGGATCGGGGCACCATTTTGTCCATGGTCACCACCATATCCGGGAAGGCGGTCATGAAGCCCAACGCCGCCTTGGCGATGGCCTCCGGAGCGCCACCATTGATGCTTATCGAACCACCTTTCGAATAGAACGCCGCTACGCTCTCTGGATCTTGGCTGCACCAGGCCTTCGCATAACGACTTCCCAACCTGTTCAATTCGGTTTGATCCACCCCTGTCCCCTCCTTTCCATTTGTACCGCCCCGGATAAGGCAAGAAAGAACATGCAATTGCACACTCTATCATGCGACCATTAAGCTGTCAATATTCGCTCTGATGACGGTTGCACCAACAATCGCGGGTTAGCCCGCGATTGTTGGTGCAACCACACGTGAAAGCTGTCTTGACCGGCAAGCTCTCGCGTGATATGCTTCGTGCCACCAACCGCAGGATCAACTGCAGGAGCTTATCTTGGATCCAACTGGCGCTGGCGCGCGACTCGATATTTTCATATGGCAGGTTGTTCCCTGGCCGCAACTGCTCGATGATGCGTTGTATCTGGAGAAGCTAGGCTTCGGCACATACTGGATCGCGGATCACTATGCGCCCGTTGGCAACCCGGCCACCCCTGTATTGGAAGCCTGGACGATGCTGGCGGCGCTCGCAAGCCGTACGACGCGCATCAGGCTTGGCACGTCGGTGACGAACATCTCTACTCGGCACCCGGCCATGCTCGCCAAGCAGGCTGCGACGGTGGATCGTATATCGGGTGGGCGCGTTGACCTCGGACTGGGCCCCGGATACTATGAGCAGGAGCATAAGTGGCTCGGCATCCCTTTCCTTGCCCCGGGCGGCAGAGTTGACCGCTTGCGCGAGGCTGTGCAAGTAATCGATGGGCTGCTGCGCCTGGGTGGGCAGGGGCAGAGCGTGGAGCGAGTGACTTTCGACGGCGATTACTATCATCTCGAAGAAGCGCCGTTCGTGCCCCTTCCGGTCCAGCAGCCTCGACCACCTCTGGCAATCGCGGCAGACGGCGAGAAAGCGCTTCGGGTTGCGGCCAGGTACGCAGACATCTGGCTGACGCTAGGTGTGTACGATGGCACAGGCGAGGAGTCGCTGGCACGGGTGCGGGAGCGAGGCAAGCTGCTCGATGAGTACTGCACGGAGATTAGCCGCGACCCGGCGACTATCGAGCGAGCATATTTCGGTGGGTGCACGGAGGAATCCCCCTTCGTTTCCGCCGAAGCTTTCCGCGATTTCATTGGTGCATATCAGGAAGCCGGCATACAGCGCTTCATCTTGCCTTTCGCCAGCGCAGGCCAATTTGAAAAGTCGGTTGCCGCCGGAGAAGTCGCCGACCGCAAAGCCTTGGAAGCGTTTGTAGTTCGATAGCTGGGTAGCTGGATAGCTGGATGGCCGGGTCAATCGAACGCTTCCGGCAGGGGAAGGAGCATAGTAGACGTCGGCCCCGTGACCAGAGCAGCTGACGTTGCGGCCAACATCAATCCCCCTCTCGCTTCTAGCACTCAATGTCCACAACAGTTTTTCATGACCTGAGGGCCATCAGCGTCTAATGAAAATGGTCGACCTCGGTTATTTTCAGAGCAGGCTCTAGGTACGGAGTTGGAAGGGTCTCCTAGCCTCCAGGAATTGGCCTGGTACCTGAAGATTGGAGGTAACTCAATTGCCTACTCTTGGCGTACATTTTCGTTCGGATGATACTCATGGGCCGGTATTGGGTATGGCTAAGCTCGTGTTCGGAATGAACCAGTCCCTCGATGGCTACGTCAACCATGAGGGGTTTGCACCGGGCCCCTCGCTCTTCCGCCACTTCATCGAGGAGGCTCAGGGGCAGGCGGGCAGTGTGTACGGTCGCCGAATGTATGAGGTCATGCGTTACTGGGACGACGATCATCCTGAATGGGATGCAGACGAACATGCCTTTGCAGCGGCGTGGCGGAACCAGCCGAAATGGGTCGTCTCGCGCTCGTTGAAGTCGGTCGGCCCCAACGCCACTCTTGTTGAGCTGGTTGGGGATGATCTTGAGGGGGCGATCCGCATGCTGAAGGCCGAGCGCGATGGGGAGATCGAAGTTGCTGGCCCGACCCTGGCGCACAGCCTCACCGAGCTTGGCCTGATTGATGAGTATCGCATCTACCTGCACCCCGTGGTGCTTGGTCACGGCAAGCCATATTTCGCCGGACCCAGGCCGCCGCTCCGCCTTATGGCTAATGATCGGATTGGCGAGGATGTGCTCAGGTTGACCTACGTTCCTGCTTAGTCTCGCGACTTGCCGTATGAAATCGCCGCTGAAGTCTGGTTTTGGGTTGGGCCCAAAGCGACGGGAACGGCCCCCTTTCGTTGCGAACCCCAACGGCATTGCGCGTGCATAGAAGGCGACTATCCTACCATCCCACCAGCCCCTCCGGGATCCTGTTGGTCGGCCATCCCCCTTCGCTCATGCCCCGTTGCGGCCATGGTCGGGTGACACCAGCGCGATCCCGAAATGTGGGACCGAGGGCCGCAGCCGCTGCCTACCCTGCTGAGAGGGAGTTCGCCAGTGGTATCATCATATTTACAGGCAACGCCAACTGGCATGTATGGACCCGAGAAGGCCGGGCCGTGCTTCGCCGTTACCGTTACTACGACTGCATGAATGAAGGTGGGCCATTGCCATGACCCGAATCGAAGCTTCGCCCTCTTCCCTCCCCTCTCCCTTGCCGCGCTGGTTTGGACCTAGAGCCAGCCCCGATGATCCGGCCGTCTCGGCCCTGATCGCCCGCGTCGCGCACGGGGCCGGGTGGGCAGACATCGGCGGTTCGTTCAACCTCAACGTGCGAATAGATGCTGAGCCGCCGGTTGTCCTCCGGGTTCATAGGCCGTGGGTAACGCGCGGCCGAGTGGCTGGACTGCGACGCCTGCGCGAGCGGCTCCAGCGCACCCAAGTCCGAGTCGCTCGGCCGATTCGGATGTTCGGCTCCGACCTCGTGAGGGTCGCTGATCGTTGGGCTGAGCTTGAGGAGTTCATCGATCACGTGCAGCCGCCGGCGACCCAGGACTCCTACGTTCGCCTATTCGAGGAGCTCGGACGTCTTCACGTGGCGCTCAAAGCAGTCTGGGAGCCCAGTCCGCCCGAACCTCTCGACGACCACAGGACATTCGGCCAACTGCGTTACTCGGTTGGCTTCACACGCCGCCGGCTCGGACCCCGTAGCGAGCCGGTCGTGCGTCGGATGCGCCAACTGACTGGCGAGCTGTCCAAGCTCCGGAAGGGTGTCGAACTGCCATTCGCGCCGATTCACGGTGACTACCGCTTGGGCAACGTGGTCGAACTGTCAGACGGCTCATGGGTCACCCTGGACCTGGATTTTGCGAGGGTCAGGGAGCGGCTGTACGACATCGCGAGCGCTCTGAGCCTGATGCGCGACCTTCCCGGCGTCGCCACCAGCCTGAACCCCGGTGCACAGAGCGGCGCATGGCTCGAGCCGCGACTACTGCTCGACGCCTATGAGCGCACCGCTCCGGAACCCCTGACTCCCGACGAGCACCGTTGGCTTCCCGGGGCTCTGGCCCTTGTACCCTTGCACTGGGCTGCCACCACCGGACTCGTAGGAGACGGCGTCGAGGAGGCGGAGAGCGCAATGACCGCCGCCGAGGCCTGGTGGTCGCGCCGCGCTGAACTGTCGTCGTAGTCGGGCGGCTGAAGTGGACAACTAATCCAGAGATCTGATGATTGCTGCATGACAAATTTAAGGAGGCGTATATATGAGTGAACAGTGCCCACGGGCAGCCTTGTTCGGCACGGAGGAGCGAACGCTCTTCTCTACTATCCGTGGTCGGGAGTACCACCTGTCCGTCGCTCTTCCGGACAGCTACAAGACATCTACAGAGGCTACACAGACGTATCCCGTGATTTATGTGTTAGACGGTGATTTCAACTTTGGTGTGGCGGCTGGGTTGACACGCTTTAGCCATTTTTTCAGGAAAGTACCTGAGCTTATCATTGTCGGCATTGGCTATGACATGGAAACCACTGAAGAATTCGCTGCGTTACGAGACCTCGATTTTGACATTCCTGGGGTGCCTGGCGCGTCACCTGATAGTGTGTCAAACCTCTTTTTAGAGGCCCTTACGCAGGAGATCATCCCTTTTATTGATGCGAACTATCGCACCATTCCCTCGGATCGGACGCTGCAAGGCTATTCGTCAGGTGGCTTCTTTGTGCTCTATGCGTTGTTTCAGCAGCCGGACGCCTTTCAGCGCTATATCTCCGGCAGCGCGATTCTGAACGCCACCTATGATTATTGGATCCAACACGATGCGCAGTTGGCCGCGCACGACAGGAGCAATCCGATTCACCTTTACCTTTCAGTGGGCGAGTTGGAGGAGGAGGACATTCCGAACTTTCAGAAATTTGTTGCCTTCCTAGAGCAGGGCAACTACCCTGGCTTGACGGTTAGCAGCGAAATCTATGCCGGTGAAGGTCACGGTTCCGAGGGAATTGCGCTTACCTACCTGCATGGAATCGCCATGGTGTACCCACAAGTTGAACGCTAACAGCTACAGGAGTTACAGAAGGGGCAGAACGTTGCCCCTCGCGGAGAGGAAGAACGTCTTCCAAACGTGATAGGGCAAGCCTTCGACGAGTTGAGCATTGAGCAGAGCAGAAGATAGGGGAGGGAACAGCATGAACAACAACAACCATCGAATCTATACAACGAGCGTTGCCAGTGTCTATCCGCATTATGTTACTAAGAAACAGTCTGAAAAGTCCAAGAGAGTAGTGATCGTAGGGTCAGATTGGCCCAAGCACCCGCAAAATAGATCCCAAAATCAGAGGTTTTCGTCTGATTTTCGCTCCAACATTCTGCTAGATGAGCCACTAAATTGACTTTTCAGACTGTTTCTAAGGCTGAAAGAAAAGGCCGTACGAGGGCAGAAGTTGACGAGATTATCCGCTGGTTGACAGGTTATAGCAAGGAAGAGATGGAGGCGCAGCTGGAAAGACAGACAGATTTTGAGAGCTTCTTTGGACAGGCTCCGCAACTGAATCCGTCGCGGGCTTTGATAAAAGGCGTAGTTTGTGGTGTCAGGATAGAAGATATCGAAGAACCCACTATGCGAGAAATTCGCTACTTGTACAAACTAATCGATGAGTTAGCCAAGGGAAAAGCGATGGAGAAGATCTTGAGAACTAATCAGGCCCCCAAGCCCGCTTCAACTTCGGATAGCTAGTTTAGCCGGTATAGCTGGTACAGCTAGAGCAGTATGGAGAAATTGCCTGGTAAACTAGGAAACTCAACACAGGAGCAGGAGTTGCTGCGAGCTGTGGCTTTGTGGGCTGCCAACTGCGCCGAACTGGCACTTCCAATATTTGAAAGCCTCCACCTAACCGACACGCGTCCCCGAGAAGCAATTGAAGCAGGTAGAGAATTTGGGTTCGGTAAGAAGCGCGACAAAGCCCTCCGCATAGTCGCTATGTCGGCTTTGAGAGCAGGCAAAGCAGTAGATGAGCCGTCGAAACATGCCGCACGTGCGGCAACGCTCGCAGCTTCAGTCGCCTATACCCATACCGACTTGCAGACTGGCCTGCCTGGTATCCGTCAGGCGAGGCACGTGCTCGGACCGGCCGTATATGCGGCACTCGCCCTCCAAACGGCTGCAGGTGGTGACCCTAAGGTTGGCGAGGGTGTAGTTCGTCGTGCAATTGAGAGTGCTCCTGATGAGGTTCGCTATCTCCTCAAACATATGCCGCCGCAGCCTGGGGAAACTGGCCGATTAGGCATACTTTTTTATGACTTGGATGGAGCTTTGCGTTCGGATTGTAGAGCGTAATGCAAGTTAGCTCTACGCACGAATTGTTTCTCACAGTTAGGTGTCACGCCTTGCCTGGCTCAGCGCTTTCACCATGGCGGGATCCCTATGGTCGAAGAAGCTGCTTGTCTTCGTGTCTAGTGTTGCAATAGCGTCCATGTCTTCCTGGCTAAGCTCAAAGTCGAAAACGTTGATGTTCTCGGCCATTCTCTCCTTGCGTACTGACTTCGGGATGGCAACTACACCTCTTTGTGTCAGCCAGCGCACGATTACTTGGGCAATGCTCTTGTTGTATTTCTTTGCTATGGAAAGGAGTAACTCATTCTGGAAGAGGTTGTTTCTACCTTCAGCGAATGGCGCCCACGATTCGATCTGGACGTTGTTCTCCTGCAGGAACTTCTGGGTGTCGATTTGCTGATTGAATGGATTCGTTTCGATTTGGTTGACCGCAGGAGCTACTTCGTTATGCACTATGAGGTCCATGATCCGGTCGGGCTGGAAGTTACTTACACCTATTGCCTTGATCCTCCCTTCCCGGTATAGCTCTTGCATAGCCCGCCAGGAGCCGTAGACATCTCCGTATGGTTGGTGGATCAGGTACAGATCCAGGTACTCCAATTGTAGCCTCTGTAGTGATCGATCAAATGCACGCTTTGTGCTTTCGTAACCAGCGTCCGCAATCCATAGCTTGGTGGTGACAAACAACTCCTCTCTTGCTACACCGCCTCTATTGATTGCCCTACCGACAGCCTCTTCGTTTCCATAGGAAGCCGCCGTATCAATCAGGCGATAGCCCGTTTGTATTGCCTCGTAAACGCTCCTTTCGCACTCTTCTAAGTCGGGCACCTGGAAGACGCCAAAACCCAAGATAGGCATCTCCACGTCGTTGTTCAGTGTGACCGTCGGAACAGTTGATGGAATTGCTGGCATTGTAGCTCTCCTTGTTTTGCTTTGTGCCTGTAGCGGCATGTGGCCCTGGCGGGTCTACGAAGGTTGGTCAGTACCATCCGCCGAAATCTGCGATGACAGCGAAGGCAACACGGTGGCGTGGCTTAACTCCTGTGTCTTACGTGCGATGCTGGTCGCTAGCTCTTCGTCATGAGCCTCGACTGCACGCCAGTAATCGATCTTGAGCCCGACATACTCAATGTGCGCCTGTAGCTCGGCGATACGCCTATGCAGTTCCTGGAGATGGTTTGAGAGGAGCACCTGTAGTTCCGCAGCGTCGGCGGTGTATCCCCCTTCGGACCGCAACTCAAAGTAGCGCCGCATTTGGTCGATGGGCATACCTGTGGCACGTAAACAGGCGATGGCCTCCAGCTTAACCAGATCTGCCTGCTCATAGCGCCGATGGCCGCTCGATTCCTGGCGCTGTACCGGCTTGATCAAGCCGATCCGCTCGTAGTAGCGCAACGTATGCTCGCTCAACCCAGTCAAAGCAGCTGCCTGCTGCACCGTGTAGCTTTCTGGGGGCCTCACGTGAGAGCCGGAAGGGTTGGATGATTCTGATCGCTGCATCTCGGTCATTGGCAGAGCAGAATTCATGCTAGGTAATGTACTTTTCATTGGGGCTTCCCATCCTTTGTCGTAGCGCGGAAGTTCGATAGCGAAATCATTATAGGAAACTTAGAGCGCTCTAAGTCAAGGCCAGATACGAAATCCCGCCAAACGTGAAGCAGAGAAAGAGGGCCTGCCGAAATGGACGGGCCGTTAGCTGCACCAAAGTTATTATTTCCTTCGGGCGCGCTCAGGCAGGAACTTTGTGAGACCGTAGTCGCCGGGCGACTGGCCGTAGAGGGCTAAGAAGGCATCGGGGAGCATTGTTGCTGGGAGTCGGTGCTAGGAGGCGGTGTCAGAACTTATAATCTCCGTTGGAGTTCTTCAGGCGTTGGTTCCTGGAAGAACTCGATCCACGCCTTCATGCTTTCTTCGGAAATGTGGAAGCTCTCCTGTGAAGGTTGCGAATTCCTGACGGCAAGCCGCCTCAGTAGCTCCTCTGGGGGCACATCAAGAAAATGTACTTCACTGCCGGCTCCACGGCGTTTGGCTCGCAGCCGGTAATCGTCGCGTTCTTCTCGTGCCCAGAAGCCAAAATCGAGGATGACATTGGTTCCCAATTCCAACGCTCTGCTCGCGATATTCCAAAGCATAGCCTCGATGAAAGTATGCCGGGCATCATGTTCCGGCTCTTCTGCATCTTGACCAAAAAGGCCGATTTGCCACTCATCGGGTGTCAACCTGAGCGCTGACCGTTCACGTTCAAGCTTCTTGGCAAGGGTAGTTTTCCCTGAACAGGGAAGGCCAACCATCAGATGAAGAGTTGCCACACTTTCTACTCCTAAGGATCGTTTACAAGCTGCCTAACAACATATGGTTTATACGATCCATCGATCTCTCATGCAAATCCTCTGCTATGTCAGCCTATGCTCCACCGCGTACGCAGCAGCCTGCGGCATTCCGCGTACTAAGCGTCGACCCTCCTCGTCAGACGGTCGGCCCGCGCCATAGGTCCGAGGATCAGCTTGCTTGTCAGCTAGGTGTTTCTCGAAGGCTACGTACCCATTTTCCTTGATAAGTGTCCTCTCGGAAAGATAGATCGGCACAACCCAAAGTGTATGAGTATGGCTACCATCTGCGTGGTGAATTACCTCAAAATCCGGAGTCTCAAAATGAGGATGCGCCAGCAGTATCTCGGTCAAAGGTGACCCATGTACCACTCCGTGACCCGGTGAGCCAGCAATGGTATGCCCAGCACCTAGGTGTGCTGAGGTGAGAAAGGGGTAGGCCGACAAAGCCTCGAGAAGATCAATCAGGTCGTCGTGGCGCTCCCTAGAAAGCAGTACCAGTTCAATACGCCCTTCCGCTCGCAACTCGGAGGTTGACACTGCGGGCTGTGGCTGGCACCCACGGTTGCATGAACCCAACGGGCCCCCATCAGCGAGAGGCGGGAACTCCAGGATGACTACAGAGGGAGAAGCCGGTTGGGGCCGAACAGCAAAGCGCACAGCGCGTGCTTCCTGGCCGAAGTAATGCTTGTAGTGCTCAACGATCGCAAGATCATGTGCTTGTGTATCCACAATTGTCTCGCTACTAGGACAATACCTCGGACGTTTGGCTTCCTATTTGGTCTCTAGCGAATAATCGTCTGGTTGCAACACAGAAGTGAATATCGTTGGAGCAAAACCGCACCATCAAGCCAAGAGCGGAGTTGACATTGCATACCGGCATGAAGATTCCCGCAACGGTGCACCATCGCCTCCAACATATTGCGACGTCTACTATTCCACAAGAAATGGTCAGCTATGTCGGCCTCGGTGCCGAAACGTCGTAGGGCATCGTCCGAAGCGAGTGTCAGAACTCAACCGAGGCTCCGACAATTGGCACTCTGATTTTGAAACGGGGTTTTGGGACATAGGGAGACTGCTCACAACGTGCCAACTGGGTTCCTAGAAGCGAGGTCAAAGTGGAGCCCGAGAATCGGACCTTTTTCGGACTTACTGAAGGATACTGCAGAACGCCCCAAAAGGTGAATAATCGGTCGCGTGTAAACTGAAGGCAGTTGCACCGGCTCATGTCGCTCGTGGTTGCCAGATCAAGAGGCGCAGCAGCCAGAGAGTAAGTGTCACCACCTGCGACTCCTCAGCCTGTACCACGTCAATCACCTCATATGCCAGTGCTTTCCGTACCGGTCCTGGTCTCTCGAAGCCGTTCCACATTGCGTACCGGTGGCTCACCAAATAGCTTCTTGTACTCTCGGTTGAAGTAGGAGGCATCGTCATATCCGACGCGGTGGCCCGCACTTGCGGCATCAAGCCCCTCCCCGAGCATCAAGCGTCTCGCCTCCTGCAGCCGCAACTGCTTTTGAAATTGCAGGGGGCTCATTGCAGTGAGTGCCTTGAAGTGGTGGTGGAAGCCGGAGGGACTCATCCCCAGTTCGCGGGCAATCTCATCGATACGAAGCGGCTGGTTGAATTCGCGGCGCAGCCATTCTACCCCCTCGGCGATGCGGTGGGTAGAACTCCCCAGCGCCGCTATCTGCGCAAGCCTGGCGCCCTGCTCACCCACCAGCAGCCGGTACACGATCTCCCGCTTCACCAGCGGCATGAGAAAGGGCGCTTCGTCAGGGGAGGAAGAGGAGGAAGGGGAGGCAGGCGCGTCCAATAGTCTCATGAGCCGCACCACCGCATCAAGCAGTCCAGTGTCCAGCCGGCTGACGTCTATGGCCGTAACAGAGGACCGGCCCCGCGGCACGACGTGACCAGCCTCGACCATCACCGAACCCACCAGGACAGGGTCAAGCGTGAGGACCACGCCTAGATATGGACGTTCCGGTGATGCCTCAGAGATACGGCTGGCAATGGGTAGCGCGGTCGTGGCGATAAGGTAGTGTGCGGAGTCGTACTGGTAGCGCTTCTCGCCAAGCAACACCTCCTTGGTGCCCTGCGCGATCAAGCAAAAGGAGGGCGTAGACACTCCATGCGTGAGCGCTGTGGGGGTGGAGCTGCGGTGCAGTACTACCCCCTCCAACGGCTCAATTCTTCCATCCTCGGGGATCACTTGCCCCATGCGCGCAACCAGCTCCACACTGTTGGTCCGCGCCCGTTCCTCCTCGCGGTCCCACGTCCATCCCTCTGTACTATCTATAATATCCATCAAGCCACTACCCTCGCATGCCCTCTTCCAATGGCTCCTCCCATTGACCACTCCCATTGACCACTCCCATTGACCACTCCCATGACGGCTTACATTAGCCCTTTCAAGATTGCAGGATCATTCAATCATCCTGGACGATCATTCTACCACTTTGCAGTCCCATGCCTCCATAATTAGCAATAGACAGACGAGATTCCGCTCAAGGGCGACCGAACACATTTGGATTTTTGTTCAACGGAGGATCTCCAAGGAGCAGATAAGAGTGCTAGCATGCACTCAACAGAGACAAGTAAATGAGATAAAGAGGAGATATATCATGAGAGCAGCGATACTCTACGGCCCCGGCGATGTACGCATCGGGGAGCGACCCGACCCTAAGATCATCAAACCTACTGATGCCATAATCCGGCTGTCTGCCACATGCGTGTGTGGGTCGGACCTGTGGCCCTACCGAGGCGTTGAGCAGATCACCGGGCCCACGCCGATGGGACACGAGTACTGCGGTATCGTCGAGCAGGTCGGCTCCGAGGTCAAGAATATCAAGGTTGGGGACTTCGTCGTTGGCTCGTTCGTCATCTCCGACAACACCTGCGAGATCTGCCAGGCTGGCTACCAGTCCCGCTGTGTCCACGGCGAGTTCGTGTCGCAAACGATCGGCACCCAGTCCGAGCTGGCGCGCATCCCACTTGCCGACGGCACGCTAGTCGCCACCCCCGGTATCCCGCCCGATGACCTGATCCCAAGCCTGCTCGCCGCATCGGATGTGCTGGGCACCGGCTGGTTCGCCGCTGTCGCTGCCGAGGCAGGACCTGGCAAGACGGCGGCAGTCGTAGGTGACGGTGCGGTGGGCCTGTGCGCGGTACTTGCGGCAAAGCAGCTAGGCGCGGAGCGGATCATAGCGATGAGCCGCCACTCTGAGCGCCAGCGCCTGGCCCGCGAGTTTGGTGCGACCGACATAGTGACCGAGCGAGGCGATGAGGGTGTTGGGAAAATCAAGGAACTCACCGGGGGGCTGGGCGCGCACTCGACGGTCGAGGCTGTAGGCACGCAGGAGTCGATGATGCAGGCGATCCGAGCCACCCGCCCCGGTGGTCATGTTGGCTACGTTGGTGTCTCCCATGGCGTGGAGTTGCCAGGTGAGGAGCTCTTCTTCGCAGAGGTCCATCTTCTTGGCGGCCCGGCCCCGGTACGCCGCTTCCTGCCTGAGTTGATAGACCTGATCTGGAACCGCAAGATCGACCCAGGCAAGGTGTTCGACCTGCAACTGCCTCTAATGGAGGTGGCTGAGGGCTACGCGGCCATGGATGAGCGCCGAGCAATCAAGACGCTGCTGTGGCCCTAATCCGGTAAGGGGCTATAACTGTAAGGTCTGTAAGATGCGAGGCCCCTTGTGTCTCCTGATCTAATATGATCGGACACAGACCCACATAGAAAGGTTTTGGCATCGAGATCCAGCGTCTCGCAAACCACCCTATTGGCACTTTGAGAAGCTGGCTTCCCTATCCGATGAGCCTATTAGCCGCGCCGAATACCTAGCGAGACGTCTTTTCGTGTTTGGATTGTGCGGGACAATGGTGGCTGCGCAACCCCAGCTAATAGGTGAAATGCAGAGAGCTTTTTGACGCTCGCTTTGTGGAAAAACCTGATTGGGTTTTTGATCTTTGCCGTCGGTTGCCTCTTAATAGCTCGACCAGTGATTAGACTGGTTGGCTATTAGATCGCCAAGTATTCGCGGCACTTACGCTACTTCAAAAAAGCTGTGCTGTAATTCCTGCGCCGGTGCGGGAGGTAGCAGATCTGCGATTCTTTCTGCACCAACATTGCCAAGCTCTCTTGGCTCTAGCTTGTGAAGCCCGCCGCCATAAACCCGGCCTTCTCCTAGCAAATCTTGCGGCTCAATGGCACGCAATTGCTCCCATACATGGCGGATTAGGGTAGGGTCTTGTTCGAGCGCGCCGGAAAGTTGCGGCTTTGGGTAAAGTAGCAAATAGACATTAGCGGCGGTCGCCTTCGAGTGGTTGAGGATAAAGCGGAAGGTCTTTCTGCTCTTGTTGTCGCTACGTCCTATGTAGGTGCAGACAATTGGGGCAGGGGGTCTGTTCTCCTGGCTATACCAAGGCTTCCGGCTCTTGCATAAATAGCCCTCTGATACATCAGACTTGCCACCATCCAGGTAGCGCCACAAAGCCGGGAAATCAGCTTTCACCTCCCGCTCAGGTAGCCGGCAATCGAGAAGGAAAAGCTTCCTCTCTAAAAGTGGGTTACCGGCGTCGTCTGCTTTTATTTCTTCGTCCTGTAAATACCTGGGGCTTGGCAGTATTGGCTTGAAGAACTGCCAGGGTAGCCCATGCGCCTCTATCTGCTCCGGGGTCAGGATGAAGAAGTCATTGCAGCCGGTCGCAAGGCCGCGCTTGATGTGGAAGAAGTCTCTAAGTGTTGCGCCTGCTTGAACCTCGCGCATTTCAGCGACTGGGAACCTTGTCCATTTAGGCTCTGCCTTTAGTGCCTCTGCCGGTATGAGCTTAGATAGCAGCGGCTGGTGCAAACTTCCGCCAAAACTAAATTCCACGCTATGCTCTGCCGGCGGGGGCGTGTTTCGGAAGAATACGACGGCGGAGGAAACAAGCGCATCTGCAAACTGCACGTCGTTGGGGTCGAAGCGGTGAATACGAAGCAGGGTTACCTTGTCCAGCAAATAGTGTTTCACCGCCTGGCCGTAGTTCACATCCATGAACTCGCTGGGTATAAGCCAACCGGCCACGCCGCCCGGACTCATCCAGCAATGAGACAACGCAAGGAAGTAGCAGTATAGACCGGCCAGCCCTCCGAGCTGCGCACCGAAAACTGCCCTGGAAATGCTTTGCAGCCGCACCTTGTCGCCGTTCTTCAAATGATGGTGGCGCACATAGGGAGGGTTGCAGACAAGCAGGTTAAATCGGCCTTCATCTGCGGGAGGCGCTGCCTTAGTAAAGTCGGCCAGTTGGAGCTTGAGCCGGGTATCAGCCCATAGTCTACGGGCAGGGGCTTCGTAGTGGGCGTCAATCTCGTAGCCCTCGGCGGCTTCGATCCGGGGAGCTGCGCCGGCAGCGAGTAAGGCGGAATAGAAAGAACCTGTACCGATTGCAGGGTCTAAGTAGCGCACCGGCGTTCCGGCGGGTAGAAGCTCCAGGCCATAGGTTACTATGTCGCGTGCAAGTATGGTCGGGGTTGCAAACTGCCCTAGCTGATTGCGCTCCTGCTGCGACTTTTCAGCGTCGAGCATGATTTGCAGGCTAAGGCGTTGTTCCTCGATGCTGCTGTTTGTGTTGATCCTCTCCATAGCTTAAAGCCCAAATGCTGCCAGGTCGTCAATCCTATGTTCCCAAACCCAGTCTATACCCTCCGCTGCCTCATAGCCAAGATATCCGCCATCGAAATACCCGCATAGAAAGAGGTTGAAGCTAATAGTATCGCCGTAGGTACTTTTGAGCTGCGCCATTTTTGCGGCTTCCTCTTTCCGGCGCTTGTTTACGTTCGTAAAATCACCGGCGGACTTTGCCTCAAAGAAAATAGGCATCTCTCCTACGCTGGCGCTTCTTGGCATGATAACCGCATCAACGGGGATATTTATCTGAACGCCACCTGACAGTGCTACCGGGACGTTCAGGCGGAAACTGTAAGTTCCGGGCTGCAATTCACTAAACTTGATGCTGCTCCCGCTTTGGACTTGCTTATAGCCTTGAGCGTCGAGCCAAGCTGCAAT
>JADEYI010000713.1_pt1 | contig 37993 bp, 48 predicted proteins | sample 8542331 | NCBI WGS metagenome assembly JADEYI01 (sample SAMN16510988, study PRJNA670497) | mine drainage metagenome | isolation source: biofilm near Copperflume 1 | place: Germany: Marsberg coppermine Kilianstollen | collected 2018-02 | reverse complement strand
TATTATTATTATTATTATTATTATTATTATTATTATTATTATTATTATTGTTATTGTTATTGTTATTGTTATTGTTATTATTATTATTAATGCCATAGCGTGCCTCAGCTTCGACAGCAATCGTGGAGTGAACCAGAAAAAGTAAGGTGCAGTGCGCATGCCAGCCCTGAATGTGCACCCCCATAGGAGATCAGTGCCGCACCTCAAACACTCTGTCGAGCTCTGCAGCGCTCAGGGCTTGTTCTGCTGAGGCCCCCAGCTCCATATCCAGCACAGCATGCATCAGCGAGCCGCCAGCCGGCGGTATCTTCAGCAGTCGCTGATACAGCTGCCTTGCTGCTAACAGCCCAGATGTGTTCCGCACGGCCTGTACCGCCACTGCTGCCGCCTCTCCCATCCCTCCCTGCAAACAGCCCCAATCACCGTCGATCACAAGTAATATCATGCTCGCACTGCAGATCTTCGTCCTATAACCTTTCAGCGATCGCCATGCAGCACTTGTTTGCTTGCAACTACAGGGTGCAGACAATTGTACGAATTGGTGTACTATCAGAAAGGTTCCTTTCTGCCCGACACCAATAGCCGAAGTTATGGATTTCTCTGCAGCTTAGCTGTACTGCTTGAAAGTCAGGGGACGCACTCGGAGCGGCCCTTTTGCCGAGCCGCTGAGAACCCGCACGAGCTCATACACAAGGCCATCCAGCGGCAGGGACAGGGAGGACAGAGTTCTGAAGCCCACATTCCACAGCTCTGCCGCTTGAGAGGATGGCAGTGACCTGACCGCCTCCAGTGCCAACGCTTGCGCGCTCTCCCGATTCGCATCAGTGCCCTGCGAAGTCAACCACACATTCACCCATCAGCGCCCTGCAAATACCACCACAAATTTACACAGCAAGATCGATGCAGCTCACAAGGACTCGCCACTACAGGTCAGGAAACGCTTATACTTTCTAAGATGCGAGGGAACATGTACGACACAGTCCAAGCTGTAGACCTGCGCAGAGGCCTGCTGAGCTTGCAGGAGCAAGCGCTGCTGCCACAAAGCCGCAGAGCCGGGGCAGCTCTGGCACGCACGCGCCGCAGCCTCCAGGGCCTTCTTCACGCGTCCAAATCTCAGTGCGAGCCTGGGCCACTCTAGCAACAGCGCCTCGGAAGCCCGGCCTTCTGAAGCCGCCTTCTCGCAGACCTGTGCGAAAAGTAAGCATTGTGAATGTCTTTGCTGTAATCTTCCCCAAAAATTTGACGCATGCATTTTTGCTTGTCTGCAGCGTCTCAGAAGCACTCTAGTGACAGCCTCACAGAAGCACTATAGCTACAGCCTCTCAGAAGCACTATATTGACAGCTTAAGAGAGCAGCATCAGTGATACTTGATAAAGCAGCAAATTGGTGTGATGACAACAACAGCCTAGAGCGGTGCGCACCTCCAAGAGAGCTTTAGCGAGCTGCTTGGACCGGCCCTTCAGCTTGGGGAGGGTAATTCTCGAGTCCCCTGCAGCAGGCGCCAGCTTGTCCAGCTGCTCAGTCAGGAAGGCCATGTAGAGATCATACATCTGCTCGCCCTGCATGGCTGCCAGCCCGCTCTCGTAGACAGCCACAGCTGCCTCCTCTGGGGAGCTGGTGGAAGCTGACGGCTGCTCTGGCGGATGCTGAGTCAGCCAGCGCCTCGCGCGCAGATCCCAAGCCTCTGAATCGGTGGGGAAGTCCGCCTCCAAGCTGCTGTAGATGGCCTGGTCACATGGCAAGTTTGCTTCATCAACATGAGCTGCTCCTTCACATCACCTCAAAAGCCACCTTCAAAAATGGTCATTGGAAGAGAGTCAGCAAAGAATAGATGCACTCAAGCTCTTGAGGTGTTATGCCAGTTGCTGTACTTTTAAATTTGTCTCAGGCTTCTCAAGACCTCAGACTCCAAAGCAGCAAACATTCGCAAAGCTCAGGACTCACTTCAGCGATCGATGCTGCACCCGGGAATGAGAAGCCCGAAAGGATGTCCAGGAACCTCTTGCGGATGGCCGCCTCCTTTGGAAGCTCTGCCGTCGCTTGCTTGAATACGACCGTCGCGACCGCGCCGTTCAGGACCATTTGCACGGCTGCCTCCGACTCCTCTCCAACAGAAGCAGGCGTCTCAGCCTGCGCCCCTTCCACGTCCCCAGCCAAGCCACCTACACAGCACAAGTCATCATTGTTAGATTCTCAGATCTGCAACCCCACATGCACGGCACTGCCACCCGGGCACCGGCCCTCCACAAGCTCACTGATTACTTACCTTCAACTACAGATTTCTCTAGTGCAGATCGCAGCACAATTGACGAGCACATGTGTGTTGGGAGTGTAGCGAAAGAGCTTGTGACTCGCCGCACCTGCTGAGGCGATGCCCAGGATCTTGCGCCGCGTGCGCAGCGTGTGCGCGTACAGCAGCTCCATCCTAAAGTACTCTGCCCACAGGTCCGCGCTGCCAGGGCACATGCGCAGCCCCCGCTGCATCAGCGCGCGTGCGGCCCCGGCGTTGCGATTGTGCTCAAACTCCCATGCGCTCGCATGGATCCACAGGCTTGCCTCGCGCGGATGCAGCTGCAGCGCCTTGGTCACCACCTGCCGGCAACACGCTAAGTTAGGACCTTGCCTGTTGTGAGCAGGCCACTGAGCACAGGCTTGTCTGTGATGAGAATTTGTTCTCAGGCGGCCCTAGACAGGCAGACATGGTGATGTGTAGCGGATGAAAAGCGCACTTGGGAGAGCTTGCGTGTGCTGTCGGAGTCCTTGCAGAACTGCAGCCAGGATGACCAGAGGCGCATGTCGCCCCTGAACTTCTGCGTGGCACGCTGATATATGAAGTGGATCCGCCGGATCATACCATGATCAGCCAGGCCCCGCTTGCCCTCCAGTCCCATTGCATCCTTTCGTAGTTTCCTCAGCTCTTCAAGCCTGCTCTCGTACTGCACGTATCTGCAGGCACACATTGGAATGCCCATAAATCAGACAGTGCTTTCATCATTTGCATGACTACGCAACAATCGCATGCCAGTGAGATGCTGTTTTCTCAATCAATTATTATTCAGCAAGTGATGGAACAGTACCTGAGAAAGTCTGCCTTTACAGCTGCGCGGCGCTTCAGACTGTACTCAAAGTCTGTGCGCTTCTTCACGATCTGCCTGATTTCTGCCTTGGAGAAGTACCCCCTTTTTTCGAGATCCTCGATCTCTGGGATCATCTCCTCCATGATTGCCCGCACATTGTCCGCCATTGTGCCAGATGTAGTTGCAGCGAAACAACCCGACCTCCTTTTGAAGTACTAGCCCACGGGTTGGTGACTAGGAAGGATGGACAGCCAGGAAACTATGCATGTACCATAACCACGCTTGAAATCAATGTTACGAAATATTTAAGAACTGAGAAAAGGACTGCACTTTGATCAGACCCTGCACACCATTTGCATCGACAAATTTGTATTATTGCTAGTGAGCAACATGAACAGCAACAATCTGATCATTTATTATGTAACCTCATGAAATACCTTGATACTGCAGATGTTTACGAAGTACTTTGCAGTAAGGCAAGATTGATCTCGAACTGTCGCCGCTACAAGAAATTGGAAAAGACCTCTGTCCGACGGCGTGTTTTCGAGGTCCCCCCACTTTTCCCACGCTCTGCTGCTTGCGAATTCTCTCCCAACTTTGGTGCAGAACGTGAGGTTGTTTCGCAAATATCACCAGCAATTGAAAAGTTGATTCTGTAATATTGTACATATGAAACACGGAGGAGAACAGGACAGGGTCTGCAAAGACCTCCACGGACCTTGAACTTTACACTCTACCCGGCATCCTACTGTGGAAGGAACGGTAGCCTGTAGGCAGCAATCATGGCTGCAACGGCCCAGGATCCTTCAGCACCCTTGCGAGGTCCAGAGAAGAAAGATGAGGATAGAGATGAAGACAGTGAGTCCTGCGAAGATCATCACACTTCCAAGCTGTTCGCTTTTTGCTGGTCCTATGGTTCTGCAACAGCCTGCAATGGATGTGCAGCTGCATTTGATATAATGTTGCATTGGTGACAAGATTGTCAGAGACTAAAGTCTGGTTGATTGACAAGGCATTGCTGTGATGCAGCTGAGTATTCTCCGTTCTACGCTATCGAGAAGGGGGCTGTATTGCAAGAGGCCAGATGCTTTAATGATCCGCACATTGACCCAAGGCGCTGCCAGCAGGTGAAGAACTCGTCTGTTTGAGGACGTGCATGTTAGAGGTGCCTGGTATCTAGCTCCTATTTGGCACAAGCTTTGCTGTCACACATAAATTAACGAATACTTCTTTGCAGGTCATTACAAAGCTTCTGTACCTCCTCACTCAAGGGGAAACCTTGACAAAGGTGCGAGCACAGCCCTGTCTTGGTAAAATTCTTGGGTGACCCGCTTTCCTTGCATGCACCATGTCATGAGGGTGCATTCTAACAATCACATATCATGGACATGCAGAAAGAGGCATCGGAGGTCTTCTTCAGCGTTACAAAGTTGTATCAGAGCAAGGATGCAAATCTCAGAAGGATGGTGTACCTGGTCATCAAAGATGTCTGCCCTGGGGCGGACGAAGTCATCATCATCACAAGCTCATTGATGAAGGACATGAACAGCAAAACCGACCTGTACCGGTCCAATGCCATCCGGGTGCTCTGCTCTATCACAGACTCGCAGCTGCTGGGGCAAATAGAGCGGTACTTGAAACAGGTGACCAGCCCACCCTTGCACCCAGTGTAAAATTCCTCTCCCCTGCTGCTTATCACCTCGATGTCATCATGTACTTCATCAAGTAGTTCTTTCCCTTTTGAGGCGCCAAGGATTGGAGTGCCGTGTGAGACTTCGCAGACTGACAATGCATGTACACCAACAGGCGATTGTGGACAAGGCGGCTGTGGTGGCGAGCGCGGTGCTGGTGAGCGCGCTGCACCTGCTGGGCCACAACTCAGAGATCGTGAAGCGGTGGACGAATGAGATCCAGGAGGCGGTGCAGAGCAAGCACTCCATGGTGCAGTTCCATGCCGTGGCGTTGCTGCATGCGCTGCGCGCCAACGACCGCCTGGCCGTCAGCAAGCTCGTCACCTCCCTCACAAAGAGCAACGTCCGCTCCTCCCTCGCGCAGTGCCTGCTGGTCAGGTGAAACCCCACCCTTGCGCTCTCGTGCTTGCCGTTATGCGCAAACTCCCTGTGGATTGTCGGCTTACAGCCGTCCCTCAAATGGTTGGTGATGCAAGAAAGGGACATATGCCATCTGGGCGGCAATCCAGTGCTGTCTATTGCCCTGTGAATTGAAAGATTTGGTGCCAATTCAGGCGACAATATATGAACTCTGATCTGATAGTCGGTGTGGGTGTGGCCGCAGGTATGTGGCGCAGGTGATCGCGGAGTCGACGGCGTCGGGCAGCGGGCAGCGGCCCTTCTATGACTTCCTGGAGAGCTGCTTGCGGCACAAGGCGGAGCTGGTGATCTTCGAGGCCGCGCGCGCCATCGTGGCCATGCCAGAGGTAACCAACCGCGAGCTGGCGCCCGCCATCACCGTCTTGCAGCTCTTCCTCACCTCCTCCAAGCCCGTCCTGCGCTTCGCCTCCGTCCGCACCCTCAACAAGGTGCGCCTTCCTTCTCTATATTCACCCTGCACCCGCCTCTGGGAAGATGACACACCTGCGTTCTGCCTGCCAATAAGCATGCAACATGAAGTTTGCGGCAGCGGTGCTGCAGCAGGCTGCACTTGTGGTGCGTGTGGAAGGCAAGGTTTTAGTACCCATGTTGTTGATGATGAAGGGAGGTTCAGTGCTGTACCAGGGCAATATGTGGACCAGAGATTGCAAGGGTGGGCGTCTCGGTGAGCCCCAAGGCTGAGGAAGTAGCGCTGATGTCATGTGTGACAGGTGGCGATGACTCACCCGGGGGCGGTGGCGGCGACCAACCTGGATCTGGAGGCGCTGATCAGCGACAGCAACCGCACAATCGCGACGTTGGCCATTACCACGCTGCTCAAGACGGGCAATGAGGGCAGCGTGGAGCGCTTGCTCAAGCAGATCGGCTCCTTCATGAGCGACATTGCCGATGACTTCAAGATTGTCGTCGTTGAAGCCATCCGCTCCCTCTGCCTCAAATTCCCCCAGAAGTGCGCACCCCCTCACACACGGTCCTTTGGCCCACACTCCCCATCTGCCGTTCTTGCATGCATGCGTCACCCAAATGATGTCAGACACTCATAACTGCATGTTCTTGCTTTTGGAAGGTGGATCAGCTCTTGCTGATTCCAGCGCTGCATCTACTGCCAGCGTACTGTCCCCTTACTGCGATCCCCAAACCCATCAGCCACTGACGCATGCACTTCAGGGTACAATAGTCTTGAATCTGATCATCACGAAGGCAAGATGAGTGCCTTTCTGACCGGGGGCGCTGGCACAGGTACCGGGCGCTGATGAACTTCCTGTCCAACGTGCTGCGCGAGGACGGCGGGTTCGAGTACAAGAAGGCCATCGTGGACTCCATTCTCATCCTCATCAAAGACATTCCCGATGCCAAGGAGCCCGGCCTCGGCCACCTCTGCGAATTCATCGAGGCATGCTCATGAGCCCTCTGCCAATAGCCGCAGCATGCAGGGCCACAAATTGAAGGAAGCTTTCATAGGAACTGCCTGCCTTTATTGTCTTGTGGCAGCTCCACGTCGTTGCCAAGCACATTGGTGTCTTCTCTGGTGCTTTCAGAAGGCTCTGGCCTTGTGCCATGCCCCCATTGCGTGCGTGCAGCTGCTCATTTTGCCAGGCCCGTCTTTGCATCCCGCCTTTCCTTCCAGGTGCTTTCATGACTAGCAGGTCATAATGGCAGCTTAGACTCTAGGAGTGGATAACATTTCCAACACCTTAGGGCTTACAATCCTTGTCTAAAGTCGTTGGGTGTGTTGCAGGACTGTGAGTTCACGTACCTGAGCACCCAGATCCTGCACCTGTTGGGCGTGGAGGGCCCCAAGACGAAGGACCCGGCCAAGTACATCCGCTTCATCTACAACCGCATCATCCTGGAGAACGCCACCGTGCGCGCAGCCGCCGTCTCATCCCTCGCCAAGTTTGGCGCACTCGTCGAGGACCTGCGCCCGCGCATCCGCGTGCTCCTCTCCCGCGCTCTCCACGACAATGACGACGAGGTGCGCTGTTTGTTCTCTTCTTCTCTCACTGCAGCAATGTTGATGGCCATGCACTCCTGCACAGCAGCTCAGGCTGCATGCACGCATGATGGTGCGTATAAGGTCTGATTCCTTGCTGGGAACTCGTGGTTGAGCCCATGAGTCTTTGTGTCAATATTTTTGGTTTGCAACCATCATTCGCTTGAAAAGAGAAAGGTACATTTGTTTTCGCCTTCAAAAGCCTGGGAAATAGCTGTATGCCCCAAAAGGGGTTTCAGACTTATGGCGTTGTCCCAATAAGGAATGCGTCCCTTTATGGCCAAGCACGGATATGGCTCAATCTACTGCCGGTCCTCAGAATCATGTTCAGGGCTTGTGAGACTATTTCGTCCTCTGGCTTGACAGTGTATGCTTTGCTGTCCTGAAACAGGTGCGAGACAGGGCCACGCTGTACCTGGCAGAGCTGGACGGGAATGCCGGCGGTCCCCAGGCCATCGATGTGCAGTGGAACATCCCTCCCAAGAACCTTGAGAAGAGCCTGCGCGCCTACCTGGAAAACGGCACTGACAAGCCCTTCGACCTGGTGAGGCACCAATCTTCACTTCCTGTCCCTCGTGTCAGTAATCCAGACGTTGAAGGGGTCTCACTGAAGCAAAGGCGGTGCTGACGGCTTCCCCATGCGCTGCTGTGCAGGCGTCAGTGCCCAAAGCCGTCCCCCAAGCGCCGCAGAAGGACCAGAAGAAGAAGTCTGGGCCTGCAGCCGTCTCCAAGCCGGTACATTTCTCTTCGCCCTCCACACAGTCAGCAATTTCCAGAGCAAGATGACACAGTTTCTAAAGGGTCGGCTGTCTGTTGAGCTCCTCGTGTATGAGACAAGCAGCTTCACAACACAGCGGTGCATGAGCGGAGCGGCGGCTCAGCGGGTGTCGACCCAGGCAGGAGCTGAGGTTTGCGCGCAGTAGAAGTGCATCTCAGCAAACTGAACCGTCTCGATTTGTTTCGATCTCAGTTAAAAGAAGTGCTGGGGATGTTCCGTGCAGGAGCCGGTGAGGGCGTCGCAGTATGTTGACGCGCTGAGGGACATCCCGGAGCTGGCGCATGTGGGGCCGCTCTTCAAGTCGGCCGAGCCGCTGCTGCTGACGGAGGAGGAGACCGAGTACAACATCGCGGTCGTGGTGCACATTTTTGCGGCGCACGTGCTGCTGCAATTCAACTGCACCAACACCGTGCAGGAGCAGGTCCTCGAAAATGTCAGCGTCGCGGTCGACCTCTCCGAAGCGGTGCGACCCCTTTTTCATGTATGATGCTGCTCACTCAACCTTCCTGCCCGCCTGACATCCTCAGCCTAGCAATAAGAGCGCCCAGTATTGTCCTATTCTCAAGAATTTTATAATGATCAAATGTCCCTAAGCTTACCCGGCTGACGTGGTCTTCCACCATGTGATGTCGATGCTGGTGATACCACCAACAGCCAGAGTAAGCTCAGAAGTTCCCGTCATTCATACGCAACGACAAGCCTGTGGGATAACATCATCTTTTCGGATGGTGCAGAATGTCATGCCCTTGCTTCTCGCAGCGGCGGCTGAGTGTTTCAAGGCGACTTGTAGGTCTCAGTGTTTTCCCTGGGGTGTGGCAGAGTACATTTTGTTCTGGCACTGGCGGCTGAGTGTGATGGGTGTGGCATTATGCGCACAGGAGGAGTTTGAGCAGGAGCTGTCGCTGCCGCTGGCGCGCATGGAGTACGGGAGCGTGGGGCAGACCTACGTGCTGCTGCAGCGGCCGCCCGACTCCCTGTCCATGGGCAAGCTGGGCGCCAACCTCCAGTTCACCGTCAAGGAAATCGACCCCTCCAGCGGTATGCACCCTCTTCCCGCTCTTTATATCTTTCTCCAGCTCAGAGGTTACTCCGAACGGCCGCAAAATGCACATTGAACATGCCTTTCCAGCCGCTTGGCATGGTGCTGTACACCCACGGAGGCTGCAAGCTGCCTGTTGCATCTCTCTCTTATGGTGCTGTTTTACTCAGGAGGCAGAAGTTCCAGGTTGGAGGTCTTGGTAATCTTGGCAGAACTGATCTGACAATGTCTTGGTTGGCTGCAGGCGAGGCGGAGGAGGATGGGTATGAGGACGAGTACCAGCTGGAGGACATAGACATTGGGGCGGCCAACTACATCAAGGCGGTGCCCGTCTCCAACTTCCGCAAGGCCTGGGAGGACACCGACCCGGCTTCCGAGATCAGCGATGACTACGGCCTCGGCGTCCGCGACAGCCTCCAGGTAAGCTCACGCCGCCAGTCTCACACTGTGAGTGCTTTTTGTAATGCGCACATCACTACGTGCGAGGTGCTCTCGGGTGAGATGTGGATCCCAGCATGGGTGGCGATTGGAGGAGAAATGACGGGTCTGATGGAGATCTCAGGCTTGTTGGGATGGTGTGATGTAGTGGATCGCTTGTGAGAAGGGCAGCGTGTCGGATTTGCTTGCATCTCTTGCTCAGTGCGTTTGATGTCTTTATCGCCGAGACAGTCTATGCTAAGGAGCCGCATGCAGAGAGGCTCATTGCTCTCTGTATCTCCGAAAGACTCTGTGCTCCTGAGCCGCATGCACAGAGCACGGCAGAGTGTGTGCTCAGGAGCCCCATGCAAAACTGCACAATTGCTCCTTTGGTCGTGGTCTGTTGAGCGGTGTGTGTGGGGTGACAGCCACATGCACAACTGCCCAAGCCATCCCTTCTCTTGCGTTCTGACGAGCGTGGTGTCTGGTGCTTCACAGGATGCGGTGGAGGCGGTGATGTCGATCCTGGGCATGGCGCCCTGCGACGGCAGCGACGCGGTGCCGCCCAACGCGCGTAGCCACACGCTGCTGCTGGCCGGGCACTTTGTGGGCGATGTGCCGGCCCTCGCACGCATCAGCTTCGGCATTGACATTGGCCGCAACGTCGCCATGAAGCTCGTGTCCCGCTCCGACCAGCACGAGATCTCCGACTTCCTCCACCAAATCATCCAGTCCTGATCCTGACTGGCTCATGGGCGCCTGGCACTGCTGCTGCAACCTCAGCGTGGGATCTTGTTTGGCTCAGGGCGCCCGTCTCCATTGCAGCATCTTTGCCGGTGACATGCGGCTTGTAGCACCACTGCTGCATCCTGAGCATGTTTTGCAGGGGGCATGCGAGTGGACTGGGTACCTTTCTGTTTATGTGTTGTAGTGAAGAGCTTGATGGCGCAGTGGAGGGCAGCCAGTTTCACTGTTTGCGAGGACACAAGAGCTGGTTGCTTTGGTATGAGTCTGCGAAAATTTGTAATCAAGACTCGTGACTGTCGAGGACGGCTTGTAGTTGCCAAAGTCCCATCGCATCCAGTCAAGCACTGTGGTGGGCCGGGCATCTCTAATCTGGTGATGGCGGGCCTCCCAACGCGCGCACTTGATGTCCACCTCGCAAATTACCCTCTCGAATGTGAGAGGAAATGCATTCATTTCATGGTTGATGTGCCAGAGCCTGCATCCCTCCCCTTGTCTTGACCTGCAGACTTACCTAGCTACCGACACGTATGGAGCCTTCTCCGACATATAGGCCTCCGAAAGTTAGATAGGATTTGAACGTGCGTAGTCTCTAACCAGTAAATTTGACTCAAAGCACGTATGCCAACCTTCCTGTGAATCTCAGATTCAGAGTCTGTCGCCCTTGGCCATTTGAAAACACGACAAAGCGAGCTGATCGTCATCGCAGTATGCCCTTACTCATCCCATTTGACTTCACAAGAGACAAGAATTTTACAAGAGCTGTTCAAAGTCAGCAAAGAATGTGTACTATGATTATCTCTCGGTACAGGCGTGCTTGCACATATCCAAAGCGGTCGCTTGGCCTATCAAAGACCGCGCCATTGCTTTGCTAGAAAGTCAATAGAGTGTGCAAGCTGAGTCTTTCTCTCCTGAGATGTAGTTACGATGTTTTATTGACAAAATGACATTACAGGTTGACGAGAGTGGTGCCAACAGCCTTCGTCACAAGTTTGCTGAACATGAGCCAGAAGGTGCTGTGGCAGTGCAGCAGTCTCTCTCCAGGCGTAACTTGGGGGAAGTCTTTCTGCACTCCAATAAACTCTTCGAGTGAGTGTTGTTCTCACTGGCGGTGTTCACATTTGTTTGAACGAGCTCGTGGGACTAACCGAGTTCTCAATGCTGAATAGATGATGCGTTCGGGGCCCTCAGCTCATATTTGATTGCCTACACTTCTTAGACATCTTTCGTGTTTTGTGTTGTTTTCCTTGCTTTATCCACCACGTGATAGTCCTGGCAAGTTGCGTTGCCTACAATCTGGGAGGTCACCATGTTGCCTGTGCAGCCTGCCACAGTCCATCCTGCCAGTACCTTTCATCAGGAATGGCCCTTTGCTCTTGGGCAAGCAAGGATCGCTTAAATCCTGCGCAGCTGCTGTTATGTACCGTTGACCCCTCTCAGTGTGAGTGTTACTTGTCCCAGGCCGGACGACACAGCGGCGCCTTCGGCTATGTCCGTCGATGAAGCGGCGCTGATGGCAGTGTGCCAGAACCAGGAGGACAAGGCCAAGAAGAGGGCGGCCAGGAATGCGCAGCGGCAGCAGCGCAAGGTATCAACCCATTGGATCCTCATCAAGCACAGCAGCTTAGCAACCTCATACCGGATCACTGTCTGAATCGGTGTGAATTTTGAATGTCCGGGCACAAGCATCAACAAGAGACTGCAGTTTGCATGATGTCATCCTGCAATCTGGCCCCTGGCTGGCGGGGGGCGGTATAGATACTGAGCACCGTGCCCACAATAAATTGGGTCTTGCTTGGATCTGGCGAGTGCATCATGGGGTAGGATTTTGGCAGCCTTTGACTGCACCTTGTCTGCAGACGCACCTTGCCTCTTGGCAGGAGAATCGCGTAGTAATATGTCTTAAGTGGCAAGTATCTACGCGGCAGGACACATGGAGAGAGAATTGGCGGAACATATGAAAAGCGTGTATAAATAACTGGATATTCTTGCCAAAGTTTCTGCAATCATTGGGGGTGCAGGAGCAAAGGGCCCAGAAGAGAGCGCAGCAATCTGAGCAGCGAGCCGCAGAGATGTCTCAGTACGACAGGGGGGGCTTCCTGCTGCAGGCTATCGCATCCCGAGCCAAGCCGGCGGGGGTGAGCTACCTTGCCTTCTGGCCGCATTGGCATCATATATATACAATGAGGCTTGACTTGTAGGTGAAATGATAATTAGATATTATAATTAGATATGATAATTAGATAAAAATAATTTTTAAAAGGAAAGGAAAAAGTAAATGTGTGGGCAGGGCTGTTCCGTGTTGTAGAATGCCTGCCAATAGCTTGCTCTTGAGAATGGGGAGGTGGGGATGACTGATGTGACCTGCTCAGAGGAGGGCAAACAAGCAAGCGTGTAGCGGCAAGCCACAAGCAGGCAGGAGAGGCACAGGACAATTTTTGTATATTCAGCTAATTTTCCAGTTTACTCATCGGCCAAATTTTGCGCAAAGGTGGTGGAGAGGCAGTCGAAGCTGAAGCGGCCGGAGTTGCTGCGCTACGCGTCGCGGGTCATGAAGCTGGACAAGGAGGGGGAGAGCTTCATGCAGAAGCTGAACCGCCTCTTCATGGAGGCCGGTGCGCCCCCTTTCTTTCCCTACACCCTGCTTTTGGGTATTTTGCATCACTTGGCTGAGGTGCTCCTTTCTGATTGTCTGCCTGGCCAGAGTGGAGTCACAGCCCTGTGATGCACACTGCCCACCAGAGGAAGAGACGATGCAGCTTTGCCGTAGGTGTTCTCACTTTCTTGCCTTGGGGAGGTGTACATGTGCAAGATGCGGATGATTCTGGCATGCAGGGTGCCCGCTGCCCAGCATCACAGTCGAGTACAGGGACATCCACATCGAGGCAGATGCCCTGGTCGGCACAGCTGCAGTTCCCTCTTTGACCAAGGCCGCTTGGGGCTTCATCAAGGTCTGCATCCTGGCCCCACAGTTACACCAAGATTGTCCTCTTGTGACCTTGAAGTGACATGTTTAAAATAATGAGAGCGCGCCTGCATCAATCAGAATGGAAATCGTCACTGAGCAGGTCAGAATTGAGCAGTGGTGATTCCCAATTGGTTGCCATGCAGGAGGTGCTGAGGATCACAGAGATGCGCACCACGCCTCTCAGGTCCCTCGATATCAGCGGCAAACTCAGCCCGGTGCGCGCGTCTACTTTTCATCCCAAAGTTGGAATCTGCATAGGGGGCGCTGGCTTCTGCGTTCTGCAGAAGCGGAAGTTCAAGCCAGGGAAGGGTATGGTTTGAATGGTGCAGGGAGTGAACAATGTGTGGGCTGTGCAGGGCCGGCTGACTCTGCTGATGGGCCCACCCCGGAGCGGCAAGTCCCTCTTCATGCACTTGCTGGCAGGTGCGGCAGCCACCTTCCAACTCTTATGAGCGCGTGTGGCATCAAATTAAAGAGAAATTACATCACGTTTGGCTTCTGACCTCAGCGTTAGAATCTGCTCTGCAAAATGATAGTATTTCATGGGCAGTCTGTCACCAAGACACTCAAAGTAGCTCAGTGGCAGAGTGGTGGGCTCATAACCCACAGGTCAGAGGATCGAAACCTCTCTTTGAAATTCCCTTTTTGCGCGCTTTCTCTCTGCCAGGGTTTCCTGATGCCTTTTTATTGCACCCTTTCCTCTGCATATGGTGTGACCTCCTTTATGGATGACAACTCCATCACTTTTCGGTATTTGAACTGCTGATCCCGGACTAGAAACAATCATGGCCACCATTTTGGAGGTGTCATGCCATCAAAGGCACTTAAATGACTGTTTGAGGGCGGTACGGTCATGTGCTGCTCAGGCCGCCTCAAACTTTCTGCCCTCGACAGCTTTGAACTCCCTCGAAACTTAATCCGAATTCGAAACTGAAGTACTTGGACTTCAAAGATTTGCTGTGCCATTACAGGCCGTCTGCAGCGCTCCAAGTTCCTGCGAGTGAAGGGGTCGGTGCTGTACAACGGGCGCCAGCCGAAGGAGTTCAACATGGCGCGCGCAATTGCCATGGTCGACCAGATCGATGTGCACACCCCCATTCTCACCGTGCGCGAGACGCTCGAATTCGCCCACATCTGCCAGGTATAATATTCATGTAGCTGACACTATCTACTTATCCATGCATGGGTGTTCTGTGAGATGGTCGTGCTCGTTGTAGATGAAGCTGCTTGAGCAGTGGGCTGGCTATTTTGTGCCCTTGGACTGCCTCAGAAAAGCTGAAGCCGTGCCGAAGGCAAGAGTCCAGGACGTGGAAATATGTTTTGGGACTATTCTTTGGGGCTCAAAGGTCAAAGCCCGACAGAGGGATCCAGTGAGTCCCAAACGCTGCGCAATAGGAGGTCAGACAATTAAGCAGCAACCGTTTAAGAGCTACGAAATATCAGAACCAGCAATTTACCTTCCGAGAAAGACGCGGTGTCAACACTGGCTTTGGCGGGCGGCACGTGCCTACAAGCCATGGGAGTCCCTTCAACAGCCCCAGCTTAATTCTTCTTTCATGCATTGTTGCTCTTGCGCAGAACCACTTTGATACGTCGGAGTCTCCCCAACAGCGGTCATGGTGCGGCTTCTTAAAAAATCCATGCACGCGCGCAGAACGGCTTCAATGCTCCAGAGTACAACCCGGTGGAGGCGCTGCGGCGCGCGCGGACGGAGCACGGCGAGGCGCTGAAGGCCAAGATCATGGGCGCGCATGCCGAGCACGAGGCCGCGCTCCGAGCACTCGACGAACACGTCTCCATGCGCACCGACATGTCCACCGCAGACACCGACGACATGGTGCGGCCAGCTGTGATGTATTATCACCTTAAAATACCAGCCTAGCTCAAGGTGGAGAGATGCATTTCTATTTTTTGCAAGCAGGGAAGCCATGGCTCAGGTTGCCTGGCCATTCCCTGGCATGCTTGACGTGCTCTTGCTTCTGTGTCTGCATGCACGGCACAGAATCTTCAACACATAACGGACACTTTCCTTGGTGTGCTGCACTGTGGCTGCTGACAATTCCCTTCCAGTACCCCCCTTGCCTTCTGCGTGAAGAAAATACCTGCGGCATTGTCTGCCATTGTAAGAGGAGATGTTCCTAGGCAAATGCATTACATCATTGCTTTCAATGAGCGCCTAGGACAGAAGGGTCAGACAACTCAGCTGGAGCTGTCGTGTGTTGCCAGGATGGTTTTGATGACACGTCCACAGACATCAGCAGCATGCCCAGCACGCCCCTGAACAGCCTTCCCGAAGATGTGCCCCGGAATCTGCCGCCGCCGCCACTACCGGAAGAGGATGAGCCGGCCAAGAACAGCAATGAGGAGTTCGAGATGTTGCTGGCAAAGGTGCGGCCTTTGCAACAACTCCTGTAGCACTCCCATGTGCCAATGTCCGTTTGAGGGGCATTATGGAATCCTTCAAGGCAGGGCGTCATCCAGCAAGCTCACCACCTGCAGAACCTGCACAACATTTTCGAGAGATGAGCATTTTCAGTCCTCAGCTTGAGGTCCTGCTCTGCACTATGATAGGATTGTATTCCCAGTCTGTCGCCAAGACATTCGAAATAGCTCAGTGGCAGACTGGTGGGCTCATACCCACAGGTCAGAGGATCGAAATCCCTCTTCGAAACATTATTTTGCACACTTTCTCTGCGCCAAGCGCCTTTTATTGCAGTCCTTGCCCTCAAACGGTGGACAAAATCACTGCATGCACTTATTGTTGGTCGTCTGCACCTAGATCTTCAGACGCGCATAGATCTACTCCTGCCAGTCTGCATGCACAGCATGCAACCGCAATTGAGGCTGTGGGTTGATGCGCGAGCAGGTGTGGGGCACGGGGGTGCGCATGGAGATAGTTATGCGTACGCTCGGTCTGGCGCGCGTGGCAGACACCAAGGTAGGAAACGCCCTCGTGCGCGGCGTCAGCGGCGGAGAGCGCAAGCGCGTCACCAGCGCCGAAATGCTTGTCGGGCCCAAGGTGCGTCCCGCGCCCTAGTGACAGTCGTTTCACAGTAACACTCCATGTGTCAGCCGCAGCAGCTATGCACCTTTCCAATGCGTGCATTCCTCGCTAGCATTTGGCACGTTTTCAGCGTGCACACGCAAATGTCCAACGGCTGTTTGGGCTTTACTGATCTCTAGCTGGCCTCAATGCGCTGTTGAGGCATGTTGGGGAAGACTGTACGCTGCAGAGTGTGCTACCCACCATGAGCCCAGACAAGGCGCTGTTGCATTGTGCTGAAGCAAGAGTGTGGGGCGCAGAAAGTGCTGCTGATGGACGAGATCAGCACGGGGCTGGATAGCGCGACCACGTACACGGTGGTGGAGTACCTGCGCAACATCACGCACCACATGAACCTCACCACGCTCGTCTCCCTGCTGCAGCCCTCGCCCGAAGTCTACAACTTGTTTGATGATGTCCTGCTGCTCACCGACGGGTGTGCGCACATGTCATCTGCAGCCTTCGTCAGCCAATATTTCAAATCGACCCTTAAACCATGTCCCAAAGTTTATTGACTTTGCACTGCGCAACATGATCGGTGTTGCATCCCGGACTATCAAGCGGCCAGCGACACGCTTGCTGGCTTGCGGCTCTTTGGGTGTCAGAGATGATTTTATAAAGCAAGCACATGGCGGGGGACTGGGCAGTGAGGGCGTCAGTGTGGCTTTGACGACAGTTGATGATGGGAGGAACCGATTGTGAGGTGGGTTGCCTTGGCCAACAGCTTGAAGCAAAAAGCGAGTATGAAGCGGGGTGGTGGTGGGGTGCAGGCAGCTGATGTTCCACGGCCCGGTGCACGAGGCGCTGCCGTTCTTTGCCAGCCTGGGCTTCAACTGCCCCGTGCGCAAGGACCCTGCCAGCTTCCTGCAGGAGGTCACCACCCCCAAAGGCACGCCCCTGCTTTCCCCCTTTCCGCTATGTGTCACAAGTACGGCGTGCGCATGCTGAGAAGCAGAGTCCTTGCGCCAGGAAGCGAAGCATGGAGTCAGGGGAGCCATGAAGGTTTGTTTAAGCCAGCAAGAGACAGTTCTTGAAGTAGGTTGAGCATTGATAAGACATAGATGACGAAGCCCGGGCCCTGATTCAGGAGACAAAGTTCATCGCCATGAGTGTTGACTGTTGATATTGTTGCATGTGAAAATGGAACTCCGCGGCGTGCACGTTGCCAAGACGGGTTGCTCCTGGCGCGAGCAGGGCAGATGCTGTATGCCTCGGAGGAGCTGCGCAGGGAGCGGGGTCTGGACCGAAAGGGCAAGGCGGCGCTGGGCAGCGGACGGCTGCTGGTGAGCTGCGAGGAGATGTCGGCCGCCTTCTGGGACACCCAGTGGGGCCGCACCATGCGCGACGAGCTTGACAACAAACCCTTCGGACCGTGCGCGCTCTTTCCTCCCGCAAACTGCCCTTATGACCCTGACATAATAAGTGTAATTGTTATGCACTGAACATGAAGGTGCCAGCTTGACCTGCTGACATGACGTCCCGTTATGGAAAAAGGCAGGGGTGCAAAGACAGGTCTGCCTGTCATGATTAACTATTCTGCTGGGTAATGCCGCTGGGTGTTTTCCTGGAACTAGCATGGAGGCTGACATGCAGCACCTCGCACAACCTCCAACAGCAGCCACATCTTCTTGAGGAGGGCTGCGCATTTTCTTATCAGCAGTATCAGGCGGTCCGCTTGGATCCAAGTGGACCCAACAAGGAAGCTTGGACGTGCATGGGTTTCTCGGTTGCAAGAAGCCATCTGTAAAGGCTATTTTTTGGGGCAGGGTACACAAAAAACGCAAGACATCAATTGATAATTGTACCTACGTCCTAAGCTGTCGGCTGCAGGGAGGACGGCCACCCGGGCGCGCTGACTAAGCAGGCGTACGCGCTGACGTGGTGGCAGGCGGTGGGCGTGCTGCTGGACCGCCAGTGGAAACTCACCATACGTGACAGCGCCCTCGTGCGCGGACGCATCATCCAGGCGCGCGCATGCTTAGTCACAATGGCATTAATTATCAATTTGATGTCAGTACCTAGCTGTTTGCAGTGGCGTTGCATCCAGCCATACTCATGCAATGGTCAAGTGTGGTTATTGCACACTCCGCAGGCTGCTGCCAGAAATGATGACGGTGAAGCGTGCATTCTCCTCTGACGGACTTGCGCTTTATGGCTGTGAATGCCAATTGATCTCTTGTCACCCGCTTGAGATAGGGGCTTCCCTTGCAAGCTTTCAGCAATTCATGCCAGCCAAAACAGATACTGGTGTCCACAATAGATGTTCAGTTGTCCTACACTCTGTAAGTGCCCCGAAGTGCCCCATAGGTTCCATCAGTGAAGTCAGGCTGAGTCTGCTCTGTGCTGGCAGGTGGTGGTGATGGCGCTGATCATTGGCTCGCTGTTCAGCGGCCAGAAGCCGACGGCGGCCGACGCACGCAACTACTTTGGCGTCTCCTTCCTCTCCATGATGTTTCTTTCCATGGGCGCCATGCCCGAGATGGGCATCACCTTCGCCTCCAAACCGTGCGCGCCCTTCCCTCTCACTAAAAAAAATTGTGCCTCTTTAGGCGGAGAACACTGTGCCTGGGAAAAGACTGCCAGAGAAAAAAGTGCCAGTGCCAGGAAGATTTTCCTGGACTGAGTTTTCTTTAAAAGGAAGCAAACCTCCTTGATCTTACTGTGTGGCTCTTTCCTGATGTGTGCTGGAAAGTGTCGGCATGAGCATGCAACTGCTATAAATTGTATGGTAGTTGCATAACTTCTCCCCTACTGAGAATTTCCAGCACATGTCGGTCAGCTTGATGTCAAAGTGCGCATGCAGGATGTGGTGTCCGTGTCTTGTAATCAGCTTGGTCCTGGCTGGTACCATCATTGGGAGTAGCAAGTGAGGGTGTAGTTTTTGTGGGTGCAGGGTGATATTCAAGCAGCGGGACAACAGATTCTTTCCTCCGAGCGCATATGCCCTGTCGCTGCTGCTGGTCAGGATCCCCTTCCAGCTCGTCGAGGCTGCACTGTTCACTCTTGTGGTCTACTTCTGGGTCGGTGCGTTCACGCTCTATACCTGGTATCTTTGATAACCCCTTCATCCACAATTTGCTTCTGGTGTATCAGTCAGACTCCCTTCATGCGCTGCACTGTCACAGCTGACAAGCAGCTCACCTCGCTCATTCCTCGTTCTGAGTCTGAACCGTAAGCCTCAGGTGACCCTTAAGTGGGGCAATCCATTACATGACATGCAAGGCAGGGACGCTTGAAGGCAGTCCTGGCTCGTTCTATGGGAGAATTAAATTTGGCCATGAAAAGGGCGTAATGGTAAAGGAAGCGTGGGAAAGTCAGAGACAGACAGTGGGTGTGCTGCTGTTCTGCAGGCTTTCACGCTGCGCCCAGCACGTTCTTCACGTTCTACCTGATCTCCATCGCGACCATGCTGCAGATGTCCGCTGTCTACCGCCTGCTCGCCTCCGCATGCCCCAACACCGACATCGGCACCGCCGCCGGTGCGCCTTTCACAGCTCTTTTGCCCCAAGATTCCAGCCATCTGGGAGCAACCTCTCCATCACCTGGGCTGATTCATTGCTTCAGACCGCGTCTGCTCTTTTGTTGGGGCAAGTGCGCGCTACTGCACTCTCTTGGCTGCATTGCATGCAAGCCCGCCTACCCCAGATCGGCGGCGTACAGCATAAAGGAGGTCTCATTGTCCCCCTCATGGCCACCAGTGTTGGTGTACAATTTGGCAGTCAGTTTCAGGTGTGTAAATTTTAGAAGGGTTTGGGGTGAATTTGAAGGGTAAGGATGAATGGAAGGTAACGGTTAAAGGGGTTTGCATACTGACAATCTCCTGCATGCAGGCGGCGTGGTGCTGCTGGTGCTGATAGTGACGTCGGGTTTCGCCATTGTTCGCACGGCCATACCCCCCTGGTGGATCTGGGCATACTGGATCTCCCCGTTTGCCTACGGCCTCCGCGCGATCGTGATCAATGAGATGACTGCCTCCGCTTGGAGCTACGCTGATGCCACCACGCCGCCCGGCTCCACTGTGGGCATCCAGGCGCTCGAGAGCTTCGGCTTCCAGACCGAGCGGTGCGCGCGCGCCCCAGCGCCTGTCAAACAGACTCTTTGCTCGGTTGTTTACTAGTAGTATGTACTTGCCATTGCTACAAAGAGGCAGGGTGTGTCTGTAGACAAGCTGCAGGTAATGGCTGCCAAAATCCTTCCCTTTGTTGGACCCGCCAGAGTCACGCACGAGCAAATCAGCCGTGGGCATGGCGTTGAGAATTGGTACCTCCCGCTGCCAGCGGAGGACTTTGCTCATCATCTCTATCAATTTCTCAGCAGTCAGTGCAGTCTGCAAATCTGCATCATCGTCTAAGCTTGAAGCAGTTTTGTCTGGACGTCTTGGAGTCTCTTCATTTAGGAGTAATGGATGGCACTGTCCAGCTGAAAGTGGGTCAACAGATATTTCTTATACGGAGGCTCGAAAAATTCCTGGCTTGCCAGCGCCTTGTTTTGTGACCAGCGATTTTTATAGGGGTTCTGCTTTGTGGCCCTAAAGCAATATACTAACTTGACAGGATGTGGATCTGGATCGGCATTGGGTTCAACCTGGGCCTGGCGCTGCTCCTGACGCTGTGCTCCGGCATCGCTCTGACTTTCTGCAACCCGGTCAAAATGCGGCCGACGACCGCCGCGGATGAGTCAGCCGCGAAGTCGGCTGCGGCCGCCGTGGAAATCCGCAAGAAGCGCACCGAGCGCTTTATCAAATCCGGTGCGCGCAGCTTCTTTTTGAGCCACCCGCAAGCCTCCAAATCTTTTGATTGCAGAACTCCATTTACTTGAAAGTATGGAATGGCACAATTCCGGAGCCCTGGTAGGCGTGAAAATGCCGCCTGGGCGCAAAAAGTTGTCCCCCAATGCGCCTCAAGATCTCATTACCGCCTAGCATTGGGGATTCTATTTGGGCAGATTTAGATTTCTGTTGCTGTGGTGGTGTGATCTCCACCGGCGCCTGTGATACACCAGTCACGGATGGTTGGGAAAGCCGGCATTAATACATGCATAGCTACAAGATGATTGTATGCAAAAGGACTAACTGCTACTTGGTTCCTCAAAATTTTTGAGGGGATTGCCGTCTGTGAGCAGGCAGCTCTGCACCTCCGCTCCCCGTCAAAGAGCACAATTCTGCAGGATATAAACGTTTTCGTTCTGTTGTGCCTTTACTGCATCTAGTGACACAGCAATCACCGGCGCGTGGGGAGGCAATCACCAATACATGCAGAGCTTAGTAGATGAAAAAACGCAAATCTAACAATTGCTATCTTGTGTGCAGCGCGGCTGCGGAAGGCGCACGCGCATGTGGACGTCGAGGCGATGGGCGCTGACGGGGCGGGTGACCTGGCCTCAAGCCTGCCCTTCACACGCATCAGCCTCGTGCGCTCCTGAACTCTTTACTCTATAAGTGCCTTGCTCGGATGCATAAAAACAGGCAACTCTGTGTCATGCCTCCTGACATGACTGCCATGCACAGGCACAGGTGTGCAGATGCATCAAATCTTGATGAATTTCTGAGAAGCTTAGGGGTTCTGTGGGGAGGATATCAGTCTTTATGATCGCTTTTTCACTTTGTGCTCAGCTGGCCTTGTAGCAGGAAAGTCTCCGCTTAGCTGTGAAGCCACCCTCGGAAATGGTCCAGGGCAGAGAATGTGCGGGGCTGAGGAGCGCGCATGCACTTTGCAAAAAAAATGGGCATGGAATTTAAAATGGAAATGGAAAAATCACCATAAGACCCTTGAAAAAATCACAAAAGGAGTGCGCATGTATGCGCTGAGCAGGTGTACCGGGAGCTGCAGTATTTCGTGGCAATGCCGGGGAAGAAGGTGGTTGGGGAGGACGGCAAGCGCCAGCGCCTGCAGCTGCTCAAGCCCCTCTCCGGCTCCGCCGTCCCCGGGCAGCTCACCGCGCTCATGGGCGGCTCCGGCGCCGGCAAGGTGACCCGCGGACCCGATGAATTTTTTGTTCAACCACTTCCTAGGTTATATATTTTTTACCCTTCATTGACTCAAAACCCTAAATCCACCATTGCATTCCATGTGAAAATGAATTACTATAAAGGCCCCTTCCCTACAACCTAAACCATAAATCCCAAATCATCTTCCCTATATCCTAGGCTAAGTGGGTGAAGAATAATGTCATGGTGACCCGTGCTATTTAGTAAAGTTTAGTAAGATTTTGAAGCACGCTTAGCATCGCTGTGTGCCGGCCGTAAACAGGATTGTATGTCTGCGCGAGGGAGCCTGGTGTGTTGTGTGCGTGGCAAGTTCGGCATGTATTCTTTTTGCAGCCATCAGCAGAGGCTGTGCAAGGCGAACGGCATGTATATGCCTGCTGCATGCCTGGGGGTTTGGGGTGCTGAAGGGCAGATGTGCAAAGAAGTGGATGTGGGGCTGACAGACTTAGTGTTCTGGGGGTGCTGCGCAGACAACGCTAATGGACGTGATAGCTGGGCGCAAGACGCAGGGCGAGATAAAGGGGCAGATCCTTGTCAATGGCTTCCCCAAGGAGCAGAGGAGTTGGGCGCGCGTCGTGGGCTATGTGGAGCAGAATGACATCCACACACCCCAGGTAGGGCCGCCTGCCCAATCCACCCCACAAAGATCCGGCCAGACAGTGCCCCTGTCCTGCACCTTTTGCTGTCAATACCATTGCATTTGCTGCACTCATTTGTTTTCCAGACCTCTGTTCTGCTCAGACCGGACCAGACCAGAGCATTTGTCTCTGCTGGAAGCATCTCACTGCTGAGTGGGACCAACATGTTCCGCATGGAAATCCTCCGAAATCCTCGACAGGAAAACTCATTATCAGTCCTGGCTGATAGAAGATCGCAATGCTGGGATGCAAGTCTGAGCCGGGCATAGCGTGCAGGTTGTTGTGAGAGAGGCGCTGGAGTTCTCTGCGCGGCTGCGAATCCCCGAGTCGGCCGGCCGCAAGCAGGTGCGGTTCTTCATCTCCGGCCTGCCCTGCAACATGTGATGCGTGCCCAGCATGGTTTGCCTGCCGCCGCACCGTCACAACTATCGTGACTATATTGGTTCTAATCAGTCTTACTAGCCACTAGTTGGCTGTGGCATGCCAACCCAGAACCCTCCCATCAATTGCTCGCCAGAGGGTCATCTAGCTAGTACCTTTGGGTCCAGCACATGCGGAAAGCAAGTGCCAGAAAAACAGTTCTGCAGCGCATGCGTGAAGCGGATGCCTAGCGATCAAGCTGGCACCTCAAGTCCAGTGGATCACAGAGAAGTGAAAGAGGAATGCAGACATCAAAGTAAAGCGAGCGCGATAAGTAAGGAGAAAGGACTGCTTCGCAATGCGACCTTTTATGCTCTCGTGAAATTTGCAGAGGCAAATGCTTGCAGATAAGATTCCCAGGAACCTCACCTGCAATGCGTGCAAATGTGATAGCAGCGGGGCTGGCGGCTGCGCAGATAGAGGAGCACTGAACATTACAATGCATGAAGCAAGTCCCATGAAAACAATGATGGGCGTGTGCACAGATAGAGCAGTTTGTGGACGAGGTGCTGGACATAGTGGAGCTGACTCCGCTGAGGGGGCAGCTGGTGGGCATCCCGGGGGTCAGCGGCCTCTCCGTGGAGCAGCGCAAGCGCCTGACCATCGCCGTCGAACTGGTTGCCAATCCCTCAGTCATCTTCATGGACGAGCCCACCTCCGGTGAGGCGCTTGATCACATCTTGTGCCCCTTTCTTTTTTCGCTTTGACACCTCTGGGGTAATGAGATTTAAGTAACCTGAAAATTTGGTACATGGCATGAGAATTCCATGGGAGCAAGTCTCTGAGAAGCAAGATATTGCTAAAAACGCGATTAGATGCACCAGGGCAAGTCAGTTCCTGATTCTCCCACTGAGCATGCATGCGGGCACTGTTGTGCACCATAATACAGGCGCCTTGCCTCTGTTGGCAGAAACACAATTTCGTTAATATAACTGAATTAAAAGTCAATGGGTGCTCCACACTTGACCCTCACTGGGGCAGGCGCCGTGCATTGCAAGCCATTGTGCCAAGGTCCCCACTTCCTCACAAACATGGCATTGATGCCTTGGAACAGTTGCAGACCCACAAGCAGAGCCCACTACATCCAAGCCTGGCGATTCCATGGCAGCATAGCGTGCTGGACTCCTTTGTTGAGCTGTGGCGCCATTATGTGCAGGGCTGGACGCGCGGGCGGCGGCGATCGTGATGCAGAGCGTGAAGAACGTGAGCAAGAATGGGCGCACGGTGATGGTGACTATCCACCAGCCTTCCATCGACATCTTCGAGGCCTTTGACGCCCTTGTGCTCTTGCAGCGGGGTGGCAAGGTGCGCCCACACGCGCCGGCGCTTGCCGCCCGCGCGCTGTCAGGATTCTTTGCCTTATTAACATTGCCAGTATACCCCGCCCTGCCTTGCCGCACCACTGCTCACTGAGCCCCATGAGCCTCAGTTGGCGGTCTCTTGCAGCAGGTATCTCGTTTCCTTTCAGAACAACAAATGTTGCGCAGCAGCTGGGACTGCCTGTCATGAGTGAGGAACACATATTCTTGTGCTCACATGTTCTAAAAACTTCTCTATGGGTGTGTGCAAGGATCTGTCCAGATAACAAGCATGGGAGTGCTCTGTTGCGCCCAAAGCCCTGGTCTTGAACATTGCCTGTGCACAGCTCACCAATGCCGAGATGCCTGACCTTGGCCGCTGGCTCTGCGCAACTAATCAATGCAGCATGCATGACAATGAACATGGCTGTCTGCGCGCAGTTGATATACTCGGGCCCACTGGGCGCGGAGAGCAGCGCGCTGATAGGCTACCTGGAGGCGGTGCCGGGCGTACACCCCGTCCGGGCAGGCGAGAATCCGGCCACCTGGATGCTGGAGGTCACCGGCGGCGCGTCCATCACCGGCAAATCCGTCGCCGCCGCCGTCGACTTTGCCGAGTACTACAAGGTGATCCATGCGCTTCCTGCAGTGATCTCTGCCTCTAGATTTGACTGACTCTGATGCTGAGATGCCGTGGTGCGTCAGGCTTGGATGTCTGTGGTAATGTTTCCTCAAGTGACTTCTTTTAGAATCTTGAAAACTTTCTTTTCCTGTGGCAGTTGGATGAAAGTATGTCATCAATAAAGGGTCCGGGATTGCTTTCTGCACAGACGTTTGCACGCTGTGAGTGGCACAGCATCATCATTTGATCAAGCATGTGGGGCAGCACTCACCGCAATGCTGCTGGGGTTGCAGGCGAGCCAACTGTGGCGGGACAACGAGGCGCTGATAGAGGAGCTGGCGAGGCAGGGAGAGGCGGAGGGCGCCAAGCTGGCCCTGAAGGGAACGTTCGCGACGCGGCGCGGGACGCAGTTTGTGGCGCTTGCGCGCAAGTACCGGCTGAGCTACTGGCGCAGCCCCTCCTACAACCTCACGCGCATGATCATGACGCTGCTCATCTGCCTCTTCTACGGCACCATGTTCTACGGCCGCGGACGCCTGCCCACCACCGGTGAGATCAACCCTGTTTCGATTCCTAATTCAAACTCAAATTCAAAACAAATCTGCACCAGAAATTCAGGCAGTTGCTGCATGCTGTGGCGCTGCCTGCCCTCCGGCGGTGAGATCGCCCCCGATCCCCGTATCAAAATCAAATTCAGATTCATATCAAAACCGCATCAGCAAACAACGCACCTGCTGTCTTGTGTAGCATGGTTATATAGGTGGATCAATTTGCGGAATGTAGGCATCGTTTTAAACCAAATCTCCCTCATGCTAGTTTCTTTTGTGCCGGCTGATCAAGTGAACAGTGGTCCTTCAGCGCCGTTGTGAATTTGAGGTGGCATGCGCTGCAGACCAGATTGCATATTTCTGCCTGGGGTCCGATGATGAAATGTTTGTGCTCCCGCAGGCGCCAGGATTGGGGACGTGCAGAATGTGATGGGGGTGCTCTACTCTGCCACCAACTTCCAGGGCATGTTCAACCTCATGAACGTGCGGCCCTCCCTCCGTCGCAAATGCTTGCCCTTCAAACATGCATGCAGAAAGTGCATTCTCTGTGTGTGAGTGCATGATGGCAGGAGTGTATTGTTGCTGCAGGTGCTGCCAATCGTGGGCTTTGAGCGTGGGGTCTTCTACAGGTGACTTTGTTGCAAGCCCCCAATGTCTGCTTGACCATTCACATGCAGCACAGCTGGTTGCCAGTCTTGCTAGCCTTGATCCAGCGATGCTCAAAGTAACAGACTTGGGACAAATTTGCAGGGAGCGTGCTGCGCTGATGTATGCCAATCTGCCCTACATCTCGGCTGTAGCATTTGTGGAGCTGCCATATCTGCTAGCGCAGGTCATTGTCTTCGTGCCGATCTGCTACTTCCTCATCGGTGCGCACCCCGTTCTGCCTTCCTCTCACTTGCAGCTTCACGGTGTTTTGTTTTTTGTTCCCCATCACCCTGGGTGGCATCGAGAGAGGTTTCAGTAGGACACAGAATGAAATGTCTATGGCTAGGCACATGGAAATGAAAGCCTGCTGCTGATATAAGGAACACCATGCTGAAGGTAGACAGGAGAACGAAATGCCTGTGGGGTTTTGCTTGCAGGGTTCAAGCTCACGGCTTCCGCTTTCTTCTACTTCTTCTTCATGTTTGTTCTGGACCTGGCCCTCTTCACCTACTTTGGCCAGTTCTTGGTATTCCTGACACCAAGTCAGGGCCTAGCGCAGATTCTTGCGACAGGTAAGCTCAATTGCTGGACATGCCTTCTGCATGTGTTCGTGGCAATAGTTCTGGCAATCTTTCAGGAAGATTTTACAGGCACAAAGTATGCGGACATGATCAGTCATTTGTGTGCTCTTGGCTGCAGCTGTGCAAACCCTGTGGAGCATTTTCAATGGCTTCATGCTGCCATATCCGACGGTAAGTTACTGCGCCAATTCTTATGTCTACACAGTGCGACTGCTTCATTTCCTGCAATGAGTATGGCTTTGATCTCATGAACTATCTCTGAACTGCTTGCTTTGGTGCTTTGCAGATGCCAAGGGGCTGGAAGGTGCGCAGTCCATCGATCACTTCTTTCCCCCTTCACTTTTAAAACCATGCTGGAGATTTTCTGAATCGCTCCTCTTCCCAGCTGTTTGAGGCATTCCTGTCTTTCAGACATTGTAGTCAGTAAGAGAGATACCCTCGTGCTAGCCCAGAGTTGGGATTTCAAATACCTGTGCACACATTGCGCATGCTGGCCAGTATCTCGCCGACCACGCTCACCGCTTACACCGAACTTGTAAGCTGCTGAGTTTGTCCTGTTCTGGCGAGCAGTGGCTGAATCGCATCAGCCCGGCCACATGGATCATCTACGGCCTTGCAGTGGATCAAATGGGGGAGAACCAGGATCTGCTCATAACGCCAGAGGGGCAGCGCACTACTGTGTCAGCCTTCCTTGCCTCCTACTTTGGCTACGAGTACAGCTTCAGATGGTGCGGGCCCTGTTGCTTTGGACCGATACTGCATGTCCAGCAGGTCATGTGGAAAAGAGATCCTGCCTATCCTCTCTCACCTCTTCTCTTAATGGTGTACTAGTAATATTGTTCAGCAGTTCTTATGGACATAAAGAGCCTGCCTGTCCTGTGCCACCCTTGCTGTGAATGTCATGTACTGCCTTGTAGAGATCACGCTGATGCCCAGGGTCCAGGGAGGGTTAGATATCGAGCTACAGAGATGCGCAGAGTGAATTTCTTAGGGGGGATTTTTGGCTGTTCAATTATATGGCTTACTTTTAATATAGCGATTTGTTGAAAGGGGTGTGCACATGCAGGCACTGCACTGCAATCATCGTTGCCTACATCTTCGTCTTCCGTGCCGGATCCATGCTCTCTGTCAGGCTGCTCAGCTACCAGCGTCGCTGAGCACTCAACCACGTCCTGCCACCAGCTGTATTCAGGGACCCCCTCAATCTCTGCTGTCACAATCCTCCAAATGGATGAAGCACATCACTGGAATTTTTCTCATGGGATCTAGCGATTATGGGTACTTTGATGGCATGTTGCTCATGTATTGGCTGAGTAAGGATTAAAACCTATTGCTGCCGTCATCAAGTTAAGCAGGCCTCTGCGCCTGAGTATTGTTGCAGCAAGTTTGCTGGAGCCCTTCTGACCTGCATTCTAGCATTTCTGTCCCTTGGTGATCTGGTCTTGGCTGTGTCAGGACTGTTTGTTGGTGTTGCATTTGTGTTATTGTTTGGGAGGATTGTTGCAAGTTTCTGCGCCTGTGTGTGCAGTCTTGGGCATGAGCGTCTGGATTCTTTGGCAGCATCTGTTGTTCTAGTACAGCTGTCCTCAGGTCAAGCAGGAGACGTCTGGAGAATTTAAAAACTGATTAACTTTGACGTCCAGGCAATACCCGGGCAGCACCGGCCATATGGCCTGTGCATCCAGCTACTTTCTCTTTTGCCTCTGATGCTTTCTTTGATATTACAGTAATGCATATGATCATGATTGAACACTGCTGCTAGCATGCTGTTGCATATGCGCAGCGCTGGCATCACACGCAGCTGCATTGATTGCTGACGTCGTCACACACGCTGGTGCATATGTCTTCATATGTCAATTGCGTGACCACAAGAATGGGCTCCATACCAATTACTCCAACAATGATGGACCTCTCATGTCGTGTTAATAAGCACACTAGATCCAGCTGGAGCTATTTTTGGTCTGGATGCGGTCCCCCAAGTCTACGGTCCCCTCAGCCTGGCCTGAGGCACATTGTTGCTCAGAGATTTGCCTTGCATGTTCTTGCGACGAAACTCCTATCTAAAATTCCCTGGACGATAGCGTTTTCTTTAAAAAGCTGTAAAAGTTTCCGGATTTGTGTTGCGGCAGTTCTGCTGTAGTGCATATTTTCTTGCTGCAGTGTTCCAATGGTCCTCCACTGAGCACTTACCTTGGTGCCGTGTTGAGCCCAATTTGTCATGGAAATTAGCATGCAGAGCAGCGCTTTGCAAAACATCAGCAACAACCTGACTGAACCGGACGAGCTAGATTATCTGTCAAGCGCCACGCTGACAAAAAGGAAGGATTTTCTGGACAGAGAGGAAGAGGCCAGAGGAGCCAACAGAGTGCTTTATTACAGGAGAAATGCCGATAACGACCGTCTTATCAGCGCATGCACGCGGAAGCTTCAGGAAGACCCGCACAATGTTCGGGCTTTGCTGCTACGAGCTACATCTCACGTCAAAAAGGGTGAGGTTTTCTGAGCCCATTGTAGCCTTCAGCTTCCGGAACATGTCTTCCTGTTCAATACAGTATTATTCTGCAGGGCTTTTGGACCTTATCCTGAGAAACAATGGCTCTTCGTGTACCAAACAGTCAGTGGCATGTCTAAATCTTGTTATATTCATGACTTGATATACCAGACATTCCGGGCACAACAAGGCACATGTAGCCAATAAATGAAATGCAACGATTGACAAAGACGTAACTGGGCCGATTGTCTTGCTTACATCGATGCTTGCACTGATGACCAGGAGCATATGATAGCGCTGTGGGAGATTACACGCAAGTCATAGTGCTGGAACCCAATGACACCGACGCGCTTTTCCAGCGAGGCTCGGTCTTTGAGAAACTTGGGAAGTTGGACAATGCTGTGGAGGACTTCACATCTGTCATAGCGCTGGACCCTAGCCATGCCAAAGCCCTGTATGCACGAGGAGCTTGCCTGAACCTCATGGGGGATTTTGCCAGGGCTGTTGGTATGTTCTTTATCTCTCCGCCCCCACTCATGGCATATTGACTTTCCCTCAGATTCATAAGTGTCTATTTAGCATGATTGAATGGTTTTGCTACCTTCCTGCAGAGGACTACACATTGGCTCTGGAGAAAGATAAGGTGCAAGGGACGCTCCCCAGGCGGCACAGGCAGCCTGCAAGGGAAGAGGGATCTGCACAGCCATCTGCCGATGACCGAGCCCGACAGAACGGCCACAGCAGTGCATCTTACCAGGCACGTGCACCATCATGCACTTGGAGGGCGTCTAATGAAACCTTTGTATGGAAGAAGCAACAAAATGTCTGCACAGGCCCTTCTGTGACTGTCAGTTGTGTATCACCAGGATGAAGATGCCGTTGTGACGCCCAAGGAGCTTGAGACCTCAAGGAACTTCACCGGGGACTTGAGCAGCGCCCGCCTTGCTGGATTCTCAGTCAGCCCGCGCAGGCAGGGCGCCTGCAGCCGCACAGCCTTCTCCGAGCTGAACGGGGATCCTGCGCAGTTCAGCAGCAGAGCTGAAGCTGACAGCAGCACCCCTTGGACCGCCTCCCATGGCACAGAGTCACGCATGCCACAGGCGGCGCCATCTAACAGGGCTGTCGGGCAGTATAATACTGATGCCAGAGGGACGGAGCAGAGGCATCCGGGGGGCAGCCCACAGCACAGACCACCGCTGAGCAGTTTCGACCCTTTTCAACGGCAGCCGCAGCTCAGCACAGACGCTGGCAGCTCACTCTCTGCCAGGCAGCCAAATGGCGCTGGTGTGGGCTCCAGTGGAAGGGACGAGAGGGGCGGGGCAGGGAAGGCGGCCCCGGGGCGGCCGGCAACGTCCCACTTTGTGCTGGCGCCGAGCCTGACACAGTCCAGCGGCCAGAACAGCGGTCTCGCCACCGCGCGCAGTGGGCAGGAGCAGGATAGCCGGCCCACTGCGTCCTCCTCCGGCAGCGGTGCCCCTGCGCTACCACCTGGCCGGGTGCGCAGACGATCCTTTCTGCTGCTGAGTTGCACACTGGGGCAAAGTGAGAATGCAGCTGGCGCATAAGATGCATGTTTGCTTCACTGGCAACTCGCTGAGAAGTTCTTGAGGCACACGTAGCACACCAATACCCTGTTTTAGATTGCGGGATTGCAAGGACATTGCTCTCTGTGGGAAGTAGACGGAGGTCACAATCTGTGGCTTCTGCAGGGTGGAGAGGGTCTGAGCGCGGATGAGCACCATGCACGTGGTTATGCACTGCGCAAGGCGGGGGACTTCCCCGGCGCCATCGCGGAGTACACAGCCGCGCTGCGCCGCGACGCGCGCCACTTCAAGGCCCTGTTCAACCGGGGCTTCTCCCACGATAAGGCATGCCTCGGCCCCATGCATGCACCTTGACTTCTAAAGCGGCTAAGAAAGTGGTAGAAAAGACCTTCACCCAAGTTCACCGTTTTAGGATGCTGACTCTGCCCACCTAACGATCTTTTCACTTTCCATTTGAATGTATAGTCTAATTACTCTGAAAATGCAAGTTTCACACAGGTGGGGGAATACGAGGCGGCGCTGGCGGATTACAGCGCAGCGCTGGCGGTGGACCCCGGCAGCTGCTACGCGCTGTACAACCGGGGGATCACCCACGACCGGCTGGGCGCGTACGCAGCGGCCGTCAAGGACTTCAGCGCCGCTTTGGCGCTCGATCCCAGCAACGCCGACTTCTATCACAACCGCGGCTTCTCCCTGCGCAAGCTGGTGCCGCCCCATAGCTTTGCCTGCTTTGCTGTCCCCGTGCTTTGCCTCAGCTGTGCCATACTCACGCTCCTGATTTGGATCTCAGAAAATGGATTGCTTTGTAGTGTCTCGCTTGGTACCGAACTACCCTTGCTCGATCTCAAGGGGACATTACCATACTTGTTATCTTGATGCTGCGAAATCTAGCAGTGCCCACCATGATCATCAACGGGATGTCTTTACATCTGTAACGCTAAATAATAGCGCATGAGACCAGCAGACTTGAAACAGCCATGGCAATGCGGCAGGGCCACTTTGAGGCGGCGGTGTCGGACTACAGCGCAGCGATAGCGATCTGCCCGCACCACTGCCGAGCGTTCTACAACCGTGCATTCTCGCACGAGCGCCTGCGCCGATGGGACGACGCCATCGCCGACTACGACCGCGCCCTCCAGCTAGACCCCTCCAACGCAACCGCCTACCACAACAGGCATGTTTGGTGCACCCGTTGTGCCCCTAAATAATCACATGCCATTCCCTGCAACAGATGTGAATGCGTGAATGCGGACTGCTTTTATGTTTCACTCCACCTATCTGCAATCATACAGACGGCAACGCCACCGCCTATCACAACAGGCGTATCAGCTGCCCCTGTTGTGCACGCCAACATTTCTCTGCCATGTGTTTCCCTCTAGCATGCACCAGTGCACCGTTTGTTCATTATGGAGCACACCAAAAGAGCATCATGAAGAAGCCAATAAGAGCAGAATGATGCACTGAAGGTGCAACCTTTAGAGTATTTTCTGGTTGCTGTACCCGCAGGGCTGCGGTGCACGAGAGGCTGGGGCGCTACGAGGCGGCGCTGGCGGACTACAACCGCGCCATCGTGCACGACCCATGCGCGGCCATCTCCCTCAACGCCAGGTGCACTCTTAATACCTGCAATTGTTTTTTCCAGATGCTCTATCCTGCCCTAGTATAGTTGTGCCTACATTGTTCTGCGTCAGGCTGTCCAGCCATACCAGGGAGCCTGGTGAAGGTTTCCCTCTGACCCTGCTATCCGCATGCAAGCAGGCACCGTGAACTCCTCGGGTAAAAGAACCACAATAGTGGCTGATGAGAATTTTGCATGCGCAGGGGCCTGCTGCGGGAGCGCATGGGTCAGGTGCGGGAGGCGTCGGCTGACCTGGCGGCGGCGTGCCTGCTGGAGCCGGGCAACGCGGCGTTCCTGCGCTGCCGCGGCGTCAACCACCGCTCCAACGGCGACTGGGCCGCCGCCCTCGTGGACCTGGACGAAGTGCTGCGCCTGCTGCCGGGCGACCCCCTCGCACTCGCCAACCGCGGGTGAGCCCTGCCAGTCATAACTGAGCTGTGCTCAAGAAGCTCCTCTGTGCTCCACACAATAAGCACGGTCGCATGTCATAACATGTTTTCTCGTCCTGTCTGAAGAGGCGTATGTAGGTGTGCCTTAAACCCCGGCCTGCTGCAGTGAATTACATTTTTGCTGCACGGCATTCATCAGAATAAGCCACCTTAAGCGCTTTGACACATGCTGCTTGGTGAAAACCTGCGCCTCAGGTGCTTGTTTTCTGGACAGCTACCTTGGGCCAGCAGGGGCGCTGCTGCCAGCTGAGGGCATGCTTTGCAGAATGGCGGTGAGATGACAGGAGTCTGGCGTTGACAGTTCCAAGGGCACCGCGGCCATTGCTGTTGCAGCACATCGATGAGTAGCGGCTTTGGTGTGTCTGCGCAGATATGTGTGGCGGAAGCTGGGGGATTTCCGGGCGGCTGCGGAGGATTACGGGCGCGCGGTGGCGGCCGGGCAGGGCACGGTGCGGCTGTACAACAACTACGCCTTCTGCCTCGCCAAGCTCGGGCTCTATGATGACGCCGTGGCCGCCTACGACAGCGCCCTGCAGCTGGACCCCTACAATGCCCATGCCCTCCACAACAGGTGAAATTCCCTGGAACAAGAACCTCGTCATGTGGCAACCAGAAGACGTGCTCGAATCTCGCTGTGGAACACCGCATGCCCTCTTCGTGTGCAGCCTCAACCATGAATTGCGCCGGTGTTCCGCACTTGTAATGGCTGCAGCAGGATACTCTCCACTGCGAGGAATGCTGCAAGGCCATTTGAATGTATTGATTGACTACCGAGGGCCAAAAAACATTGCAGATCCATCTGTGGAGTGTCAGAAAGTGATGTCATCAAAATTCCGCAGCGCAATTGTCTCAGCTTGATTGATGAGATGAAAACTCCATGCATCATGGTGACAAGGAAGGCTATTGTAGATGGGCATATGCCTTGGTGATGTGGGTGAGCTTGGAGGCTGATCGCAGGATGAAGTGACAGCCAGGATCCTTGTGTGCAGGGGGATTTCGCACGAGCTCCGCGGAAGATAATGACAACGAGCTGCCTTGCGCACCGGTGTGCATGGGTAGAAGCACTGCATGCGCCATCAAATTCTGATGCTGCGTTTATCAAACTTTAGTACCTTACGACATGTGCGTCTTGCGAGTTGACTCATTTGTGCGAGGGCTAGCATAGTCTGCATTGGTTTCAATGCTTCATGCAGCTCTCGGATCTTGATACCTGCTAAGTTTGCGGCCGTGGCCACACGTAATACCTTGCAATTGCAACCATATTGAACTGGCGATTGACTTCCATTGTGGCTGATGTTGATAGACATTGTAGACTTGCATGCCTTCAGTAGCATTGGCACTCCCGATGGCAGCAATGTAAAGGATAGTACAGACGTTTGCAAGTTCTGTGAAAGCCTTCTCACAGGCTCCCTCTGCTGGCAGCTCCAAGCTGTTCGTCTACACCACAGCAGCCAGGCACAGCATTGACTGTCTTGAAGACTTGAAGGTAATGGCTTGCACGGCATTCTGCGTTCTAAATTCAATCAAACTGCAGTACTGCACAGCCAAACGTCGATTACCTTTTGAGCTTCCAACACCCGCTCCAAAAACAGTCGTGACTGGCTGTGAGCAAGTCACAGCTCCACCGCAAGCGAACGCTGCATTGAGTTTCGAAACAGCATCTTGAATGTTATCGGATGCCAGCTTGGCCTCTTCAGACTTCAGCAGTCCTAGACTCTCCCAGGTCAGAAAAATTTCTCTCCCCCACCTGTAAATCTGATATTGATGCCAGCATAAATGTGTTTGAAATATTCAACACTTTCGAAAGTCAAATCACAGTGATCAGGATGTCTCCATGATCCTGTAGATGGGTTAATCAACATTTCGTTCGCTTGCACCTATATTGGCGATGGGAACGCCCCCTGTACACTGTATGGCATGTATGTATACCTTTCCGTTATGCTTTCGGAGAAACGAAGGTTGATATCTCACAATATGTGTATATTCACTAGAAGAGTATCTCATCATCGGTACGAAATCACGTCAAGGCCACTTAGGAAAATGCAGAGTTGTTCAAGAGCTGATCGACCCTGCCGCACAGGCACAGCATGCATGCAAACTGGCACTAGATACATCGACCATCCCAAGGAATTGCAGCATGACAATGTGCAGTACATCCCTTACATGCAAGATTCATCCGAGGTATGGACCAGATAAAGTTGCAGAGAGGACATGTGCTGGTGCAGGCCGTTGTGCCGAAAGCCATTATAATGTGCATGCGCCCTTCAGGAGCTGGAAACCCCGTAAGGTGCAACATGAGTATGAAAAGGCAAACACATCAGTTCGTTGCCCCAGTGTTGCATCAAGTTACCAAGTGTCTCTCTGTCTCCTCCTCTCTGTGGCAGGCAACTCTGGTAAGAACAAAACATTGTCCTCACGGCTTCTCGTGTGTCTCAAGAGCTGCCTTTAATTGACGGGCGGTGGGTGCGCTTTGCTGCAGGCGGCACCTTCACAAGAATCGCTGCAAAGCTATAGACATACTCGCACTCATAGTTGTTTCCTGCACAGTCGCAAAAATAACACTGAGTCATGGTTCAGTTGTTACAAATGTCTGTATCAAGTGCAGGCGCCTGTCGACTGCGTACTATTTGCTGAGGTGGACACAAGTATATTGCAACTCCTTCTCTTAGCAGCTACACTTTGGCTCAAGTGCTTCCATCCAACCGTAATTATTCAAGCCAGGCATCGCGTCTCAAGAGGCGATATAGGTGAGAAGGAGCGCTTACCGTATGTCAAGTAAGCCAGAGCCAAGTCCCAATGCATCATGCTGCGGCACCACAGGAGGTCACTGCGTTCGCGTGCTCCACTGCTGAGGGCCGCTGCCGTGTAAGCATTTATGTCCTCATTGGCTCCGCCACCTCTTGCGCACACTTGGAGCCCAAAGTCCCTCCCAACAAATTCTCCCTCTCCATCTAAGCGCCGCGGATATTTGTCGGGCGCATCATAGTCAGATTCCACTCTATAAGTCCTGCAACATCAGACAACTGACCAGAGTTCTGGAGAATGTGTGATTTTGTCTTCCAAGGGCACTCATAGTGTCTGTAGAAATGTTCTTTTAACTTCAACCCGCACATTGCTGCGTCACTGCTCGACGAAAGCAGTCTTGCAAAAAACTAGCATGGGCAAGATCAAGGCAGACCCTCACTCCAGGCCCCCAGGTGCCGATCTCCGCCGGTATATCGGCCGCACTTCTGCTCGCAGCCCCAGCTCGCGCGCAACAGCAAATAGGCATGCATCTGCGCCCTTCAGCCGCGTCCCAATGCCTGCCTTGAGAGTTGTCTTGCTGTTGTGCGCATAGGCATGCTGGCAGCCAAACGCCAGCGTGCCCCCCTCTTCCAGGAACCCCGAGGTCTCCAGTGCCCCTTTCAAAGTCTGGTAAAGTGCAGAGCCCCTGGCATTCACACCCTGCAAGTGAACAGCTTCATCAAATCTGTGAAAAGCTGCATTTGGGGAAGCAGCTTGCTGTGCAATTTCTCACGCTCTTGTCATATCAGAAAATACACAAGAAGAACTTCTTGTGTGCATCACAAATTGTTAGGTGGATTTTGGAGGGGATCAACACCTGCAAGGGGACAGTGCTAGGAGGCACGCTGATGAGTTTGTAGGTGAGTGCGATGCGGGCTCCATTGGTGACTGCGTCTGCCTTGTACTCGCACCCAGAATGGAACGTGCCCCACTGCAGCAACGGCTCAGATGGCAGCGTGTCCATGGACCAGTCGAAGGTGTGTGAGACTCCGCCATGCTCCACTGTCAGCGCCCCTCCCGTGTGGATGCTGGGCAGCATAATGACCAGGGAGCCAATCTGCAGGGTCATAGCCAATCCTGAGGACCTTGCTTCATGCCTTTTGAATTGCAAACATCCGACATTGCACTGCATGCGTCTGAAGGAAAGGTAGTTGCTCACCAAGTTCTCCTCTGTTGAGGTACCCATATGGGGAGTGAATAAGTCGCCTGTCTGGTGACTGTGTAAAAGACACACTTGCATCTATCAGTCAGCAGAAGGAGAACTGGAATGGCAGTCATAATGCAACCTTCAATCAAGACAATCAAGACACAATGCCACATGACGCTTCATTCTGAAACTACTTTCCCTCAAATTCCCATGAAACAGAAGTTGCAGAGCAATCTTTCATCTCCAGTAGAAGCTTACATGTTGACAGGCAGTCTCGGGTTGATGTTGACAGGCAGTCTCGGGTTGACCACATTATTGCCTCACCAGACATGATGTCTAATGTGCAAAGTGTCTGTCTAAACACAGCTAGACGTGAGTCTGACCATAGTCCTTTGGAAGTGACAATATCCCTACCTGTGAACACTTTATCTGCAGCTGCTCAGTGTGTTGGGGTGCCTCTTTGGAGGAGGCGTTGGTTGCCTGATTGTCGTGCGGACTATTGTGCGGCTCTACAGACAGACGATTGTGTAGACCTGTTGCGAGTTGTTGATGATGTTGCCGTGCAAGACAATGTTACTGCAGCTGTGCAGGCCTTTCAGAGGGTGCTTACCACAGCTGCAGATGCGAGTGGGTTGCCGATCAATGTTGCGGGCCGCCGCTCCGGCGCAGCCCGGGGCGGCGGCTCGCAGCCTTTCTTTGATGCTGAGTGTGCCACATTGAAGCGCCAGCTCAGACGCTTACCGTGGACTACTGATGGTGCCGCTCGCAAACAACTGGAGCGGAGATACCACAGCTTGGTGCGCGCCAAGAAACGGGCTTACCAATTGGACCGGCTGCAGCACTTGTTGGACGACCAGCAGAAGCATCCCCGCCAATTCTGGAAATCACTCCGGGCAGCGCGCTCTGAATTGCCAGTTGGATTACAGCAAGTGCAGCACTGGGATGCTTTCATGGCAACTCTATGCAGTTCTTGTGACGCCGCTGATTGTCACTTGCCTGTTGATGCTTACCCACAACACCCTTTGGAGAATGCTGACGGGCTGAATGC
>JADEYI010000712.1_pt1 | contig 38014 bp, 39 predicted proteins | sample 8542331 | NCBI WGS metagenome assembly JADEYI01 (sample SAMN16510988, study PRJNA670497) | mine drainage metagenome | isolation source: biofilm near Copperflume 1 | place: Germany: Marsberg coppermine Kilianstollen | collected 2018-02 | reverse complement strand
TCCGCCGTACCTCCGTTACCCCCGCAAGGGGATTCCGGACAGTACAACACATGCGGGAGCGGCCCCGCAATCACCCGGCCCCGCAATCCTTTACATTCGCGACTGAGTGCCCCAGAACCGCTATGCCGCCTCCCTGTCTCAACCACCGAGGTACAGCGCAGCCAGCTTGAACTGGACGCTCACTTTTTGCGAACAGGCCAGGTACCGCTGATCCGGATGGCCGGTGGCTGAGTAGAGCTCTTGATAATCTTGGGCACTCGGGTGAGGGGAGTCGATCTGGAAGCCTTGCCCCCGCAGGCAGCTGGCCAGAGCGGCGTTCGCTTCTTGAAAGACGGCCCGCGAGGGCTGGTGCTCAAGCGACCATGCTGGCATGAGCGGGTCGTAAAACTGGTCGGTGCAGGTGGCTACCGCGGCAGTCACCTTGCCGAACGGGTCGGGCGGCGTGTAGACCGTGATGAAGTAAGACCCGCCGGCCGTCAAACGATTGTCCGGCAACGATGCACCGGCATCGCCGATGCACTGCATGTAGGCGTGGGCGAGGCGGTCGTAGGCCGCAAACGAGAGTTCGCCGTGCTGCACGAGAGAGAGCTGGAACTGCTTGGTGGGCTGGCGAAGCGACTGCAGCGTTGCGGCATCGACCTTGAGCGGCGCTTCGCTGCTGCCCGGCGTGGTGGACGCAGCACCGGGGCCCGCCCCCGCCCCGCTGCAAGCCGCCGCGAGCATCGCGAGAATAACGCACGCGAGCACTCCCGCCGCGCGCCCGATAACCCCGTCAGGCATCCGCCGTACCTCCGTTACCCCCGCAAGGGGATTCCGGACAGTACAACACATGCGCGGTTGGCCCCGCAATCACCCGGCCCCGCAATCCTTTACATTCCCGAATGGGCGTACACGTACCCCGGCCGCTAGACTACCCGCATACATTGGATGATGAGGGGCGCCACGCCGATCCCCCTGGGCATCGGCACGCTCGCCTCCTATCCTCCGCCCTCGACCCCCGAATTGGAGCCCACAGATGCAAGTCGCACCCATCCCCGGCCTCGACCCCGAAATCAACGATGTCCGCCTCGCCACTGCCAACATCGTCAACCGCTACATCATCCCCAATGAAGACCGCCTCCGTGATTGGAGCAGCCCCGAGACCCAGCGCCTCCGCCACGAAGCCCAGGACGCCGTCAAGAAGGCGGGCCTCTGGGCACCACACCTCCCGAAGGAGTATGGTGGCATGGGCATCGGCTTCATGAAGCACGCCTACATGAACGAAATCCTCGCCTGGAGCCCATTCTCCAACAACCTCTTCGGCGTCGTCGCCCCCGATTCTGGCAACCAGACCATCCTTATCAAGTACGGCACCGAAGAACAGAAGAAGAAGTGGCTCGAACCCTCCATCCGTGGCGAAATCCGCTCCTGCTTCTCCATGACTGAGCCCGACGCTCCCGGCTCCAACCCCTATGCCATTCAGACCCGTGCCGTCCGCGATGGCGACGACTGGGTCATCAATGGGCGTAAGTGGTTCACCTCGGGCGCAAAGGGCTCCGCCTTCGCCATCGTCATGTGCCGCACCGAAGAGGCCGATGGCAACGGCGGCACACGCGAAAAGATGACCCAGATCATTGTCCCCACCGATACCCCAGGCTTCAATATCATCCGCAGCGTGCCCGTCTGGGGCCACGATTCGAACCACTGCGAAATTGTCTACGACAACGTCCGCGTCCCCGTCACCAACCAGCTCGGGCGCACCGGCACCGGCCACCAGGCTGCCCAGGACCGCCTCGGCGCCGGCCGCGTCTTCCACTGCATGAACTGCGTCGGACAGATGTGGCGCGCCTTCGACCTCATGGTACGGCGGGCGATCGACCGCGAAGTGCACGGTGGCCGGCTGGAAACGAAGCAGTTCATCCAGGGCTTCATCGCCGATTCCTACATCGATATCCAGGCTGCGCGCCTCATGACGATCCACACCGCGCAGGTCATCGATAACGGTGGCGATTCCCGCACCGACATCTCGGCGATCAAAGTCTTTGTCCCGGCCGCCCTCGAACGGGTCGTTGATAGGGCCATCCAGGTGCACGGCGCGATGGGCGTCTCTGGCGACACCCCGCTCTCGGGCATGTATACCGGCGCCCGCACCCTGCGCATCGCCGACGGCCCCGATGAAGTGCACCGCATCGTCATCGCCAAGAACGTGCTCAAGCACTACCACGACGGCATGAGCTGGGACTTCGGGGTCTAACGGCCGCCGGATTTCAGGACATAAATGTCCGAGAACTCCTGGCGGCCCACATACGTGTACAGGTCGCTGAGGAGCTGTTGGAACGCCGCCGGACGTGCCGGGTCCGGCTGCGGCGCCAGTTCGCCGGCCATCGTGTCGGCAATGTAGGCAGGCGGGTGGGCGCGAAGCTGCGTGATCGCCTGCGCGAGCGTGGCCGGGTCCACCCAGAACGGCTGGTCGAAGAGGAAGCGCGTCGCTGGTGTGCGTCCCGAATAGAAGTAGATCTCGCTCTCCCGCCCCCACACAAACACCCCGTCGCCAGCGTTCGTGTGGGCGCGAAGGTAGAGGCCGATTGCTTTCGCCCCGGCCTGCCGGACGCCGCCCGGGCCGGGGTCGCGGAAGGAAGCCCGCGCTGCCGGCGTGGCCGGTGCGTAGAACGGGACCGTGGCGCGCAGCGTCATGAAGGTGAGGCCGATCATTGCGCCTGCGCAGGCCGGCCCGGCGAAGCGAACCCGCAACACCCCGCGCAGCTCGCTGGCGGCCATCCCGATAACGAGGGCCAGTGCTGGCAACAGCTGGATAAAGTAGTGCCCATAGAATCGTCCGGGCGAAGCTACTGCGAATGCTGAAGCAGCGAGCCATCCCACGACGATCATCCGCGACCGGCTCCGCCGCCGCATCGCCAGCACAACAGCCACAGCGGCCGCGAACACGAGGGGTGCAGTCGCTATCAGGAACGCGAGCCCGTTCCGGATGCCCGCTGCGAGCTTCGTTCCGGCCGAATATCGCGCCGCGTAGAGCTCGTTGTAGTGGATGTTGCTATAGAGAAACTCGCGCATCGCCCCCAGCGCGACGAACGGGAGCACAATCGCGCCGGCCACGCAGGCAACGCCGCCTCCATACAGCACGGCGCGTTTCAGCACCCGTCGCCGGGCGATGTCCCCCCCGCGCAAGTCCCACAGGATGTCGATGCCGAGCACCACCACGTTGAACGCTGCGACCGGCTTGGTCATCAGTGCTAAACCGGCGAGCGCGCCCGCGAGCAGCACCCAGCGATCCCCTCGCCCCCGTCCGCGAGCGTAGGCGGCGAGCGAAGCTGTCAACGGCAGAAGCATGAACGGTTCGACGTTGCTCCACGGGGCGATCGCGGCAGCGCCGGTCGAGATGCCAAAAATCGTCGCTGCCACGAGGCCGGTGCGCCGCGAGGCGAGCTCCTTTCCGGCGAAGAAGAGCATGAGCGAGGTCAGCATGAGCACGATCACGCCGAGCAGGCGCGGCGCGTAGTCGTGCTCGCCGAACACGAAAAAACTGAGCAGATACCATCCGTATATTAAGGGTGGCTTCTGGTCGAAGAGGTCGCGGTACGGCACTTGGCCGTGCAACAGCCCGTTCGCGATGGTCGCGTAGACCGCCTCATCGCGAGTGAGCGGCTCGAAAAGGAACCGCGCCGTCATGAGCACGGGAAGCAGGCACACGGCCACCACCACGAGCTGCGCGGCGGCGCGGCCGCGCAGGCGAACGCCAACATTCATGCGGCTGCGCACCACCCCGGCCCCGGTTGAACTCAATGCCATCCTGAGGAGTATCGACACCCGGCGTGGATGGCTAAACCGCCGGCTCTAATTGATCGCGCCGCTGCCACGCCCGCCCGGGGCGGCGCCGCTTGCCCGCCCGCCCGCATGCGCCACATACTCGCACCACGCCCGCCGCATCGGGCCCGAGTGTTTCCATGCCGTTGCCGTCCTCTTCGACGCCTGCTCTTCTCGGGGGCGCTCCCGCCGTCTCTGCCGAAGCACCTCCCTGGCCGCTCCTCGATGCCGAGACCCTCGCCGCAATCACCCGCGTCATCACCGGCGAAACGCTCTGCCCCGTCGGCGCCGAAGGCACGCAGGGTGACTTCGAACGCGCCTTCGCCGCCATGCATGGCCGGAAGTTTGGGCTGGCCGTGAATGGCGGCACCGCTGCTCTCATGCTCGCGCTCCACGGTGCAGGCGTGCTTCCCGGCGACGAAGTCATCGCCTCGCCGTTCACCTGGGGCGCCTCCGTCAGTTGCATCCTCCAGAACCTCGCTATCCCCATTTTCGCGGATATCGATCCGCACACCTTCACGCTCGACCCGGATTCCATCGAGAGGCGCATCACGCCGCGCACGCGGGCCATCGTCGTGGTCCACATCTTCGGCTTCCCGGCCGATATGACACGCATCATGGACGTGGCCGACCGCCACGGCCTTGCCGTCATCGAAGACTGTGCCCAGGCACACGGTGGCAAACACGCGGGCCGGCTCCTCGGCGGCTGGGGCACTGTCTGCGCCTTCTCCCTGCAGGCGTCGAAGAACCTCACCGGCGGCGAGGGCGGGATTCTCCTCTGCGACGACCGCGTCATCTACGAACGCGCGATGAGCATGGGCACCCACCCACAACGGCTCTATGCCGAACTAGAGCTGCCAGAGTTCCGCGAAAAAATCGACAGCCTCGCCTTCAACTACCGCATGCATTCGATGTCAGCGGCGATGGCGAACGCGCAACTCCCACGCCTCGAAGGCTGGACCCAGGCGAGGGGCCGCAACGCCCAGCGGCTCTATGATGGCGTCCGCAGCCTTCCCTTTATTGACATCCCCGGCCCGTTGCTCGAAACCGACCGCCACGCCTACTACAACATCCCCTTCACCTACAAAGCTGGCGTCATCCCCCTCTCGCGCGATGAGTTCATCGAGGCCTTGAAGGCTGAAGGCGTCAACGCCAACGTCTATGTGAAAGTCCCGCTCTATCTGCGCCGGCGCTTCCAGGAGCATGACTATTTCGGGCGGGGCTACCCGTGGGCCATCGCCGAACGGCCGGTGGTCTATCGCAAGGGTGATTGTCCCGTCGCGGAAGCGATGGCCGACGTCGAGTTCCAGGTCAGTGGCAACTACTACATCGATTGCCCGGAGCTGATGGCCCAGGCCGCGGCGGCGATGCACAAAATCGGTGACAACGCCGCGGTTCTGCGCGAGGTGTTCGACCGCCGCCAGGCTCCAGCGCCGTCGCGGTGACCATGACGGACTCCCAAGGACCTTTACCTCGCCCTTCGGTGCCCTGCGCGGGCACCCGGTGGTACGATAGGTTTGCAAGGTTCCATCAAACGGGCAGTCGCTGCCCAGGGTGCCTGCGGAGGAGATCGACTCGTGTCCTACTTTCCCTCTGAGCAAACGCGGCCTGTTGCTGGCGGGAAGCTCGCCACCGGGCTTCTCGGCAAGATCTTCGGGCTGCTCGCATTTTCCCTCGCCTTCGCGACGGTGGGTGGCTATGTCGGTGCCCAGATCAGCACCGCCTACATGCTGCCGCTGTTCATCGCTGAATTTGCGCTCATCTTCGTTGTTCAGGCGGTCCGCGAAAAAGAGGGGCTAAACCTCGTCGCCCTCTACGCCTTCGCCTTCGTCAGCGGGATGACGATCGGGCCCATTGTCGCCGCCTACACGAATGCGGGCCTCGGTGGCGCGGTCCTCCAAGCCGTCGCTGTGACCGGCGTGATGACCGTCGGCCTTTCCAGCTATGCCTTCGTCACCAAACGGGACCTTGCGGGCCTGCGGCCCTACTTGTTCGTAGCGCTCCTCGGCCTGCTGGTCGCTATGATCGCCAACATCTGGGTCGGTGGTTCGATGATGTATGGCCTCATCAGCTGGGGCGGTGCACTGCTCTTCAGTGGCCTTCTCGTCGTCGATGTGAACCGGGCCAAGTACATGCCCGACACCATGGGCAACGCCGTCGTGCTCACCCTCGGAATCTATCTCGACATTGTCAACCTCTTCCTCTTCATCCTCCGCATCCTCGGCGGGGGCCGGCGCTAACAGCAGCCGGATCTCCTGCCCGCCTAACACAAAGAATGCCCCGGCATCGTCGATGCCGGGGCATTCTTGGCTGCTCCGCCAGGGTTAGAGCGTCGGGTCCGGCGGCCGTCCGTGGTAGCTGGGGTCGGCCGGGTCGATCCATGCATTCACAATCAGGTGCGCGGTGCTGAACGGTGCGTTCTCCCAGGGGTGGAAGTAGTTCCAGTTCAGCGTGTCCACAATCTGGACGTGGGAGTAGATCTGCCCCGCCCCCAGGCTTTGAGGATGAGCCGCTCGGCCTGTTTGTTCAGATCCTTACGCTCGGCGAGGTTCAGGTCGACATCCAATTTCTGCAGGATGGGGTCCAATCCGGGCACCGTCACGCCAAACTGCTTCCAGTTGGTCTGGCCCGTCTCATAGTTGCTCACCATGTAGCTGGTTGGCTCGGGGTCCGTGAGGTCAGTCACCCAGCCATACCAGATGTTCGCGTTGCCGTTGCCATACTTGCGCTGCGAGACTTTGGTCGAAATCGTCGCGTAGTTTTCGATTTTCGCGGTGAATTGGCTCGTTCCCAGGTTCTGGTTCAGCATCGAAATGAGGACGGAGCTCGCCTGGTAGACGCCCTCGAAGATGTCCGGGACGTCCAATGTCACCGTCCCGAGCGCTGGCCCGCCGCCCGCCTGCCACATCTGCTTCGCAGCGGCGACCTCCGTCGCACGGTCCGTGAGGTAGCCGGGGTAGGTCGAAAGCTCCTTGTCATCGATCCCGAACGCTTGCTGCGTGGGAGGGATGTTCCCGGAAATGGCCCCGCGGCCGCCGTGGAACTGCTGGATCAGCTGCCGCCGGTCATAGGCGCGGAAGATCGCGCCGATGAGGTTCGCGTTATTCCACGGGGGCGCACCGCCGTAATACGTCCCCGAAACCGGGTTTGCTGCATACCCCGGACTGTCGCTCAGCTGTCCTTTGTAGCGCGAACTCAGGTCATTCAATTGGGTGACAGTCGAAGGGCTGAACGAGTCAACCTGCTTCTGTTCGAACGCTGCCTGCAGGGCTGCCTGGTCCGTGAACAGCGGCACTTCGGTGTGCCCGGCGAGGTAGGTAGTCCCCCAGAACCTGTCATACTTCTTGTACGTGAGGTGGCCGTCCGGGTTGAACGCTGTCAGCACGTAGGGCCCGGTTCCGATGATCTCGCTCGCCTTGAACTGGTTGTAGATCGCTTCGAACGCCTTCACGGCCTCGGGTGCCTGGATGCCTTCATAGGACTGTGCCAGTAAGTTGACGAAGAGCGGGGCCGGCTTCTTGAACGTCACGACCATGTTGGCAGCGTCGGGCGTCGTTACGGTGTCAACCACCTGGTAGTCGGCCATACGATAAAAGTTCGGGTCCGATTTGCCGTTCTGCAGCTTTCCGGCCTTGTTCCGTTCGATGTGGAACTGCATGTCCTGCACGGTCGTTTTGCGGCCGTTCACGGGTGGCTTGTCCTGCCAGTAGTTGTTCGGGCGCAGGTGCACGCGCAGAGTGAGCGGGTCCGGCTGCTCCCAACTATCGGCGAACGCACCGCCGAGGATGCCCTTCGCGAAGTTGTCCCACTGGATGATGCGCTGCATCGTCAACCCGATGATTGTCGCGAACGGTGTGAAGCGGCTGCGGCTCGCGTCGAAGGTGTCGTAGGTCGCGTTCGCGCTGCTTGTCCGATAGACGCCGCCCGGTTTCGGTGCCGCCGTCGGCGTGGCTGCCGGGGTGTTCGAAGGTGCGGGGCTGGAACTCGGTTTCGCACCAGCTGTTGGCGTGCTTGCCGGCTTGCTGCTCCCGCAGCCCACCAGCGAGATGCTCGCGGCGGCTGCCCCAGCCATCGCCGCACCACCGAGCAGGCGCCGTCGCGTGACGCTTGTCCGCCCCAACTGGCGGCTCCAATACCCACCTTGATCGCTCATCGAGCCTGTCCTCTTGTCACCGAATTTCGAAGGCGGCGACCAGGCAGGGGAGGCCTGGTGCGGCCCTCACTATCGGTACGACGGGGACCGGCTATGGAGCCGTCAATCCCCGGGAAAGGCGCATAGCAAAGGCGTATTGCTACTCGCCGCGCTGCCTGAACCAAAAGTGGCCCGCCTGATTGGCGAGCCTCAAATGAGTTCGACCGCCTCTCCCGGTTGGGCGGGAGAGGCGGTCGTGGTCCGGACAACGCGTACTCGGGGGGAGCGCTGCTGTCCTGCTAGAGCGTGGGGTCGGCAGGCCGTCCCTGGTAGGTCGGGTCTGCCGGGTCAATCCACTGGTTGACGATGAGGTGGGCTGTGCTGAACGGCGCGTTCTCACTCGGGTGGAAGTAGTTCCAGTTCAGCGTATCGACGATCTGGACGTGCGAATACTGCACGCCCGCCCCGTAATTCTTCAGCAGGATGCGGTCCACGGCCTGGCAGTAGCCCTTCCGGGTTTCGGCGTTGAGTTCAACTGCTAGCTTTGCGAGGATGACGTCGGCGTCCGGGAGTTTGAGCCCGTACTGCTTCCAGTTGATCTGGTTCGACTCAAAGTTGCTGACGAGGTTGGACGACGGCTCCGGGTCGGTCAGTTCGGTGATCCACCCATACCACGTGTTCGCGCTGCCATTGCCATACTTGGCCTGTGAGACCTTGGTGGAGATGGTCGCGTAGTTCTCGACTTTCGCCTTGAACTGGGTCGTGCCGAGGTTCTTGTTGAGCATCGCCGTGAGCACAGCGCTCGCCTGGTAGACGCCTTCGAAGAGGTCCGGCACATCCAGCGTCACGTCGCCGAGCTTGTCGCCACCGGCAGCCGCCCAGAGCGCCTTCGCGTCGGTGATCTCCTTGGCCCGGTCTTCGAGGTAACCCGGGTAGGTCGAAAGTTCCTTCTCGTCGATTGCGAAGGCGCCCTGGGTAGGCGGCACGCTTCCCGAAATGGCTCCACGTCCGCCGTGGAACTGCTGGATGAGCTGACGGCGGTCGTAGGCCCGGCAAATGGCGCCGACGAGCCGCAGGTCGTTCCACGGAGGACCCTGCAACGCCCACGTCCCCGCGATCGGGTTGGCCGAGAAGCCCGGACTGTCGAAGATCTTGCCCTTGAGGCGGCCCATGAGGTCATTGAGCTGCGCGACCGTCGAGGGACTGAACTGGTCCACTTGCTTCTGTTCGAAAGCAGCCTGCAACGCCGCCTGGTCGGTGAAGAGCGGTACTTCCTGGTGCCCCGCCAGGTAGGTGGTGCCGTAGTACTTGTCGAACTTCTTGAAGGTCAGGTGGCCATCCGGGTTGAAGGCAGTCAGTTCATAGGGGCCGGTGCCCATGATCTGTTCGGCCTTGAACTGGTTGTAGGTGCTCTCGAACTGCTTGACCGCTTCTGGCGCCTGCACGACTTCATAGGACTGGGCGAGCAGGTTGAGGAAGAGCGGTGCCGGCTGCTTGAACTTGACCGTCAGCGTGCTCGGGTCCGTGATCGTCGTGCTCTCGACGATCTGATAGTCTGCGAAGCGGTAGAAGTTCGGGTCCTTCTTGCCGTTCTGGAGCACGCCCGCTTTGTTGCGGTCGATGTGGAACTTCATGTCCTCGACTTGCGTGAGACGGCCGTTGACGGGTGGCTTGTTCTGCCAGTAGTTGTTCGGCCGGAGCGTCAGGACGAGCGTCGTCTGGTCGGGCTGTTCCCACTTGGAAGCGAAGGCACCGCCGAGGATGCCCTTCTTGAAGCTGTCCCACTGGATGATGCGCTGGTTCGCGAGGCCCACGATGAAAGCGAACGGCGTGAAGCGGCTGCGGCTCGCATCGAAGGTGTCGTAGGTCGCGTTGGCGCTGCTGGTGCGCCAGACCCCGCCCGCTTTCGGCGTTGGTGTCGGACTTGCCTCCGGGCTCGCACTGGCTGCCGCGCTCGGGCTGCCAGCGGCCGATGAAGCTGCAGGCTTCGCTGTTGGCGTACTTGAACTGCTTGATCCGCCACACCCCACGAGGCCAAGGCCCGCCACTCCGACCCCCGCCACCGCGGCTCCGCCCACGAACCGCCGCCGTGTCAGTCCACCTCCCTGGACCTTCTTAAGCCAATAGTTATTTTCCGTGCCCATGCAGAGACTTCCCCCCTTATATTCGGACCATGCCGGGCCACGCCCCCTGCCCAACGTCGCGACCTTACAGAGCCCGTGCATCCTGAGTCAATATGCCGTCAATTGCTGTCTAATTTCTGCAAGACTCATCGGTTAGCTCTATGCTATCCATTGACAGCAATGGCACTCTTCAGTCCAGCCTTTTCCAGCCTCGCCGAATACGCGTCCGCAGCCTGCGCGAGCGTGTAGCGGTTCGTGACCACCCGTCCCAGCTGCGGCAGCCGGGGGATCATCCGCGCAGCCTTTCCGTAAAGATGAAACGGCGCATTCTGCGTCCCCAGGATGCGGACTTCGTCGTAGTGCACCCGGTTCAGGTCGAGGACGTGACTCGCGCCAGGAGGAAACCCGGCAAAGAGGTTCACACTCCCCAGCCTCCGCGCCAGGCCCAGCGCCAATGGCGCTGCCTCCGAAACACCCACTGCCATCGCCACGGCGGGGAAGCCCTCGCCCTCGGTTAACCCGGCGCCTGCCTCCTGCGCTTCCGCTGGGTGGACTGCGAGGGCCGCCCCCAGTTCAAGCGCCACGGCCCGTCGCTCGGCCTCGGGCTCCACCACGAGGATCGGGCCTGCCCCATAGGCGCGTCCCGCGATGAGGTGCAGCAAGCCCATCGGCCCGCCTCCGACGATCGCGAGGGCCGAACCCGCGCTCACCTCCAGCGACTCGATCGAGTTGAGCACGCAGGCGAACGGCTCCAGCAGCGCGCGCAGCGGCCCTGCGAGCGCCGGATCCATCGGCAGCAGGTGCCCCATGACGACCAGTTCCGCAGGGATCCGTACGAACTCGGCGATGCCGCCGTCAAGGTCATACCCCAGCGTCCGCCGCGATGGGCAGCGATTGCGGTAGCCCTCGCGGCAGAATGAGCAGCGGCCACAACACAGGATTGGGCAGACCGCGACTGTCTCTCCGAGTCGCGCATTCGCCCCCGCGCCGACCTCCGCCACTTCGCCCGAAAGTTCGTGGCCCGGGATCACTCCCGCCGCTGCCTTCTTCTCGCCGAGGTAGACGCGCACGTCGCTATTGCACAGCCCCGTGGCATGCACACGGAGCACGACCTCGCCGGCCGCTGCATGCGGGTCGGCCACATCGACGACGGCGACTCGGCCGGGTTCGAAAAAACGTAAAGCTTTCATGCTGGTAGTAGGCACCCGTGCGCCCACCACGGCAAGCGCGAGCCCCCGGGCATGCCGTCCACGACCCCTTTGTGTGAAGCGCCGCGCAGAACGCCGGTGTGCCCCTCCGATACCTTGCTCTTGCGACACGAAACGGTGCGCGAAAACAACAATTCAGAGGAGCCCCCGTGTACGAACCCATGCCCCCTGCCTTCCATCACGAACCCTTGCGACTGGCGCAGGATACGTTCCTGGTGCGCCAGCTCCCGGGCGAAGGCCAGGCCCCCGTCAACGTCTATATCAATTCGCTGGTTATCCGCGGCCGCCAGCCCGTCGTCGTCGACACCGGTGGAGCCAACGACCGCGAACAGTGGCTGCGCGACGTCTTCGGCCTTGTCGACCCAAAGGACGTGCGCTGGGTGTTCATCTCCCACGACGATTCCGACCACACCGGCAACGTTGCCGAAGTACTCGACGCCTGTCCGAACGCCACCCTTGTCGGCAGCTGGTTCATGTGGGAACGCATGGCCTCGGCGATCAAGCTGCCTCTCGATCGCATGCTCTGGTTGAATGATGGCGACTCATTCGATGCTGGCGACCGCACCTTCGGCGTCATCCGCCCGCCGATCTATGATTCGCCCACCACTCGCGGCCTCTTCGACTCCAAAACCGGCGTCTATTGGGCCAGCGATGCGTTCGGGACCGTCGTCCCCGGGCCTGCTGACCACGTTGGTGATCTCGACCCCGGATTCTGGCAGGAGGCCTTTGGGACGTTCCAGATCATGGGTTCGCCCTGGCTGGAGATCGTCGACCCGGCGCAGTTTGCCACCACCGTCCGGCGGATCGAGGACCTCGGCGTCGCCACGCTCGCCACCGCCCACGGCCCGCTCATCTCCGGGACCTATGTCCAAAAGGCGTTTGCAATGGCCCGCGCGGCTGCCGGTCAGGCCGCTGCACCTCACTTCGGCGACGAAGTGCGTCAGGCGATGGTCGAAGCCATCCTGCAGGTGCACGGTGAGGCTGCCGCCTAGCCTCTCACGCGTTCCCCTCGTTTTCGCCGCGGCGTGTGAAATCGCGCCGCGGCGTTTCTGTATCGCCATTCGTTTCGTCCGCGGCGTGCGCAGCGAACCTCGCTGCTACACTCGGGGAATGCCCGTCCGCACACTCCTCCTCGATGTCGATGGCACCCTCCTGGATACGCGGGAGTTCATCTATTCGGCGTTCGAGCACACCCGCGCGAGGGCGGGCCTCCCCGCAATGACGCGACCTGCAATTCAGCCCCTGATGGGTCTCCCCCTCGAAGTCATCTACGCGAGCATGGGCGGCGCGCCTGTCGGCGAAATGGTCGCCTGGCATCGTGCCTTCCAGCGCGACCACCTCGACCTCGCCGTGGCCTTTCCAGGCGCCGCCGAGGTCCTCTCCGTGCTTCAGCAGGCAGGCGTGCGCATGGCCGCTGTCACGAGCCGCTCGCGCGCGACCTCGCTCGTCACGCTCGAAAACGCTGCCCTCGCTCGCTTCTTTAATGCTGTGGTTTCGGCCGAGGACACCCCGGCGCAGAAGCCGGACCCTGCCCCGCTCCGCCTTGCCCTCAAGTGGCTGCAGCATGAGGGCGGAGGCGTGGCGATGGCCGGCGACACACCCCACGACATCGAGGCCGGGCGGGCCATCGGTGCCGTCACCATTGCAGCCACCTATGGGTTCCAGCCTCGCGAAGTGCTCGCCTCTTCCGCCCCAGACGCATTTATCGACACTCTCGACGAATTGCCGGCGGCGGTGGGCCTCGCCTGACTGCAGCAATGCGCCGAGCGCTAGAAGTCTCCGCCGTCATCTTCACAGGTGGTCGCGTGCGGGCTTAGCATGTCGGCTCGCCCGCTAAAGGAGATGCACCATGACACTCACCACCGGGCCATCCCCGGCCACGCTTCATCCACTGGAACCGTTGCGCGAAGACGAATATCGCGCCGTTGCCCGCATCCTCAAGGATGACGGCCGCCTGGCCGGCCAGGCCGTCGTTTGTTCCGTGGCGCTCCACGAGCCGGACCACGCTGCCCTGGCTGCCATACATGCCGGCCGGCCGGTGGACCGCGCCGCATTCGTGACCCTCCTGGACCGCGGCACGGGCAAGGTCTTCGAAGCCGTCGTCTCGCTGGCGAATGGGCGGGTTGCATCGTGGGAGCACGTCCCCGGCGTGCAGCCCGGGATGACCGCGCTCGAACTCATCGAGGCCACTGCTGCTATCAAGGAAGACCCGGCCTACGTCGCCGCCCTCGCGAAGCGCGGTATCCACGACATGCGCCTCGTCGCCATCGATTGCTGGCCGAACGGGCACTTTGGCTCCGATGAGGATGGCACTCTGCGGCTGACGCGCGCCCTCTCCTGGGTGCGGCGTGGCCCCGGCGACAACGCCTATGCCCGCCCGATCGAAGGAGTGGTCGCCGTCGTCGACCTCAACCGCATGACGGTCCTGCGCGTCGAAGATCACGGCGTGGTGGCACTGCCGGATGAAGCTGCGAATTACGCCGCCAGAGCGATCCCCGTTCAGCGCGGCGACATCCGGCCGCTCGAGATTCACCAGCCCCAGGGCCCGAGTTTCTCCGTAGAAGGGCACTCCATTCGCTGGCAAAAGTGGCAGATCCGCTTCGGCTTCACCCACCGCGAAGGACTCGTGCTCTACACCGTGGGCTACGAAGACGGTGGCCGCGTCCGCAGCATCCTCAACCGCGCGTCGCTCTCCGAAATGGTTGTGCCCTACGGTGACCCGGGGCCCACGCACCACCGCAAGAACGCCTTCGATGCCGGTGAATATGGCCTCGGAATGTGCACCAACTCGTTGGAGCTGGGCTGCGATTGCCTCGGCGAGATCCGCTATTTCGACGGCCTCATTGCCGGCCCAGACGGGGAACCGCTCACCATCAAGAATGCCATCTGCCTCCACGAAGAAGATCATGGCATTCTCTGGAAACACGTTGACCGCGATACCGGGACCGAGGTGCGCCGCAGCCGCCGGCTTGTGCTCTCTTCCATAGCGACCGTCGGCAACTACGAATACGGCTTCTTCTGGTATTTCTACCAGGACGGCTCGATCGAGTACGAGATCAAGCTCACAGGCATCCTCTCCGTGGGTGCCCTGCCCCCCGGCGAAGAGCGCCACTACGGCACGCTCGTCGCGCCCTCTGTCTACGCACCCATCCACCAGCACTTCTTCAATGTCCGGCTGGACTTTGCGATCGATGGCGACCGCAACTCCGTCTATGAAGTCAATACCGTGGCCGAGCCGCCAGGGCCCCAGAACCCCGTCGGCAACGCCTTCTTCGCCCGCTCGACGCTGCTCGCACGCGAATCGGAGGCGAAGCGCCGCGTGAACCAGGAGACTGCCCGCTATTGGCGTATCGTCAACCCGAACGTGACCAACCGCATGGGCCAGCCCGTCTCCTATAAGTTGATGCCGATGGAGAACTGCCTGCCCTTCAACCTGCCGGGGTCGAGTCTCATCGAACGGGCCGGGTTCACCACCAACCACCTTTGGGTCACCCGCTACCATCCACGTGAGATGCACGCCGCTGGCCAATACCCGAACCAGCATCCCGGCGGCGACGGCCTGCCTCGCTGGACCGCTGCCGATCGAGCGATTGAGGATACCGACATCGTGGTCTGGTACACGCTCGGCCACAATCACGTTCCGCGCCCGGAGGATTGGCCCGTCATGCCGACCTACTACGCCGGCTTCAAGCTGTTCCCGGTGGGCTTCTTCGAACGTAACCCCGCTCTCGATGTCCCGCCGTCGCCGGCACACGGTGATGCCTGCGAATCGTGAACGGGCGGCGGGCATGCAGCGAGTCGCGGGAATTCTTCTTCCCGCTCGCGCATCTGCGTGTGACGCGATACATTGTGAAAGAAAGCGCAATTGTCTCCCCCGGAGCTCCCGATGCCCTCTCTCTTCCGCGTCTCGCGCCACTTCGCCATCGTCCCTTTCGCCGCTGCGTTGACCATCTCCGCCGCAGCCTGCGGCAGCAGCACGGGCAGCGTCCCCAATCCGTCCGTCACACCAGGCGGAGCAATCCCGGCCGGTGCTGTCGTCATCGATCAGCGCGACCTTGCCTTCAAGCCGGGCAGCGCCACCATCGATGCAGGCCAAAAGGTTTACTTCCAGAACAGTGAAACCGCGCTCCATACCGTCTCCATCAACGGCAAGGACGAATCCGGCAACATGAAGCGCGGTGCGATCTTCGTTTGGACCTTCGCTTCTCCCGGTAGCTACAAGATCACCTGCGAATACCACCCGCAAATGCACGCCACCATCACGGTGAAGCCCGCGCCTGCGGCCCCCGGCCAAACCACGACCTCCACGACGCTTCCCACCACCACAGGCCCGTGATACAAGTGGCCGATGAATGATAACGACCCCGCGCTGGCGCGCCGTTACGGGGCGTTCCTCATGGTTGTGGCAGCAATGGCCGGGCTCCTCTATGCCCTGGCGCTGATGCGTCGCAGCTATCTGGCCCTGGCCGTGCCCGTGACTGCCGGCGTTGGCGTCGTGCTCACGCTGGCGATGGTGCTCGGTCGCCTCCTGCTGACCACTCCCGACGAACCCCACGACTTCTAGCCCGGCCGCGCACCGCTTCGGGCGTAGACTGTATCCAACTCGCTCCACACGGGACGCATCGGCTGCGCGGAGGGTCTATGGCGGGACGCTTACTGATCAAAGAGGGCGTAACCGTGGCCGGCGGCGTGCTCGCCCGCCAGGATGTGCTCTGCGATGGCCCCCGCATCGTCGCCATCGGCCATGGCATCGAGGCCCCCGGCGCAACCATCTTCGACGCCGCGGGGCTCACCCTTGGCCCCGGCTTCGTCGATGTCCACGTCCATGGTGGTGGCGGCCACTCCTTCTTCACAACCGATCCGGCCCATCTCTCCGGATACTCTGCCTGGGCCCCGTGCAACGGCGTGACCAGCTTCCTCGTCAGTACCGTGGGACGCGACGAGGAAGCCACTCTCGACATCCTGGCGGCGCTGGCCCCGGTCATTGGCAACGGCGGCGGTGCAGAGCCGCTCGGCTTCCACCTTGAAGGCCCGTTTATCAACCCGTTGCGGAAGGGCGCATTTCCCCCTGAATACCTGCGGGCACCCGTCCGCGAAGAGTTCGTGCGCTATCAGGCGGCGGCCAGCGGGCTCATTCGCCAGGTCACTCTCGCGCCCGAACTGCCGCTCGCGCTGGAGCTGGTGAGCGCCGTCGCCGTTTCTGGCGCGCTCCCCGCCATGGGCCATACGGATGCGAATACCGAGCAAGCGCACGCCGGCTTTGAAACCGGCGTCCGTCACGTCACCCACCTGTTCAATGCCATGCGCCCGCTCCATCAACGCGAAGGCGGCCCCATTGCAGCGGCACTGCTCCAGGAATCGGTGACCTGCGAGCTGATTTGCGATGGTGCCCACGTCGCACTGGAACCGCTCCGCCTGGCCTACCGCGTGCTTGGCCCCGCGCGTACCGTCGTCGTCACCGATAACCTCCACATCGCCGGCACAGCCCGCACCGGCAGTGAATTCGCCGGCCAAACCGTGACCGTGAGCGGCGCCGCCGCCGCCCGCGACGATGGCACCATCGTCGGCAGCGTCGCCACCATGGACCAGCACTTTCGCAACGCCGTCGCGTTCCTTGGTATCGACCTGCCAACGGCATTCAGGCTTTGCGCAGCGAATCCGGCGCGGGTCGCAGGGGCCCACCACCGCAAAGGCGCGCTTGAGCGAGGATACGACGCCGATATCGTTATGCTCGACGGTAACCTTGAGGTCGCCGCCACCGTCTGCCGTGGCGAACTCTGCTATCGTCGCGGCCGCGATTAACGCCGCCGTGTGTTGCTCATTCGACGATCGCGCGCTGACCCCGTAGGATTCGCAGACATAATGGCAGCCTCCCGGTTAAACGACTCCCGGCGCGCAGCGGCGGCCCTGCGCCGGGCTGTAATCGATATTGGGAGCGACACCGTCCATCTCATCGTCGGCGCCGTCCAGGACGGCCCGGATGGCCAGCGCGTAGTCCACGACGTCTCCCATCGGTCCGTACTCCTGGAACTCGGCCGCGGTGTCGCACTCGAGGGCCGCATCGACCCCGACCACCTCGTTGGCCTCGATGCGACTGTGCTCAAGTTCGTGAAGCTCGCGCGCAAAGAAGCCGGACACCTCGTCATGGTCGCGACTGAAGCCAGCCGCCGTGCCGAAAACGGGCCCGCCGTGCTCGCAAGACTGAGCGAAAAGGCTGGTGAGCCCATTCGCGTGCTTTCCGGTACGCGTGAAGCTCAGCTCGGGTTCTGTGGCGTCCTTGAAAGCCTTAAGCCGTCGGGCTGCCAGCTCGTCATCGACTCCGGTGGGGCATCCACCGAGGTGAGCATCTCGCAAGGCCGTGAATACGTCTCCGGCGTCTCGTTGCCAGTGGGTGCAGCATCCCTCTCCGCCTCCTTCCAGGGCGACCCGCCCAGCCCCCTTTCCTGGGCACTCTCGGGCATCAAGGTCGGCGAGGTCATCGGGCGGCTGCCAGCACTGCAGCCGCGTCACGCCTGGGCCACCGGCGGTTCTGCGCATCATCTCGTCGGACTGGAAAGCGTCGAGCACGACCGCAAACCCGCCCGGCTCCACATGACCGACCTCGATAGCCTCAGTCGCGAACTCCTCAAGCACTCCTCGAGCAAGCTCGGCGAGCGGCGCGGAGAGGATCCTCGCCGCGTGGCGCTTCTCGCCTCCGGGGCACTCATCCTGGCAGCGATCCTTGAGCACTATCACATTCGTGCCTGCACCGTGCTCCCCGCTGGCCTGCGCGAAGGCATCCTGCTCGCCAGCGCAGCCAACCCTCTCAACTGGTGGCAGGAGGGCGCTCCGGGCTGCTGACCGGCCGCCACGCATCCCCCCGCCCCAGGCAATGCTTCGGCACGCCCCACGCGCGATCGCACGATACACTTTCGCGAGATTCAAATCGGGGGTGTGCGATGGCTTTCGGTGTTGGAAACATGTGGCACGACATGTTCGTGCTCGGTGTCCCGGTGTGGGAGCGCCTCATCCGCGCGGTGCTCGTCTATGCGTTCGTGGTGGTCGCTTTGCGGCTCGCGGGCAAACGCGAAATTGGCGCGCTCAACCCGTTCGACCTCGTGGTCCTCTTCTTCCTTTCCAACATCCTCCAGAACTCCATCATCGGCAACGACCTCTCAATCAGCGGCGGGTTCATCGGCGCAGCCACCCTCATGGGCCTGAACTACGCTGCCCAGCGCTTCCTCTTCAAACACGCCCGCATCGACCGCCTTTTCGAGGGCCAGGCTACTGTGCTCATCGAGAACGGCGAGGTCATCCACGGGAACCTCAAAAAGGAGTTGGTCACCGAAGACGAGCTCATCGTCGCGGTCCACAAGCAGGGCATCATGGAGCTCGCTGATGTGGAGAAAGCCGTCCTCGAAACCGATGGCAACATCTCCGTGTTCGCGCGCACGCCCACGACCGAAGAGCGGCGTCAGCTCGACATGGCCGCGCAGCTGCAGCGCATCGAAGCCGCCCTCGCTCGACTCGGTGCGGCCGGCCTCGGCAATGCTACTCCCTCATAGCCGCCGACAGGCCGCACGCCGCCGCACTATCGAGGACAACCGTGACCGCGCGGTGAAGCTGCAGGAAGCTCGCCGGGCAGGCCGTGTCCACCGCTCCGCTCAAGGCGCGCGCGACGATTGCCGCCTTCCTCTCCCCGCTCGCGAGGAGGACAACCCGGCGTGCCGCCAGGAGTTCGCCGAGCCCCAGGGTGAGCCCCTCTGCCGGCGGATCTAGCCCGAATGCCGCCTCTGCGGAGAGGCGCGTCGCCGCTTCGAGCCGCACCAGCCGCGCTGGCGAGTCAGCGGTGCTCCCCGGTTCGTTGAAGGCGAGGTGGCCGTTGATCCCGATGCCCAGGACCACCACGTCCAACCCACCCGCCGCCGCAATCGCCGCCGATAGGCGCCGTGCCTCTTCTGCGAGGTCCGGCGCCTCAGGGTCGAACCCCTGCGCCGGTGGTGCGCCCGCGATGCAGTCCCAATGGCGCGCGAAGAATGCCCGGTTGGCGGCCGGATGGTCCCGCGGGCAAACATACTCATCAATGGCGAATGCACCCCGGATGCCGCCCAGTGCCCGCTCGCCGCAACCGCAGCGTTCCGCGAGCGCCCGGTACGCCGGGATCGGCGTGGCACCGCTCGCAAGGCCCGCCACCGGTGCGCTGAATGCGTGCAACGCTTCGCTGATCGCGTCTGCAGCCGCCTTGCCGAAGGCGGCAGGATCGGTCACCCGGATCTGTGGCGAGCTCACGCTCACGAAGGTCTCGCAGGCTCGTGCAGAAACGTCAGAACCTCTTCAACGAACAGTTCCGGCTGCTGTTCGAACAGGAGGTGCCCGACTCCGGGCAAAACAAGGTGGCGGGAGTGCTGGATCTTCCCAGCAATGGCCGCACCCACGCCGGGCGGGATGTCCCGGTCCAACGCACCGCTCACCACAAGTACTGGCGCTGAGATTCGACGAAGGTCGATGGCGGGCTCTGCTTTCCAATCAGCGGCCAGGCGGGCGAAGCAGGCAGCGGTACCGCCGATGAGCAGCGGGCCGACGTAACCGTCCAGTGTCGCTGCCTCCCCGAAGCGCTCCTCGCCCGTCATCCGCACGAGAGACTTCTGTGCCGCCCACCGCACCAGTGGGGGCATGCGAAACGCCACCCGCGCGCCCTGCAGCAGTGAGGCCCATAGCAGCGGCGAGACGGACTGCCACGGCTGCTCGCCGCTGGCATCGATTGCCGCGGCGAGCACCAGCCCGTCGATGCGTTCAGGATAGCGGACCGCGAGGCGCTCCGCGACGCCGCCGCCCATGGAATGCCCAACGACTGTGGCCCGCTCAATACCGAGATGCTCCAGCAATCGCGCCGCCCGCCGCGCATGGGACCCAAGCGAATACTCCAGTTCCTGCCGCCGGTCGCTGAAGCCGAACCCTGGCAGGTCGAGCGCCACCACGTGATAGTGCCGCGCGAGCAGTGGCACAACATCGCGCCAGCTGAACGTGCTCCCGCAAAAGCCATGGATCAGGAGGATCGCCGGTGCACCGGCAATGCCCGCCTCGACGAAATGGATACGCTCCCCATCGAGGTCGATGATTTTGCCCGGAGGCTGAGGGTCCGGCCCACGCGCCGTCAGGCGGTGCGCGACGACAGCCACCCCCGCCAGCGCGGCCACGCTCATCGGGACAGCCAGGCGTTTCTTCATGGTGAGTGCCGGCCTTCAGCCAAGATGGCGCGTAGTGCCCGGACCGCATCGGGGATGCGCGGCCCATACCACCAGAGTAGCCTGCCATCGATGATCCGTGCAGGCGCTATCTGGCCGTACTCGGCCACGTCGCCATCCTTGAACGCGTAGGGCTCGTCCGGGAGCAGGATCAGGCTGGGGTTCAATGCGACCAGCTCAGCCGCCGTAACCTCCGGGTAGCGGGCCCGGCCCCCAAGCACATTCACAGCACCCGCACGTTCCAGCAGGTCGTGCCCATAGCTCGCGCAGCCGAGTCCCAGGAGTGGCTGCTTCCACACGGCCACGAACACGCGCGGCTGCCCCCCATGGGACGGCTCGGCCAGCGCCGCATGCACATCCGCGACGATCACACCCGCTGCGTCGGGCCGGCCCAGCAGTGCGCCGATGCCCGTGATCATCGCCAGCGCCTCGTCCACGGAGTTGGGGTCGGTGACGAGCACGTCAAGCCCTGCCGAACGGAGCTCATCGACGTCCTCGCGCCGATTTTCCTCCTTGTTCGCGATCACGAGATCCGGCTGAAGTGCCACGATCCGCGCCACATTGGGATTCTTCGTGCCGCCCACGATGGGCACCCGTGCTGCCTCTGCCGGTTCGGCGCAGAACCGCGTGCGGCCCACGACGGATGCCCCCGCACCGAGCGCAAACAGGAGCTCAGTCAGGCTGGGGACAAGTGAAACGATGCGGGTCGGCGCCATCGCTTCAGCCTATCAAATCGGCTGTCCGCCTGGGCGAAGGGGTTGTGGCAACCGTCGGCCGGCTGCATTTGTTTTTGGCCCGCTAACGGCCTGCGGCAGGCAACCAAGAAGGCCCCGGCGGAGAGGTGACCGGGGCCCCTTTGCGAGGCGCACGCTTCTCACGAGAGAGCGCTTTTGCTAGTTCACCGGCGGAGTCCCAAGCGTCACCGGGATCGTCATCTTCTTACCGCCGCGATAGACTTCGACGTTTACCTTCTCGCCGGCGTGGTGTTTGATGAGCGCCACGGCAAGCTCCGACTCATCGCGCACCGGCGTGCCGCCGATGCCGACGATGACATCGCCGGGCTTGATGCCGGCCTGCTGGGCCGGGCCCGTTGGTACGGAAGTGGCCTGCAGGCCGCCGCTTGTCGTGCAATTGAACTGGGCATCCGTCGGAAGGTACACACCGCCGTCGGCCACCGGCACGCCAAGCTGCTTGGAGTTCGCCGGCAGCACAGGCTGAAAGCACGCGATCCCGAGGAACCCGCGGTCGACTTTGCCCGTCGCCTTGAGCTGGTCGTAGACGGCCTGCACGGTATCGGCGCCAACCGCGAAGCCGATTCCAGGGGCGATGCCGCCGGTCGAGGCGTCCGGCGCGATCGCCGTGTTCACGCCCACCACTTCGCCGCTGTAGTTGAGCAGCGGACCGCCACTGTTGCCGTGATTGATGCTCGCGTCCGTCTGGATTGAACCGAGCACCTGGTTACCGCCAAAGCCGCTACTTTCGTTGATAGCGCGGTTCTTTGCACTGATGATGCCCCTGCTCACGGTCGGTGCGCCGGCCCCGTTCCCGAGGTCCAGTGCATAGCCGATGGCGATCACGTCCTGGCCCACGAACGTGTTCTCGTCGCTCCCAATCTTGAGCGTCGGCAGGTTTGTGGCATTGATCTTGATGAGTGCGAGGTCGGACCGCACGTCCGTGCCGATCACCTTCGCGGTGTACTCCGAGCCGTCGTTGAGGTTGACTTTGATCTGGCTCGCCACACCGGTCCCCGACGCGTTCGCCACGACGTGGTTGTTCGTCATGATGTAGCCGTCCGCTTCGACGATGAAGCCGGTGCCCACACCCACGTTCGTCTGGATGCGGACCACGGCCGGCTCCGTCTTGCTCACGAGCTGTTCGGTAGCCTGGGAGCCATCCGACCTCGCGGCCGGTTGAGCGGCACTGCTCGCTGCCGGCACGGTTGCGCTCCCGTTGGCCCCCGAAGAAGACGACGCCGGTTGCGACGTCGTCGCCGGCGTGTTGGCCGAACAGGCTACGCCGAGGAGCAGGGCGGTGGCTGCGAGACCCGCTACCGCGGGACGAAAGAGAGACGCCATGATGTGGCTCCAGGAAGAAGTGTTACCAGTGTTGAGGAAGGGACGGCAATAGCACGTAAACCGCCGCGAGAAACGGTAAAGGATCGAGTAAAGAGCCCGGAGCGCCGGCCCCTCCTGCGATGCTATCATCACGGCCGGGCAGCATATGGCTTGGCAGGGCAATCCGGACGTCCCCGGCATTCGTAGCATACATCAAGCGGGGGAACTCTCCCGGCCGTTGGCGGCCGCTCCTGCGCCGCAGACCGAATGGACCGATGAGACGCTTATGCTTGCCATCGCCGCTCGTGACGAAGTTGCGTTCTCCGTCCTTTACGACCGTTACGTGGACCTCGTCTATTCGACCGTCGCGCGCATGCTCGGGCGAGATTCGGCCCTTGCCGAAGACGTCGCGCAGGAGATCTTCGTCCGCCTCTGGCAACGTCCCGAGACGTTTGTCGCCGAACGCGGCCGCTTTCTCAGCTGGCTCATGAGCGTCACCCGCAACCGCGCCGTCGATGAGTTGCGCGCCCGCGGCCGCCGCTGGCGCCGCGAGACGGGATCTGGTCCGGGCCCGGACGAGCCTATCAATCAGGTCCCCGCCGATGACGCCGATGACCCGCTCGCGACGGCCCAACTGCGGGAAGAGCAACGCCTTGTCCGGACCGCGCTCCGTGATCTGCCCGCAGACCAGCGGCGCGCACTCAACCTGGCATATTTCGGCGGCCTCACCCAGCTGGAGATTGCTGCCGAACTGCACGAGCCCCTCGGCACCGTCAAGACGCGGATTCGCCTGGGCATGCTCAAGCTGCGCCGCGCGCTGGCGGACCGTGTCTGAAATGGCCGGCGAACACCTCTCTCCCGAACAGGCCGACGGCTACGCAATCGGCTCGCTCGAACCTGGCCTCGCGCGCATCATCGCGCTCCACATCGTCGAGTGCCCGGCTTGTCGCAGCCTGGTGCACGATGCGGAGGACGTCGCCGCGGCCCTCGCTCTCAGCACGCCCCTGCGCCGTAGCCCTCCCGGGCTGAAACAGCGCGTGATGGTCAAAGCCGGGCTCCAGCGCCCCGGAATCTTCCGCAGGCTCGCCTTCGTCGGTCCTGCCGCCGCCGGAATCGCAGCCGTGACGGTCGCCATCATGGCCCTCACCGGCATGGTCAGTTTGCGCGGCCAGGTCAACGACTTGCGCCGCCAGAACAGCGACCTTCAGGCCCAGGTCTCAACCGCCCTCGCCGAACGCACCGAGATCGCGGGCATCTCACAGCGGCTCAGCGCGGCGGAAGCCACCACTCGCCAGCAGGGCCAGCAAGCCATCGCTGACCGCGAACTGCTCCTCGCGATGCTCTCGCCCAGGAGCGTCGTCGCCGAAGTCTATGCCACCAGCAGTCAGCAAAATGCCGTGGGGAGGCTCATCTGGAGCCCGCAACAGAAGACGGTCTTCTTCGTGGCCGATAACCTCGGGCCCATCCCGGGGACCCAGACCTACCAGCTTTGGGTCAGTGAGAACGGCCAATACTCCAGCCTCGGCACGTTCCGGCCCGATGCCAGCGGCTTTGCGCGCTACTCAGCCACTGTGCCCGAGGGCATGTCCGGCTACGACACCGCCGTCGTCACCCTCGAGCCCGCCGGCGGCGCTTCGCAACGCTCCGGGCCCAGCATCTTCGCTGCCGACCTCTCGAGTTTCCACAGCGGCCTAGGGCGATAAAACCGCTGCACCGCTGGCTATTCCCCCGGTCCGAGCCATCTGCGCAGCTCGGCGAGCGCGCGTGCCTGGCGGCCCTTCACTCCATCCACCGACGTTCCCAGCACCGCTGCTGCCTCCTGCAAAGATAGCCCGTGGATGAAGCGCAGGCTGATCACCTCCGCGTGGCTGCGGTCGAGCCGCGCGATGGAGCGCGCGAGGTCGATCAACTGTGGGTCCAATGCGGGGTCACTGGCACTGCCGTCGAACGCTTCCAGTGCGACCTGCGGCGGCCGCCCGGCCCGGCGCCGCCTGTGCGTGCCGACGATGTGGCGTGCGATGCCGAATAGCCATGCCCGCGCCGGCAGGCCCACATCGTGGAACGAATCGGCATGTTTCCATGCTTCTTCGAACACCTGGCTGGTCGCGTCTTCTGCCTCGCCCGGGTTGCCCAGCCGCGAGAGTGTGTAGCGGTAGATGGCCGGCATCTCGCGCTCAAAGAGGATGTGCCACGCGTCCGGGTCGCGCCGCTGGATGAGGCTCGGTTCTCCCGGCTCCACGATCGTGAGCGAAGGCTCATGGCTGGCATGCGGGCGCATCGCCGCCATCCAGGTCCCCATTCGCCGCCACGGCGCGCGGAAAGGGATCGGCCACGACGCTTTCGGCGCTGCCCAAACCGCAACGCTCATGAGTCCTTCCCACTCCCCTCGACGTGCGGCGTCCCCGTGGGCGAAGGCGTGTTGGATGCTGGCCGGGACGTTTCGTGCGCAGTCGGTGTCGCTGTCGCACCGGGGCTCGAAGTGATCACAGGCGGCGGGATCGCCGGCACCGTACCCGGCAACCCGGCCGTTGTCCCCGCCGGCAGCGGCGTGGCTGTACGGTGGGAGCCGTCATCCGTGGGAGTCCCCGAGGTCCCGACCGGTGTCGCCGAGGGGGCTAATGCCGGCTCAGGCGTTGACGGTGAACTGCTCACTCCGCGCCCGGAGGCGCCTGAGCTCACACCCCCGGCGACGGGCGTGTTGGCTGCCGGCGGCGGCGTCGCCTGGGGCGATGCGGAGGGCGTGGCAGTCACGGACGGCGATGGTACGGGCGATGCAACCCCGGCCGCGGGAGGGCCTGGATCTGTCGGAGTGCCGGGCACCACGCCCTGCTGCGCGGTGTCGCCGTTGTGGGGCGCCAGGTTTTGGACGACCGAATCCAGGAAAGATTCGGTGGCGGAAGCCACCCGGCCGAGGCCGATCCCGGTCGCGACGCTCGCCCCCGCACCCACCGCGCTCACCAGCAGGGCGCCCGCAGCCAGCCGCTGCGCGAGCCCGCGTGGGTGTGGGCCGGCCCCCAGCCAGGCGGCGATCCACGCCCCGGCTCCGCGGCGTTCCCGGCCAGCCGTCAGCGCTTCGAACCGGGCCGAGAGCCGGGCCGTCGCAGCCGCATCGGGCGATGCCACGGTCAGGCGGCGCGCCAGCACCGCCAGCCGCGTAAGCTCCGCTGGCACCACCAGCGCGGGATCGAGGATCACCCGGCCTTCGATGGCTTCATGCAGCAGGTCCGCTGAGACGGAATCTCTAGACAGCGGTCACTCCAGGTGCCGCTCTGCGCGCGGGTGCGGGGCGGCGATAGCTGATTCGGATGACGACCCCAAAGACGACGGCCATGCTCGTCCCGAGAAAGAGCGCGAGCAGCCACGGTTCACGCGCGTCTGTGCCAATCATGAGCCCATGCCAGAGCGCGCCGACATATGCCACCACCGAAGCATAGTGCATCCGCTTCCACATCTTCGGCCCGATCGTTGAACGGAACCAGAAGGAAATGGTCACGAGGGCGGACAGGTACAGTGCCAGTGTGCCAACCGCCGTGAGCGAAGGCCGGTAGTAGGACGCGAACGGGATCAGGACGTCCCTGAGCCCGAAATGCGTCCAGCCGTCCAGCATCAGCACCAGCCCGTGTCCGAGCCCGAGCAGCACGCCGGCGATCGACGCCGACTGGTGGATGGCGAGCAGCCGGCCGCGGCCGACAATGCCATCCAGCCATGCGGACGACATGAGCAGGCCCCCCACGAGCCCCGCCCACAGGAAGAGGTAGCTCGCTACCCCTGCAGCTCGTGAGGCATACCAGGCCGTGTGCGGCCCAACGGAGGGCAGGATCCTGATCCCTGCCCCCAGCCACAAACGCGACCCGAGCGCCACCGCCAGCAGGAGGTCCAGGGTCAGGAAGAAGAGCATCCGGCGCATCACGAAGCTCCCGAAGTCTGCGCTGGCGCCGATGCCGGCTGTGGCGGCGGCGCTGCCGGCATCGGTGGTGGTGCCGGGGGCTGAGGCGCCACAGCAACGGGCGCCTGCGCCTGGGGCGGTGCCACCGCTGCCGGGGCAGTCGGGATGTATGGAAGGCTCGGCGCCGGCGTTGATGCCGGGACATAGACCGTCGCTGCCGGTGCTTGCGCGGGCGCGGAAGAACTCCCGGCCGCCGGTGCACTTGAGGCTCCATTGGTGCCGGATGCGGATGCTGCGGGTATTGTCACGTACTTGTAGATAATCGGCTGCCGTTCGACGTACACGATCTGTTCCGTCGGCGTGGCTACCGGGCTGGCCGTCGCGGCGGGCTTGCTGCTCGCAAGGAGGATCCACTTCTTCGCCGCAGGATCCCACCTCCAGCCATCCTTGATGATCGGCGTCGCCGTCGCCGCGACACTCGCCGGTTTGGCGGCGGCAGTCTTCACGGGGACGCTCTGCGCCTGGGCGGTCACCCCCGCCCAGAGCGACACGAAGACCCCGACAGCGGCGATGCCGGTGACCGTCCGCGTCAGCAGAAATTTGGTGCGGCCCCGTGAGGAGGCCCTAGTCATCGTGTCCACCGTCGTCGCGGCGCACTACAGGCGTCGAACTGGAAGCAGCAGTGGGGTTTTCGCTCCCGCGGTCATCCCACACGGGGCGTGCGGAGCTGGTCGCCGGCGCAGGATTGGTGACAGACACGACAGGCGTTGTCGTGGCGGGCGGCCGGGAGTCATCGGTTCGCCGGACCGTTGGCGTGGCGGTGGCCATCGTCGGCACCGTCGTTGGGTTCGTGTTGGTCACCGTGGTGGAGGTCGCCGCCGGGGTGGTGGTTCGGTCGGGCGAAGCGTCCGTCTGCGCAGAAACTGCCGCCCCCTGGATGTATTTGGTCACCACGAGCGGTGGCTTGTCGACGTAGACGATGCGCTTAGTTGGCTGTTGAGCGGTAGTCGGCTGCGCGGTGGCCGTGGAAACCTGCGCCGAGGTGTCAAGGCTGGCCGATTGCACGGTCGCCGAGGGGGTGGTTGCCGGCGCGGACGTGTGGCTGAACAGCCCGCCACCGGCTGCTGCGCCGACGACGGCCGCGCCCGAAAGGGCAGTGGTGATGGTGCCCGCGAGGAGCGATGCGATTCGATTCATGAAAGGGTCCTCCAGATGAGTGGGTTTTCGGAGGCCCGGACCCGTGCTGGGGCGGGGCTCAGATCAGGACTCGCAAGGCACATCGCAGGAGGTGGGCGAAAAGAGTCGCGCCGCTCGGACCAATACGTGAAAGTCAGGGAAACACCCCGCGCGCTGCCGCCGCGTTGCTACTCGGGCAGCGGCGCTCCCCAGCGCTGCGGGTCCCCCACCGGAGGGATCGCCAGCACGGGGACACCCGCCCCGGCTGCGCGCTCGGCTGCCGCCTCGCCGCCGATGAGCACCGCCTTCGCCCACACCTCTGCCCGCCACGTCTCTGCCGCCCAGCACGACACCTGGTCGAACGGCGATTCCGCCGGCATGCCCGTGCGCGGGTCGATGAGATGGTGAGCCAGGCCGCCGGAAGCCGTCGTCCACCGCCGTTTGCGCGTGGTCGAGGTCGCGATCGCGCCTGTCATGATGCCCTCCCACGGCGGCAATTCGCCCGCTCGCGCCGCCACAGCCACCCGCCAGCCGCGACCCTCCGCGTCCGCTTCGCTCCCCGTACAACAGAGGTCGCCGCCGGCATTGAGGAACACGTCCGGGCAATACCGCGTGAGGAGACCGACGCCCAGGTCGACGGTCCAGCCCTTGATAATCCCGCCGAGGTCGACCTGCCCGCCACTCAGCCGCACGGCGCCGTCTTCGAAGACGAGTGCGGCCCTCGGGTCGGGCACGGCCATCGGCGCCGGGGCGCCTCCCGAGACCTCGTCGAAACTCACGCTGTAGCCGGCCTGGATGAGCGCGGGCAGCACCATCGGATTGAAGATGCCACCCGTAAAGGCGTGCGCTTCAACGGCCATATGGCAGGCTTGCACAAAAAACGGCTCGCGGACCACATCCCCACGGTTCAGCGCACTGAGCAGGCTCGACGGGCGAAAGCGCGAAAACCGCTCCTCCTGCTGCTCGAACAGTAGCCGGACACCGAGAAACGCAGGCATTGGCCTTGCCGCAGCCTCGACGATCACGTCGACGCCGGTATTCATGGCCCGGAACGCCTCGGAGTGCTGCACGATGAAATCGTACAGGGATTCCAGCGATCGGGGCTCGCAGACGGCAATCAGCAGCCGGGTTCCCGCCGTGGTGCCATGGTGCCGCTCGCGCGCTATTCTGCTCACGCCGCAGCCGTGCCGCAGGACGGCGCCGGATCCCCGCGGCCGGAGAGAATCCATGCGCAACGACTTCCAGACGATCACATTTTCGGTACAGGACGGCATCGGCCGTCTGACGCTCAACCGGCCAGACCGTCTGAACGGGATCACCAACCAGATGATGCGCGACCTCTACGATGTGCTGGCCGAATTGCCCACTCTCCCCGAAGCGCGCGTGGTTGTCCTCACGGGAGCGGGCCGGGGCTTCTGCCCCGGAGCGGACCTCGGCCACTACAGTTCAGGGGCAGCCGAGCAGCCACTCGCCCCGGAACACTTTCAGCTCACCGCGATGCTCCACGAGCTGCCGCAGGTCACCGTTGCCGCAGTGAACGGCGCCTGCGCAGGCGCTGGCCTCGGCTGGGCCGCTGCCTGCGACCTGCGCTACGCCGCCCGCAGCGCAAACTTCAATTCCGCGTTCCTCGGCGTCGGCATCTCTGGCGATATGGCCGGACCATGGCTTTTGCCCCGCATCATTGGCGCCTCCCGCGCGCGGGAGCTCTTCCTGATGCCGGGGAAATTCTCCGCCGAAGAGGCCGAACGCATCGGCCTGGTGTCGAAGGTCTTCGACGATGATGAGTTCCGCCCGGAAGTCGATGCGATTGTGGCACGGCTCGCCGCTTCGGCGCCCCTGGCCATTCGTGCCATGAAGCAGAACTTCATCGCTGCCGAGAACATGAGCCTGCGCGAATATATCCGCGTCGAGACGGAGCGCCACCAGCGAACAGGGGCATCCGAAGATTCGCGCGCGGCGTTCCGCGCCTTCGTCGAAAAACGGCCAGCGGTGTTCGAAGGCCGGTAGGCCGAACTCAAGAGACCTGGGCTGACGCCCCGGCCAGCTAAAGCGGCAGCATCCCGCCACGCACCGCCAGCGTCACCGCTTCAGTGCGGCTGGCTGCGCCGAGCTTCCCCAGGATCGCTCCGACGTGGAACTTCACCGTGTGCTCGCTGATCTTGAGCTGCAAAGCGATGCCCTTGTTCGGCAGCCCCGCGGCCACCAGCGCCAGCACCTCCTGCTCGCGCGGCGTCAGCGCCGATGTTCCTTCGCTCATGGCGGCGGTGAAGCGCGGCTGCTCCCGCTCGTGGACCGTTGCCGGGTGCAGCACGATGAGACCCTGCGCCACCGCCGCTATAGTTGCCGCAATCTCCTCGGCCGAGGCTGGTTCCACCAGGTATCCGCGCGGTGCACCGCCGGTTTCGAACGCCCCGGCCAGCGATTCGGCCCGGCGGGCCAGCAACACCAGTGGCACCTGCGCGCTCGCCTCCTGGATCTCCGCAGCGGCGGCCTCGTTGTCGATCTGGGCGACGACGATGTCCACAGCGCTGAGCTCCACCTCGCCGCCGTCGCCCAGGGCGGCGGCTTCGCCCACCACGAGCAGCCCGTCGTGGCCATCGAGCATCGCCCGCAGACCCGCGCGCATCGCCTGGTAGGCCGAGACGATGAGGACGCGGATCGGCGCCGGCGGTGCCGATCGATTACCGGTCGGGTCAGAGTTCAGCAGCATGCGTCTCGATCCATCGTAGCCGGTCGCGGACAGGGGCGGACGGGCTGCGCTGCCTGCCCGCCCCTGTCCCCGCAAGTCATGTCCCTCTCCCAACGCGCTTTGCGATAAAGCGCGCGACGGTGTTCGCCGGGATGGCCACACCCATCCCACCGGCGATCATCGAATTGATGCCGATCACCCGGCCGCGGGCATCGGCAAGCGGGCCACCGGAGTTGCCGGGCGCGAACCGGATGTCGGCGCGGATCACCTCCCGCACCGGCAGGCCCCCTTCCGGCGCAGGCCCGACACCGGAGATGATCCCGGCAGCGACGGAACCCCGCAGCCCCCACGGGTTGCCCACTGCGAAGACCATCTCGCCGGCCCGCAACCGGGCGGAGTCGCCCGCTTCCACGGGCGTCAGCTCCGCATCGACGCTGATCGCCGCCAGGTCGTTCTCGATGTCCCGCGCGACCACCCGGCCGGGCAACACCCGCCCATCGGGGAGGATCACCTCTGCGTGCTCGCCGGGGACGACGTGGTTGTTCGTGATGATGAGCCCGTCGCGGCGCCAGGCTGTGCCGGAGCCACCGCCGGCCTCGCTGCGGATTGTCACGAGGCTGTGCCGCATCGCTTCGGTGAGGTCACCAGTGGCGTTGGCAAGGCTCTCCGCTGCGGGCTCGGCCGCACCGCTGATGTGTTCCAGTACCGGTGCCATGATCCCTCCTACTTCCGTTCCCCGATGGTGAGGGTCAGCTCGCGCGGTTCGCCCCCGCGCAACACGGTGAGCGTTGCCAGCTGCCCGACACGTTCCGACCCGAGCAGCGACTGGAGAGCATCGGTGTCCGCGACGGGGGTGCCCGCGAACTTCACGAGGATGTCCCCAATACCCATCCCGGCGACGTCTGCCGGGCTTTGCGACTCAACCGAAACCACGAGCAGCCCTGTCTCCTGCCCACCAAGCCTGGCCGCGAGCGCCTCCGGCAGACGCACGGTCTGACTGCTGATGCCGAGATACGCGCGCCGCACGCGCCCGGTGCTGAGCAGGTCGCTCGCGACCTTGGCCGCCGCCGCCACCGGCACTGTGAGCCCGGAACCGCGGCCAAGGCGTGAGCTGTTCACTCCCACGACTCGCCCCTGCGCGTCGATCAACGGACCGCCCGAAAAGCCCGGGAAGAATGTCGTGTCCGTGCGGATGAAGCCGTCGACCTGCGTGCCCCGGAATGTCCGCCAGGGGCCGCCCAATGCAGCAATCACCCCGAACGACGCCATTGGGCCACCCTCGGACGGCCGCCCCAGCGCCAGGACAATGTTCCCGGCGCGGGCTGAGCCTTCCGGGGCGTGCGTCGCCGGCGTGAGTGAGCCCCCGTTGACTCGCAGCAGCGCCAGGTCCGAACCAGGGTCCCGCCCGGCTATCGTTGCCTTCAACTCCTGGCCGCTGGCCGTCACAACCGTAATGTCGTCTTCGCGTTCGACCACATGGTCACAGGTGAGGACGGTATCGGCCGACCAGGCGATGCCACTGGCGGGAAAGCGCCGGCGCGCGTTCACGAGGACGGTGGATGCGCCGGCGCGTTCAACCGCCGCGGCCAGTGCATCGGAAAAGTCGGCGAGGACTGCTGAGTCTGCCACAGTTGAGGTTCTCCTCGAATGAGTTGATTCGAGGATGCCACCGCGCGAGCGCCAACACGCCAGCCAATTGGGCAGGTAGGATCCCGGACGAATGGCGAGGGGTAGCCACCCAAACGGACAGGTGCACCGCCGGTTCTGGTCAGTTGCCCCGCGGGCAGGCGTAGGCAACCGAAAACAATGTCGAATTCGGCCCGGGAGGTGGCAGCGTCGAATGCGGCGTGAAGCTCGTCACCTGCGACTTTCGGCTGACGACCAAGCCCGTCGATGGGTCAAGAAAATCCACGGTCACGCTGTACTTGCCCGGCGTAAGTGGAAGTGCCTCGGTCTTGTCCGCCGTTGTGAGCTGGAAGCACACCGCACCCTCATAGATGCTCGTTGACCCGCCGCTCCAGCGCGCGATCGTGTGGTTGTCCGCGTCCCGCGTCAGCCACAGCTCCATCCCCGCACCGGGCTGCGCCGTAACCTGAAGGACCATGCGCAGCGCCGGCGTGCCGTTGTCCAGTGCCGCGAAGTTCGCCAGCGCAAGCTCAAAAGCCCACTTCTTGGGCGGGTCCTTTGGCGCTGGTGGTGTCTCCAGTGAGTTCAGCACCACGCTCCCCGTGGTCGTGCCGAGGAACGCCCGCACCGAGGGCGACGTCTGGAACGATGTGTCGGGCTGTTCACACGCTGCAAACGCAGCCGTCAGTAAGAGCAATGCCGGGATGATGGTGAGGCGCCACGGCCGCCGAAAGATGCGGCGCCTGGCAGAAATGGCAGCGGCCGTGGCGTCCTCGCGGGTCAAATTCGTGGCCTAGCCCCGCACCGCGGCACGCCCGGTCACCGTGAGCATGCGGTTGAGCGCGCTCAGGTAGGCCCGTGCGCTGGCGACGATGATGTCCGTATCGGCCGCCCGGCCCGTGTATGTGCGGCCGTCCTCTTCGATCCGGATCGTCACACTGCCCTGCGCGTCGATGCCCTCCGTCACGCTATTCACGCTGAATTCAATCAGACTCGGCGTAAGCCCGGTGATGCGGTTCATCGCGCGATACACGGCATCCACCGGCCCCGTGCCCGTGGCCGCATCTGTGCGGATATTGCCGGCCGGGTCGACGAGCCGGAGCGTCGCCGTCGGCGTCGCGTGGTCCCCGGCCGAAACCTGCACCATCTCCAACCGCCAGGCAGCGTCTTCCATCGAGCGCATGTTTTCGTTCACAAGTGCCTCGATATCCCGGTCGTCGAGCTCCATCTTTTTGTCCGCTAACTCCTTGAACGCGGAGAAGACGCGGCTCATCTCTTCGTCGGTGAGCTCGTATCCGAGCTCTTCCATGTGCACCTTGAAGGCGTGCCGGCCGGAAAGCTTGCCCAGCACGAGCTGCGTCCCCTGCGGGATGCCGATCTCCACCGGGTCCATGATCTCCCATGTTTCGCGCAGCTTGAGGATGCCGTCCTGGTGGATCCCCGAGCCGTGACGGAACGCGTTCTTGCCGACAATCGCCTTGTTCCACTGGATTGGCATCCCCGAATACGTTTCCACCATCTTGCTGGCGCGGTAGATCTCCCTGGTGTTGATGCTCGTTTCGAGGCCGAAGAAGTCCTTGCGCGTCTTCAACGCCATCACCACCTCCTCCAGCGAGGTATTGCCCGCGCGTTCGCCGATGCCGTTGATCGTGAGCTCCACCTGGCGCGCACCATTCTGGATAGCGGTGAGTGTATTGGCCGTGCAAAGCCCGAGGTCGTTCTGGCCGTGGAAGCTCACACGCGCCTTGTGGATGTTCGGTACGTTTTCGAAGATCGCCCGGAACAGCCCGCCGAGCTCCTCAGGGATCGCGTAACCAACCGAATCCGGGATGTTGATCGTGGTCGCCCCGGCTTCGATGCAGCGCTTCACGATCTCGAAGATGAAACGCGGGTCTGCACGCGTGGCATCCATGGGGCTGAATTCGACGTTCGAGGTGTAGTGCGCTGCATGCCGCACCATCGCCTCGGCCTGGGTGAGCACCTGCTCGCGGTCCTTGCCAAGCTGATGCGCCATCTGGATGTCGCTCGTGTTGATGAAGACGTGGATGCGCGGGTCGGCCGCGCCCTTGACTGCTTCCCACGCCGTATCGATGTCGCTCGGCACGGCCCGCGCCAGCGCGCAGATCGTCGTGTTGCGCACGTCCCGCGCGATCTGCTGGACCGCGTCCAGGTCGCCCGGCGTCGAACACGGGAAACCGGCCTCGATGATATCGACGCCGAGCCGCTCCAGTTGCTTCGCGATCTCCAGCTTTTCCTGGGGTGTGAAGGCGACACCGGCAGACTGCTCGCCATCGCGCAAAGTGGTATCGAAGATGTAGATCTTCTCGCCCATGGGGTGGATTCCTCTCCTTGGGTATTGTGCTGCGGAGGCGGCGAATGGTCGCGCGGCAGCCTAACGAAAAGCTTACGTCCGGTTCCGACGAGCGCCGCCAGCGAGCCGTGACGGTCGCGGCATCGCCCGGAGAACTGAGTGCGGACGTGGGCAGCGGTATCGGGAAGGTCAGGAGCGCCGAAGGGCGCGCCCCGGTGAGTCCGGGGCGAAAGCGTCATCCTTACGAAGTCGAGCAGCGAAACCGTGCATCGTCCCGCCAGTGTGCCGCAAACGTCGCCGCGCGGCACACTGGGCCACCCCCTTCGTCGCTCCAGGCTTTGGTCTTTTTCTGGCTAGGGCGAAACCGAAGCATCATCTCCCGGCGCACGGCCCGCTCACCGGACGGGTTCACCAACCCAGTCGAAGAAAGGTTCAAGGCTCCGCGCGTCAGCGACCAACTTCTCCAGGAAGTCGGCGTCGGCGCACACCAGCCGGGCATCGTAGTGGCGGACGATTTTTATCTCCGGCGACCAGCCACCCGGCGGCGTCTTGATGGCCTCAGTGACCATCGCGGTAAGTAGTTCACGCGGCATCGACCGGGCTGTGAGCGCAGCCACGTGGAGCGAAGGCTCGTTTCGCTTTGCTTGCGGCTTCCCAAGGGGAATTCTGTACTCCACCTCAAGCCTCCAGGCATTCTGGAGGCTTGCCGCTACGGTCGGGCTAAGGCCGCGTAACAGATCCAAAAACGATTCCTTCTCGCCTTCCCAAGCCTTCAGGAATTGTTTGTAAGCATGACCAGTTTCGACGTTAAAAAATATCGATATCCCACTCGGGAGGATGACTATCGATAAATGGGGCCTTTGTCCGCCAAATGTCTTTGAAGATAGTTCTGTCGGTTTGAGAGCTGCAAATGTACCGGATTCTGTGTTCAATATCCGGCCAACGTGTTCGGTAAAAGTCGATGGCCACTCAACTTTGATCTGCTGAACAAGTCCCTTCAACTGGCGCCGAATAGCCGCCCGGGTCTCCTGCGCATGCACGCGTTCATCAGGGCCAAGCGCGAAGTAGGCGAAGTGGTCGTTTGTGAATCCGCCGAAACCATTCATGCGCAGATACTCCTCAAATTGTTCCAACACGAACCGCGCTACGGGATTCAGCACCTCGCTCGCCCGGATCGCCCTCGCGCACCGCGCCAGCGACGCCCACGTGACAGACTTCGGAGCGGTGAGAGCGATATTCAACGTCTTCGCATGGCCGGCGAGTTGGCCTTCTGTCACCTTCGATCCGATCTTGCTCTCCACGCCCAGGACAAACTGGTGGCCAACAATTACGAGGTCGAGGATACCGTTCGTGCCGGTGTCCGGAGTCGATACCGCATCGGCAGCGGTGCCGGTGACCACGGTGATTGACCGCTTGGATCGATGGGGCCAATTTGCGTCCGCAGCCCCAACCTGCAGCTCGCAGCGCTCGAAGCCTTCGGCGCGTTCCGGAAGGATGCCGAGTTCCTGCAAGAGGAGCGTGCGCGCTTTCGAAGGACCAAGCCGGGTCAAGCAGACCGCAAGCGCCCGAGTCAGGTTGTTCTCCAGCTGGCGTTCATTCGGTTCGCCGGCCGCTGTCGGCCCGCGATAGGGTTGGAAAACGTTGAGATGTGGGTCCGCGAGCCGCATGCGCGAGATTCTACCTTCCGCGCTCCCCCTGCGGTCTACTGTTCGCGCCCCACGCGCGATGGATGCGTCGCTGCGAGCGTGTCGTCATACGTCGCAAACAGGCCCCGGCGGCCGTGTGTCCCGAACGAGTATGCGAGCACTGCCTCAAACGACCGGTCGAGCCATGCCGGCACCGGGTGCGGGAACAGATACCCGAGCAGATACGACTCAATGAGATAGTCGACCTCCCGCGCCGCGTGGTCCGCACCGTCCTCCGCATCGTGCGTCTGGATCGCTGTCACCGTTGCCATCCCGTCTGAAAGCGCAAGCGTCGCGGAGTGGACCAATGCCCCGGTCCAACTGCGCGCAAAGAACAGGCGGCTCTCATGAAGGTAGATGTTCCACTTGTCTTCCATCTCGGCTGCAACCGCCAGCGGGCCACTCCCCGCCGTGGGCCCAATCGGGATGGTGAGGCCCCGAGGTACGGGGCAGTCAACAGGGAGGCTGGCCGTCAGGTACTCCTCCCCTGTGCGGGGCGTGGCGAACGTTTCTGCAACCGCCGGGTTCAGGGTTGTTGACATCACGCCAAGCGCGACTCTCCGGAGGTCGAGCACCGTGATATTCCAGGGGTTCTCACCGGGAAGGATCCAGGGGAAGTCCGGGCCAGCATCGAATGGAAGCGGAGTGTCTGAAGGCATCGTGACCGCATCATCAGGGAGCGGCGCGACGCTTCCTGTCGTCTTCCTCGAATGAGCCCGGCCCTGCATCTGGCGGCCGCGGCCCGATCTCGAACGTGAACCGCTGCCGGAAGCGCAGCAGTGCCCGCAGCAGCGGCCCCCCCAGCACCACCAGCACAAGCACGTTGCATGCGCTGCGCAACAGGTCCCACCCGAAGCTCGTGAGCAGGTAGTAGTTCCAATACCGGCGAAACGTCTCCGCGACGCCAATCCCCGGCTGATACGTGACGTCCGGGCCGCCCACCCAGAACGGCCACGCCCAGAGGTTCGTGATGGCGCCATACAGCAACCCCCAGCCAGCCCCGAACGCCACGACCGCGGCCACCTCCCAGCGCCCCTTCAGGCCGGCGCGCACAAGCAGCGGCCGCATCGCCCCCGCGCTCAGGCCCATCCACGCGCTCGCGAACATCTGGAACGGCAGCCAAGGGCCGATCCCTCCCGTCACCACGGCGCTGAGAAAGAACGACAGCGCTCCAAGCAGGAAGCCCATCCGCGGGCCAAATGCATAGGCACCGAGGATGACGAGGAAGAAGTAGAGGTTCGCACCGGCCGGCAGTGTCACGGTGCGCAACACCGCCGCCAGCGCCGAGAGCACGCCCAGCGCCGCCAGCGACTTGCTGTTGAGGCCACCGCCGGTCAGTTCGGCGACGATCAGCACCATGCACAACGCCGCCACCGCGGCGAAGAGGAGCGGCGCATCGGTATTGTGTTCGAACCAGCGTGAGCCGCTGTGCGTCGCCCCGCTCGAGACGAACGGCGCGAGATAGGCTGCCAGCCCCAGCAGGTTCAGCACCACGAACGAGAGGGTGCTTAGCCGTGGCAACGGTACGCCCGTGCGCCTCACGATCGCGCCTTCAATCGCCATGACGCCGCCTCCAGATGACCGCGCCCACGATCGCGAGTGAAAGCACGGCAGCGGTTGCCGCGAAGCCCAGGAGCGCGCCCGTTCCGGAGCCTCCGCGAGTCACCGATCCCGTAGCTGGCGCCTGCGGGATAGCCGTCGCCGTGCCATGACCGGTGATCGTGATGAGCGCCGTCGCCGGTGCCGTCGCCGTTGCGGCGGCGGGCGAAGCCGTGCCCTCGCTGGTCGTTGGCGAGGTGGGCACCTGTGTCGCCGCCGTTGTGGGCACCGGCGAGGGTGTGCCGGACTGGATGGGCAGCACCGTGACAACGGCCGCTGCGGTCGTGGGCGCCACCGTCGCGGTCTTTGGGGCGCGGTCCGTGCAGACCTGCTCGAACGTGAGCTGCGGTGGCGGTGGTGCGCTGTTCGCCCCGCCCTTGCCCCAGCGCCACGCTTGCATCTCACCATCTCTCGCCCTGGCAGCGAGAAATCCTACCGAGGAATACACCCATGGTTGGTCGTGCCTTGCCGTGAAGAATGCCCAGTAGGTGCTGGCCGGG
>JADEYI010000711.1_pt1 | contig 38016 bp, 52 predicted proteins | sample 8542331 | NCBI WGS metagenome assembly JADEYI01 (sample SAMN16510988, study PRJNA670497) | mine drainage metagenome | isolation source: biofilm near Copperflume 1 | place: Germany: Marsberg coppermine Kilianstollen | collected 2018-02 | reverse complement strand
GGTTTATATTGCAATTCAAGTGAAGTCTGATGTGAGTCAATTTATTTTCAGGGTTTAGGGCTCAACTCTAGATGATTGGCAATGATAGGCACTGCCAGATAGGCCAATATCTGGCAGATGATGGTTTAGGGTATAGATTTCAATTTAAATGATGTTGGAAGATAGTCATATGATGGTCTAGGGTTTATATTGCAATTCAAGTGAAGGTATGATAGTCCGAAGATGGTTTAGGGTATAGATTGCAATTGAAGTGAAGTCAGATGAAAGTCAGATGATGGTCAGGGTTAAGGGCTCAAGCAACTTCAGCGAGCAACCTCAGATGATTGGCAATGATAGTCTGATGATGATTTAGTTTATAGCTTGCAATTTAATTGAGGTCAGATGATAGTCAGATGATGGTCTAGGGTTCATATTGCAATTCAAGTGAAGGTATGATAGTCTTATGATGGTTCATAGTGTCAACTTCCGTATGAAATACATGTACAATCGCGAAGCGTGGGCCAATGAGGGCGCAAGCAAACTCAACTGAAGCTCTAGAACTCTTACTTGCCAAAAATTCACTTTATGCACCTTCTGCTCAGTCTGATTGCTGGATCTTTAGACGCACACTTGAAGATGAAGTCGCTTTGTGGACAGACAGGGTCGTGATGCGGACATAGATATGTTGTGTGTAAAGGTTTATGCTCAACTTGTATAAGCGAAACATCAAGGGGAACCGATCCCGCAAGTTACAATAGCATTCCGGGCCGAGGGCACAATTTGCATCTTGCCATCCATGAATAACGCTCTTGACGGAAACTTTGACGGAGAGGGTTCTGGCTTAATAGTCATTATTAAGCAACTAAAATATCCAACAATTTCATGTCAATAAACCAATACCGAAGAGGTTTCAACTCACATGGGTTTACCCAATTGATAAGCAAGCATCACGGTCATCACCGTTTCTTGTCTTGATCATAATGCGTTGCTGTTCTGAATAGGTAGTGCTGCCTTGCACTGCTTCGGTGTGACAGCTACCCAAAAGTCATTGTGCGGTTGCCGGACCGGGGCATGACAGCGCTGCGCTTGCCGCCCTTGACGGCCTCCTCCTGGATGGAGTCCCAAGGGGAGAACCCCTTCCGCTTGTTTCCCTTGTCCCTGCCCTCCCTGTCATTCCCTGCCCGCCCCCCTCGGCCGCCCCTGCCGCCGCCTCTCGATCCCCGGCCCCCTCGTCCACCCTTGTCCCGACCGCCAATCCCTCCCGACACGTCCAGCCCCATGGCTGATGCGCGCGCTGCTGCAAAGTCAAAGGGGACGACCTGCTCCTCCGTCACAGCAGCCTCAGCGTCCGCTGCCGGGGGCCTGTGAACGTGCTGAGCTGGCTGCCCGCTCTTTCTCTTTGCCTTTGGCTGCAACTCGCCAGCATCAAGCTGTGCTGGCAGGCTCTTGGATTTTTTCTTCTTCTTTTTGGTGTGCCCCAGTGCAGGAGTGCTGTGTGCAGCAGACTCATCGCCAAGACCGACTGCTTCAAGCGTTGCACGGACATCAGCTGCACAGCGCAGCCGCTCACGCTCCTGAGGGGTCACTTTGGGCTGATCTGCCCGCTCAGGCTGCCACCTCGCTGTGTCGTGCTGCACAGAGGGCCCCGCATGGCGCCCGCCTGCCCGCAGCGGCTGCCCGCTCTCCCGCCTTGCCTTCTTGCTGGGCAGCTTGTATTGCTCAGACATGGGCAGTGGCAGGTAGTCTTCTGGCTGCTCTTCCTCAGCCTTCCCTGCACCACATGACAGGAAATACTGAAGTCCTATTCTCATGCCAGATGATGAGCCACTACCTCGCAAGCCAGCAAAGTGCAAAGGGCACAGCAGCCAACGGAGGGAGATCGCCAGAGATCGCCAGCCTCTGTGTCTTTTCTGCAAAGCAGTACAAGCGTAAGGTGGGGAGCACACCATGCGGAGCTAAGCTGCCGCCATGCGCTGCAACAGCGGCGCTGCCGCCAGCTTGCAGGACCTCAAAGCGGTTCTCTGAACGCAGCTGATCCATGACCTCGCGCACCGACGCAGCCTGCGCAGCTCGGGCCTCCTCCGGGGTCCCCGGCGGGGCCGCTGTCTCGGGCGCGGCTGGCGCCTGCGGCATGGGCGTGTCATCCTGTGCTGCACTCTGCTCCTCAGAGGATACATCTGCGCTGATGGGTGACAGCCCGAATGGCAGCACAAAATGCGCCTTCAGTTCCTCCACAGCCGCCTGCGCAGCACGCATGAAATCAGCTTGTGAATACAGCTTCACCCTTCTTACAATCCCATGTGTGAATAAAAGGAAGTATGCCAACAGTATTTTTCATGTCCTGTTCAATCATGTTGGAACCCAGCTTCATGCCGGGTTCCAAATCTCCAAGTCACTGGCTTCCAATTTTCAAGCATACTGTCTTGTTGGATATTCCGCTGCTTACCTTATTGGCTTGATCAGCGGGTGTCACTGCCGCCGCGAGGCTGGGTGTAGACGGCAGCCCTGGCACTACCGACGGCCTCCTGCCTCCCAGCAGCGCTCCCAGGCCCGAAGGAGTCTTCCCGCTGCTGGCGCCCAACGCATCGCCAAGCATAGAGGATGGCATGCCAACCGTCCCCGCTGTCTGCGCAGAGCCAAAACTTGCACGGGAGGGAATCCCAAAGCTGGCAGCAGGTACTGCAGTGGCGCCCTGCGTGGCTGCAACTGCAGTCGAGACAGGTCTCGAATCTGTAGGCTCTGCAGCAGCAACTGCTGTGGCACCGCCCGCGCTGTCACCCTTTGGTGCTGCCACGGCAGCCTGTGAGCCCACTGTCTGTGGCCTGCCACCAAGCAGCGCCCCGAGCCCGCCGGCTTGGCGCGGTCCGCTTGCCAGCATGGCACCAAGCCCAGAGCCAGCTCTGGCTGACCCTCCTAGTGGCGGCAGCTTTTTTGGCAGAAGGGGCACAGCAAGGGGCGCTGCCTGCGCTGGAGGTGCCTGTGCTGCCTTTACGCCTGCCAAACTCCCCTCGCCCTTTCTGCTCAATCCCGCGCCTGGAACTTCTCCCAGACTTCCAGGCAGCGGTGCCGCATCTCCTCTGGAAGCTGCCACATCTGGTGCAATACTTTGCTCCGCAGCCTCGTCTTTCGCGGTGCGCCCTCCGGCAGCCTCCTCGGCGGCGGCAGCGGCGAAGGCGTCGTCGACGGCGGATTCGCGCGCGGCCAACGCGGCTGCCGGTGATGGTGGGCGGCGGCGGTCTCCCCGTAATTCATCAGGGTCAGGAACGCTGTCTACCTGCTGCCGCGCATTGGCGATGACCTCCACGACTTGACTTGCGAAGTCCAGCAGCAGAGGAGCGGTCCGCCTGCCGTTGCTGCGCACAGCCCAGGCACCATCTCACAACCCAGCACGCCAGAGCCCACTATACTGCAAATGAGCTGTTGCCGGATTTGTTCATTCTGCATTGACCTCATTTCATGTGAATCCTGAGCATGCCCAACCAACTCTGCCATGTTTGGTGAGGGGTTCCAGGAGAAGACGGACAGTCCATAGTTTGCTAGATTAGAGGGGTACTCACTTGCCCAGCACAGCGCGCAGGTCACGGGCGTTGGAGGGCGCGCGCTTGGCCAGCTTGACCAGCAGCGCCCGCGACAGCACAAAGCCAGTGCTCTCATCCCTCTCTCGCGCCGTCCTGTCACGCCACGCATACAGCCCTGCAGCAAATATCCCCGTTGTCAGTGTTTTAAGTTTCATGCCAGTCCAACAAGCAGATGGCGAGTATGATCCGTTTGCCTCCAATTGTAAAAAACGAAGGCAGAGACCGTTTGCAGGCAATGCCCATAATGGATAAATCCATGCCTTCGTAGCCGTTTTGAACAATGGATGAACTTGAACGCTGCTGCTCCCATGGCATGGCGTGATCTTGTTGAACCTCTCAGGAAACCACACACTCTTGTACATAGAAGCCAGCTGCAGCTCTGGCAGACACAGAGAGAGAGCAATCAACCCTAATCACTAAATATCATAATATAAATTGATGACTCCACCTAAAAATACAGACCTGCAAAGACGGCGAGCTGCTCGCGCGTGAGGGGCTCCTGGCAGCGGCGGTAGGCATCCAGGTAGGAGGTCTCGGAGAAGAGCTCCTTCTCGTAGCGCTGCAGGCACAGCAGCCGCGAGCGCTCCAGCACCACGCCCATGCACGTGGCAGGCCCCCTCTCCGGCACCTCCTCCTGCAAATGGTCCGGCACCCTCGGCACCTTTGCCAACTCCACCTGCGCAATTGAATGCAGTCATAAGATCATATTGTCGCACAGCATAAGATCATATTGTCGCACAGCATGCTGAGGTACCTTACGTTGCAGGTTTTTCAATCAAAATTAAAGCAAAATCCAGCATCTTTTGCGCAGAGGATCTCAAAAACACCGCGATGCAATGATCATGGAACGAGGTGACAGACCTTCAGGCAGTCGTAGATGTAAAGGAGGTAGTGGGTGTCCAGGCGCGCGTAGTGCAGCGCCTCTGCAGACAGCGGCCGCACGCGCCAGTCGGCTAGCTGCCACCTCTTGTCCGCCTGTGCACACAATTGCCATGAGTCAACCTAAAACAGCCCTGCTTCTACAATTACAAATCCCAAGAAATGACTGACTCAAGAGAATGAAACCGGAATTTGTCCAAGCTGTTACAGCCATGGTCCAACCAGGTGGAAAAGTGCCTGCTGATGGCAAGGTGCGCACCTTGACAGAGCAGAAGTGGGACAGCAGGTAGGCCAGGCCCGCGGAAGGGTAAGCCAGCACACGAGCAGCCTGGCCCGTGTCAAACAGGTTGGCCACATAGATGCCAAAGTCGCGCTGCAGCCACACGATATCGCTGTCCGAGCCATGCAGCACCTTCACAATCTGCAAAGCACACACGTGGGAATTTCAACCAAGAACTCAGCAGTTTCAAGCTATCTTACTTGATAATGCAGGCAAGAGCTGCTGGGAATCCCCAGGAATCCCTTCACAGATATGCAGATGTAAAACAATATCATAGAGAAATTTACCATTTGTTGACCAGAATCACGCGTGACATTGCGCCAAGCAGGGATTGAAGAGTGCTTACCTTGGTGTCTGCAAACATTGGGGCCAGGTGAGGGCCGATATGGCTGCGCAGGGCGATGACATCCACGAGGTAGTCGGCTGTGCGAGTAGACACCTGCATGAGGCAGCAGAAGCCCTGGAACGACCTGCACAGTGTCACACAGCGCATCAGCTGTGTCCAGAAAGACATCTGGCACCCAGAAACGAGTTTCGAGGCCAAACAGACAGACTGGTTGTATGGTGATCAGAAAGAAAAAGTGAAGCGGCACGTATTCAGAAGCGACACAAGGCACCTAGGCACAAGGTCAAGGGCGAAAAGAGGCAATGAGTGAAATGTGGTCCATACCTGAAAGAGTGCGCTTCCAGGTCAACAGCCACTTCTCTGACGGCTGAGAGCGCCTGTGCCAGGCTCTTCAACCCGTCTAGGGTGTCCACATACGTCAGGGGCGTCTCATCCAAACCCTGTTCAAGCACAGCTACACATGTCACATAGCTGTATGAGACTTTGCTGTGCACCCCACGCATAAAGTACAATTAGTGCTGCACCCCTGAAAAGCAGTCAAAAATTCCAGCAAATGAAAGAGGTTTTTCTTAGAGACAACTTCTGCTCCAACCTAAGAGCATGAAAGATGCTCACAACTCGTAAAGTGATGTGAGAACTCGACAAAGGAACCATTCCAAAAATGGTTGGGCATCACCTGAGGTAGCTGGGGCTCGGGGGCTTCCAGCTGCTTGTCCTCGTACTTGAGTTCATCAAGCGCAGCCTCAAGAGGATGCACTGCCGCCACCGAGTCGGCCGCCACCAACCCCAGCCGTTGCGCATGCGCGTCCAGCGCACTGGCGGCTTTGCCTCCATGAGCCTCCTGTGCAAAGTGACAAGACTCAATGCCAGAGGTTTCAATTCCTTGCTGGCAGCGTAATGATGAGGTACTCTGCAAAGATTCAGATACAGATTCTATGCAATACATTCAACCTTCCCAAATGTTCTCTCATAAATTTTACCCGTGTTTAATCTCGGCTGCTACGAGTACTGCTGTGCAGCCTCCATCCTTCATGCGGGCATCAAAAGAAGCGCAGCCAGTAAGTGGCCATCATGGGCACCATCCAAATGGGGCTGCGGCTCACCTCTCTGCGGACCCAATGGCCGAGCTTGGGCCGGAAGGGTGTGTTGCTGTTGTCGACGGGCGGATTGAAGGCGTCCTGCGGCCGCGGACCGAAGCCCACATCGGTGTGTGCGGCGGCGAAGGCATGCCTGGACCGCTTGTCTGCAGCGGCCTCCTTCCCTGTGCACAAGACACGCAAAAGTATACTTTCAGTTTTCTGAAGTATGCCTTATATGTTTGAATGATTGGACTTCCTTAGTAAATAGTAGTGGGAAGTGCCCACGTGGATCACTATGACGCGTTGTACCCACCTTAAGAACTACAAAAGAGAATACAGACACTTGGCAGACTTAGCTTCCAACCCCAGTGCATATTGAGGTTGCAGACAGCCGCGCACCTGCAACTTGAGAGGCACCGGGGTTGGCAGGACCAGAGGCCGCTGGAGCGCTGGCATCCGCTGACTTGCCGGACGGCGCCTTGAGCTGCGCGCGCGCACGATCCAGCGAGGCATCCACCTTTTCCAGCAGATCATCCAACAACCCCTCCACCATCTCGCTGAATGCACCATCACCCTCCTCGCTGTCTTCCAGGTCCTCTGCATCCACCTGCTGGCTGCCAAAGCGGCCCTGCGTTGCACATACAATTGTTCCAACTGCTAATTTGGTCTGGTCCAAAGCGCCTGCACTTGCTGGTGCGGAGCAACAAATTCGTGAGTGGAGCATGCAGCAAAGTTGGCGACCTCAAAATCTCTCACCTAGGGGTGGTACTTCGGTGTTGTTGTTTTGCGGCATGATGGAACAAGACATCCAGAAACAGCAATAAAGTTCCACTCACCTGCAACTGGACGAGGAGCCTCCTTATCTCTCCTTTCAGATCCCGCGCAGGCTCCCGAAATGCAGCGAAAGTGTTGTTATACTGTAGAAAACACAACACCGTGTGTTAGGTAAGCAACACTGGCCACAGATCGTGCTAGCTGTAGCGACGCTATACATTCAGGGGCTCCCAAGGAACCGTTCCGGATGCAGCAAATAACCACATAATATGAGATGTAACATATTTCGTACGTGAAAATCAGGCCCAGATGGCAGATCCGCCATCAGAAGACTGGCCAGTGCCGCTTCCAAAGCCGCTGCTTGGGACATCTGGCTTTTGTCTTCTGTAGGACCTCAAGGTGCGGTCTAGAGCTATAACGCGCTCTTCAGGAATGAAGTGAAGCAGAATTACCCTGCACCAATTTTGGAAGCTTTCACCGAGCGCCCAGCAAGGGAGCAACAAAGCAATGTGACAGGTGATCTAGGAGTGGCCGCTAAGTTTCACACTTTCTGAAAATGGCAGTGAGGCAATCGAGGTCTTCATCGAAGCGCTTTGTCGTATCTCAGGTAGGGGACCTAATCATCTGACTTCCTGCCCACAGCAACAACAAGGCTGTGCTCTGCAGCCATGCGCAGAGCGCCAAAATAGGAAGCGTGTCATTCAACCTTGGAGATTAATCTGCTTGCAAAGAAGACATTCTAACACTTGGCGCTATTTGCAAAGAACAGTTGTGCTACTTCCCATCAACAATAGTCCATTTGGAAGGACTGAACGAGTATGACACGGGTTCTAAAGTTGCTGGCACCAGCGCTAGCGCTGCAGCTGTACAGCGCTGCCAGCGTACAGTGTACAACAGCTAGTAACTCGCGAGTGTTGGAGTATTATCATTGTTGCAAGCTTTTCCGGCCAATAGCAAGGTGCTCGCAAACAAATTTCTGCATGTATGCAGTGCAGGGGCGCCGGACGGCTCTATGTTTAGGTAATATAGCCGAGCTCATGAGTGATCACTGGCACCATGCCGGCATCATACCGGCATCATGATGATACTGGCATGCAATGGCAATAGGTGCATCTGCAATGCCATTGCCACTTTTTACAACTGCAGGCCACCCCTTTCTCGCACGATTGACTTACTGTACTCTAGCTAGAGGGTCTGCGAATGGGACTTCATTATTTGCAGACTCGTTCTGAGGATTTTATATGCAAATTCAAATCCATGCCCTGCAGCACTTCGTCGACACCTTCATTGCAATGTACAAGGTTGCACTGGTTCTGAGATATAATTGACCATATTTATTCAGCTGAGCAGTGCCTCAGACGCCCTGCAATGTAAAGCATTGCAATATTGACACCCTAGACATTGCAGACATCCCAGGTCGCCACATCTCTCTCGCTCTATATCATGTACAACTCACCTACCATCTAGCTATCCAGCCTTCTATGACACAACTCTCCCGGAGCAGCTACCTACAGGGTCTCACCATCTAGAAAACTTGGAACACAGCAGACTAGTATTCACGAAAGCATAAGCCATTCATTTGCCCTTTCCCTATTGTCCACACGTCTCATCTGCCCGGTGCTCCCTATCGGTTTTATGATAACCTGGTGGTGACTGCTGCCCTTTGCCTTTTTGGGCCTACCGGATACCCACAAATAAAACATGCTGCTGCAAAAACAGATTGGGTAGAAGTACATCCAGAGGATTCTGGATCTGTTGGGCTTCAGTGTCGTCATGGCTGCAGCTGGCTTCCCATTACTACAACAAATGGAAGACAGCAGATCATGGCACTCTGCACCAACACTTATCTCCGGTTTCTTTTGCGGCGTTGAGCCCGGTGATTGCGAGGAATTGGCAGCCAGTTGGGCATGTTCGGGGCTGCGGCCGGGGGATTTGGCGGATGTGCTGCAGCAGCCGCCCGTGGGGCAGCAGCGGCAACCTGCGTTAGACACCCAGATCTGTGAGGAAATTGCATGGCTTCTTCAAATATTATCCGCTGTTGCTGCTTGTGCAGGGGTCAGGTAAACCTGTACACCTCAACAGCAGGCGCCATCAAACGAGGTGGCACAGAGAGCTTACCAAAGGGGCCACAGCAGCTGCAGCTGCAGCGGGCTGGGGAGCAGGGGCAGCGCCTGGTGCACCCTGCGCAGCAATGAGGCTTGGAGGGTGAGAAGGACATGTCAAGTAATGGCATTCTTAAACTCGAAGGTACAGTAATGCGTCATTGACGGACGCATAGGAATGGTCAGAGAGGAGTGCAAAACCATCATTGACCAGCACTCCTGCACCCAGATCCGTTCAGGGATGCAAAGCATGAAAAGGAATTGCCCAGGAAAGCAGGGACTGTGATGAAAATTATGTGTCGTGCTCTCCGTACACGCCGTTGTTTGCGCACTGACTGGCGTTATTTAAGGGTTGGAAAAAGACACCTGCACACCGGCCCAGGCCCCAGCAGGAACGCCCGCGCCTATCAGGGCCGTGCCACCGCCCACGTTGGGGCAGCCCTTGGAGGTGAAGTGGGAGTATGGGTTGGTGGCCGGCAGCTTGTCACCGCACAGCCAGCACACCTGCGTCTTGCACCCTGTGCACCTGCGCGCATGAGCCGGCCACGTCATACTAATAATTCCTTACATGAAGGCTTGGTAACCCGGCTTTTATGCTGCTACCGTGGAGTCGGTCCAGGTCTAAGCAGGCACTTACACGGTCTACAGCGCTGACTCCACTGAGAGCACGTATTCAATACGGTTACTGTAGTCGTCAGGAAATAGAACAAAAGGGACTAAACTGAAACCTGTTGCGCAGGTGAAATGCTCGCGCGGGTTTCCAGACCCCAGGAGATACACAAATGTGGTGGAGGGATGGTAAGAAGCGCACGTGACACGATTGCATCCCGTTATCTTCTCCATGCCGTGGCCGCATGTCGGGCAGCGCACCATCTTGTTGTCTTTCTGGTACTCAGCCAGCCCCTTGTCAGCCTCCACCTCGCCCACCTGCCAATGCATGGTGACACATTTTCCCTTACTTTTCTTGCAAAATACAAAATCTCTTTGGCACAATAGGTTTAAGGCGCATTCAGTCATGGGCATCGCTAACGAAGAGGAGTGTTGCAGAGAGGACCGTGTCATTTATGTGTCTTTAGCACTCACCTGGTGCCCAATGTGCTACACAGCAGATCAGTAGTGTCCAGCATACTTGCAATTCCATAAAGGGGGGCACATGTGGTGTACCTGGCGCTGGTAGTCATTGCAATTCAGGCCGTCATGCCAGTCCACCTTGCATGATTTGCACCATCCATGCTGGCACACGTTGCAGATCACATGCTGCGAAGCGTCCTCTGCACGTTGGCATTACCGTCAAATACCACTCTTTTACTTCAGTCATTGCCTAGCCACCGCACAGATCTCTGCCCGCGTCTGCAATGAATCTTGCGCACACACCCGGTCACACAAGTCCTGATATTGCCAGAGATGGGGTCATATCAAGATCATTCCAAGTGCAGGGGGCCCGAATTTTATGGGAACCATTTTGGGTGTCCAATGCCGCTACAACAGCGAGTAGAAGTGGGGCCCAAGCACCTTCGCCGCCAACTGCCACGCCCTCACAGTCTGCCCTGGGACAGGGCAGCAGGTCGGGGCATGCATTGGTGGCGGCCTTGAGGCTTCGTGCCAGGTACTGCTCCTCCTCCTCCACGCTCAGCAGCAGCGGAATGTCCGCATCCAAGCTGCAGCCCCCACCAGCACCGTCAAAAGCTTTGCTGTGCACTTTCAATGGACCGCTACAATTTTACTTGCCCTCGTCTTTCACCTGCTTTCTTGTGTGCAGCAGGACCAGAAATGGCAGCATGAATGTCTCCCAATTGTTTGGGAACAACAGACAAGGACACTTGCTTGATGCATTGAACAGGACCAGCATTCACCACACAGCAGTCAGCATGCTGGGTCTCAGGGGTGTACGGGGAATTTAAAGTGGCCAACCTGCAGCACCAGGCGGATGGACCGTTGGCGCCGCTGTTGTCTTCTTCTCCTGCCGCCGCGGCCCTTTCCATGTCGGCGCGTCTCCGCTCGCACTTGGCGCAGAGCGGGTCCGACTTGGCCTGGCAGATGGGGCACAGGACGGGGAACGTGCAGCTCCTGCAGCAACCATCCCCGCAGCAACTGAGCTAGTGCACGTTTGTTTTCCCGAGAGCTGCTCTACATACCATCCATGATAGATGATATCAGCTGGACTGCTCAAACATTTAAAGCCGGCTTGACAAGATTGGAAGAGTGCTGGTCAGAAAATCACGGAAATTCAGGATTATGCGCTAAATCAAGCGGATAGTGCGGAGAGAATGCAAAGGGCAGGAAGATGCTCACTTCATGGCTCCCAGAACGACTTCTCGAGCGGCGTCTCTGCACAGCCTGTGCTTGCACATGCTGGCGATGAAGCAGTCCTCCATGGGGTGATCGTCGTAGCAGACTGCGCAGCTGAACGTGGCCTCCCGCGGCTGCAGCACAGGCCCCACGCCCAACATGTCTTCTGGGTCTAGCTGTGACCCTGACACATCGATGGGCTGGCTGGACCCCTGCAAATGGAGCCCCACAGCACAGATCATTAGCGCCGACTCTGTCATGTCCAAGTGTATCACCGTGGAAGGGGCACATACACCCTATGCAACTAAAATCTGCCCTGCCCTTACTTGTTGCCCTGCCCTTACTTGTTGAGGGCAGCCTCATCCCTACACCGTGTACCACAAATGCATTTTGCAGTGACGGCTTAGGCTCTCAAGCAACATCACACATCAGCACAAACGTGATCCAAGGGTTTGCTGAGTTTCCGGCTGGAGGGCGCCGCACCTGGTGTCTCTCTGCAGCCATATGGGACGGGCCGGGCCTCTCATCAAAGGCTGCTCCGTGGCGCGCATGCTCGTTTTCAAGGACCAGGAACTCTGCCCGGGCTGCATGGTCCTTTTCCTGGGTCGGCGCTCCAAGGGGGGCAGCCTGTCGATGAGCTGCCCTGGTATGCCGCGGTGGGGACCCCTCATCGTCGCCTGTCAGGTCCACAAGAGCACCTCTACTGCGCTTGCTGAGCCTGCAACAAATGCCCCACCCTCTGTAAGTCATGCGCCAAAAAGCGCTGCCCACATGCGTGTCACTGAAGACACAGACTAAGGAGATGGGAAACAGCATTAATTATGTAGCAATCTGTTTTGAGTGAAAGGCAGAACCACAGGGAGGTGTTCACATCTGCATTTGCATGGGCGCCTTGCCACGGATGTCAGCAAGGTGGACCACGTTAAGATCAATGATGTCGGCCTCATCGGAGCTGCCTGCCTCGTCGTCCAGAATGATCGTTGCTGCCTGACTGGGACCGGCAGCGCGCAGGTTCCTTGCTCGTGTGCCCCTGCAAAAAGACCACCAGCTGTCTCTGCTCAATGTAATCATCCTGGAATGCGTCGCACATGCCTTGATGCATGAGATCTGGCGTAGGGATTGAACTACAAGGAACTTATGCCTCGTCCTGGTGACTGCAGTCACACATCTGGCAGTCAAGCTGAACCCTGGCCTACTTTGACTCACCCTTCCACCTGAGGGCCTTGACCTCTGCCGCGCTTCCTGGGGGTCAGATGATCGTAGTCAACCTCATCGTGTAGTAGATCGATCACCACAGCCGCAGGAACTCGAACATTGGCCATGTTCAGCTGCAAATGGTATGGTGCCTTAGCTGGCAATGCCTTGACAACCTCGATGCCAGCGGCGGCTTCAGGACCTCCACGAAAACAGGAGAAAATTCTGCCAAGCCGAGGCATACAGGGTGAAGAGGAACCCAAAGCTAATATGAACAGTCGTGCAGCTTAATGGCACTCCATGGGCAAAGTTCTGCGATGTCCTTGCGGTCATTTACCACGCAGGATCCGCCAAACATGGAGCTCCAATCAAAATGACACCTTAACGTTTATTGGAGCATCGCCGAAAAACTGGAGGAGTGGGCCGTCCTCGAGAATGCATCAAGGACAAAGCATGCAGGGCACGAAGCTGTTGTAGCCTGCCGCTGTGACGTCACAGATTGAGACGACCGAATCCAAAACGACAGCATCCAGCTGTGGTGGCCAAAACTCATTAAGAACAGTGTCAACAGGAGACACGTGAGAGATACCTGCCTTGTAGCAATCCGTGACCCTGCGCAGGCCTTCCAGCTGGTGCCAATCCTCTGCAAAAGTTCGAGGTTGGTTCCTTTGGCGTCTTAAAGCACCACTGTGTAGGCTATGCGATTGTTTCATATACGCCAGATGCAATCACACGATGCAATAATAACACCCTCAGAAGCAAGAGAGCCTTCAATATGGTCAGATTGCAACTGTGGTTGGCGCCAACATCAACAGGGTCTTCCCTGCATAAGTCGAACACGGCGATCAATTGAGCGAACTCCAGCTGGCACATCATCCTGAATCTCTTGCACAACTTAGGAGAGCTTCTCTGGGCTATGCATCAGCGAACAGATATCACGCAGATGATCTGCAACGTTGCTGGTTCAGAACCTGTAACAGGTTTGAGCGTTTCTGAGTGCACCATCAGACCATGCAGCTGTTGCTATCACCACCGTTCACATGGCATCTTCTCTATTTTCCACCACGTCGGTTTGCACGCAGGGATCATTGTCAATGAAAACTTGGCATTGCTGATGGAATTCTATGATGGCGTCCCAGCTGACAGGGAGAGGAACCTCGAGGAGTGTGCTGCAGAAACGTTCTATGAGCATTCGCCCTGGTGGTATGAGGACGATCACATTGATAGGTTCCTCCACCATGGCGTTATGCGTAAGATTGCGGCTGATGCGTTCCTCGAGCATTCTAATCGGCAAGCCTCCGAGTCCCACCGGCCGACAGACTGCCGCGATTTTGTGCCCCGCACTGACAAGCTTTCCCAATACCTTCAAAGGGTGCAGCGCCTGGCAGAATGCAGTGCAGCCAAGTGCTTGCAGCTGCTAAACTGCTCGCCCGGCCAGATTCCCCCAAGAAGAATGTTGCTGGGAGGAGTTAAACTCCCACTGCCCCAGTATCCAACTGCGCATCCCTGCTCCGGTGAGCCCCTCCACAGCTTCCTATGCTCCTCGCATACATTAGTTGATGTGCTACTATAAGGCATATGCCAATGCCATGAAATGCCAATTTGTTTGTGTCTTTGTCTGACTACATAGCCTGAAAAGCGAGTCTTTCTGTTTTCAGGCAGCCTGTCACAAACAACAGGGGAGACTGGACAGCACTGCAGAGAGTGGAGCGTCAGTGACCTGCGAAGGCCATCCGAAGTTTCCTGCAGCCTGAGCATAGACACTCCTGTGCAGCACGCAGGTGACATGCAACGCTGTCAGGCCAGTTACGGGGGAACTGCAGAGAGTCTGCATGCTACACCCAGCCCGAAAGGTGCAGCAGTGGCAGGCAGCGGCAGGCAGTGCCCGGATTGCCGCATTGCTCCCCAACTGGTGGCAGCATGAAGAAACCGGCAAAGGGGCATTCTCCTGCGTCCAGTGGAGATCCCTGGCTCTCAAAAGTTGGCAGCCGGCTCTTTCTCAGGAATCAGCACTGATGAGCGGGATGTCCCTTTCAAAGAAGCTCCTGTGTCTTCCCAGAGATGGTTGAAGTGAAGACCTTCATTTCAATTATTATACGGGTGTCAATTGAGACCCGTGGCATTTCAAAGAGGGCGCAATATGTTTGTACAGTATTTGCTGCTGTTATTTCTGTCACTGTTTGCACCACCACATCTGAGCTCCCTGCTATATCCCAAATATAAAAAGGCAGCTGTTGGGTTCTAGGTTGGTTTAGTCTTACAATCTTATGTCAGCAAAAGGCTGTGAGAGGTTTGATCTATATATCCACAAGCATAAAGTTCACAAAGTACGGCTGATGTGCCGCTGACACAGTGTTGGCAGGAAGTATCTACCGGTCAGCGACAAGCAAGAAGAGATATGGAGCTTTCCTTCAGGGTGTAATATCAGTATTTAATTTAATCTGAGAGACTGAACATTTACATCAGAAATCTTTAGACGGTCCGCGTTTCTGCGTACGCTCTCTCTGTCTTTGTAGGGTGTTTAGTGGACATAACTAAAGGGTCATCAGTAAGATCAGAGATTGTACACTTCCCGTATTGAGCTCATGCTAGCTACATTTTGGATTGTTGCTCACAGCAACATACACGGTGTAATACCGCATCAGCTGTCTCGCCCGTACACACACTGCATGCACCTCTCAAGAAACTTTCTACTGCAGAGTTAGAATCATGCAAGGCTGAAATCTTTTTATCCACAATAAGCAGTTCTGCTGAAAAGTTCCCTTACAGTGGGCAGCAATGTACAGACTCTGCAGCCATGTCCAATTTGCCTTGTTGACTGGAGGATTTCCCCAGGAAGATAGCACAGCACTTCAGGACTACATTCTGAGTGGCAAAGATATTCTGCAATTTTATACATACACCGGCGGCGAATACAACCTCATTCCAAAGGGATGCCATGCAGCGAATCTGGGTGCCTCTGTGCATGCGCGCGTGCCTCGGCAGCCTGCTCCCGCAGGTGCCAAGGCATCTCCCTGTACACATCAGTAAACATGTCCTCCAATGGCGGCTTGGCCCCCTTCTGAGCCTCAGTCAGGGCGTCCACCACCTGAAGATGCACAATGAGCACTGCAACTCTCAGACACCCCAACATTGCAAAGGTCAAAGAATACAGATTGCGGACTCAACCAGGCAAATAAGGAAGATATTTTTTCTCTGGCCAGCAGCATGGGCAATCCACGTGTGCAGTCGTGCCAGAAAAGTGTAGACTCTTTTAATGCTTTGCTTGTCTGACATGAACCTGCTTCTGCTCTGAGAACGGATCCCTTTCTTTTTATATATCCTGAATTTTTAGTTTAGGGTTTGGTAAGAGTAGAGGTTATCAAAAGGGCATGGTGACCCACAGCACGTGCAAGTGCCATGCCTACACAGGATGGAGAAGTCTGATACACGTGTTGCTGGACGTACCGTACCTAGATCCCTAGGAACCAGAAAACGTGTAATAGCAACAATAATAAAAAGGCGCGCACCTGCTTGCGGGTGGCCACGCGCAGCTGGCGTTCCCTTTTGTCGTCCCACCAGCCGCGGCTGACAATGAAGTTGTGAAATCTGGTCGCCGGGTCGCGCGCGCGCCACGCGCTCATCTCCTCAGCCGTGCGGTAGCGTGACGAGTCGTCCGATGTGGAGTGGTTCCCGCTGCGGTATGACATCGCCTGCACAAAAGTGCCAACGCACTTCACGATCCCAGCGGTCCTGAGTGATGGGTGAATTTGTGCGCCTGGAACCCCCAAGACTTGGCTTATGGCGCCTTTGCCAGCTGACAGAGATCATTGTAATTGCTCTGTAACCTTCGCCAATTCTGTGCGGGGATGTCATACATGACAGGTGCCCAGCTCAGCTCGCGCATTTACATGCAGACCTTCACCGATGTGACAGGCACGATGCAGAACCTCTGTTGCTTGCAGGCATGCGCGTAGTAGTTTGACTGCATAGTGTGCGTACCTCGATAAGCACGGGGCAGGTCTTCTCGAGTGCGATGCGCCGGGCCTCTGCTGTGGCGCTGAAAACTGCGCGCGCATCTCCCCCGTCCACACGCACGCTTGGAATGCCGTAGGAGGGGCCCCTGCCCACTATCCCATCACCTGCGCATGATTGCAGACCCGCATACTTACCAAGGATCTGCACGTTAACACACAGCGCAGCTCTATGACACTCTTCTCGATGCAAGGCGTCAAGTATGATAGTTGACAGATGCAGTGGAGTAGGAGGCTGCAACAGAGCGGGATGCACCATGAACCCTCTTAGCCTCTGGTCATCTTGAAAAATGCATCAAGAGTTCCGGGAGCAATTTCTCTGCGCGCACTCATCTGCACACCTTTGTATTGTTCGTTTGCTGGTGTGGAAATGGCCCAGCCGTTGTTGCGGCAGATGAAGAGAACCGGGGCTGACAGCGTGGCCGCAAAGTTGAGGGCAGCGTGGAAGTCACCTTCGCTCGCTGCCCCCTCCCCAAAGTACACCGCTGTCACGACGCTCTGCCCTTGCAGCTGCAAGCGCAGATACAGACCTCAGACCAGACACAATAAAATTTGAGAACTACAAAGCATGCTTGACATTCGAGTTTTTAGCGGCGCCAATGACGCAGGATACACGCAGGAGATTATAGCATATTCTAATGACTCCTTTTGGCCCCCCTGAAAAGCAGGGAATTGCTGCATATTTGTGATGGAACGGAGCTGGAAGTGCAAGCTCACCTTCAGCGCATAAGCAGCTCCTACAGCGTGTGGCAACTGGGTTGCGAGTGGCGCGGACACAGTCTGGAAGTTGTGGGCCTTGCTGCCGTAGTGGATGGGCATCTGGCGGCCCTTGCCGTGCCCAAGCACATTCCCAAAGCACTGCATCGCCACGAGAAGTTTAGCGATGACATAATATTGGCAATTGAGAATGTGGTGTTCCTGTCGCCCCATGAGTGAGGCACAGATTACACGATTGGCATGCGTGCGCCCTCATCAACCCTCTGCTCTGCTGGGTGCAGCAAGCTGTGAAGAGAAGAGAGAGAAGAGGAGAGAATTGAGCTGCTCCTCAAGCAGTGGGCTATGTCAGGCCTGCTACAAAAGAAGCGCCAGGGTTTTTGCAGAATGGCAGGCACCCTCCAGCAGGAGGCAAGTGAAGCGCAAAACATGATGAGCAAGAAAGGAGGACTAATTACCTGATTGGCCATGTCAAGGAAGGAGAAGCCTCTATACAGAAGAGCCCCATGCTCCCTGTACTGAGAGAAGATGTGGTCCTCGGGGGACAGGGCGGCCGCGCTGCCAATGATGGTGGCTTCCTCGCCGTTGCTGGTCATGAAGAAGGAGAAGCGCCCCTGCAGAACACATGCGCAGCAGTATCAGCATTGTTGGGGAGTATTGACACCTCGCGGGTGCACTGAACCCTGATCGTGCTCCAAATTACATGTCTTTGGATAGATCCACTGGAATGCTTGGCAACATCTTCCGTGCAGGCTTGCAGTGAAGATGCATAGGGAGAAGTCGAGTAAAGGTTTGCTCAACAACAGCACCTGCCTCTGCGCTTCATAGAATATGACATCCATGGTCTGCAGCTTGACCATCGTCTCATACATCTTGAGGGCCAGCTCCTCGTCGATATCATGGGGCACTTCTGCATCCTCGATGCAGGCTCCTGGGCAAACCAACAATCTAATGGGCATTTACTCGCACCTTGCTGCACAACTTGTGTCTCACAGGTTGCACATATATCAGATAACACCGCTGTGTCGAGAATGGAGATCCAAGCATGGTTTCACAAGCACCTGTGCTGTCCAAGGTTCTGTAGCAGCTTGTTGGCTGTGACGGGGACACTGCTCCCCCGACAAAGCTGAGGCGATCTGTGAACGGTACGCGGCCACCAGGAAAGTCCATGCTGTTCTTTTCGTTCTTTGCAGTACTGGCACTGCCCTGCTCTGGGGCCTCTTCGCTTGCACGAGAGCTGGCAGGTACCACCCTGAAATGCCTCTTGGTAATACAAGACATGTGCATATGACATGAAATATCTCCTAAGGGATATGTTGAGGATGCGAGACTTGTGCTGGTCTGCCCGTTGCTCAAGATTCGCTCGCACAGCGAAGGACCATCTTGCAAGACCCTCTGTCTTGCAAGAGCACCCAGCAAGCCCTTTCGCATCATTCTAAAATTATAGTATTCCGATAATTCTATAGAAAGCTGTTTTCTGGGTCAGTTCAGTCTGCTTTAAGCAAAAGGATGGGAACCCAGTAGTCAAGATGGGCGCCAAATAGACAAGCACAACGAGCCCCTCTCACAAGTGCCAGGATCGTATCAGAAAAACTGCCTGTGCCTAATATTAAGATTATGATTCCATTGATCTCTCAGTTCGAATTGGACGAGAAGAAGGGAGGCCGAGTCAGATTCCACTCAACGTCAGCGCTTGCGTCACTCTTCTCACAAAATTTGAGATGCAGAAAGAATTTTAACAATGCTCAAGCCGGTTAGAATAAGTAAGTTCGCTGGATTTGGAATGTAGGCATTTCATTCGTGGAGCACATGCGCGCCACTTTGACCTTTCTAGGAACTTTCCATCCACAAGCATCGCTAGGAAAGCATCGGGACTGACAAATCCACGGATTTGGCGTTGCTTTGAAATATCTCATCTTTCATGGTTATATCATTGCATACGTAGGCACCAGCAAGAAGATCTCTTACCTGTCCACCGGAATTGTTGATGCTGGACTGTGTCGATGGGCTTTGCAGAAGTACTTGCATCTTTTGTCAACAGCCCTGCCCGTATATATTCCACTATACGCGACACGGTCCTTCCTTCGCCTGGCACTAGAAAGAGGCAAAGAGAAGACAGCATCAACGCGCAAGCATCTGAAATACAGCCACGGGCATCACGGCCCAGGATTGAAAAGGAGAGGATCCAGGGAGCAGTAGGGACTACGGTTGAATTGCAAAAAATCAATGGTCAGACAGCAGGCGCACAGCCACTTTCCAGGCCGATCCTGAACGGTCTGCATCCCTTTGCATCACCCAGCCAGCTGGGGCCAGAGAGTTTGCCACATCAGTCGTCCAGGCTGCTGGCAGCATACGAAGCAGGGCGTTACGGTACAGCCACGCCAGCTCGCAGCAATTTGGCAGCAGACAGACAGCAAACTAAAGCACCAACTCCCTTGCTGTACCGGAGCGTGGCACCTAGAAGGCACGGCCCTTACAGCAGCTTTCGCAGAAACTTCCCAGCGCAAACTGCAACCCCTCCCCAGGTGGGAAAAGTTTCTTCTGCCCCTCCTTGCAATGCATACGTGTCAAATACATGTTAGCGCTGTTAAATGCTGATGGAACAAAATGCATGCTGGCTCACTTCACTTCATGTTGGCAGTTGCCGAAGGATTTGACCTGGCTGTGCACTGCGGTACATCTGCCGCACATCAAAAAATCATGGACATGAGTGGTGCCAATAAACACATCCTGCAGTTGGCCCCTTGCATGCGCCAAATTGCATGGCCCCGTTTTGTGCAGGCATCAGCGGAAGCTGAGGTGACTAGGGCGGCCATCCTGGAGGAGCTGAGGAGGGCGAACGAGTATGAGCTGGACGCGGCAGCGCGCAAGGCAGAGGCAGAGGCCAAACGGGCAAGTGCCCTGCACAAGCTGCTGCGCGATGAGCAGCTGGCCGCTGAGCGCACCGCCCTGCCTGCTGTGGTGCGCTGCCCATCGCTGTTATCATCCTGTTTACATCATGTGATGGCGCGGACATGCTTTACACTTAGCACCATGGCAGCGCTTGCATTCTCCATAATGGCACATTTGAGAGGTGCCGCATGTGCCGGGAGACCATTGCGCACCAAAACCCCATGGTGCATGAATTTGCCGCTCAACGTGTTTTTGTGTGATGTGAAGATTGAACGGGACAAGTTGGGAACTGTACGTTCTAACGGCGCACTTAAAATAAATAATGGGTTTCTTTGGTGCTGTGGCACAGACGGAAGGAACTGTTGACAGATTGGAGGAATTGTGACTAAGAGTGCGGGTGGGTGCAGAGCGCTGCGGTGGGGGAGTCGATGCCGAGGCGGCGGCTGGACATGGAGCCGGCAGCGCAGCAGCCGCTGGAGTCGCCGGAGCCGCTGTCGTCCGCACAGGGGCGTTCCTGGGCCGCGCTGGAGACTCCCTCCGCCCCCGCCACCGCCAGCCCGGCCATGATGCGCGCACGCGCTGCCCTCATTGCCGAAAACGAGGATGTGCGCCCCACAACTCCTTTTGACATCGCTTATATGACCTTTATTTTGGTCAATGTTTTGGGTTCAGGTTTTAGGTATTTGTGGCCACTTCAGATGCTCCTAGTCTTGATGACGCACGTTTCACTGTGGAGGAAGGTGAGCATGCTCAGCAAACTCTTGAGCGTGTGCTGCAGGCTGAGCAGAAGCGCCTACTGCAAGAGCGGGTGCGGTGGCAAGCAGACTTCCAGCAGGCCAAGGCGCGCCTGGAGGGCGTCAATCAACGCCTACAGGACCTCAATGTGAAGTGAGTCATCTCTTGTACTTCATCCTGGCTTCACACCTCTACTTGCCAATCAAGGCAGTTGGAAGCAAGGCCAGTGCATCATTGCCGGAGCTTTATATTTTTGCTGTCCTTTCAATCCTCATAACTTGTTTATCGCTGGGCAGGGCGCAGAGGGCGATGGCGGCTGGCGCGCCGACACCGCGGGAGGAGTCGGAGCGGTCGCTGGTGCTGGCGCGCTCGCAGGAAATGAAGCTGCTGGAGGAGGAGAAGCGCCGCCTGGAGGACATGCGCAACGCCAGCCGCCTCCGCTACGCAGCCGCCGTGCCCCTGCCACCTGACGCCGGGATGGGCGCGCCCCTGCGTGGCGGTGAGTAAACCATGCCTCCACGAAGTGTTTCTTATTCATCTAGTTCCCTGACTGTCTGATACTGCATCCTGACTGTCTGATTCTGCATGACGTGGTCCTGTCCGCAGACACTGGCCTGCCCATGCTCAGCGGTGACTACATTATGCCCCCCATGCCAGATTTCCTGTTTTCCTTTATTTCTGTGACTCTCTGACACTGCGTGTCGTGCCTCTGCCGCCCGATTTCGGCTTGCCCCTGCTTGGCGGTGAGCAGATCTTGCACCTGCCGCGGGGCCAGATTTCTGGGCGCGTGGGGAGTCTAGACCTTTCTGAAACTTCAAGTGTTGAGACGTGGAACTGTGCATGGTGTGCACAGGGGTGGATTTGCAACCTGCTGGGGTACATGCCACGAGCAATGATGTTTGAATGGTCTGGTGCCAGTCAAGCCTCTGATGGGGTGCTCATGCAAAGCATTGCTGCAGACGATATTTCGTATTTCGGCAGATCATTGTGTTGGAGGGATGTGACATTGTTTAGTGGGTTGCTTTTGACTGGGTCAATTGCTGCACCAACCACAGGCAAGCTGCGGTTATCGGGCGTCAGCTGGGCAGCGCCGTCTCCCACAAAGCTGCCGCTGGACGGTGCAGCTGCGCAGCCAGAGGAGGAGGAGGACGCTGTGCTGGTTCTGAGCAGCGACGACGAGGAGGAAGAAGAGGAGGAGCAGGAGCAGGAAGACGAGCAAGAGGTGAGCATCTGCAATGCATACAGATTTCCCCAATCGGTTGGCATGCATTTTTCTGTCTGGCTGAAATCCTGGACCATTCGTGGCCTCAGGCGGATTCTTAGCACCCTACAAAGTCATCAAGACTGTACTGCTGCTGAAATCACGGCAGCTCCACAAGCCAGTTCGTCATGGAGCCACGAGCCCGTTGTACGGGCTGTCTTGCCCATTTAAAAGTAGTGAATGACCAAGGCGGCAGATTCTGGCCTCCGCTTTTCCGCAAGAGGTAGTTAACACACCCCAGCAGTCCTGGCAGCAAGTCTCTGACGGATGTTGTGTCACCCTCTTGCCTGCAGGAGGTTGTCACGGAGGAGGAGGAGTCTCTAAGTGCGGCGCTGAGCGAGGTGGCAGTCAGGGACGAGGGGGAAGAAGTCAGCCAGGAGCGGCGGCTCACCAAGACGCAGCGCCAGCTGGTGCGCTTTTGTCAAGCATCTATTGAAACTCCTACTGGTGTCCCCAGTGATCTTGCCAGGACCCTCAAGCATGCATCAACGATGGATTGCAATCTTCAGCGTGAACTGTGACGCAGCTATCAGCATTTTACCCAGAAGCACAGCTGCCTCGCTTATACTCCGCCTTCTCCTGCTGCCAGAGACATGCTTACAAGATGCCTATTACTCAATGGCTTCTGCGGAGCCAATCGTGAGCTCCAAACGGGATGCTCATCAGCTCGCTGAGGTATATGTGTCCGCTGTGACTGCAGGCGGCGCAGGCGTTAGCTGGGGGCGACCCAAAGGAGATCCTGGTGTACCACAAGTCGAGCAATATCGAGATGTCACGCGGGCACATGGCCTGCCTCAAGGGCCTCAATTGGCTCAACGATGAGGTCATGAACATCTACATGGGCCTGCTCCTAGTGAGTGACGCCGCTCACGCTCCTCCACTTGTGCCCTTGTGATGTAGCCATGAACCATGAAGCTTGTGGGCATTGCAGCTTACGGCTTAGGTCTTCCCACAAGCTTGGTGCTATTTTGCGACATCACAGGAGATTCTGTCATATCTGACTGTCAGAAGGCCATGTTGATGCCTCAGCCATCCCAATTCGAGCGCCAGGCATCACCTGACAGGGTGATGAAGCTTCCCGCATTTGAGACTCATTGTGTAGCATGGCACCATCAATGTGAAATACGCGGATCCATGGTGAGTCATGAAGAGTGATTCAATGCACTGTGCAGGACCGGGACGCTGAGCGGCGGCGGGCGGGACTGGTGCCGACCTGCCACTTCTTCAACAGCTTCTTTGTGAACAAGCTGTACAAGGACGCGCACGCCTACTCCTACAAGGCCGTCCAGCGCTGGACCCTGCCCAAGAAGCTCAAGCTGCAGAACCAGGCGCGCGCTCTTTTTACACCTTGTGTCACAGTGCGCTGCGATTGTGGTGTGACCTGCTCTCAATACATGTTTTCGACTTTTGTTTTCTTGCCTCTGAGATCAGCTGCGCCTTTCCTTTGCTAAAGCAACTCTTTCGATGCCCAGAAGCAGGTCAATGGTTATTGCTTGCATGTATCTGTGATATGTGATTAACTATTCAACCCCCAGCAAAAGTCATAGAGAATTGTCCGCCTTCACCACAGGAGGAACATTGTACGCGCTTAGAGTGATTATGTGCAGGAGAATTACTGATCCTCTGATTATCTTGGGTGCAGCAATCGGAGAGCATCCTGGATGTGGAGCGCGTGATTGTGCCGGTCCATCTGGGCAACCACTGGACCTGCGCCCTCATCGACCTGGTCGCCCAGGAGATCGTCTACTTCGACTCCCTCGGGGTGAGTCACCCCAACCCATGTGACACAAATATGTATTTTACCCGGGCATGACCCCTCTTGTATCCAGATGGACATGAAGATCCACCCGGGAGCAAGTTCTCACCTTCAACTGTGTCTTTCTGCCATTCCTCTTGATCCGATGTTGGAGTGGCAGCTCTTGAGTACTCACTGTAAATGCTGTAGTGGGGGCGCAATGCTGGATGCAAGAGGTAGTTCAGCTCATGCTAATTATATCAGCAGGGAGCGGGATGTGGTGGGCTATGACCGGTCATCTGCCATGCTTCGGCATGACATTTGGCACATATGTCATTAAAAAACAACTGCGCTCTTGCAGGGCCGTGAGGACAAGATCCTGCGAGCACTGCGCTCGTACATCGCGGATGAGTACAGGGACAAACGCGATGCTGAGGTGGACACGTCCGAGTGGCCCATCAGGTGCACAACCGGACATGCCCCACCCCCGAGAAGCAACCCTGTTGCCTCAATCTCACTGCATTTCAGAGAACAGCACCAGGCTCTATTTGCAGTGTGTCAACTGTACAGTGAAGGGATACCATTTATGGGGTACATGAAATTATCAGCATTTCTCGTGCTCCAATTCAATTAGAAGCTCATTCTGATGTGACTTGATTATGCGCAGAGTGGCAACGGGTGTTATTGGCTGTGCAGGTATCCCAGGGATGTGCCTCTGCAGCAGAACGGCTGCGACTGCGGCGTGTTTGCTCTCCAGTTCGCTGAGCACCTGTCGCGCGGAGTTCCCATGGACTTCTCCCAGCTTGACATGCCATTCTTCCGTGCCAAGATCGCGGCTGACATCATGACCGGCCGCATTGCATGAGCAGCATGTCTCCGAAAGCACTGGCCCGGACGAAAAGATTTGTGACAGTGATCCCATCTGATGTCTGTGTCTAAAAAGGGGGCAGTTGAATTAAACGCCACACCCCTGCGAGGCCCTCTTTGTTGATAGCGCGGCTCCTTGTCCCAATCGGATGGTTTCCCCCCTGTCAAATGACAGTGTGCGTTGATGACACTGCATGCAGTGTCAGCTGCAGCTCTGCGCAGAGCTGCAGCTGTGTTTTGCAAAAGAACAATTAGATGCTTCAGAGTACCTGCTGGCATTCAACGCCGAATGATCTCAATTACAAATTCGAAGAATTCTGGAATGCTTGACCGCCCTAGGCAGGCCAGTATGCCTCAACAGACCGGAGAGTTTGAATTGGTATAAGCAAGACACCCTGCAATAAAAATTGCACTACATTGGCGATATGGATGAAGCTGTCTCTCTGACTTAGCTCCATGCAGAGCGCATAAGAATGCCAGAGACGTGGTTATTTGAGTTGCAGATGGCATTCCCCTGAATGAGATTTAATGCCACATGCAGACAGTGTACAGATGTACTTGCGCACAAAAGCACATCACTAGCTGTATTGCTGCCCAGATGGGGGCCATCTCTGTAAAGCAGCGCTGCTAGCATGTTCAGACCAGCTTATTATCATGCATGCTCTTGGGGTCATTGGCATTTGTGATTAACCCAGCACTGGCTTTCTAAGTATGTACCGTAAGTGAATTGCATATGCCAGGTCATGGTGAAGTTCCAAAGCTTTCAAGTGGGTTCATATTTGTTCTTGACATGCCAGCTGGTGAATCATTCCGCCTACCCAGCAGACCACTCGCATTTTGTCTCATTGTACAGGTGCAACGGCGTCAACATATATACAAGTTTCTAGGTTCAATAAATCGTAGAGGTGGGTTGCACATGCTGTCCGATCGAAAACTGCTGAAGTGCAGCAATTGCCACTGAGGATATATCCTCCTCATATCAGCTGTCTCCAGTCTGCGCAGCAGTGGCTACTTGCTTCCCCGCTGCTGCTTATGCTTTCGTGATATTCCACACGCTGCTGACCTGCACAAGAAAAGCAACAACTCATGGACTGGCATATGAATGCGCACTTCGGAAGACTCAGCTCCATGAAACTTGCACCTACGCTGTTGGCAGATGCTTGAGCTGCTGTTGGGCATATGACGTGGGCACAATGAAGGCCTTCCAAACCTGGTGTTCCAGAATTGACAAGGCATGTGCGCATTGTATCTTCAGCAGCAGCATGCCCTCAGAAAGTTGGCAGCGCGAAGCTAGCAGGGAGCATCAAAGGGCATTCTAGACCGTTGAGCTACCCCTGGCCCGAAGCAATCATCAGATTGGCTACACACCTGCGGTCCGGTGTTCTGACCCTGAGTTGGCAGGGGTTGGTAGACTATGGCGTCCAGGGTCACTGAGCCAAACGAAGCTGCGTTCTGCTGCGTCGTGCAGTCAAAGAATGTCTCGAATTCCAACGCGTAGTTCGTCCCCGCCACCAACTGAATAGCAGAATGAACAGATGGTCAGCTATCTGCGTGTCCATAAGCAATCCTTTGCACTCATCTCACAGACGTGCCAAGCATGCAAGAGGAACATAGTGTAATGTAATGGCATGGTCTTCGCGCAATTAGCAGGATCTTTAAGCTTATTGACCACGTACATTGGAAACCAAGGCGGTCATTGGGGCACCTCTGCCGCTTATTCAGAAACGCTTTCTTCGAGCAATAACGGGAACAACACTGGCTGATTCCGAAGCTGATGCTCGCAGCAGCAGATTCAGCCTGATTCATATGACTGCAGCATGCACACCACCGGCGCAGCAGCATGTATTTGGTATCAAGCCGGGGGCACGGCATCACCTGCTTGCAGCCCTCAGTCACTCTGTACGAAACTGGGTGCACGCTGTTGGACAGGCAGCCCGTGATGGTCTGATTTTGGGTGAATGCCTGCCATGCCACCGGCGCCAGGTCATTTTTCAGGCCATTTTTCTCATCCTCTGTTGTCACAGGCTTGTAGCTTCCATACATACCCTGGCCATCAGCTGCTTCTGTTCTGCAAGGAAATGGCCGCGCTACCTGCGTTTTCACATTCTCAAAGTGACTATAGCGGCTCCTTAGAGATACTCTAATCAAGGAAAGAGACTCACAATGCCTAACTTCAGGCTCATGACAGAGGTTGAAGATTTAGTCATAGCGCAGAGCTAGCTCTTTACTCACCACAGCTAATTCACACGCTGCCAGTGGATGCAGCAGACAGAAAAATTACGTACCTTGCTTTTGGATTCAGAATCGTATGGCACAGGCTGCAAGGGCGCAAGTGCTGCGAAGGATGGGCCAGGAGCAGGTGCCAGAAAAGGTCTGCCTAGGCTTCTCTGCGCAGGAGATGTCTCCGGACTCGGAGCGGCCAACGTGGAGACTATAAATACTAATAGCACAGGTGCTAATTGCGGGAGCTTCCACATGCCGGGCATTACAACCCAACCCTCTGCCAACTTGATGTGCTTGTCTTCAACACAAGATGCTGGTTGTGTGCTTATGGCGCTCCCACTCCAGAACGCTCTGCAGCTATGAAATATATTCTAAACAACTGGGAACATTTTCTGGCTGCTTCGTCATGAATGGGATCCTTGTGTCCGCCTCGTGGAAGCTTCCGTTTCGGAGAAGTGTCGAGGTGCGTACCGTCATCGCAAGATTCTCTCACCCATGCAACGTCCAGCAGGATTGGAAATTGGATCTAGTGCTAAACGAAGCGAACAATCTTTCGGTATTGACTGTCTCAGTCTCTTGTTTCAGTTCCTGTATTGTCATCCATCCCAGAGCCATCCAGACATCTTGGATCAGAAATATGTCTGGATTCTTGGTCTGGGCACTGCTGTCAGCGGAATATTTGGTTATGGCAGGCGGTCAGATTGATTGATTTGTCTCCGAGATGAATTGACGGTGCAACTGGCGTGTGTCTTCTGAAACGCCTGCAATATCTCCCATCCACGGTTGTGTGCAGGTCCGCATCTGCACTCAAGTCACATAAAGCGATGAAGGAGCTCTCTGAAGAGTTTCAAGTAAAATGAAGTTTGCATCCCCGGGAACGTTTGCTTGTACCACAAACGAAATGTGATAATCTTGCTGATCTTGTTGCAGAATGGAATCCTCGTGGGCAGTCGGCAGATTCGCCCCCCAAATATGTGCAGCATCAGAGGCAAAACGGTGTTTGAAGCATCAGCACACAATCAAAAGGATTGTGCCAGCACCCAGGAGGTTGCTGGTACAGGCCATGCATCCTTCTGAAAACGTGAGGGTCTCGCTTGCTATCCCCTCTATATCTGTGGCACCCACAGAGTCGGCAGATCTAGATGCTGATCCAGCCCCAAGTGAATTTTCAGCCAAGGGGGGCTTGCCTTCAAGGGTCCAAAATTCAGGGAGACAGCGGCAGCAAACTAGAAAACCGTCAAGACAGGACCGAGGAATGATAGGTAGACAACAAAAGCAGGACAAGAGAGAAGCTGCAGGCACAACTGGAGGGAATCTTGAGCCTAGCAGCGCTTATCAGGGAGCTTTGGAGAGCGAACAGGCAGCAGGAATGAGTGAGAGTGAGAATTCAGCAGCGAGTAGATCACCAAGCAAGTTGAGCAGAACTGCACAATCTGCGCATGAGAGGGACACCAGGAATGACATCGAGAACTCTTCAGCCAGTGCCAGCAGCGGCAAAGAGGCAAAATATGCCAATGAGAAGGTAAATGTGCCTTATCGTCACTTGTGCCTACTGGCAGATTTGTTGGCTCACAATCTTTTCACAGGAAAGTGTTTATGTGGCTGTGAATGCTCTGGAAAAGTGTTTCCGATGTGTGGGTCTACAAAAGGTGATGTCAGCTGCTGACTCAGCCGCTGTTTGCAGGCATCCAGGCAGCAGTTGCTGCAGCACTTGCAGGAGGCACGCGAACGTTCTCGGCGACTTCAGGACAGCCTCAGAGGGAATGCTGTTCGACTGGCGACAGCTGCACAGCCAGCACTGGGTCGAGATCTACCAACGCTGCACAAGCAGTTTGATCCAGGGGCTTTTGTTGATCGCAAGGTGCGCAAGCCTGGGTCATGCGATTTGATTGGCGGTCATGCAAAAAGCCCGAACACCAGAATGCGGCTGTTTTCTCATCCCATGGACCCCACAATGTGTGCGCAGCTGTGTTATTTGAAATCATCAGCTCACGCACGGTGGTGCAGTTCTTACTGCTGGCCCATATCAGATGACAATTGTGCCCCAGCCTTTGTGATACGTTTGTTTATTCTGCATTTGCCTGTGGGATGACTCATCCACCAACAAAATTGTTGGCATATTGCTGCAGGTGTACGACCAGCTGCGCGCCTCGCGCAACCGGCTGAGCAAGCAGCTGTCAGAGCGCAACCGCGACCTGCTCTTTCTAGAGCAACGCCTGGACGAGCGAGAGCAGGCAAGCCTTGAAGGGCCATGCGTGTAGTCTCTCAAGTACGCAAGCAGGATCTATTTGTACTTGACTGGGGAAATGTGTGCATTTCGTTGTTTGGACTTGAACTTGGATTTAAGAACTCATACCGGCAGCTGCAATTGAAGCAAAGATCTCCCACATAACAGAACCAGCAGAGGCTCTGCAGGGCTGTCAAACTTCCCAGAGACTTTTGAGGAGCTGCAGTGCTCTTCTCACTAGCATGGTGTATGTCAGATACCAGTGCAACACCATTGACCTGCATGCCCACAACCAGGAGGCATTTAAGAGTTGGACGGGGCGATGCAGGACCTGGTGGCGGCAGCAGCGGCGTTGGAGAAGCTGCGGAAGGAAGCAGAAGCTGCCAAGCAGCTGGCGGAGAAGTCGGCCGCCGCGCACACCTACGGCGTCGACCGCGCAACCGATCGGAAAAATGCTGCATTAGTTGTTGCCCGTCTGACGCAGCTGCAAAATGTGCGCCCCTGTCGCGCCGACATGGGCATGTCTGTGTGCAGTACATTACTTTCTGCAGGGACCCCATACTTCTTTACTGTGGCCGCACTTACTTTGGTATCTGTCTGGTATGATCTGTGCAGGGCTCATCCTGGTATGTTCAATTTGTGTGCCTGTGCCTCATTGACCTGCGCTTGAAAATTCGACTTGCTGATTGGTTATCACCAATGCACCCTCTGCTGCGGCGTGCTGACCACGGAATCAGCAGGCACACAAAACAGCAAGTGTGGCAGCTTTGCATGGCCAAGACCGCCATTTCCTTCTCATGTTTGTTCAATGTGGTTGACCTCCTGTTTGTCACTTTGCCGTGGCGTGCTGCAGGCGTTCAGCACGGAGATGCAGGCACTGGATGCTCGGGTGCCGAGGCAGGTTCCCGTTGCCTGGTTTGGCGTGGCCAGCGAGGTGCGGCTGATGGGGAGCTTTGACGGCTGGACGCGCGGCGTTGACCTCAGCGCGGATGACATCAGCGATTCAGTCTTCACTCGCTTTGAGGCCACTGTGCTCCTGCTGCCGGTGAGGGACCCCCTAAACAAGGGGGCGCTAAAAACACGAATCATTAGTATCCCCAGTCAGAGCTCGTCTTACTCTTGCTTGGGATGAGGACAATTGTGGGAGGGCTTTGGATGAAGCTTATTGCCAAATTGCAGGGCTGTGCTCATTCATCATGAGCCATTATTGGGGTTGATTGTCCAGTCAGGAACAGCTGGATATGCAGAGCAGCCACACCATGACTTAATTTCACTTCCAGTGTTGTCCAGAGTTGACCATGAACGTGTGAGGTGATGCTGGTACTATCTGGTTGTGCAGGGAGAGCATCAGGTGAAGTTCCTGGTGGATGGCAACTGGCGCCTTGCGCCGCATTGGCCTTCAGTGACAAATGCGCTCGGAGACACCAACAATATTCTTGCTGTGATATGAGCGAAATCCTGAAGCAGGCTCATAGTAGTGTTTTGCACTCTTGATGCTGCGACGCGCATGCGCATAAGCAAGGTTTATGTATGGAATGGGGACTGATGGAGGGTGGCCGGCGCCGTCGTTGCATAGAAAGTGCAATCCCTGCGAAGTTGCTGCATCTGCAAGCTGTAATCTGAAAAATATCTATAATTCATTTTTCATGATATAGGGTGGATCACTGTGCACTGGCATATTTGCGTGCTATTACCTAGAAAGTAGTATTTCATGCATGACTCTCAGAGATCTAGGCTAGAGATCTAAAATTTTCAGACTGAAATCGATTTCATCTTGGGGGTTTTCTTCTGTACGTGTATGTGAGATCTTTTTCTCATTCTCTGGCATGCTGGTGCGAGCATCATAGCTCCCCTTGCCAGCTTCAGCTGCACTCTTCGTTGCATGCTCTAGATGCATTCAGCCTTGGAAGCTTCCGCGAGCGGGTGGGAAGCTACGGGCACCTTGACGTAATGGGCGTCGCCTTAGGTCTCAATTCTTACGACAGGGGGCGCTCCATCCTTCCATAATTGAATTGAATTCTTCTAGCAAGAAAATTTCACAACTAGTGCTAAGCAGATTCTGATTCGAAAAGGTGATCAGGTCGTACGCAGCTAAAGGCACTTGCACGGCATCCCACGCGTGGCGTGTAGTACCTACCAGCAACGATGGTCAAGAATGATGTGACTTCCGAGAACAATCCACTTCTGATACCTTGGAAAGCGGGACGCTTCGAGCTGTCGAACAGGTACTTTGTTCTGTGAACGCGTTATTTCCATCCTGAAATCGGACAAAGGAAGATCGGAAAACTGACCCTTATGACGTTCGCCGTCGTAAGTGTCCTTCTGCAGGCTATTGATGCAGTTCTGGCCATGCTATGGGATTGCTAGAGGCTGTATCGGGTTGTGTCCATTAGTATTGCTAAGTGTGCACTATTCACGACCAGTGTGCAAAACAGTTTGTCGGAATGGTTTGTGCCAGCCATGCGGGAACCAGTTGAGGAAAAAGAAGACGAGGCCGGAAAGGCACGCTGACCACATCCAAGCGAGGGAATCACACAGGGCGCAGAAGAACTCATACAATTAGGTCTAACATAGCCTAATTTAGCCATCTGATCTCCAGCAAGCCCATCCTTTCAGCGCCTCAGCAGCCCTTGTGAACTGTGCCATCTTTGGTGGCAGTAACATCAGTCATATTGCGCTGCAGAGGGTTCAACGCACTGTGCACATGGCATGCGACATGGCCAAGGGTGCCCATGATCACTGCCAAAGAGGCTGTGGGTTGCTGATCAACATCCTGGCACATTTGCGCGCAGGGTGGTGCTTGCGCCGCTGACAAGGTGCAGAGCGCTTGGGACTGTGCCGCAGCCGGCCGCGGTGGAGTACTACTCTCAGCGCGCGACCAAGGGTGGCCTCATGATCAGTGAGGCCACAGTGATCTCTCCTGAGGGCCATGGGTGAGTCAACATGATACCTCTTCCCTTAATGCCAGACCTGCACGGACCTATCAAAATAGAGGCACATGGTGCAATGTTGTATAGTAAGGAGCAGAACAGGTGTTTGCGCCTCTGCATCTGGAGTTGATGCCTGTGCCTGTGATGTTGAAAGAATGCTCTACCCTTGAACCCATCATGCCGTTCAATACCAAGGCTGTATGCTGAAGAAGGTGCTTTGATTTTGGAAAATTATTGGACATTGTTTGATGAATTGTATTCATTTGTTTGTGGCAGGTATCCTGAGACACCAGGAATCTACACCCAGGAGCAGATCGAGGCGTGGAAGCCCATTGTTGACGCTGTGCACGCCAAGGGCGCAACATTCATCCTGCAGCTGTGGCATGTCGGCCGCGCCTCACACTCAGGTGAGGGGCCCACCCCAAGGCTAGACAGGGGGGCAACAAAGACGCTGGGTTGCCCAAACAGCAGTGGTGGAATTCACTGCGCAATCCCAGGGGTTCATGACCTGCCTGGCAGACATGGCAGTCAATGTTTGTGGGAAAAAAATGTGGGCCGACCAGGATCCCGTCCCAGAACCCAGAAGCATAGGCCCAATCCCGGGGGAAAGTCCTCTGGGATCTCAAGCCCTGGCCCATCCTGCAGCTGCGTTTAATTTGAATTTGGCTGTGCCCATATTGTGAGCATTTAAGGCGTGTTCTTGAAAAAGCTGCCGCCATTTCCTTTGTGATAGACCATGAAAGAGCTCGGCACACCCCTTCAGAGCAGTTTGCATCACTCTCCTGCATGGCTCTTGAACTCATCTGCAACTTCTAGGACACATGCAGCCAAGCCAGCAGAACAAAGTAGAATTGTCCATAGGCATCTCCAATTTGCTGATACGTTGCTGATGCTGCTGGTGTGATGCGCAGAATACCAGCCGAACGGGCAGGTACCTGTGTCTTCATCTGCTGTGGCCCCCTCAGGCCAGGTGTACACCCCCAAGGGGCTCAAAGACTACGAGGTGCCACACGCACTGACCGAGTCTGAAATCGCTCAGGTCATCGAGCAGTACAGGCAAGTGGCTATCTCCCTGTTGCTGCTAGCTATGTCTGCCGATGGCATGACTGCTGCACTTGCACATTTCTTGGTTGCCATGTATCCACAATGCAGCTGTGAGGAAGTCTTGCAGGCAAGAGCAGCCTCAAGCGAATTGGATCAAAAAGAGATATCCTAATTGTATCTTAGGCTAGCACAGCCGCATATACAGCAAGCGGCCAAGTAGTCGCTCATACTAGCCTTCAGTGACATGTTTCAGCAGAGAGCGCGGCCACCGAGGAGCTCAGAAAAGAAATGTGTGATGCAGGCAGGGGGCAGCAAACGCAATCGAGGCCGGGTTTGACGGCGTTGAGGTGCACGGAGCCAACGGCTACCTCATTGATCAATTCCTCAAGGTGAGAAGATCGTGGGCTTTGCCCTCAACCCGAGACCCTAAGGGTCTCAACGTATGTCTTTGCTCTTAATTTGTCCATGACTCCCCACGACGCAAAGGCATTGTTCCAAACGTTGGTTGCATGCAGCACTGGTTACTACTTCGAGAGCTTACTGAAGTTGCTGATCAGCACGCCATGCTGTTGCTTATGATGCAATGCAGCATGTCGCCTCCGTGACTGGTTGGGCACTGTATGGGCTGGAAGAATGTTTGCATGCATGGGCATGGCTCACAGTGCCTGTTTCATCATCCCATAAACAAATACGCAACACCGGTGTGTTGCGGCGCAGTCGAGCGTGAACAAGCGCACGGACAAGTACGGCGGCCCCATCGAGAACCGCGTGCGCTTTGCCCTGGAGGTGGGTCTTCACATCAATCATCCTCCCATCGCTTGTTTGAGGAGTTTTGAACATTGTGTCGTTTGAGGGCGGAGGACATTTGACCCCCCTGCAAAATTTTAGGTGGCTCACCTTTGGGAGATCTATGCTTGCGGAATTTAATTGCACCATCTGCTTTCGGTGCCGAATAGAATTGCCCTGTTGAAAGGAGGAGAGCTGTGGTAGTCCTGACATCAGCTGCGTTCGCCTCCCCTCGCAGTTCAGTAGTAACTACGCTTGATGCTTCCAACTGCAGAGAGCTGTGATTGAAAATAGCGCCCCCCCCCGCGCAGGTGACTAAGGCGGTGGTTGATGAGGTGGGCGCTGACAGAGTGGGCATCCGCGTGTCTCCCTTCGGGGGCTTCCTGGATGTGAGTGCCTTCTCTACTATCTTTTCTAAATGTAATCACGCGCATGCACACTCGTTAATTATTGCAGGAGAAGGCAGGCCCGTGGTCAGCACCAGGGCTTGCAAGCAGGGATCGGTAATATCTTCTTGGATTTTTTGACAGCATTGTGCCCTCAGCTGTGAGTGCAGGCAGCTGCAACCTGGTTCTGGCAATTGCTGTGCCCTGGTGCATAAGATTGTGTGGCTCTTGATCAAATATGGGCACCTGCAAAATGTTTCTTATAGCGTACTTTCAATCAGATTGTGGTGTTGCTTTGCTTGCCCCAAGCTGCCAATCAGCGCAGGCGCCACTTTGCCAACTTCACCTCTGCTGGCTTTTTGTAAGTGTCTCTGGAGTGGGCCCTTTTTAGAGAGTGTTGCTGATTGGCCCCGGCTGGCGGGGGGCGGTAGAAAAACTGAGTATAGTGCCCACGCTTGATTGGGTCTTGGATCTGGCAAGTCCAACAAAGGGTAGCCTTCGGCAGGAAAAGCGTGTAATGGTGTAGTTTTCTGGTTGCAACAGGCGGAGGACCCCCACCCGTACGGGCTTCACACTTATCTTCTCGAGGAGCTGAACAAGATGGGTATTGCCTACGCCCACTTCATTGAGCCACGCGCCAGCCACTCCATGGGCGTAGGCTCCCCCAACGCAGAATTCAACTTCCAGCGCCTCGACCAGAACCTGGATGTGAGTGGGCCCTGCTTCTGTTGTCATCACCGCCTTATCTGCAGAGTCACCTTGTAGCTGTGCATGCACCCAACCAATGGCACTTTGTTGCTGTGCATGTCTTAAGACAGCCGGCCACAACAAGCCTGGAGGTCTTTTGCGTTATCTGTGACAGCGCTAGCACTTTGAAAAGTGCACAGAGCAGGCCTAGCAAGTCCAAGGACGACTGCTGCCAGCAGCCTGACTTGGTGACATGCTATTGCTGTTATTGCCTGCCTTTGCTGACGGTGTGCTCTGTATCTGCAGGTGTTCCGCCGCGCCTTCCACGGGGCATTCATTGCTGCGGGAGGCCACTCGCGTGCGTCTGGCATCGCGGCAATTGAGAGCAACCATGCGGACGCGATCGCGTACGGCCGCCCCTACTTGGCTAACCCTGACCTTCTCAAGCGCTTCGAGCTGGACGCCCCTCTTAACAAACATGACAGGTGAGCTGTGTGCTAATTGGATTGGAGTGAGTGGCAGTCATGTGCAACAGATACCCTCCAGTCCGGACTCAAAGGAGTATTAACCATTTCTCTGCACTTTATCTCCGCCATCAGCGCTTTGCAGGGAGAGCCCAGTGAGAGCACAGTGTGCTCTCTGGCCCGCAGACTACATCCTTACACGTTGTCTCTGCACCTTGTTGATCATGCCGAAATGCTAGACACACAAGACAGTGGGAGCACCAAGCAGGGAGAAAGAGGAGACTTGCGGAGTCTGCATGCGTGCGATACACACAGGGCCCTGTTGAGACAGCGTTTTCAGAGGCATATGTGAACCTCGTGTAATGACAGGGCATAACTTTTCAAATTGGGAATGTGTGCTGTGCGCAGGGATACCTTCTACACACAGGACCAAGTTGTTGGCTACACGGATTACCCATTCCTGTCAGAGGCACAGAATGGGAGCGCTTGAATTCTGAGCAGCTCGCTTGCCAGTCAGCGGAGAACGCCGCAGCTAGAGAACAAGTCTGTTGTATTTAATGCCTGTGCCGCGGACCTGCCTTGCTGCTGATCCTTGCCAAGGAAATGCTGTGGTGCACCTTCCCATTTGATAGCTCAACCCAGCTGGTGTGCTTCTCCATGCAGCCCAGACATCGTTATGGTGTGTATAACTGTCTGGCATGATTGCTTGCCACTTCAATTGCTATCAGGCATTATGGACGTTCTAATTATGCCCTGGTAATTTTGTCCTGTACAGTCCTGTACAAGGCAAAAGTATGCACATGTAGCAGTGCGAATTACATAGTACTTGTGGACCATATGGGTGGGTGCTCGACTGTATGCCTGTCTAGACAGATATTGATGTATCGTACTCCACTCATGACGTGCTGTAAGGCATTGTTTTAGAGGTTTTTGCGTGTGGTAGACGGCCAACCATTATGGCCAGTGTAAGATTGTGTCTACTAGACACTGTCTAGGTTGTGAGAATAACTTCTGATCTTCTCAAGCTGTGAATGAGAGCCTCTGAGGCGTCTTTGGCATGGGTTTTCCCTGCAATACCCATTTTTTTTTGGCAATGAGACAGAGTTAGGGTGGCCAGGGTCGTGCTGCTGTGCGCGCATGGGCCTGGCCTGATTCAGAGCCATCGGGGTTCTGCTTCTGGCCAGCAGCCTTGACAGCAACAAACCATGACAGCAGCTCAGCTCCAAGTTGAGCTGCAGAGAATCAATAGGTGAAAGTGTCGAGAGAACATGGACCGCTAGGCGAGGCTAGGAAGTGTGCGCGTTCGATTGTGCCAGGGTCCCTGGTGGGGGCTGGAAGCCTTGTGGTAGATCATATGAAAAAGCTGAAGGGATTTCACATAGAGCATCTGATTGCTCCTGCTGCCATTCAATGAACCAGCAAATGAAGAACAGTATCAACTTTATGCATGGGAGACCTCCTGAGGCTGCTCTGCCTCTGCGCTGCACGTGTTACATATTTCACGGAAGATGACTTAATTCACGCAGTCATGATCATGATCATTAATGCAATCCCTAATGCAATTCTTTGCCTCAAGAAATATCAAAGTGTCCTAGTCTCACCATCAACCTAAGGATGTTGACCATAGAGAGGCCAAAAAAACATTTGGGCTTAAGCGTGTACAAAGCCAAAACCCGAACCCTGGCTAGCATCAAAAATTTGCATGCAAGACAATCGCTCCAGTCTGCCAGCCAAATCCTAGCAAATACTTCCTGTCTCTAGGAGAACACATGAAAAAGCTTAAAAGAAACTTGTACATGGTTCAGCAAAAATTCTCACCTAACCAGATCCAACAATGATAGCACCCAGAAATTTTGCGGGCACCCAGACAGAGTCTCACAGGCAGAACTCGCGTTGCCTTGTTGAGACAAAGTCGTTCATGCACATGCCTGAAAATTGTCAAAAGGCCGAAGGGCTGCCGTGGCAGCCACTTTCAGCCGTTACTGGGCACAAAACTCCCCCAAAGATGCACACATGGTCATCTGGTTACTAATTACCAGAGGAATACACACATGGCATGCACACCCTCAGGGGGAAAATAGCTCTGTGTAGGAGCTCTACCATAACGCGGCTGGTGCACGTCAACAGACTGCACTGAAGACTGTGTTATGACTCTGTGTACACCGTGACTCGCTAATTTTCTCAGATGCCCAAGAAGAAGACCTGGAAGGTCTTTGGACAGAGGGGAACCCGAGCAGGTCAGTGCAATAATGTTACTACAAATGCTCCTATGGACCGCAGCCTTGGAAGCCAGCATAAATCAAGCACACAGAGACTGGTACAAAATGCAGCAGCAGCCATCTGCACCATTTAGCTGAGGTGGCGCTATTCATCGCGCTAGGACTGACTGGGGCGGGCTGACCCAGGGCGGCGGAAGATAGGGGCGGTGAGGAAGACGCTGCGTTGCTGTCAGCGGACGGCCCAGCGTTGGGCTCCGATTGCGCAGCCCGCTCGTTGGCCTGAATGACACGGCGAGAGCAGGCTTCCAGCCTGTCTGATGCCCGCTGTGGGGG